>Ga0326726_10003661_pt1 | contig 14104 bp, 10 predicted proteins | sample MHFenrmetagenome_2_FD_207603 | JGI IMG/M metagenome (GOLD analysis project Ga0326726, IMG submission 207603) | Lab enriched peat soil microbial communities from Michigan Hollow, Ithaca, NY, United States - MHF15MN | ecosystem: Environmental > Terrestrial > Soil > Wetlands > Peat | place: USA... | reverse complement strand
TGCAGGGTGCCGGTCACGTCGAAGGCCGCGACGTACCAATCGCTGGGCCCGAGGCTGGTCCGGGTGGCGCCGGGACCGAACGTGGTGGTGCCGGCGAAGCTTCCCGAGACGAACACGCCGCCGGCCGCGTCCGGGGCGAGTCCCGTGGGGAGGACGTCCTCGTCGGAGGTGCCGGTAATCTGCCGGGCCCACCGGAGCGCGCCCGCGGAGGTGAATCCGGCGAGGAAGGCATCGGTGCCTCCGGCGGACGTCAGCTGTACCGGGGCCGCGGACGACCGGAAGTCGGCGACGCCGCGAAAGACGCCGCCCACCACCACGGAGCCGTCGCTGGTCACGGCGACGGCGGAGGCGGCGTCGATGTCGATGCCGCCGATGGGATAGGCCCAGCGCGCCGCTCCGGAGGCGTCCAACGCCAGGAGGAACCCGTCGGGCATGTTGCCGTTACTCACGATCTGGCCGCCCGACGCCGGCAGCAGATCCGCCTGGCCCTGAACGATGCCCGCGGCGTAGACGTTGCCGGCGGGGTCGACCGCCACGTCGGCCACCTGATCGAACGCGACGCCGCCGAACCGCCGGGCCCAGGCGAGCTGACCGGTGCTGGTGAACTTGGCGATGAATCCGTCCGTGCCGCCCAGGCTGGTCAGGAACGCACTTCCCGGACCCGGATCGAAATCGGCGACGCCCTCGAACTCGCCGGCGATGTACAGGTTGCCCGACGGATCGCGCGCCAGCGAGCTGACGTTGTCCGCCGCGGTGCCGCCGACGCGCTCGGCCCACACCAGCGCTCCGGCCGCGGTGTATTTGGCGAGAAAGGTGTCGGCCAGGCCAAGGCTGGTGAGCGCCGTGACGCCGGTGCCCGGATCGAAGTCCACCACCCCGGTAAAGGTCCCGGTGACATAGACGCTGCCGTCGGGATCGGCGGCCAGGTCCACGACCTGATCGAACCCGGAGCCACCGAGCCGGAGCGCGAGCGCCGGGGTGGTCGTGCCCGGCGGATTGTTCTGTCCGGGGTTTTCCAGGTCGATCAGATGGCCCTTGCAGGCGCCGGCGAGCAGGAGCAGCCCCGCGGCCACCCAAAGCGTCCGGTGCAGCATTTTCTTCCTCCTGGTAGCGAGCCGTGCGCTACGGAGATTAGCCTTCCTCGGTACCCTACGTCTACGTCTGGAGCCCCCGATGGGTTCGCCGCGTGCCGCGACTCTGCTGATTCTTGCATTTGGCGCCTCCTCCGTGCCGCTCGCTGCGCAGGCGGGGCTGCTCGATTCCGCGCGGACCCGCCTGGCCCGGCTCGACGGAGAAGCCCGGGTGCCGGGGCTCGACAGTGCGGTCGAAGTGCGGAGGGATCAGTGGGGCGTGCCCCACATCTACGCCAAGACGACCCACGATCTGTTCCTGGCGCAGGGCTACGTGGTCGCGCAGGACCGGCTCTGGCAGATGGAGATGTGGCGCCGCGCGGGCGAGGGGCGACTGGCCGAGGTGCTGGGTCCGGACTTCGTCGAGCGGGACCGTACCGCCCGGCTGCTGCGCTACCGCGGTGACATGGAGAAGGAATGGAACAGCTACGGCCCCGAGGCCCACGAGATCGTCCGGGCCTTCGTGGCGGGGGTGAACGCGCGCATCGCCGAAGTGAAGGACCGGCCGCCGATCGAATTCACCATGCTGGGCTTTTCCCCCGAGCCGTGGGACGAGACCGTCCCTCTCCAGCGCATGGGCGCGCTGTCGATGACCGAGAACGCGCTCGAGGAGCTGCGCCGCGCCGCCCTGCTCAAGGCGCTGGGCAAGCCGCGGCTCGAAGCCCTGCTCCCCACCGATCCATGGCGTCCGCTGGATCCCGCGCCCGGACTCGACCTGAGCGGGATCGGAGTCGGCTCGCTGGGCGCCGCGGCGGTCGACGCCACAATCCCGCTGCAGCGCCTCGAGGGATCCAACAACTGGGTGGTGAGCGGCGCCAAGACGGCCACCGGCAAGCCGCTGCTGGCCAACGATCCCCACCGCGCGGTGGCGCTGCCGTCGCTCCGGTATCTCACTCACCTGGTGGGCCCGGGGTGGAACGTGATCGGCGCCGGCGAGCCGGGTCTGCCCGGGGTGGCCGGCGGCCACAACGAGCGGATCGGGTTCGGATTCACCATCGTCGGGATGGATCAGCAGGACGTCTACGTGGAAAAGGTGGGCGTCTGTCCCGGCTTCCGGCGCTCCAAGGCCGCCCGCGCCGGCACCGCCCCGCGCTGCGCATTGCACGGCGAGCGATGGGTGCCGCTCCAGGTCATCCACGACACCATCCGGGTGAAGGGCGAAGCCGACCGGGTGGTGCGCCTGGAGTTCTCGCACCACGGCCCCATCGTCGGCGAAGACAGCGTGCGGGGCCGGGCCTTCGCGCTTCGGTTCGTGGGGAGCGAGCCGGGCACGGCGGGCTATCTGGCGCAGCTCTCCCTGGACCAGGCCCGCGACTGGGACGGCTTCCGGCGGGGGGCCGCCCGGTGGAAGCTCCCCACCGAAAACCTGATCTATGCCGACGTGGACGGGAACATCGGATGGATCGCGGCGGGTCTGATGCCGATCCGCTCCTGGAGCGGATTGTTGCCGGTGCCGGGGAACGGCAAGTACGAATGGGCGGGCTTTCTTCCCTTCGAGGAGCTGCCCTCGTCCTACAACCCCAGCTCGGGGTTCGTGGCCACCGCCAACCACAACATCCTCCCGCCGGGTTACACCAAGCCGCTCAACTACGACTGGGCCGAACCGTTTCGCCACGACCGCCTGGTGCAGGTATTGCGGGATTCATCCGGATTCACCCGGGGAGATTTCGAGCGGCTGCAGCACGACGAGCTTTCGCTTCCGGCGCGCACGCTGGTGCCGCTGCTCACGGCCGCGGCCCGGAGCGATCCCGCCGCCGCGCGCCGAACCCGCGCCTTCGTCGTGGCGCTCGATTCGCTGCGCGCCTGGGACGACGTGATGCGGCGCGATCAGGCGGCTCCGCTGATCTATGAAGCCTGGCTCGGCGCGCTCCGGTCCCGGGTGCTGGAGCGGCGACTCGGCCCAGCGGCCGCGACGCCGGGCGTGTCGATCGGCACCGGGGTCTTGATCGCGGCGCTCACCCGCCCCGACTCCCTGTTCGGACGGAATCCGCCGATGGCCCGGGACTCGATGCTCCTGAGCTCGCTGGACGAGGCGGTGGCGGGCCTGGTCCGGACCTCGGGCGCGGATCCGTCGGCGTGGCGCTGGGGCGACGTGCATCAGGCCAGCTTTACCCATCCGCTCGCCAAGGCCTTCGACCTCGGCTCGGTGCGGCGGGGCGGGGACGGGAACACGGTGAACGCCACGGCGGGGCCGGGATACCGGCAGACCGCGGGCGCCTCGTACCGGATCGTGGTGGACTTCGCGGACTTCGACAACTCCACCGCCACCAGCGTTCCGGGCCAGTCGGGCCAGCCGGGGAGCGAGTACTACGGCAATCTGCTGCCGCTGTGGGGCGAGGGCACTTACTTCCCCCTGCTCTACTCCCGCGCCGCGGTGGAGCGGGGCACGACCCACCTGCTCCGGCTCGTACCCTGACCCGCTACGGCCGGGGTTCCAGCAGCTTCTTCACCTCGGCCAGTGGGATCGCTTCCGCCCGGTTCCCGTTTCCCGCCACCGTGGTCGCCATGAACAGCGCGTTGTACACCGACTCCTCGGTGGCTTCGGCCGCCGCCTCGAAGAGCGGATCCATCTCGTCGTTGGCCAGCTCCGACAGCGCCAGGCGCGCCGCGCCCCGGGGACGGCGGACCGCGAGGCTGGTGGAGAAGGCGATGACGTAGTCGCCGGACCCGTTGCCGGCCGACGATCCGGTCCGGCCCAGCCCCATCATGGCGCGGGCCGCCAGGCGACGGAGGTTCCGGTCGGTGATCGGCGCGTCGGTGGCCACGACGATGATGATCGAGCCGTCCCCTCCCTTGCCGCCGGCGCCCCGCGTCACGCCGGTCCGGCCCAGCCCCCGACCCACCGGCACACCGAGGATCAGGAGGTCTCCGCCGTGGTTGGCCTGTACCAGCACGCCGACGGTCCAGCCCGTGGCGCCCGCCACCCGCGAGGACGTGCCGATGCCGCCCTTCCATTGGTACGCGATGGTGCCGGTGCCCGCCCCGACGCTGCCTTCGGCCACCGCTCCGGTATCGGCGGCGGCGAGCGCGGCCCGGACGTGGGCCTCGGTGATGGGACGGCTTCGAATGGCGTTCAGGAAGCCGTCGTTGGTTTCCCCGACCACGGGATTGACGGACCGGACGCCCGCCATTCCCGGCTGTTCCAGCATCCACCCGACCAGGGCGTCGGCCGCCTTCCAGACGCACAGGGTGCAGGTGAGGAGGATCGGCGATTCGAGCTCGCCGAGCTCGTTCACCTGGGTCGAGCCGAGCAGCTTGCCGAACCCGTTACCGACGTGGATCGCGGCGGGCACCCGGTCCAGGAAGAGATTCCCGCCGTGGGGGAGGATGGCGGTGACGCCGGTGCGCACCGAATCGCCGAGGGTGACCGTGGCGTGCCCCACGCGGACGCCCGGGACGTCGGTGATCGCATTGCGGGGACCCGGCTGGTACATCCCCGGGGCGACGCCGAGAGCCCGGGCGCGGACCCGCTCCTGGGCCGGGAGCGCCCGGGGCAGCAGGCAGAGGCACAGCAGGAGATGCCGCGTCACAGCGGGAGCTCGTAGTGGAAGAATTCCTCGTCGCGCCGCCAGCCCAGGGATTCGTAGAGCCGCTGGGCCGTGTGATTGGTGCGTTGGGTGGCGAGCGACAGCCCCCCGGCGCCGGTCTCCAGGGCGTGGCGGCGGGCGCGCTCCATGAGCGCACGGCCGGCGCCGCTCTGCCGGTGCGCGGGACTCACGAAGAGGTCATTGAGAATCCAGGAGCGGCAGGCGGCCACCGACCAGAACGACGGATAGAGCTGCACGAAACCGAGCGGCTCACCACGCGCTTCGGCGAGGTAGATCACCGACTCGTCGCCGGCCAGGCGCTCGCGCAGGAACCGCTCGGCGCGGCCGGGATCGGACGGCTGGCCGTAGAACTGGCGATAGCCGTCGAACAGGGGCACCAGGCGGGAAAGATCGGCCAGAGTCGCGCGACGGAGGTCCATGGGGGCGTAGTATATCGTGATCTCGGGGGGCTGTCCTATGCCGGCCCGGTCCGGGACACTCATCAGGTATCCGGGGTGCTGATGAATCGCGACGAACTCGAGGCCGAGCTGGCACGGATCCACCCCGATGCATTTGCCTGGGCGCTCCGCTGCTCGTCCGGGCGCCGCGAGGAGGCCGAGGATGCGCTGCACGCGGCATACGAGCGGATCCTCGACGGGAGAGCCCGGTTCGATGGGCGCTCCGGCTTCCGGACCTGGCTCTTTGGAGTGATCCGCCAAACCGCACAGGAAGAACGGCGGAAGGGCTGGCTCCGGCTGGTCCGGCTGCAGTCGTGGTTCGACCGGAGGGTCAGCGACGGTGACGATCGGGGGGACCCCGGCGGCCTGGTGGCTGGCGAGACTGCGGCGCGCCTCAAGAACGCGCTGGGTGAGTTATCGAGGCGACAGCGGGAGATCCTCCACCTGGTGTTCTACCAGGAGCTGAGTGTCCAGGAAGCTGCGGAGGTGCTCGGCATGCGGGTGGGCACGGCGCGGACCCACTACGAACGGGGCAAGACCCGGTTGCGAGCGATGCTCGCGGGAGAGGGGCTGGCATGAACGACGATCACCAACTGCGTGAAACCTTCCAGGCCTCCCGCGCTTCGGAGCGCGCCGACGCCCCGTCGTTCGGCCGCGTGATGGCGGGCCGGGACCGGAGCGCGGGACGCCGACGCGGGCTGGTTCCGGGCCTGATCGCAGTCGGAGGCGTCGCCGTGCTGACGATCGCCGTTCTCTCCCGGGGCCGCCGCCCCGATCCGGCTCTGGATCTCGAGCTGGCTCGCAAGGTGATGGCCTGGCGCAGTCCGACTGATTTTCTGCTCCCGGCCTCCGTCCCGGGTCTGCTCTCCTCCGTCCCGCGAATCGACCAAGCGCCCGCGGGTTCGCCACTCCAGGCACTCGATCCCGGCAGTGTGCTGGGTCCACCGGTATTTCCGAGGAGTCCCCGAACATGAGACGACCGCTCGCTGTCACTTTTCTTGCTATCGCGTTGGGGACCGGGATTCTCCAGGCCCAGACCCCCAAGGCGGGTGATGACCCTCTGGCGCGGTTGTTGTTCGACCCTCAGCTGGTTCTGAAACACGCTCAGGAGCTCGGATTGCAGCCGGCCCAGCGAATCACGATCATCACCGCGATCAAGGAGGCGCAGGGCAACATCCTGGACCTGCAACTCCAGATGGCGGAGCGGCAGGAAGAGCTGGTCAAGGCGATGGAGTCGACCCGCGTCGACGAGGCGGCCGCGCTGGCTCAGGCCGACAAGGTGATGGGTCTCGAGCGCGAGATGAAGCGGACGCAGCTGCAATTGCTGATCCGGATCAAGAATGCGCTGACCCGGGAGCAGCAGGATCGGCTGCAGGAATTGAAGAAGGTCGCAGAGCAGGAGGAACAATGAGAACGGAAAGGAATGACCGGATGCGTGCCCTACCTGGAATCCGGACCGCGCTGATCATCGCGGCCGTCGTGCTGGCCGGTTGCGCGGAATCGCGGATCAGCGCACCCTCGGGCCAGAGCTTCGATATCGCTGCAACCGGCCGCGCGAACGTCACGATGAATGCCCTGGTAGCGGGCTCGGGAATGTCCGGCGTGGCCGCGCTGGGCGGCCGGATGCCCGCGGAGCTGGGTGCGTCAGGTTCCCTTTCCGGGGCAGTGGCGGCCGGCGCGTCGGGAATCCCCGCGCTCGCGCTCCGGCTGTTGCAAAGCCTCCCCGCCGCCGGCGGGCCGCTCGCGGTCCAGGTGATCCGTTCCGCTGTGCTGGGCCACACCTACGTCTACGATCCGGCGGCGCATCGCTATGTCCCCGATCCGGAACGGGCCGGCGCACCGGCAAACGGTGTCCGCTTCATCCTGTACGCGGTCGATCCCGGCACCCACGAGCCCCATGCGGGCCAGGAAACCGGTTACGCCGACCTCACCGACGGCGGGGCGGCCGGCCTGGGGCTCGGTCTCCATTTCCGTGCGGTGGTCTCCGGCAGGACGTTTCTCGACTACGCATTCACGCTCGCGCCGACGTTCACCGGCGGGCTGCTCCAGGTTTCCGGTTTCCTGGCCGACGACCAGAACCGGCTCGACTTCACCATCGTCGCCGCTGGAGAGGCCATCGGCGCGAGCCAGGCGGCCCAGGTCGCGTTCGATCTTGCCATTGCCTCGCAGCAGTTTCACGCGACCGGCTCGATCGATGCTGCGGCCAGCGGCGCGGCCGGAACCGCCCGGGTGGTGGTCGCGGTGGCGATCGGCTCCGATGAAATACATCTCGCCGGTGAATCGAGCGCCGCGGCGGTAAATGCCGGGATTTCGGTGAACGGGCGCCTTTTCGCCACCATCACCGGCGATCCCCTGGATCCCACGGTTCGAGGGGATGGTGGGCAGGAGCTCACGCCGGCCGAGATCCAGGTGCTCGGCGGGTTAGTCGGGGTGGTGTACGGGGTGATCGAGATGTTCGAGCGTCTGCTGGAGCCGGTGGCGGCGCTTCTGGGGATATCCGTGTCGCTCTGACGCCGCCCATTCCAGTCGGCTGGACAACACCTGACCAGGAGGTCGATTCGACCCACCCCGCCGCCAGCACCTCGAGGTACCCCATGCCCCCGCCGCGGCTGTCCGCCGGCTCCGTTCACGCGCTGGCACTCTTCGCTCTGCTCACTTCGGCCTGCGCGGCGATTCCGGGTCGAGTAGGCGCCCGGATCAGGGACCGACCACCAGGTTGAGCAGCCGGTCCTTGACGTACACCACCTTGATCAGCGGCTTGCCCTCGGTAAACCTGGTAACCGACGGATCCCGGGTGGCCGCCGCCACCACGACCTTTTCCGAGGCGCCCCGGGGGACCTGCACCCGGGAACGGGTCTTCCCGTTGACCTGGACCGGTATTTCCGCCATCTGCTCGATGGTGAGGGCTTCGTCCCATTCGGGCCACTTGGCGTCGAAGATCGACGTGTCGTTGCCGAGCCGCTCCCAGCACTCCTCGGCGAAGTGCGGGGCAAACGGCGCCAGCATGATCACCAGCTCCTTCACCATCCGGCGCTCCGAGCAATTCACCGCCCGCATGGCGTTGAGCAGCTCCATCAGGGCGGCGATGGCGGTGTTGTAGGAGAGGTGTTCCAGGCCCTCGGTCACCTTCTTCTTGGTCTGGTTCCACTTCACGGCGATGCTCTGCTGGAGCTCGACGCCCGCGAGCGTCCGGCGGTCGCACTCCCCCACCAGATCCCACACCTTGTCGAGGAACCGGCGCGGCCCGCTCATGCCCTCGTCGCGGAAATCGCCGCCCTCCTCGAAGGGCCCGAGGAACATGAGGTACATGCGGAAGGTGTCCGCTCCCCAGCGCGCGATGTACTGGTCCGGCACCACGACGTTGCCCTTCGACTTCGACATCTTGGCGCCGTCCTTCACGATGTGGCCGTGAGCCCGGAACTTCCGGAACGGCTCCTCGAAGGGGAGCTGGCCCCGGTCGTGCAGCACCATCGCGATGAACCGGCTGTACAGGAGGTGGAGCACGGCGTGCTCGTTGCCGCCGATGTAGCTCGCGACCGGCGTCCAGCGGGCCACTCTCCCGGCGTCGTAGGCGCGATCGGCGAACTCGGTGGACAGGTAGCGGAGGTAGTACCACGCCGAGTCGAGGAAGGTGTCGGAGACGTCGGTTTCGCGGTGGGCCGGCCCATCGCAGGAGGGGCAGGGAACCTCATACCACTCCTGGTGCCGCGCCAGCGGAGAAATGCCCGAGTCGTCGGGCCGGAAGTCCTCGATCTCGGGGAGCCGGACCGGCAGGTCCCGCTCCGGCACCGGCACCGGACCGCACCGGTCGCAGTAGATGATCGGAATCGGGGGGCCCCAGTAGCGCTGTCGCGAAATGCACCAGTCGTAGAGGCGATACTGCACCACGCCGGCTCCCTTGTGCTCGGCGGCAAGCCACTCCACGATCGCCTTGGCCGCGTCGCCGGCCGGCCGCCCGTCGAACCGCCCCGAATTCACCAGCCGCGCCTCGGCGGTCTCGGTGGCGGGCTCGGAGACCGGCGTGTCGGCGGTCTCGCCCTCGCGCGCCAGCACCCGGACGATCGGGAGCCGGTACCGGGTCGCGAACGCGAAGTCGCGCTCGTCGTGGCCCGGCACCGCCATGATGGCCCCGGTTCCGTATTCCATCAGCACGTAGTCGGCGATCCAGACCGGAATCTCGGCGCCGGTGGCGGGATTGACGGCCTTCCCGCCGGTATCGACGCCGGTCTTCTCCTTCTCACCGACCTTGCGGGCCACAATGCCCTTGGCCTGGGTGGCCCGGAGGTATTCCCCGACGGCGGCGCGCTGGCCCCGCGTGGTGAGGCGCTCCACCAGGGGATGCTCCGGGGCCAGCACCATGAATGAGGCCCCGAAGATCGTGTCCGGCCGGGTGGTGAAGACCCGGATCGGGCCGGCGCGGCTGGCGAATTCGATTTCGGCGCCCTCGCTCTTCCCGATCCAGTTGCGCTGCGCGATCGAGGTCGAGGCCGACCAGTCCATCTTGGACCGGTCGTCCAGATTGGCCAGCAGTCGGCCGGCGTAGTCGGTGATCCGGAAGAACCACTGTTCCAGCAGCCGCTGCTCGACCGCCGTCCCGCAGCGCTCGCAGGCGCCATTGATCACCTGCTCGTTGGCCAGCACCGTCTTGTCGTGGGGGCACCAGTTGACCGCGGCCTTCTTCTTGTAGGCCTTGCCGGCCTGGTACAGCTGGAGGAAGAGCCACTGGGTCCACTTGTAGTAGTCCGGATCGGTGGTGGCGAGCGAATGCCGCCAGTCGAACATGCCGCCCAGCCGGGTGAGCTGGCGCCGGAAGTTCGCGATGTTTCGCGGGATGAGCTCGGCGGGGTGGATGCCGAGCTTGATGGCGAAGTTCTCGCTGTGGATCCCGAAAGCGTCGAACCCCATCGGCTCGAACACCGTGTGGCCGGTGAGCCGCTTGAAGCGCCCGTACACGTCCGCGCCGGTGAAGGCGAAGCAGTTGCCCACGTGCAGCCCCTCGGCCGAGGGGTAGGGGAACATCATGAGGTTGTAGAAGGGCCGCTCCCCCCGGTCGAGATCCGGCTCGTTGGTGTGCCGCTCGGCCCAGCGGGCCTGCCATTTCGCCTCGACGGCGTCGGGTCGGTATTCGTGGTCGGGATGGTGTTCGCTCATGGGGGTAACTTAATATCCATTCCTCAATGGCTCTCTTCCGCAATCCGCTGAGCCGGGCCGTCCAGACCGGCGGGGCCATCGCCACCGTCGTCCTGACGGCGGTGGTGTGGGTCTTCCTGACCGTCGACCTGAGCTGGCCGCTGCCCTACAAGCTGGGCGCTTTTGCGCTGCTCTGCTTCTTCATCCTGTGGATCGCGCTGTCCTGGCTCGAACGGGAGATCATCCTGCCCCTGGGCGCGGTCACCGCGATCACCCTCCGCGTGGCCGACGGCGACCTCGCCGTCTCGAGCGAGGACATCCGCCGGGTCGGCGGCGGGGCGGTGACCGACGGGATCAACCGGATGGTCCGGGAGCTCTCCCGCCTGGTGGGGGCGATCCGCGCCTCGGCGACCGATTCCGCCGCCCTGGCGGAAGAGATCTCCTCCGCGACGGAGCAGATGGTCTCCTCCACCGAGGAAGTGGCCGGCACCACCTCAGACCTCACCGACCGGGCCATCGCGCAGGCCGGGGTGGTGCGCGCGGTGGCGGACGACGCGGCCCGGATCCTGGCCATCGCGGAGGGGGTGGCCTCCGGCGCGCTGAGCGCCGTGGAACGCAACGCCGGTCTGGCCTCCCTGGCCCGGGGCCACCGGAGCCGGCTCGACGCCAGCGTCGAGGCGCTCGACCGGCTCACCGAGGAAGTCGAGCTTGGAACCGTGGAAGCAGAAGCGCTGGCCGAGGCGTCGGAGGAGCTGGAACGCTTCGTCGACCAGGCCCGCATGGTAGCCAAACAGACCCGCATCCTCGCGCTCAATGCGTCCATCGAGGCGGCCCGGGCGGGGACCGAAGGCCGCGGGTTCGCGACCGTCGCCGACGAGGTCCGGAAGCTGTCCGGCCAGGCGACCCTCGCCGCCACGGCGACCCACGATCGGGTGCGGACCATCGCGGGGCGGGTGGGCACCGCCCGGGCCAGGCTGTTGCGGCTCGGCGAGGGAGGGCTCGCGGCGCGAGACGCGGCCCGCGAGGCCGTGGAGGGACTGCGGATGGTATCGGAGGAGGCGGACGCGGTGGACGCGTGGACCCGCAACGTGTCCGCCGCGGCCAACGAGGTCCGCGCGCTCGTCGACGGCATCGCGGGGCGGACTCGCGAGCTGGCCACCGGCACCGAGGACTTCGCCGCCGCGGCCGAGCAGATCGCGGCGTCCACCCAGGAGCTCAATGCCTCCACCGAAGAGATCACCGCCTCGGCCCAGCAACTGGCCAACGCGGCGATGAAGCTGACCGAAGGCATCGGGACGTTCCGGGGCTAGCCGGAGCCGCCTAGCTCCCGCCGATTCTCCGAACCAGGGCACGGGTCACGAAGCGGATCCGCTCCGGCCAGGGAAGCCGGTGCAGCATGGTCTGCACCACGCCCCGGGTGAACCAGGTCTTGTTCGAGTAGTCGATGGCCACATCGACCAGGACCGGCCGCCCCGCCCGCATCGTCGCCCGGGCCGCCCGCACCACCTCGACTACGTCCGCATCGCTTTCCAGCGACAGCCATTCCACTCCCACCGCCTCGGCGAGGCTGCCCAGGTGGTAGTCGGGCAGCCGGCTGGCCACCGTGCGGTTGAAGGCAGTGGACTGGAACTGGGCGATCTGCGCCAGCTCCCGGTCCCGCAGCACGAACACGCCGATGGGCACCTGCTGACTCGCGGCGGTGAGGAGCTCCAGGCCGGTCATCAGGAACGCGCCGTCACCGGCGAGCGCGATGACCGGAGTGCCGGGCTTGCCGAGCCCGGCGCCGATGGCGGCCGGAACCGAGTATCCCATGCAGGAGTAGTCCACCGGCGCCAGGAACCGGCCCGGACCCTCCAGCCTCAAGCACTCCATGGCGAGGAAGGTGCCGTTTCCGCTGTCCGCCGTGAAGACGGTGTCGGGACCGAATTCCTGCTGCAGGGCCTCGAGCAACACGAAGGGCGTGACCCGGTCCGCGCTGCGCCGCTCGATCCATTCCCGCCGCACCTGCTCGTGGCCCTCGCGGATCCGCCGCCGGAGCTCGGGGTCGGGCGGCACGACCGCGCGCACGGTGTACTGCCCGCTCAGCTCGTTCAGCAGCTCCACCAGGAAGCCCCGCGCGTCCGCGGCGATGCCGATCTCGGCGGGAAAGTTGCGATTGAGGACCTCGCGGTTGATGTCCACGTGGATCAGCGGGCCGGGAGGCGTGACCCCGTAGCTTCCGGTGCCCACCTCGCTGAACCGGCATCCGATCGCGAGGGTGACGTCCCGCTCCCGGGCCAACTCCCGCGCGAACGGCGGCGCCGCGGCGCCGAACCCGTTCCAGAGAAACAGCGGATGGGATTCGGGAAAGACCCCCTTGCCCTGGATGGTCGTGGCCACCGGGGCTTCCAGCCGCTCGGCCAGCGCCAGCAGCTCGGCCGTGGCGCCCTGGGCGCCCAGGCCGGCGTAGAGCAGCGGCTTGACCCCATGGGAGGAGAGCAGCGTCGCCGCGCGGGCAATCTGCTCGCGGGTCGCGGTGGGAACCGGTGGCGGGGCCGGGGCGACCCACGCCCCGGGGTCGACCTCGTGTGTGGTGAGATAGAGGTCGATCGACACTTCCACCATCACCGGGCCCGGAGTTCCGCTCCGGGCCAGGGCGCAGGCCTCGCGAACGATTCGGTAGAGCTCGGCGCCGCTCTCCGGGCGGAAGGTGGCTTTCACCACCGGCGCCGCGATCGCGAGCTGGTCCACATCGTGAAGCTGGTAGGCCTGGGTGGTGCGCCGGCGAATGCCGCAGCCGAGCACCAGCATCGGGACGCAATCCATGAAGGCTTCGGCGATGCCGGACAGCGCGTGGGTGAGCCCCGCGCCCGGCACGATGTTCACGCAGCCCATCTGTCCCGACGCGCGCCACAGCCCGTCCGCCATGAAGCCGGCGCTTTGCTCGTCGGTCACCAGGACCGGGTGCACCGGCCCGGAGTCCCCGAAGGCGTCGTAGAGCTCGATGTTGTGGGTGCCGGGAATGCCGAAGGCGAGCCGGATCCCCTCGTCGGCCAGCGCCTGCACCACGATCGCGCCGCCGCTCAGCTTCATCGGGTCAGGTCCTCGAGGATACCCTCGGCCACCCGGTCGGCCAGGGCCATGATGGTGAGGTAGGGATTGATCTCGAGCGCGTCGGGAAAGAGGCTCGCGTCCGCCACGCGGAGCCAGGGGCGGCCGTGCACTCGTCCCCGCGCGTCGGTCACCGAATCCGAGGCGTCGCGCCCCATGCCGGCGCCGCCCATGAGATGCGCCGCCGAGATGGAGATGGTCCCGGTCCGGAAATGGCGGGCATCGATGCGATGGTCGACCCGGCCGGCCTCGTCCCTCGTGAGCAGCGGCGGATCGGCCGACGGCGCGTGCACCCGGACCGCGCCCGCCGCGAAGAAGATCCGCGCCGCCGCCCGGGTAGCCCGCACCATCGAGTCGATCACCCGGTCGGTAAACCGGTAGTGGACCACCGGTTCGCCGGCCCGGTCGATGGTGACCCGGTTCTCCGGCACCGCCTTGTCGCACGCGAGGACCAGGATCATCTGCAGCCGGGGGAATGCCTGCATGAACGCGCTGTGGCCCGCGCCGAAGCCGGTCATGTTCTTGGCCGTGACGAAGGGAAAATACATGCAGGTCTCCAGCACGTATCCCTCGGCCTCGGCGCGGTCCACGAAGAAGCTCTTGGGATGACCCACGTCGTTGGTGATGGCCCGGGGATGTTCCGCCACCAGAATATGGGCGGGTTGGCAGGTGAAACCCGCCCCGATCCGGCGCGGCAACCCTGCCAGGCCGCTGGCGAGGAGGAGCGGCAGCGTGCCCATCACGCCACCCGCCAGGACCACGGTGCCGG
>Ga0326726_10003660_pt1 | contig 14105 bp, 11 predicted proteins | sample MHFenrmetagenome_2_FD_207603 | JGI IMG/M metagenome (GOLD analysis project Ga0326726, IMG submission 207603) | Lab enriched peat soil microbial communities from Michigan Hollow, Ithaca, NY, United States - MHF15MN | ecosystem: Environmental > Terrestrial > Soil > Wetlands > Peat | place: USA... | reverse complement strand
GTGCTCCCGCATCGAAGCTAACCCACGCATTGTCGGTGTTGCGACGATATGCCTGCCGGTTCATTCCCACGACATACACATGATCTCCAATGCACCGAACGCCTCGCAGCGGCCCCCGATTCTTGGGGAGTTCGCCGTTGGGAGCGATCTGCTCCTCGTGCCGATCGCCGCTACCCAGCATCAGGACCCCGCCATAGGTGCCTACCGCGCACAGTTGCTCGCGGGGATGTTTGGCAACGGCTGTTCCCGCCGTCCACCAATCGGTGCGACCACCATCAATCCACTTTCCGTCCTGCCATGCAACGAAGCCGCTGTGTGGGATTTTCTGTTCGTTGAGCGAATCGTCGCTAAGGACCACGTTCGCCAAGTTCCGCTTTCGGACGGAGCCGCCTGCGAATGAAAACACCTTTGTCCAGTGTCCACGCATGAATGTCACTCCCTGTTATTATGGCGCGCCAGTGGTAGAGCACGAAGCAGCTTGGATTGCCGCAGATCGGTCTTTTGCCTTCTGTTCTGCCGCTGTCACGTCCGCCGGATCAAAGTCGCCAGTCTGGACCGCCTTGATCTTCGTGTTGTTGTCCATTCCCTGGCGTTTGTGATAGTAGTCCAACTGGTGCTCAATGCAAGCAGAGCTGCACTTCGACTCAGGGAATGTCTTTTGAAATGACGCCAGCGCATTCTTCTTTGCGTCACCATACGTTGTTGCGGGTGCCGATACACTCCCGCCGCCCTGAAGAGCGAGATTCTGTGTGGGTGCTCCCGCCGCACCTGCGCTTTGAAAGGTGTGCATCATCCCGTGAGTGCCGGTGAACTGGGTGGGTCCCTCTGCACACACTGAAAGTGCCTCCCCTTCTCGATAAGTTGGATCAACGCCGGCCAACGTTGTGCCCTTGCGCCCCTTTTGATGAACAGCACTTGCCTCAATCAGGTGATGCGGTGTCTGCGACGGGCAACAACTGTGCCCCTTCTTGGCATCCTCCGCGCTCGGCTTATATGGCTGCAGGATACATCGACGCGCAGACAAGCATTTGTCGGCGGCGATCTGATCGGCCAGCGCATGTGCCTCCGGGCTGGCCTTGCGGCGCGAAGGCTTCGATGATTGACATGGATCCTTGGGGCCGCTCGGCTTGTAGTCCTTGCAGGCATCGCCGGCCTTGTCGCGATCTGGTTTGCAGGGATCCAATCCGCCTGGTGTCGCAATCGAGTCGACGTACATCCACGGAGGTGTATTGGGGGGCTCCGACATATGATTGTGCGTCGTCATGTCCAGATTCCGGCAGACATTCTCCCCCTCGATCTTCACATCCATCGACCAACTGTTGAAATACATCTTCCCTTGAATCGTGTGCGTCACCACACCCATGCCGAGGGTTTTGGTCGCGGCCTCGTCGCCGGTGCTCTTGCTGAAGTAGGATTTGTTCTTGAGGACCACTTCCTGGCCATTCAGTTTCACCGTATTGCTCCCCTCGGCGGTATCCGATGCCATCGCCGTATTCGGGTAGGGGATGGGGACTGGCCCGGCCGGGGGAGTGGGCGGACTCAGGCACACGTCGGGAAAGGCGCAGATCGCCTTCCCGTCGGCCGACTTCGAGACGATCGCCATGTTGTTGGCGTAAACTTCGTGTCCCATAGCCGTACTCTACGCCGCCTGCAGCACGACCGCGGCGCGCTCGGGTCCGTCACTGGAAAAGTGGCACATCACGCCCGGCCCGGGGGCATAGTCCTTCATCGCGGCATCGTGCGCCACTGCCAGCGCGCACGGCACCGCCGCCGCGCCGATCTCACCGATGCAATCGGCCGTGTGCCACAAGTCGAATACCTCTTTGCGTATGCGCAACGAACGTGTGAGCGCCAGCGCCGCTTCGCGGAAGAAATACTGCTCTCCATTGAGGTCAGTCAGTCGGTAGTCCAGATTTTCCCAGCCTACGCCCGCGTCCTGCAGCGCCGTGCGAAACGCGTTGACCAATCCCTCGGCGCGCAAGGGCTCCCCCGACCCGATCGGCGCCGGCTCGCTGCCTGATCCAAGGCCCCACACGCTGATCTTGGTTGCACCGTCGGCGCGTCCAACCAGTACCGTGGCGGCGGCCTCACCTGGAATGAACCCATCGGCATTCTCGCTGGTGAGCAGGCGGTGGCGGGCTTCAAACGCAACGAGCATCGGCCCGACCAGGTAACTGTCGACCCCGGCAATTACGCAGAACGGAAAGCCGGCATCGAAGATCGCCGACCGCGCCACCTGGATCGCAGTGATGCCGGACATGCGGCCCTGCGCGATCAGGCGCGACTCTTTGTGAAAGCGAAAGCCGAGTTCCTCCTGAACGCGATCAAGGATTGCTTCATCCAGGTCGGCCAACCGCCCGGGCCGGGCCGGTTCCGCTACACCCAGCAGCAAAAGAATGTCCGGCACCTGGCGACCATCCACGCCAGCCAGGGCTTCGCGAATGGAGGACACGGCCAGATGAACCAGTTTGTCGACACCGCGCAGCGGCTCGGCAAGGGGAACCTCGGCGCCGAGAATCCACTGCCCGCTTTGGTCGATGAAGCGGGTCTCATGGAAGCTCGTGATCCCGGCGCGGATTGCCGCGCAACTGGCGGGAGCGCTCAGTCCGACGCCGGTGCTCATGCCCGATGAGACGATGGCCAGTGGTCGCGGCATGTGATTGCTCGGACGCGTGTCACTGCGCCGCGGTCAACTCCCCCAAGGAACGATAGTAAGTGCGGCCGGTCTCCGCGGCTAGGCGCATCGCGCGTGGCATCGTGCCCACGACCACCGAGCTGATCTCGAACAGATTTTGCTTCAGCGGGCAATGCGCCCGCCAGACCAGGGAGAATCGCCTCGCATCCGACTCCAGCCGGATCGTGTCGATGTTGACCGCCAGCAGCTCGCCGTCAATCGACGCGTTGTCCCGGCGATGGACGCTGATCGGCAATGCCAATCGCGGCAGCATGAAATCGACCCGTCCCTCGGCGGTGAGGTTGTGAAGCGAAACTTGCTCGCCTCCCGCAAGGCAGGGCATCTGTTGATCGGGTGGCGCGGACTGGTAGTACTCCTCTTGGAAGTCGTGCGGCAGGAAGGGGAAGACGTTCTCCTGCCAATCCTTGTCGTATGTCCCGGCGTACTTGGGCCGCGGGTCCCAACTCCGTCCAATTGGGCCGAAGGCCATGGGACGATAGCTGGCACGCGGGTTGGTGACCGGGTTGTCGATTTCCTCGGTGTTGGGTAGTGGTTGCCCGACGACACGGTTCAGGTCGAGATGGACGTGGAATCCCTTGCCCGCGTGGTTGGCCGCGAAGTACCGGGGCTTGTCCGGATCGCTTGCGTCGATTCCGCCAAAAGCGTTGTCATACGAGATCGGCATCACCGTGAAGAACTCTGGCTCGGATGGTGTAAGCGCTGCCATGCCCCGTGTCCAGACGCGCGGGCCGACGACGTTGAAAGTTTTCGCGAGCGCTCCGACGCGTAACGCGACCGGGACACGCTGCGCCGGACGTCCGCCCGGCGCGTAAGCCGAACCGCGAAGCAGGACGTCGCATCGCGGTTTGAACGGGGCGTAGTCTGCCTCGTCGATCGGTGCGGAAAAGCCAGGTTCGCCGCTAAACGTGTCGGCGTCGACGAGCGGCAATTGCTCGTCGGCCAATTGAAGCTCTTGCCCTTTGGTAGGGATCGTGAAGGTGCCCTTCACGGCCACGACGAGAACTTCCCGAGCGTCGGGCCTGAGCCCGACCGTGAAACCGGCCGTCATCTTTGTGAAGTTCAGAAGCTCCATGATCAGTTGATCTGGACCGAGCCGCCCTTGATGCGGTTGACTCCGGACGATCGCGACGTCAGGTACGTCCCCCGTATCAGGATCTTGCCGGCTTTCGTAAGGGTGATCGAGGCGCGGCCACAGCGAAGTGTAACTTCCTCCTCACCTCGCAGGGTCACTCGCTTCCCGTCGATCTCGGCCTCGACTTGATCGGCTGGAGAATCTGCTGCCACGGCTTCCGTCGCGAGAATCCCGAGAATGATCGGCGTCAATTCATCACCTGCCAATGCCAGGACGACGGGCGTTCGCGCGGTTGCGGCTGCGGCCAGCGTCGCGTTTGTGATGCCCGCGACCAACTGGGCCGCGGCTCGACGCCCGTCCGGCATTCGGATCCATGGGGTTCCGTTGGCGTCTACGCGCTCAATGGTGGAGATGATGACGCCCGTTTGCACAGTCGCGTCGACGTTCCAGGATACTAGCATTCGAAGCTCCTCAGTTCTGCAGGATTTTCTGGCCCTTCATGATCATGTCTTTGGCGGCGTTGATGGCAATTTTGCCGGCACCATCGACCTTGATGTCTTTCCCCTTGATGAAGATGGTCCCGTCTTTCTTCAGAACGATTTCCGCGCTGCCGCACTTGATCGCGATATCCTTATCGGAGGAAATGACCACACTGTCCTTGGCCTCGGCGTTGAATGCCCCTCCCATGGTCTGGGCGAGATCCTTGCTGAACTCCATCGATCCGCCACCCGAGACTTTGAATGCCAAGTCTTTCGACACCGTGGAACTCCACCCGCCGCCAACCTCTTCGCTGAGGTCGCCTGATATAGTCAGGCTGTCATTGCCGCCGATTTCGTGGGAGCGATTGCCACCGATCTTGACATCTTCTTTGCCGCTCACACTCTCAGCGCGATTGCCGGAGATTGTGATGTTCTCATCTTTACCCACCGATTCGGTGCGCGTGCCGGAGATCGAGATGGTTTCAGCCTTGCCGACCGACTCGGTGCGATTGGCGCTAATGGTGATTGTCTCGTCCTTGCCGACGGTCTCAGTGCGATTCCCGGCAATATCTGATTTCTCGTCGTTGCTGACGGTCTTTGTGCGATCGTGCCCGATCTTCAGGGTCTCATCGTGGCCGGTGGACTGATTCTTGTCGTTGTTGGTGACAATGGTCAAGTCCTTCTGGCCATGCTGGTAGATTTCTTCCGAGCCTTTCTTGTCTTCGAAGCGGTATTCGTTGAACCCCCCGCCGCCTTTGGAGCTATTCGATTTGATCGTGCTCTTGGTTTTCTCGCCATCCAGCCCGTAGGGAGGCATTTTCTTGGCGTTGTAGACGCGGCCGGTAATGATCGGACGATCGGGATCGCCTTCGAGGAAGTCGACGATCACCTCGTGGCCGATGCGAGGAATGAACATCGCTCCCCAGCCCTCGCCGGCCCACAACTGCGAAACACGAATCCAGCAGGATGCCTTCTCGTTGTTGATGCCCTCACGATCCCAGGGGAACTGGACTTTGACGCGTCCGTACTTATCGGTGTAGATCTCCTCTCCGGAAGGTCCGGAGACGATGGCGGTCTGCGCGCCCTCGACAATGGGCTTGGGCGTCAACCGCGTCGGGCGGAACGGGGTGGCGGCAGGGATGGCGCGGAACGTGTTTCGGTAGACGAACCGTCCACCAATTTCGTCCTCGCCGACAGGCTGCTGTCCCTGATGCTGGACGGATGTGATGAGGTAGCGTCCGTTGAAATCGCGTCGGGGGAAATCCTCCAACTTGAACATGTATCCTGGGACGATACGTCGGCAAACGCTTTGGCCCACGGCCTCCAGGCGCCGCGTCTGCACCGCTTCCAATCGATTCTTCACCACTGCCGATCCGGCGCCATCGGCTTCGTAGAGCCCAGGATAATCGTACACTTCCAGCTTCGACTCCATTCCCGAAGCCGACTTCTCCTTCTTGTCTTGATTGAGGCGCAAATCCGGAGTCGTAAAATTGAAGTCCCGGAGAGTGACCTGACCCGGACGGATCTGCTGGCCGTATCTGAGATCGAAGACACATTCTTCTTCCTCCACCATTTGCGAGGGTTGGCGGAAGAGCACAGTCGCATCGCCGTCGATATCGACGTGCGCATCGGGTGAATCGCCCATGACCAGCGTGTCGGCGCCGTCCTTGTGTTCGAAGAAATAGAAGATGCCTTCTTCTTCCAGAAGACGGGCGATGAAATTCCAGTCCGTCTCGCGGTACTGCACGCAATACGTGCGCGCCGGGTGGCTCTGCCTGAGTGCAAAGCGGTGGTCGACGCCCCCATCTCCCAAGAGCTTCTTGACGATGTCCGGTACGGACTGCTCCTGGAAGATGCGGCAGGAGTAGCGCTGGGTGAGTACCCAGGCGCGCGGCACCAACTCGAGAAAGTAGGGCGTGAATCGTTCAGAAGCCGCACCCTGCTCGAATCGGCTGATCAGGCCGTTGACTTCGCGCGCGGTGTCGCCGTAGAGGAACTTCAAATGCGCCTTGGCGCCGACCATACTGCTGAAGTCAATTTCACCGTCAGGGCAGGCAAACTGGACGGCGAAAGTGAATAGGTCGGAGATGCCTTCGTGGCCGCTGAGGGTCAGGACGCGCATCGGATGGGAATACCCGTCGCAGGTGAACGTGAGCGTCGGCTGATTGGCTTGGGGATCGGGCATGGATCACCTCATAGCGCTGGTGGAGCGACGGAGCGGCGTTGCCGCAGGGGAGCAATTTCACGTTGCGGTCCAGCCGCCGCCTGACGGCTGGCGAACTCGATGGCCAGCTCCGCCGTCTCTTCGATGGTTCCGTAGCGTACGTTGAATTGAGCCTCCGGCCACACATGAAACGCCTCATTCACCGCCGATGAACTGGGCCGTTGCGTGCCGATGTAGACTTGCTGAGTGGACGCTCCCGAATGCTCCAGAACCGCCACTAGGTGGTAATCGAATGCGGTTGTCTGAGTCGGCAAGAGGTAAATCACCTGATAACCCAAGAGGCGCCACCCGGCAGCGGTCAGAAGCTGCGCCGCCACATACGCGTACCCTTCGCAGTCGATGACGCGCTGGCCGTGAAGCCTTCGGCGGGCGACGAGTTCGGACCAGCGGTCGCAACTACCGCCGGGCCATGACACGTCACCAGTGCGGTCACCGGGGACATAGGCGGTGTGGATGTAGAAGGACTGCGCGTATTCCTGGTAGGCCGCGAGTGATTGCGTGGCACTATCTCTCATGGTCGCGAAGTAGGCCAACAGGTCGGTCCGCGACGGCTGGCCGTGATCCAGAACCGGCGCATGTCCCAGCGCGGCACTCAGGTCAGCAAGGAATGATTCGCGGCTCATGGTAGATTGCTCCGCCCAGGATCTCGAGGGGTTGACCGATGATCGATGAGGCCACGCGCCGATTTACCGCGTCGGCCTGACACCTTCCGTGAGACGGCGATCTTATTCCCCGAACTTCAAAGTGAATCCACCTTCCCCATCGACGCCCAAGTGCAGTTGATCGGGAAGGGGTCCGACGGTCATGCGCTCAAGAAGCTCCGTCGAGATGCGCGGCAAAAGCGATCCTTGAATGATGTGGTCGATGTTACGCGCACCCGTTTCCACCTCGGTGCAGCGTTCCGCGATCCGGTCGATGACCGCATCCTCATGGATGAGTTTCATGCGGTGGCTTTCCTGGAGTCGCGCGGCCACGCGTCCCAGTTTCAGCACGACGATGCGCTTGATCGCATCGGCCTTTAGCGGGAAGAACGGCACGATCGTCATCCGTCCCACCAGTGCCGGTTTGAAGTGCTTGTTGAGACGCGGGCGAATCGCCGCGATCACCTGGTCGTGCGTGGGCGCCGGCTCTTGCAACCCCATTGCCGTGATTTCATCGGTCGCCAGATTCGAAGTCAGGAAGACAACGGTGTTCTTGAAATCGATGACGCGGCCCTCGCCATCGGAGAGCATTCCCTTATCGAACACCTGATAGAACAAGTTCATTACTTCCGGATCGGCTTTTTCAACCTCATCGAGCAACACGACCGAGTACGGGCGCTGCCGCACGGCCTCTGTTAAGACGCCGCCCTCGCCAAAACCGACGTACCCGGGCGGGGAGCCGATGAGTCGCGACACGGTGTGCTTTTCCTGGAACTCCGACATGTTGATCGTCGTGATGAACCGTTCGCCGCCAAAGAGCAGGTCGGCGACACCGAGCGCCGTCTCGGTCTTTCCGACGCCGGAGGGTCCAACAAACAGGAATACACCGATCGGTTTGGACGGATCTTGGAGTCCCGCCTTCGACGCACGGATGCCCGTCGCCACGGCCTCCACCGCCCAGTCCTGCCCCTTGATGCGCTCTTTGAGACGGTCGGCGAAGGTCAAAATCGTCTGTGCTTCATCTTTGACCATCTTGCCGACCGGGATTCCGGTCCAATCCGCGACCACACGCCCCACGACTTCGGCGGTGACGGACAGTGGAATAAAGGGCGAGGGACCTTGCGCCTTCTGCACCGCGGCCACCGCGTCTTTCAACTTGGCGGGATCGCCGCCGTTGGCGGAACCCATAATCTCATCGCGCACTTTCAGGTACTCGTCGACCGCCTTCTTTTCACTTTGCCAGCGCTCGCTCATCTCCGACAGTTGCGTCTTCAGCTCAGCGACGCGAGTTTCTAGATTACGGATGCGTTCATCGTCCGTGTCCCCTTGGGCGTGCAAGTCGCGGCGGTACGCGTCACGCTCGCGCTCCAGAGTTTGAATCTGCCGCTCGATGTCCTCCAAAGCATCGGGGCGCGAACTGATGGCGATCTTCACACGCGCGGCGGCGGTGTCCACCAGATCCACCGCCTTGTCGGGAAGCAGTCGTCCGGAAATATAGCGTCCGGCTAACTCGGCGGCGGCGACCAGCGCCGTGTCGGGCACCTGCACTCCGTGGGCTTCCTCGTACTTCGCGCGCAACCCGCGCAGCATGATGATCGTGTCTTGAACCGACGGTTCGTCGAGTTTGACCAGTTGGAAGCGGCGAGCCAATGCCGGATCCTTCTCGAAGTATTTCTTGTACTCGGACCAGGTGGTGGCGGCGATGGTGCGCAATTCGCCGCGCGCGAGCGCGGGTTTCAACAGATTGGCCGCGTCCGATCCGCCCGCCTGCCCGCCGGCGCCGATCAGTGTGTGCGCTTCATCGATGAACAGCACAATGGGTTTGGGTGACGATTTGACTTCGTTAATCACTTGCTTGAGACGATTCTCGAATTCCCCCTTCACGCCGGCGCCCGCTTGCAGGAGTCCCAAATCGAGCACGAGGAGAGTCACGTCGCTGAGAATGGAGGGCACGTCGCCTTGCGCGATGCGCAGCGCCAAGCCTTCGACCACCGCCGTTTTGCCGACTCCGGGTTCCCCGACGACGATCGGGTTGTTTTTGCGGCGACGCGCAAGAATATCGATCATCTGACGGATCTCGCGGTCCCTTCCGAACACCGGGTCGATCTCGCCCGCTTTGGCGCGAGCGGTGACATCGATGCAGAATCGCCCCAAGGCACCTTCACCGCTGGGCGCGGCGCCTTCGCGCGCGGCACCCGCGGCGGGGGCACGGCTGGTCTCCACCGACGCGCCCAGGATCTTGTGGAATTCCTTGCGAAGCACTTCGGAGTCGACGGGGGTCAGTTCGAGAATCTCACCCCCGACGAGATAGCGCGACGGCGCATCCAAGAGCGCCAAAACCAACGTTCCGGAACGCAGCATCGTCTCGCCGAGATTGAGCGAGCCCATCATCCACGCTTCCCTCATCCAGTCAAAAAGGAGGGGGGAGAAGACCGGTTTGCCGGTGTTCCCCGTCTTGAGGCTCTCCACGTTGTGTTGCAGCGCGCCCATCACACGGGCCGGTTCGACTTCGAAGTGACGAAGGATGTTCTGCATGTCGGCCTGCGGGTGCTCGACCAGCTTGAGAAGCATGTGGTCGACGGTGACCTCATACTGGGAGCGCGCGAGGCAGAGGCCAGTGGCATTCTCCAACGCCTGACGGCAGTAGTTATTGAGACGATCGATGAGCGATTTCGGTTCGACTTTCGCCATTACACATCCTTCGTTGCTGGTGATCCGTTCTAGGAAAATACCACAGACAAGCGGCCGCCCGGGCGGGAGTAAAGCCCAGTCGTCCAACCCAAATAGGCATGTCGATTCAGCGCGACGCCGAAGCGCGGCGTGTCTTCGGCCCGCACGGTAATCTCGACGTCGTGTTCCAGTATTTCTCCCGCGACGGTGCGAGTCAAATCGTGCACCGTGCGGAGGTTGTCGCTGCCGGGAAGAAAGGTGAGGTACGTATCAAAGTCCACGGCGCCGATGCAAATCCGGTACTTCCCCGAGAAGTCACGGACACGGCGTCCGATCGTCGCATCGTCACCCAGTCGGCATCCATGCCGGCCCAGCGTCGAGCGCATGTCATCGCTTAAATAGACCCAGCGCGCCACGCACTGGCGCAGCGTCACGGGTAGGGCGCCGAACCAGGTCGACAAGACCGACGCAATCGCCGAGGCGGAGCGGGGGCGGTGTGACAGTGTACCGGCGTAGCGCAGGAGCCGCTGGGAATCAAGTCCCGTTGATGCCACGGCGGACTCGGTTGCCAGGCCCGACAAAGCGAATAGGCGCCAGGAAAACTCGTCTCGGGCCCCTCGTTGCCAGAGCAACTGGCCCCGATACTTGAGAACGCCCCGATATAGTAGCGAGATGAGACGATGATTGAACAAGTCGATAAAGGCGCGAAGGGTGTGTTCCTCGTTGTCGGAGCAGCGCCTGAGGATCTCCTCGGAGTAGAAGCTTGGCAAAGGCGAATGCGTGCCATAAAGCCCCATGAACGTCGTCGTCAATCGAAACGGAGGGCGCGTATCGCGTTGTTGCAACGATTCCAGATCCGATGGGGGGAAGGCGAGACTGGCGCTGGGTCGGAGACGAACCAACTCTTCCGACGGTGGTCCTTCCTGACCGACGGGCACGGCGCCAGGGTAGCTGCGGTGCAGAAGCCACATCGCCTGCAGGAATGTGAACTGCGGTGCGTGCTCCTGCAGATGATCGGCTACAGTAGCGGTTGGCTTCCCAGCATCGCCGGCCATCGGTAGATCGCTCCTCTGGATTTGTCCGTCACACTCAGCCGCGTGAAGGCGTTCACGGATGCGTACGTGGAGAAGAAGTGATTGAGCACCATCGCCAGCAGGTGCATGTCGCCTTCGCCGGCAAAACGGTCCTGCTCGACCTGCAATTCGATTTCCATGCCCCGGTAGGTGGCGCCGTGGTGGATGATATCCGACGGTTTCGAGCGGACATCGGTCAGGCCCGAGAGCCGCAGTTGGTGGCTGCGCGCCACTTGCCGATCGACCAAAGCGCCGAAATTGTACACGGATAAGAGCGTGCGCAACGACTCAACCCGCGCCAGGGAGAGGTAATTGAGCGCCTGGTGTGAGATCAGATACCAGAGCAGGCGATCTTCCAGTGGCGGTGCAACCGTTGGGGTCACACGTGTCAGGTTCGAGAACTCGGCAAAGGCCGGTGTATCGGAAGTGGGAGTATTGATGTCGCCGGGGCGCAGTTTTTCTGGCAGATTCCGATTGGTGCAGGTCATGTCGGCGGCGACGGTTTCAACCGCGGGCATTCGCCCGGACACGACTTCGGGAGTGAAGCTGATATAGGTCTCTGTGCCGGATCCCACGGTTGCGGGACGGAGTTGAATCTGGTAGTAGTCGCCGCTTTCACCTGCAGATCCCATCGAATGCTGATATGAGAAGAAGGGGCGGTACTCCCGTTCGATCATAGTCCCCTTTTGCCAGCCGACGACGCGATCAATCGAGAAAATTTCGTAATGCGTGGAATTGGGCGCGTCGGGGCGCACGCGGTATTCGGTCTTTTCGTGATCAACCCGAAGGGGCGCGGAGCGCAGCGGCATGAGATTGACAACGGGCGTGCAGGCGAGGCGAAGCAAACCCGGCTTCGCCTTCACGTCGCTGGGGGGTGCCTCATCAAATTCGAGGATGATTTCGAATTTCTGGCTGACATTCATCCCGGCGAGCGGACGCAAGTCCACCAAATCGACAAAGAAAAACCGTTCCGGGAAGGCGAAGTATTCCTGGAGGATTCGGAATCCGGAGAACGATTCCGCCGGATAAGGCCAAAGAGGCTCCGAATCGTCGAAGCCAACGGCGCGGATCGCGGTTGCGGGCAACTGCTTGGTCGCCGATCCCACCCTGAGCGTCACGCCCGTGACATGCCGTAGAAGCCAGAGATGGAGATTGGCGGCGATGGCGGGCTCGGCGTTCAAAAAGAGCCTCAGATCTCCCCACTCGATCGCCGCCCCGGTGGCCTGCGGGCTTAATGCCAAGCCGATACGAAGGTACGGAGACTGCGAGAGCGGCGTTTCGAAGGCGATATTCTCGATGCTGATCGGATAGAGACGCACGTCGCTGGTGGTGCGAAAGCGGCAACGCGTGCCCTCCACCGGCGCCGAGTCAAGGCTGGTGCCTTTGGGGATGGTCTGCGCATCCTGAAGAGTCGCGCCGGCGCGGAATTCCACGATCGAGAGGGCGGGCACGGGTCGCAGGTAGTGCGGCCAGAGCAGACCGACCAGCGCGTGGGTCAACTCGGGAAGTTCGGAGTCCAGCCGTTGCCGGATACGGCCGGTCAGGAAGGCGAACCCTTCGAGGAGGCGCTCGACGTCCGGGTCGGTGCCGGTCTCGGCGAGCATGTGCGCCACCTGCGGATGGGCCGCGGCGAACTCCTGCCCGAGCTGGCGCAGGTAGCTGAGTTCATCCTGGTAGTATTTGTTGAACACGGTAATCTACGATTCGCTCACATCGATGCCGGACGCCGATCCCACCTGTGTCGCGAAGCGAAGCGGGACCGTCGTGCCTTCCACGCTCAGACGGGCGGTCACTTCGAAGCGCACGTTGAGGGGGTTGTTCTCGTCGGTGACCCAAGTCGCCTTGACGTTCTTCAGGCGCGGCTCATACTTCTCAATGGAGCGCTCGATGGCCACGCGCATGGGCGTAATGGAGTCGGGGAAGTCGAACATGAACTCGTTGAGGTCGGGAATTCCGTAGTCGGGCTGGGCCGGTGCGTGACCATGCCGGCTGTTGAGCATATGTTGGAGATGTCGCAGCACAGACCGCTTCAGGCGGTCCATGTTCAGTTCCAACCGCCGCGAACCTGGTGGTTCGGGATCCGAAAGCCGCTCGAATAACGTTCGCTCATTCATCCCATCGCCCGCCCTGATTCAGAACGGGGCAATCCCGCGGATCGGCGGGATTGCCCCAATCTGGCAAACCGATCAGCACCCGACTACTTCGGCATGATCCAACTGTCTTCGGATTCGATGCCGTCCGGCTCCCACGTCCAACGGATCTTCTTGTAGGAGAACTCGACATCTTCCATGTGCGTGAACGACTCGGTCTTGGGGTCGAGGCAGTTCGGCATATAGGGATGTATGGAGACGACGATGGCATCTTCCAGCACATGCGTGAAGTAGTGCTCTTCCTGGCCCGCGGGATCGATGCGGTACCACTTGACGGTCACGTTCTTCAGGTGCTCGCCGGTGCAGAGCGCCTGGTAGAGCTTGGGCGATGCCTTGTCGAAGACCTTGGTGATCATCATCGACTCGTGCATGCGTTTCCCCGTCGATAACCCGGATTGCGGGTCGCGAGGTATACGGACTCGGTGTTCGAAGGCTTCGACCAGGATCGTCTTCTCGCGCCCCTGCATTTCGCACGAGCCGTCAATGGCCCCCTGGTTTTCACCTTCCACCGTCATATGTGCCGGCATTGGCATGGCGGTTATCCTCCAATGATAGACAATGCTATCGGTTCAGGCTTTGACTTCAGTCTCTTACTTCTGGTCGAGACGTCCGACCAGTGACAGTGTGATGTCCGAACCCATGTACTTGAAGTGGGGGCGGACCTTTAGGTCGACTTTGTACCAGCCGGGATTGCCCTCGACGTCCTCCACGGTCACCTTGGCTTGGCGCAAGGGACGGCGGCTGCGAACGCCGGGAAGTGGATTGTCCATGTCGACCACGTACTGGCGGATCCACTCGTTCAGTTCGCGATCGAGATCGGCGCGTTCTTTCCAGCTTCCGAGGTTTTCGCGCTGCAGCACCTTGAGGTAGTGCGCCAGCCGGCAGACGATGAACATGTAGGGCAACTGCGTGCCCAACTTGTAATTCGTCTCGGCGGCGCGCCCTTCGGCGGAGGTGCCGAAGTACTTCGGTTTCTGGCAGGAGTTCGCCGAGAAGAAGCAGGCGTTGTCGGAGTCTTTGCGCATGGTGAGCGCGATGAACCCCTCCTCGGCCAGTTCGAACTCGCGACGCTCGGTGATCAGAATCTCGGTGGGGATTTTC
>Ga0326726_10003659_pt1 | contig 14106 bp, 10 predicted proteins | sample MHFenrmetagenome_2_FD_207603 | JGI IMG/M metagenome (GOLD analysis project Ga0326726, IMG submission 207603) | Lab enriched peat soil microbial communities from Michigan Hollow, Ithaca, NY, United States - MHF15MN | ecosystem: Environmental > Terrestrial > Soil > Wetlands > Peat | place: USA... | reverse complement strand
GCAGTCCTGCGCGGACCGCGCTCGAGGCCAGGGCTGAATAGGTTGATGTTAGGAACTGTGGAGACCAGCGTCAAAGTACCGGGGTACACCGCCCGTTGGCACACTGTCCCTTCGATATGTAATGGGTGGGATGTTACAAAAGTTTAGCTGGAGGCTGTCTGCGACAAAGCCGTGGCCTGGGATTTGACCGGCGCGCCCCGGCGCGTGCTGGGAACGTAGGCACAAGAGCGGAAGTCATAGTGATTCCCCAGGCAATCGGCGCACAGGTGAAGCTGATGCACGCGGCACTGGATGACGGGCTCTTCCTGTGCGCAACGGTCGCAGTTGTTCTTGCGGCTGCGTTTTGCGCTTGCCGGTGCGGGCGCGATCCCTCCGAGGGCGCGCGCCTTGACGTAGAACCCGCCGGCGATCAGCAGCAGGCCAGTCGACAGGATTGTCACCCCCGCCGCCAGCATGTTTTTGTCGGGATTAGGACCGAAGGCCGCGGGCAGAAAACAGAGACCGACAAATGTAAAGAACGAGCCACTCGCCATCAGCCAAGTTCCGATTTTCGCTGCCATGTAGTGCGTCCTGGTTGTGGGATCCGCGCGCAGTAAGATTCTTGAACGCAGGGCCAGCTTAGACCCGAAGGTAAGGAAACTCCAGATGACTAAAGTTTCCAGATGACACTGGTAACTTGTCGCTGGTATCGCCCCGCACCTAGGATGCTGACATCATGGATCTGCGCGTCCTGGTGGTGTGCCCGGACCAGGACTCGGCGAACCTGCTGAGTCTTGTCCTGGCCGAGATGGGGATGACGGTGGAACACACGCCCTCCATTGCGCGCGGCCTGGAGCGCTTGAACGAGGAGAGTTTCGACGCGGTCGTCCTCGACTACCGGGCCGATCAAGGTTGCGAAGAATTTCTGGCCAGGCTGCGGCAAACTCGTAAGAGCCATCAGACACTGCTGGTCGCCATTGTGGACGGGGAATTCAGCGTCCGTCCGGTGTTTGGCCTGGGCGCCAACTTTGTGCTCTACCGGCCGCTTTCTCCGGAACGCACCCGGCTCAGTCTGCGCGCCGCGCGCGGCCTGATGCGCCGTGAGCGTCGCCGGACTCCGCGCATCCCGGTAAACTCGACCGCCAACCTGGCCTATCCCGGCACCGAAGAGCTGCGTGCGACGATCGTCGACCTGAGCGACGGCGGCACTTCGGTCCGCAGCGGGAGTACGCTTCCTCCCGCGTGCAAGGTGTACTTCCAATTCGCTCTTCCCGGCCAGCAGCAGGCGGTGCGGCTATCGGGAGAAGTTGCCTGGCAGGACGCCAGCGGCCGAACTGGAATCCGTTTCGTGGATGTGCCGCAGGCTTCGCGCCGGCTCATGCACGCCTGGCTGCTGCAAAACAGTTTCCGCCAGAATCGCAACCAGCCCGCTCCACCCATCGTTCCGGTACCGCGCGTGGAGCATGAACCCAAGACGGGAACCAAGAGTGCCGGTCTCGGCTCCAATCGCCGCGGAGAACGCCGCTTCCCCTGCAAACTGGGAGCGGAAGTCTATCGTCTCGGCAGCAACGTGCCCAATCGGTGCACGCTCTCCGACATCAGTGAAGGCGGGTGCTACGTCGAGATGCCATCCCCGTTGACTGGGCAAACCGCGGTGGAAATCGTGGTGCGTACTCCGGAAATGAAGCTCAAGATTCGCGGCCACGTGCTGGCCGTGCATCCCGGCTTCGGCATGGGCGTGCGCTTTATTTTCGATGATGAGGCCGAACGGGAAGAAATATTGCGCCTGCTGGCGCTGCTCGCGGCCGGTCCTACGCTCGACGAACTGCCGCGCTAGTTGCGCGCGCGGTCCTTCTCCTGCACTGCTTCGCGAAAGTACTCCAGCGACAACTTCAGTCCGGTCTCGAGATCCACTTTTGGCTCCCATTTCAGCAACCGCCGTGCTTTCGAGATGTCCGGACAACGCTGCTTGGGATCGTCCTGCGGCAGCGGCTCGAACTGAATGGCGCTCGGCGATCCGGTCACGGCAATCACCTTCTGGGCGCACTCCAGGATCGTAAATTCAGTCGGGTTTCCGATATTCACCGGTTCGTGTTCGGAAGATCGCGACAGGCGGACAATTCCGTCAATCTCATCGCTCACATAGCAAAAACTGCGCGTCTGGCGGCCATCGCCATACACCGTCAGATTCTCTCCCCGCAGCGCCTGGCACATGAAGTTGGGAACCACCCGGCCATCGTTGATCTGCATGCGCGGCCCATAGGTGTTAAAGATGCGCAGAATGCGGGTATCCACTTTGTGGTAACGGTGGTAGGCCATGGTCACGGCTTCGGAAAAACGCTTGGCTTCGTCATAAACCGAGCGCGGCCCGATGGGATTAACGTGACCCCAATAAGTTTCCGTTTGCGGGTGCACCAGCGGATCGCCATAACACTCTGACGTAGAAGCCATCATGAACCTGGCGCCATAGCGTCGTGCCAGTTCGAGCGATTCGAAAGTGCCGTAAGAACCCACGCGTAGGGTCTCAATTCCGTGCGCGGCATAATCCACGGGGCTGGCAGGACTGGCAAAGTGAAACACGTAGTCCACCGCGCCGCACTCTACCGGTGAGCAAACGTCCTGCTGGAGAAATTCGAAGCGGGAGTCGTTGCGCAGATGTTCGAGGTTGGAGAGTCGTCCGGTCAGAAGATTGTCGGCCGCGACCACCGCATACCCTTCTCCCAACAGGGCCCTGCAGAGATGCGAACCGAGAAAGCCGGCTCCCCCGGTCACCAGCGCGCGTACAGGTTTCATGAGTTCAGGAGCGCTCCCTCTTGTCGGGGCGGATGCCGGCAGGCAAATCCTCCGTCAGCGCCGCGGGGCGGCCGACGCTATAATAGGAGAAGCCATGCGCCGCCATGGCTGCCGGATCGTACAGGTTGCGCCCGTCGAGGACGATGGGGTATTTCAGCAGCTTACGCAGCCGAGCCAGGTCCAGAGCAGCGAACTCTTCCCATTCGGTGAGAATCAGCAGGGCGTCCGCGCCGGTGGCCGCCTCGTAGGGACTGGCCGCGTATTCGACGCTCGGGTTCAGCACTTCTTTCGCCCGGTCCATGGCGGCGGGATCGTACGCGCACACGCGGCAGCCTTCGCGCAGCAGCTCCTGCACGATCAAGATGGCGGGCGACTCACGGATGTCGTCCGTACCGCCTTTAAAGGCGAGTCCCAAAACGCCCAGATGCTTGCCGCGCAACGTCCAAAGAACGCCGCGGACCTTGCGTAGAAAACGCTGCCGCTGGTCCTCGTTAATCCGTATGACCTCGTCGAGCAGGCGGAAGTCATAGCCGCATTCTTTGGCCACGGCGCGGAAGGCCATCAGGTCTTTGGGAAAGCATGAGCCGCCGTAGCCGATGCCGGGATTCAGGAAGCGCGGACCGATGCGGGAATCGGTGCCGATGCCGTCACATACCTGATGAACGTTGGCGCCCACCGACTCGCAGATCGAGGCCACCGCATTGATGAAGGAAATCTTCATGGCGAGAAACGCATTGGAGGCGTGCTTGATCAATTCCGCACTCTTGGTGCTGGTGATGATCAGGCGCGGCGGTACCTGGGCGCGGTCGGGGCGCGGAATGGCATCGGCGCGTGCGCAGTACGCACCGCTGGTCAACGGCGCATAGATTTCACGCACCACATCCGCGCAACGCTCGCTTTCCACTCCCACCACGATGCGGTCGGGATAGAGGAAGTCGGCGACCGCCGTACCTTCGCGCAGGAATTCCGGGTTGGAGGCAACATCGAAGGACGAAGGGTCGGCGCCATTGCGGATAATGATGGTCCGGATCCACTGGCTGGTGTAGACCGGAACCGTGCTTTTCTCCACCACGACTTTGTACTGGTCCACCGCTCCCGAGATTTCCCGCGCTACCGACTCTACGTAGGACAGGTCGGCCTCGCCCCGGTCCGTGGGTGGTGTTCCCACCGCGATAAAGGTCGCGGCGCACTCCCGCACTGCCGCCTGCAAATCTCCCGAAAACTTGATTCTGTTTCCGCGATGACGAGCCAGCAACTCCGGAAGGAAGCGCTCATGAATGGGGACCCGTCCGGCGCGAAGCTCGGCCAGCTTCTCCTCGTCGTTGTCAACCAGGACGACCTCGTGCCCGAGATCCGCAAAACAGGTTCCCGTGACTAGGCCTACATAACCGGAACCCACCACCGCGATCCGCATACCAGCCTTTCCCTTCTCGGGGGTCGCGTCCCGTTCGCGGGACGCAGAGTCCTTACTTTAGCAGTATTTCCGGGCCCGCTGAGATCCCGGCAGTAATAATGCGGGTGCGCGAGCAGGAACGGGAATTGCAACGTCACAGAGTCCGGTGATCCCGGTCACCGCTTGTTCGGTTGGACGGATTCAGAATTCAGGCTGGGAGGAAGATATGCCCATCCTGATGGTTGCTCTGATTGCGCTGGCCGCCTTTGGCTTGATCGGGGTCATGCTGGCCCTGGCCGTAACGCTGGAACAGAAAAGGGCGAAAGGGAAGCAGCCGCACGCTGGCAAGGTGGCGTGAGCTGGTCGCGACTGAGGGTCCCCGTCGCCGGGGCTGATCGCCCCTCTCATCCTTCAGCCCGACCCTGGGCGCTCCTTCGCTAGAAATTCCTTGCCCTTGCTTTCCGGACCCAGGCTGACCACCAGGACCAGTAAGGCAATGACAGCAATCTCAAATCCTGCCAACGCCCGCGAATATCCAAAACGTTTGTGCAAAGCATCCTCGATTCGATTCACCGGCGAGGCGACGAAGTTCCCCAGCTGGTAGGCCAATCCGGGAAGGAGTCCCCGCACGGCCCCGGGCGACAATTCGTTCAAGTGGGCCGGAATAATCCCCCACGCGCCTTGCACCCCCACCTGCATCAGGAAGGCGCCGATCGCCAACACCGCCAAGCTCTTTCCGAAAGCCCATGCCGGGATGATGCACAAAGCCAGCAGAGTGGCGACGACCAGACTGCGCCTTCGGCCGATTCGTTCCGAAAGCTTCCCAAAGATAAGAGCCCCAGCCAGGGCGCCCACGTTGTAAAAGATCGCGATGTTCGCCACCGTCGAAGTCGAGAAGCCGTGTGCGGACTCGAGAAAGTGTGGGTACAGATCCTGCGTCCCGTGCGACAGGAAGTTCATCAGCGCCATCATCCCGATCAAATAAAGGAACAGCTTCCAGTGCGCGGCGGCAGCTTTTGCGATCGAGCCGAAACCGGGCATGCGGTTCTGCTTCCACGCTTCGGACTCCTTCACCTTCCAACGAATGTAAAAAGCCAGCAGCGCGGGAAGGCCGCCCGCCCAGAACATGGCGCGCCAGCCCCACAACGGCAGCACGAACCTTGCCGCAATCGCCGCCAATAAATATCCGCAGGAATACCCGGATTGCACAACTCCCGAGATCGTGCCCCTCCACTTGGGCGGAACGCTCTCCATGGCCAGCGAAGATCCCACGCCCCACTCTCCGCCCATGCCGATTCCGTAGATGGTGCGCAGAACAAGGAAAACGGTGTAATTGGGCGCAAACCCGCAAAGCAGTTCGCAGACCGAGAAGAACACCACATTCGCCATCAGCGGTGTGCGTCGCCCGTAGCGGTCGGCCAGGAGCCCGAAAACCACCGCTCCCACGGGACGCATGGCGAGCGTTGCCCAGGTCGTGTCGATGATCTTCGTGGCCGACACGTGAAACTGAGCTGCCAGCGTCTCGACCAGGAAGATCGCCACGAAGAAATCGAAAGCGTCGAGCGTCCAACCCAGGAAACTGGCACTCACCGCGTGCCACTGGGCGGAGGTGAGGGCGAAACGCGGAGGTTGATTCCCCGTCATTTTGGGTAGTGGTTACGAATGGGCAGCATTCTATTGCTTCGCTGCTTCGGCGTCATCCGGGAAGCCAGGCGGCTGCCAGCAGGGGCAGCAGAGCCGTCGCCGGGCGTCATCGCACCAAAAGGAGTGGCACGGCCGTCGCTCCGAGCAGGTTCGCGGCCCCGATATAATAACCGCTAGACCGCGCATCCTCGGCGCATCTAAGAAAATCAGGTGAGGCATACTTTTTTCAGTGCTGGAGTCCTTGCGGCCTTGCTGCTCGCGCTGCCGGAGGGCTCCCCTGCGCAGGATCGCAGCGGCGAATTGCATCTCTCGGTAGCCGACGCCTCGGGTGCGGCCCTGCCCGCTCATGGCACCCTGATCAGCCAAGCCAACCACTTTGAGCTGAGTTTTGACACCAGTCCATCCGGCGAATACATCGCCAAGAAGCTGCCGCTGGGGAGCTACAAGTTGACCCTGGAACAAGCCGGATTCGCTCCTTACAGCGCGCTGATTGAAATCCGTTCCGAGCTGCCGCTGAAATTCGCGGCTGCCCTGGCGGTTGCCACTGTGACGCAGACCATTAACGTGCAGGACTCAGACACGCTGCTGGACACGATCAACACCGGCAACAGTTATCAACTGGGCGCCGCCACCCTGCGCGACTGGCCCGCGACCGCTCCGGGACGGCAGGCGATTGACGTCGTGCAGGCCCAGCCCGGGTGGCTGCTGGAGGCCAATGGAGTGCTGCATCCCCGCGGTTCCGAATACGACACGCAATATGTGGTGGACGGGCTACCGGTCCTGAACAACCGTTCTCCGGCGCTGTCCGCTTCCGACGACCTGGAGGATGTGCAGTCGGTGAAGGCCTACACCTCGGGTATTCCCGCCGAGTTCGGCCGGAAAGTCGGAGGAGTGATTGAAACCGTGACCGACCGCAATCCGGCGCGCGGAGTACACGGCACCGCCATCCTGGGCGGGGGCAGCTTTGGCGCCGCCAATGGCTACCTGGGCACGAGCTATTACGACGGGCGCAACGTGTTCGGGCTGAGCGTGCAAGGGGCGCGCACGGACCGTTTTCTCGATCCACCGGTGACGCAGAACTTCACCAATAGAGCGACCACGGCAGGGGCTAAGGGAAGCTTTGAGCGGGACCTGACTCCGGCAGACCGGCTGCGCCTTTCGGTGAGCTTCAATCGATCGGGTCTGCTCGTTCCCAACGAATTGATCCAGCAGGAAAGCGGGCAGCGACAGGACCGCGCCAACCGGGAGGTCTCCGGCCAGGTGTCCTATCAACATACGTTCTCCTCCAACCTGATGGGAACGGTCCAGGGGCGAGTGAGAGATTTGCAGGTGGGCTTGGACTCCAATGCGTTCGCCACGCCGATCGAAGTATTTCAAGACCGCGGATTTCGCGAAGGTTATCTGAGCGGGACGGTGGCGGCGGCTTTCAAGCATCACGACTTGAAGGCGGGTCTCGACACCATCTACAGCCTGGTTCATGAAGCGTTCTCGTACCACATCACGGATCCGACCGGCTTTGATCCCTCGACCCCGCTGGATTTCGCATTTCACGACTCGCGATACGACCGCGAGCAGGCCGTTTTCGTGCAGGACGATATCCACTTCGGCAACCTGAACGTCAGCGCGGGCATTCGGTTCGACCACTACCGCGTGCAGGTGGAGGAGTCGGCGTGGAGCCCCCGCGTCGGCTTTTCGTGGTATGTGCCCAAGCTGGGAGTCGTGTTACGCGGATCGTATGACCGGGTATTCGGCACTCCCGCGATCGAGAACCTGCTGCTGAGCACGTCGGCGAAGGTACGCACGCTGGCCAAGACCGTAGCGCAACTGCCGCTCCGGCCGTCGCGCGGCAACTACTGCGAACTGGGTGCCACCAAGGAGCTATTCCACAGAGCGCACATTTCCGCTAACGTTTTCCGGCGGAACATCCGAAACTTCCCCGACGATGACGTGCTGCTGAACACCGGGGTCAGCTTTCCGATCGCACTGAGCTCCGCGAACATTTACGGCGCCGAAAGCCAGTTCACGCTGCCGCAACAGGGGCCGGTGACAGCCTGGGTCAGCTACTCGTACCAGGTTGCCTCGGCGCGCCTGCCCGTGGTGGGCGGCCTTTTTTTGGGCGAGGATGCCGCCGATGAGCTCAATTCCCATGACCGGACGTGGATCTCACAAGACCAGCGCCACACCGTGCATGGGCAAGTGCGCTATCAGCCATGGTCACGGTTTTGGACGGCGGTGGGTGCGTCTTATGGAACCGGGCTTCCGGTGGAACTGAACGGCGAAGATGTGGCGACGTTGATCGAGCAGTTTGGCCAGGCGGTAGTCGATCGTGTGAATCTGGACGCGGGCCGGGTCAAGCCGTCGTTGACTGTCGATCTCTCGGCGGCCGTGGATCTCTATCGGAAAGAGTCGCGCGCGGTGCGGCTGCAAGGCGATATCCGCAACCTGAATGACCGGCTGAATGTGATCAACTTTGCAAGTCTTTTCTCGGGAACTGCGATTGCCGCACCGCGGAGTTTCTCGGTGCGGTTGCGATTTGATTATTGAGACCGATGCTGCGCCGCCTTGCCCGCGTATTAGTTCCAAAGTGTGCAAAGACTTGCAGGTTGAAGAAATTTCTGCAGGTGTTGGAAATCGCATGATATAAGGAACTTGCATTCCCAGAAGCCTTTAGCATTAACTGACCGCCTCTCCCCCTGGCGTAAGAACTGCTACTTCCTGTACTACGGCCCCGTTACGCGACATCCTGTTCGGAGGAAACCTGGCGATGAGGTTGGGCAGTTTATTTGACAAGGGGAGAACTTTCCACGCCGGACCGCTGCCTATGCGTTTGAGCGGCGGCCCGCGTTCTGCTGCCAGGCTCCTGGGCGGGAGTCTGCTTGTTCTCACCCTGATATCCTTTGCTTCTGCCCAGGTTCCGTTCCCAACCAGCCACGGGGATAACGCCCGTACCGGTGCCAACACCAACGAGACGCTGCTTACCCCGGGCAACATCGACAAGAACAATTTCGGTCGCCTCTTCAACTATCCGTTGGACTACCAGGCGCTAGCGCAGCCGCTCTACGTTCCCGACGTCAATATCCCTGGCAAGGGAGTCCACAACGTCGTGTATGTAGCGACGATGGCGGATTCGGTGTACGCCTTTGACGCGGAGAGCAACGCTGGGGCGAACGCGGCCCCGCTGTGGCAAGTAAACTTCACCGATCCTGCCCACGGCATAACCACCGCCAGTGGTGAATTCCTGCCGTGCGCAAGCACCGAAGATCACGGTCCGGGCTTCACGCAGGAAGGGATCGTCGGCACGCCCGCGATCGACACCAGCACCAATACCATCTACCTGGTGGCCAAGATCCTGGACAACGGTACCGTCCGGCACCAGTTACATGCCTTGGATATAGGAAGTGGACAGGAGAAACCCGGCAGCCCGGTCACGATCAGTGCGACAACCACCAGCAACGCTGGCAACGTCGTCAATTTCAATAGTCTCCACCAGAAGAATCGTCCCGGTCTGCTGCTGCTCAACGGCATCGTGTACCTTGCCTTTGGCTCGAATTACTGCAATGACAATAACTACTCCTGGGTGCTGGGGTATGACGCAACCACGTTGCAGCAAACCGGCGCCTTCAACACCAATCCCGATCACGGTCTGACGTCCATTTGGCAGGCCGGCGGCGGGCTCGCTGCCGATGAAAGTTTCATCTACCCCTTGACGTCGGAAGGGAAGTTCGATGTTGACACAGGTGGGCAGGGCTACACGCACGCGGTCTTGAAACTCTCCGCTGATCTGGAGCTCGTGGATTACTTCATTCCGGGATCGGTGGCGTTCCTGAACCAGAACGACCTCGATCTCAGCGGCTGCTCGCCCGTTGTGTTGCCCAATCAGGGCGATCCCTTTCCCCACGTAATCATCGTCACCGGCAAGCAGGGTACGATCTACGTCCTCAATCGCGACAGTCTTGGTCTGTACGCTCCGAACGATCCCCAGATCATCCAGGAGCTGGCGGGCGTCATTGGTTCCATGAGAGGCGCCCCCGTGTATTGGAATGGCCGAATGTACTTCAGCGCGAAAGCCGACCCGCTAAAGGTGTTCTCAGTGTCCGGCGGGATGCTCTCTCCGACTCCCATCGCCGCCACCCCCCTGAGGCTTACTGGAGCCCATGCACCTTCCATCTCTGCCAACGGGAACAGCAACGGAATCGTGTGGGTGTTTAACGGAGGCCAACTCTATGCCTACGATGCGATCAGCTTGAAGATGCTGTACAACTCCCACCAGATGGCGCGCGACAACATACCAGCAATTTCGCACTTCGTCACCCAAACCGTTGCCAATGGCAGGGTGTACATGGCGACGCGGACCACGCTGGAGGTGTTTGGGCTCAGGCACTTCATGTCGGTGACCGCGGGCGGGAATCAGAGCGCGGTGGTCAAGACCGCTTTGGCCGTGCCGCTCCAGATCCAGGCGTTGCAGGCCTACACGAATATGCCCTTTCCGGGCGTAACGGTCACTTTCAGCGACGCCGGGAAAGGCGGAGTGTTTAACCCGACCTCTGCGGTTACGGACAGCAACGGCTTGGCCTCCACGAGCTACACATTGCCGCAGAAGGTTGGAACGTACACGCTGACGGCTCAAGCCACTGGATTCGGCGACCTCACCACCACCGCGACGGCGACCGCGGGAACTCCGATTAAGATGATTAACGCAGGGGGAAATCAGCAAAGCGGCCCGGCTGGTTCGGTCCTGCCAACCGCCATCACCGCGCAGGTGCAGGACGTTTACAAGAACGGCGTGCCCGGCGTTACCGTCACGTTTGACGACGGGGGCAAAGGAGGAGTCCTGACCCCGCAGTCTGCGGTCACCGACGCCACCGGGAAGGCGCATACGTCCTACCAGTTACCTACCCTTCCGGCTAAGTATTTTGTCTCCGCGAGTTCCGCTGGCTTGAAGACAATCAAGTTTGGCGAAACCGCCGTCGTGGGGGCCGCGGCCACGGTGACCATCAGTGGCGGCGATGGTCAGGCTGGACCCGCCGGATCACAATTGCCGCAGCCGCTCACGGTCCTGGTAACCGATCAGTATGCAAACCCCGTGTCGGGTGTGGCCGTTAGTTTTGACGATGGCGGCGCCGGGGGCCTGTTCTCGAACGGCAATCTCGTCACCACCGACAGCTCCGGAACGGCTCTGGAGTTGTACACTCTGCCGCCAGTCACGGGACCTGTAACCATCAGCGCCAGCGCAGCCGGCGTTTCCAACCCGGCGGTCTTCAGCGAACTGGCGCAGTAAGGCTTTCCGGCAATTGCATAAGGCCGCTTACGGGCGGCCTTTTCTCTTTGGATTTGGGGGGTGCCCGTGGCCCTCCGATTGACTTCCCCCCGGATTCGCGGGAAACTCGCCTCCAAGCCTGCTTTCCATTGCCCCACGCCCGGCAGGCCCACCGGGACGTTGCCCATGTTCCCGCAACCCATGTCGTGGTCGGAGCCCCGCGAAGACGATCCGAATCCGCTCGCCCAGCCGGACCTGGCTGAGGCTCTGGAGCAGCAGATTGCCGCTGGCTTTCCCGCCGGTCTGGCCCTGGATCTTGTACTCAATGAACTGGTCGTGCGGGCGGCCACGGCCACGTGTGCTCGTTCGGCGGCGCTGGCGCTCAAGCGTGGCGAAGAAATGGTTTGTCGCGCCGCCACTGGAGAACATGCTCCCGATCTCGGTATCCCCTTGAATACGAAAGATGGCGTTTCTGGTGCCTGTCTCCGTACCCGCCAGTCCCAGCTCTGCCTCGATACCGAAACCGATCCGCGCGTGGACGCAGTTACTTGCCGACGACTCGGAATTCGCTCCATGCTGGTCGTACCCGTCCTTGAAGGCGAAGAACTGGTGGGCGTATTGGAGGTGTTTTCCACCGATACCGCCGAGTTCGTGGACAGCGACCAGAATTTGCTGGAGATCTTCGCCCGCGATGTGGCTCGCATCAGGCGGGCAGCGCTCGAAATGGATCGGCGGCCGGTGGTGCTCCCTTCCGTGCAACCGCTGCCGCCGTTCACCCTGGGGCAAGGGTTGCCCGTGAAGAAGGCCCGCGGTCCGTATGAAATCTGGACCCTGGCGCTGGGAACCTTGGCGATCCTGTTGGCAGTTGCGCTCAGCTTCATGATTGGCTCGCGCATCGGATGGCTCGGCTTGACATCTTCCGGCGCGCGTAGCCCGGCACCCTTGCCGGTTTCTAGTCCTTCCAAACCCTCAACCCCGTCGCCCGCGCGTGGCAATCCGCCGCCTAATTCAACCGCGAAGCCGGCACCGGCCTCCAACGCTGGCGGACTGGTGGTCTACGACCAGGGGAAAGTCGTTTTCCGCATGAAGCCGGCGGCGAAAGCAGCAGGTGAAGCAGGCGAGACTCGCGGGGACTCCTCCCTGGCGGGCACGGCACGGGTCTGGCTTGCGCCCGACGTTGCGGAGAGCCGTCTGCGTCAGCGCAGCGAGCCGCAATATCCCCCAGATGCGCTGGCCGCTCACGTGACCGGAGAAGTCGTCCTGGAAGTTGTTGTCGGGCCCGATGGTTTGGTGGCTTCGATACGGACCGTGAGCGGCGATCCGGCTTTGGCTGCTTCAGCGGCCGACGCAGTGCGCGCCTGGCGTTACGAACCTTACCGGCTGCAGGGACGTCCGGCCGAGTTCCAGACCGATGTCACGCTGAAGTTTGCCCTGCCCGACTAGCAATCCTCTTCACCGCCGAGACGCCGAGGTCACCGAGAAGATCTACGCCTGACCGGAAAGCAGATGAAGTGTAAACACTCGGTCTTGCCACAAGAAATTGTTCCAGAAAAAGGTCTTCTCGGCGTGCTCGGCGTCTCGGCGGTGAGATTTCCTCACGAAAACGCCAGTTCCTTCGCGCGCTGCACCGCTTTCACCACCGCTTTGATTAACGTCACGCGCAGCTTGCCCTCTTCCAGTTCCATGATGCCGTCGATGGTGCAGCCTGCGGGCGTAGTGACGGCGTCTTTCAGCAGCGCCGGATGATCACCGGTCTCCAGCACGACGCGCGCGGCGCCGAGCGTGGTCTGGGTCGCCAGCAATGTCGCAACATCGCGTGGCAAGCCGACCTTCACGCCCGCTTCCGCTAGCGATTCCAGAATGATGTAGATGTACGCCGGACCGCTGGCCGAGAGCCCGGTGACCGCGTCCATGTGCTTTTCATCGACAATCACCGTGCGGCCGACCGCATCGAAGAATTTCGACGCCATCTCCAGATGATGCTTCTGCGCGAACCGTCCCTTGCAGAGCGCGGTCATGCCCGCGCCCAGCACGCACGGCGTGTTCGGCATGGCACGGACGACCGGGACTTCTTTTTCCAGGCCACGTTCGATCATTTCGGTCGGCACCGATGCCGCCACGGAAATCAGGAGCTGGTTGCGATTCAGGTGCGCGCGGATTTCGCGCACCACGTCCACTACCACTTGCGGCTTGACGCAGAGAAAAATGACATCGGCATCGCGCACCGCTTCGAGATTGTCGGTCCCGGCGTGGATTTTCAACTTGTCCTTCAGCGCCCGCGCGCGCTCCGGATGCGCCACCGTGGCCCACGTCTGCGCCGGCGACAGCAGCCCATCGCGCAAAAGAGCCTGCAGCAGGATTCCTCCGATCTTCCCCGCGCCCAGCACCGCAACCTTTTTTCTTTTGGTAGAACTTTGCCCCATGTTGCTTCTCCGTGAGTTTGATAGCGAACGTCCAGACTACACCAGCAGGCGATGTTTGCGGAGAATGCCACGCGAGGCTAACCTCGCTCGAACTTGGTTAAGTCATGTTGGGGTAGGCCAAGGTCTACAGTTGGCAACGGTCTATGAAGGAACACCTCAAAATCAGCCCCGGAGGGGGCGGTCAAGCTCAGCCCCGCGCTTCAGCGCGGGGTAGAGGGAAAGGCGACTCAAGTCCCGGAGGGACGACCCACGTTCCCGCACAGACTTTCAACGCTGCAGGAATTGTTGCGGAACCATGTTCAATATTTCTCGTCCAATGGGCAGTGACGCGGTGGCCGCCGGGGACGGCACATTGAGCACGTGCAGGAAGCGGTCTCGGGGCACGAAACGGAAGTCATCGACCAGGTTGCCGTCGGGCGCGACGGCCTGCGCCCGCACGCCCGAACCGCCCGGCACCAGATCGTCGGCGCGCAATTCCGGCAGCAGTTGCTGCAGCGAGCGGACAAACGCGCTCTTCTGCAGCGACCGCCGATACTCGGCCAACCCATTTCGCCATAACCGCCGCGCCATCCTGCGAAACCCGACATATCCGAGAGTGGACATCGCCTCGCCCAGAT
>Ga0326726_10003658_pt1 | contig 14108 bp, 6 predicted proteins | sample MHFenrmetagenome_2_FD_207603 | JGI IMG/M metagenome (GOLD analysis project Ga0326726, IMG submission 207603) | Lab enriched peat soil microbial communities from Michigan Hollow, Ithaca, NY, United States - MHF15MN | ecosystem: Environmental > Terrestrial > Soil > Wetlands > Peat | place: USA... | reverse complement strand
TAGGGGGGGTGGGCCTGGTGGAATGGGTCCGGGGGGAGGGGGCCCTGGTGGTGGAGGGCCTCCTAGCGGCGGGATGCCAGGCGATATGGGTGGGGGACGTAGAGGTCGTGGGAGTGGGCCGGGCGGGGGGAGAACCGAACCGAAACAGTTCAAGTTCGAGGCCGAAGCAACGCTTGCCTCCGGGTCGGCGAATAGCGCAACCAAGTAGCTCCTCCAGACGATTGCAGGAACCCCACGTGCTCAGCCGAGATACGAAGGTCGACAGCCACCGATGGAAATGTCTTGGAAGCTGTCGGAAAGAGAATATCCAGGTCTTTTTCCGGAGAGGTCCCTCCCGATCCATCCTTGGTCTCTTCACAGGATTCCTGTTGTGCTCGGCATCCTTGCTTGCTCAGACTTCTTCCGTCCACGGCATCGTGAAGGATGCGAGAACTGGCGAGCGTCTGCCGAGTGCAACGATCCTGGTGAAAGGGACGAAGATTGGTGCCAAAACCAACCTCGAAGGATTCTTTCTTCTCCCGTCGGTTCCTGATACCACCTTCGTCCTCCAGGCACGCTTTGTGGGCTATGCCCCTGAAGATGTGACGGTTGATCCCCGGTCACATCCTGCAGAAATTGTGATCGCCATGAAAGCGCGTGACATCCAGGTGGAAGGCGTTACCGTCACTGCACATGAGATCGCGATCATGAAAACGGAAACTGAACCGAGCCTCATCACTGTCTCCCCGCGGGAAATCATGACGCTGCCGAACGCCGGGCAGGCGGACATTTTCCGTTCCATGCAACTGCTTCCAGGCATCAGCGCCACGAACGAACGGTCATCGGGATTGTATGTGCGTGGTGGGACGCCGGACCAGAATCTCATTCTGTTCGATGGAATGAGTGTTTTCCATGTGGATCATTTCTTCGGCTTTTTCAGCGCGTTCAACCCTGACGCAATCAAGAAGGTCGAGTTCTACAAGGGAGGGTATCCTGCGTTGTACGGGGGCCGCATGTCAAGTGTGGTGAATATGGCGGGGAAGGCGGGCGACACCGAGAAATTCCATTTGGGAATGGGAGCGAGCTTGCTGAGCGCCAATGCGACGGTGGAGGTTCCCCTTTTTGAGAAAGGGTCGTTCCTGGTCGCTGCTCGGCGGTCCTTCGGCGACATCATCCAAGGTGGTGCGTATCAGTCGCTCTATGAGTTTCTCACAGGTTCCACGTCATCGACGCAGACGCCTAGGGTGTCCGGAGGAGGTCCGGGTGGAACGGGAGGAATGGGTTTCGGCGGAGTGACATCGGAGATTACCCCTCTGCCGGCGTTCTATGACCTCAACGCAAAGCTCACATATTCCCTTTCTCCACGTGATGTTGTTTCGGCAAGCCTCTACAGCAGCATGGACGACCTGGACAAATCCCAGGAGTCAAGCACGCAGACAGTCCCGGGTGCCGGATTTCAGGTTGCGCTCCCTTCAACGGTCGATGACAGTCGCCAGAAGAACCTTGGCGCGAGCGGCAGATGGTTCCACCAATGGGGCCCTGCTCTGTTCAGCAACCTGCTCTTGGCAACGACAAAATACACCAGTTCCTATGAGTTCGGAATGACTCGAGCCAATCCGGGAGGGACATCACAGGATAAACAATCAACCAATGAGGGCAACAGCGTCGTGGAGCATAGTGTCCGCCTGGACAATCAATGGACGGCCAGCGAGAGCCACGAGCTTTCCTTTGGAGTGCAGATTGCCCGCACGTCCGTGGCGTACACACTCTCCGCAAGCACAAGCTTCAACCCATCGCTTGCGAATCTCCTGGACATGAACCAGCATTCCGTGCAGACTGCCTTCTATGCGCAGGACAGATGGAAGGTCATTGCGCCTCTGGACATTACTGCCGGGGTCCGTGCCACGGCATATGATCAGACGAAGCAAACATACATTGAGCCTCGCATTTCATGGCGCTTCTCACTCTCCGATCTGGTGTCTCTCAAGGGCGCCTATGGAATCTACCATCAATTTGCCAATCGCATTATTAACGAAGACCTGACCCAAGGAAGCCGCGACTTCTGGCTGCTGGCAGATCCAACCTTCCTGCCGGGAAGAGCCGATCATTATATCCTGGGCGGGACGGTGGAGACCGAGAACTACGTCTTCGACGTTGAAGGGTACGTTAAGGAGTACAGCAACCTGGTGGAGTTCAGCAGGAGGTTCCGCCGCACTCCGGACGACCTGTACGGCTTTCTTACGGGCTCAGGCATCGCCCGGGGGATTGAATTTCTTCTTCAGAAAAAACACGGCTCCTTCAATGGATGGATCAGCTACACGCTCGGGAGGGTGGAGAGCAGGTTTCCGGCTCTGAATAACGGGATCTCCTTTCCCGCTGAACAGGACCAAAGACATGAGTTGAAGGTGGTGGGTAGTCTTGACCTGGGAGCCAACTGGACAGTCTCCTCGACGTTCATTTTTGGCTCAGGTACGCCGTATACCTCGCCCATTAGCCAGTATTCGATCGCGTTACTTGACAGCACCAGCATGCAGTACACCCATGTAAGTGACAAGAACGCTTTCAGGCTCCCGTCATATCAGCGGCTTGACCTGAGTTTATCCAAGCGGTTTGGCGAAAAAGAAACATCGCACTGGATTGTCGGCGTGTCCTGCTTCAATCTGCTGAACCACAAGAATGTCTCTTACTACCAATACGACCTCAATGCCAATCCGGTCACCATCACGGAGGTTACGGGCCTGGGGATGACGCCTACTCTGTTCGTCCAGGTGGAGTTTAAATGATGAAAGGGCCGTATGTCGTCGCCGCGTGCCTCTTCCTGGCTCTCATCGTGGGTCACCTGTGGATCGGCTGCACCTCCAATCCCGCAACACCGGATGAAACCGACGTCGTCCTGCGGGGGTATCTCTACGCCAATGAGCCCGTAACGGACATCCAGCTGACGGTGAGCAATCCGATCGGGAGCAACGATTCGACCTACCGGCCGATCACGTCGGCATCTGTGGCCCTTCTGAAGGACGGAATTCGGTACGGGCTTGTCGCCGACGCGTCGCGTCCAGGATATTACATCTTTTCGGGTAGCGGCTTGTCGGTGAGCACGGGGGACATCTTCAGGATCGAGGCATCATACGACGGGAAGCTCGTCACGGCGCAGACCGTCGTCCCCCCGAAGCCGGAAGGCGTGAGCATGTCTGCCAGCACGATGCATTTCACGAAGGACACAATCCAGACACCGATGGGAGACCTCACTATGGTCACGAGCAGTGACAGCGTACAGGTGACATGGTCCAATGCATCGCAGGATTACTACTACCTTGTTGTCGAGAGTGTCGATTCCGCACGCACGCTGATGAGGGAGGACTCTGTGGGGCAGTTTGGCGGTGGTCAGGGACTCGAGCTACGGTTTATTTCGCAGCCCACCAACCAATCGTCGTACACCATCGTTTCAAATTCGATTGAGTATACGGGGAAGCACCTCGTGAAACTCTACAGGATTAACAAGGAATATGCCGACCTGTACAGGTCGAGGATGCAGGACTCGCGCGCCCTGAACGAACCTCTCACCAACGTCTCCAACGGCCTAGGAGTGTTTAGCGCGTTTGCGAGTGTGAATGTGGAGTTTATGGTGACGCTCGACCAGTGACGATTCGACGAAGAGACCCTAGAGGCCCGGCCACCAACCCCCTGATTGCGGGGCGATGGCGGGCAATATGAGATTCGTGAGTACACGTTGTCCTTCGGTCCACCGTCGGACCTCCTGAACGATCCTGGAGTGACGGAGACGGGTCCGGAGGGATGATAGAAGAGCGAGAAAGACAAAAATAAGACGCGCCGCCTCACGGGAAGCGATGAGCGTCAGGTTGGCCACCGTCGCCGTGAGCAGGAGCTGGAAGAGCGTCTTGATTCTGCCGACATACCGCGCCTGACGCATACCCAGTTGCGCGAGTCGTGCGATGCGATGCTCGGCCACCTGACGGAGCCGGTAGAGACGCTTAAAGCGTACGGTGTGATGTTCCCGCCGGGCATGGCGCAGGAGGTGTTCGTGCGGATGCACCGGGAAGGTCCGGAAGTCCTTCCCCGGATGTTTGACGCAGTGCGGGGCAAGGGGACAGGAGCGACACTTGTTCTTTGGAAAGACGAAGTTCCGGTAGCGGCCGCCGCCAGGGGCCACGGCCCCGGGGCGCGACTTGGAGGTGCGGACACCCGCCGGGCACTGGACCATGGCACTCTTGGGACTGACCTGGAAGTCATCTTTGGTGAAGCGTCCTTCGGCGCGGGGAATCATGGGGGCCTTGGCCACCAGAGGCCGGTCGGCTTCCTTGAACTCTTCGCGGATCGCTCCGGTGCCGTAGGCACAGTCTCCGATGGTGAGTTCGACGGACGTTGCACTGTTCTCCTCTGAGGCCTTGACCAGACCCAGCGCTCCGCTCTGGTCATGGCTGTTGCCGGGGAGAACCTGGGCTGCGGTGATGAGCTGCGATTGAGTATCAACGGCGATCGCTGCCTTGTGGCCGTCGAAGCGCGCGGACTGGCTCTTGCGTCCGTGACGCTCTTCAACGTCATGGACGGAGACGATCCGGTCTTTGGCAACGCTCTGTTTGATGGAGGGGACATCGTCTTCGGTGCGGTCGATATCCTGAGCCAGGAGTGTGGAGAGAAGCTCGGCCGCCTGTGTGATTTCTTGATCTTCCGGGCTGTTCTTGGGACACTTCTTCCGGGCTGCACGGGCACGAAGGAGGAGCCGCTCAGCATCGGCCACAATACCGAGCAAGAAGGCCTTCCGCTCTGACGGGTTGTCCCAGTTGATCTCGACGGTCCCCTTGATGCTCGAGGCGAGATAGCGGGAAAGGTCGTGCGCGCGGGCCCAGTGCTCGGTGTCCATCTGCTCTCTCCTGGCCAGGGCGACCATGAGCTTCTCGATCCCGTCGGCCAGGAGGTTGTAGGTGTCTTTCACCGCTCCCCGGCCGAAGATGGGTGTGGTGTCGAGCACGATCTTCATCTTACGACCTTTGAGATAGCCGACTTTCTTTGCATAGGCGAGCGACTTCTTGAAGATCTCGCCGGCCTTCTCGTGAATGACCAGTTGGGAGCGCCCGAGCATTTGCACCCAGAGTATGCGTGATTTCACGGGCCGCAGGAAAACGATGAATTCCAGACTAGTGCCCCTCCAACTTGATGACTCGACTCAACAAGGGGCGTCCCGCCTTCCGCGGGACCTGTTCCAACGATACAAATATCACTTAGCCGTTCAATAATCTTGTTGGAACGGCACTAGGTATATCCACCCCGGTGCTCAGCATATCTACCGTGACGACGACCTTTGGTTCTGGGTGGTTGCGTGACTCGCGAATACTCGTCTGATGATCGTCGACTCTCCCTCTCCTCTCGATTCTATCAAGCTCCTTGACTACCAGCCGTTTCCATACTATTCCATCAACACCATCTTCCGTGTGCCGACAAACTGCCCCGCAATGAGACGATAGAAATACACTCCGCTGGCGACTCCCGCCGCATCGAAGCTTACTGTGTATCCCCCTGCAGGCTTCACTTCGTCCACAAGTGTCCTTACTTCCCTGCCAAGCACATCATACACCATCAGCTTCACCTCGCTGACAGTTGACAACTGATAGCTAATCACTGTCGCAGGATTGAAGGGATTCGGATAGTTCTGCTGGAGCCGGATCTCGCCTGGCAGTTCCGGGTTCATATGCACCCCAGTCACCAACGTATCACTCGGGTCGCGCACAGCCCAGTCCGAAAACTCCGTCACGCCACCGACAGTCACCGTATTGGCAGCAGTATCAACCGCTCCACCCACAAGCGCCCAGTCCGACCCGCTCCGCCGGTACGCCCGCAGGTTGGCGTCGCCGTTCTTCAGACCGGCGGCGCGGACTTCGGCATCCGTGTAGCTGAGTGTGAGCGTGGCGATGAACCCGGACCCGTTCGCAGTGAGCCTGAGATAGCGCGGAAGAGCCTTCGTCAGCCCGGCAGGGATTGCATTGATGTACGCCTCGACCGTCATGCTGCTCACCGAGCCGAGGGCCGCGAAATTCGCGGTCACAAGCGGTGTTGTGCCGATGACGAATGGGAAATTCGTTCCCGTCTGTGTGACGGAGGCTGTAAGTAGCACCGGCAAACCAAGGGCCGCCAGACCCTGAGCATAGATGTCGGCGAAGTTGCCCGCGTTCCGGCTATCCTCCCAGAATGCAATGGAGCCACCCACGCTGTTGCCCACAAGGACCGGAAACGCCTGCGCGGAAACCGCGAACGATGGAGCCGGTGGTTGAGACACGGGAGCTCCATTAGCTTGCCACTGCGGGACACCAGCACTATCCAGGCTCTGGGCATACACATCCAGCCCCGTCGGATTAGGCCAGTTGCGCGCGTCCGTCCAGGCGATGACCGCCCCGTTGTTGCTCCGCGGAATCATTGAGAAATAGTACTGTTCGTTGGGTGCATCCGTGACGGAGACCGACGAACCCCAGAGAAGTGCACCGGCTCCGTTTATACGCTGCGCATAGATATTCACCTCTCGCGAACCCAGCAACGAATCCTCCCACGCGACGATTGCGCTGCCGTTCCCGTCCGAAACCATCACCGGGTTCACGGCTTTGGTGCTGGTACTGACGCGCGCGCCAAAGGGATCCCAGACCATGCTTCCTTGCGCGTCAATCCGCTGCACATAGACATCGTAGTCGCCGTGAGAGTTCCGGTCCTGCCAGCAGACGAACGCGCCTCCGGCCCCGTCGGAGACGATGCCCCGGAGTGTCGGACCTGTGGGATAGAAATACACGACGGCCCCCGTGTCTGCCCATTGACGCTCGCCGGCACCGTTGATCCTCTGTGCGTAGAGCCGGACATAAAAACTGCTGATATCTTCCCACACAATGATTGCACCACCGTTACCGTCCGGCGCGATGGCTGGTTTGAGTTGATTCCCCGGCTTCGTACAGACCGGCGCACCGTTCGCCGTCCAGAGCGGCACTCCTGACGGGTCCACTCGCTGCGCATAGATGTCTCCGGTGCCGGAAGCACGTCGATCCTCCCAGACGATGATTGCACCCCCCGCGCCGTCCGATATGAGATGCGGGATGTTCTGGAAGTTTGTCGAGCTGCAAACGGTGACCGGGCTTCCCCACGAACCGTTGACGTTCGCGTCAATGCGTTGCGCAAAGATATCCGCATCGGTGAGGCTCTCCGTTACCTTTGCGCTCCAGGTGACGATCGCTCCCTTCGAACCATCTGGGATTGCATCCTTGGATATCGTCCCCGTCAGTGGGAATTGAAAAACCTGTGTGGGTTGCGGTCTCACGCGATTGCCAACCGCATCCATCCTCTGTGCATAGATCCCCGTCGCACCAGTTTCCGAATGAACCCAAAACACAAACGCGCCAGCCTGACCGTCGCTGACTGCGGTGATTCCACCCTGGGCATTGACACCGGTGAAAACTGGCGTGTTCACCGTGGGGTCGTTCGACCATTGAGCCAGCAGCTGAGAGCAGCACAGGAGAAGGCCGGCGATAAATCGGGTGCTCCTGATTATTCGGACGCGTGAGGTCGTCGGATCCATTCCTATCCTCCAGAAGTCACTTGAGCAAAACGAGCTTTTTCACTTCCACAAAGTTGCCGGCAATCAGGCGGTACAGGTATACTCCGCTCGGCATATCTCGGGCGTCCCACGTAACCGAAAGCATGCCGGGGGGCTGTAGCTCGTTTACAAGTGTCGCGACCTCGCGGCCGAGTATATCGTAAACGACGAGCGTCACAATACTGGATACTGGCAACTGATACCTGATTGCGGTTGTCGGGTTGAAGGGGTTGGGATAGTTCTGGGACAACCAGAAGTGTGTCGGGATTTTCGCAGTTTCCTCCTGGACATCCGTGGTCGGCTCGACCCTCAACGTCAGGGACCACGCCTGTAACGTTCCCGAGGTCCCCGCGGCCCGGTCGCGGATGCTCAGAACCCAGGACCCGCCGGGTCTCGTTCCGTTGAATTGTGCCAGCGGCGCATAAGGGCGGAATTGCCCGGTGAAGGGTGCCGCGCCGGCGGAGATCGCAACTGGAGCAGAATCCGCCAATTCCGTGCGGATGAAGTTCTGCCCCGATCCGCCGGCCTGGTAGATGAGGGTGTCCAGCACACCGTCATGAAAGAGGGTGAACTCCAGATCGGAGTCGCTGCCATGGATGACGGAGTCTATCGTCACCGCTACTTCCGTGACGGCAACCGCGAGAGGCTTGCTGAGCGTGCTGACGGTTATGGTATCGGATGTGCCCTGGAGGTCCGGGATGACTTTGTTCAACCCGTGTCGGGCGAATCGAGAAACGCCCCCGTCCATCGATGACCAGCCTTGCTGGGGAAGCCACTGGGCGTTATCGACGACATCATACATCTGGCCTGTGGACAGATCATCAATTTGATAAAACAACCCTCCGGCATATAGTCCTTCCTGGAGTCTCCCGGGTCTTCCCGCAATCGTCACGATCCGATCTCCGGAGTACCTTCCGATCTTCGCCCATCGCCCCTGCGCGTCCCGCCGTGCGATGATGTCGCTGAGGAGCGGCGTGTCATAGTAGTAGACACACAGCGAGTCGCTTCCATCGACGGCGACCTGCTCGGCATCATACGTGGCAACGCCCGGCGACAGGGGCAACCCCTGCGTCTCGTTGTGCCATTGCGCACCATCCCACCGCACAATTGGGCCGTTGACCGCCGTACCGTTGAGATTGCGCGCCTCCTCAAACATGCCCGCGGCAAAAACTTCGTTTGCACTGTTCAGTGCCAGCGTCCAGACGAAGACCGTTGAAATCGGATAGAAGAATCCCTGCCCCAGTGCGTGCCACTGATTTCCGTCCCAGAATGCGATATGGTTGACGGTGACCTGCGCGCCGCCGGGGTTCGTCGCAGTGGTGAAGCTCCCCGCAACATACACGCCGCTTCCGCTGGAGATCGTCGACATGACGGCGACATTCCCGCCCGAGAGACCTTGACCGACAGGACTCCAGGAATTGGAGTTCGGGTTCCACCGGCCAATTCCCGAGACCTGAATCGGTATGCCGCCGGGATTGTAGGCCATCCCGATGCCGCCCACATATACTTCCCCTCCGAAGACGGCAAGTCTACGAGCAAGCGATACGGCCACGCCTCCCCCCATCGCCTCCCATCGCTCTGTCTGCACATTCCAGCGAGCAACGCGGTTGACCGTCACGAAACCTCCGTTGCCGTTCACGGCGCGAGTGAAGGTGCCGGAAACGTAGACATTACCGGCACTGTCCACGGCAATCGCGTCGGCGTCGGTGCTCTGCAATCCGCTTTCAAGGCGATCGCCCAGGATCGTCCAGTTCCCGCCATCCCACCGGGCGACACGTGTGGCGGTTCCTTGGTCAACGGTGATCCTCCCGGCTACATACACCCCGCCGGAGGGGCCGATGACCGAGACAGAAGCGCCACGATCGAACGGTCCTGCCGATACCCGGTTGACGCCATGCAAGCTCATGCGCGAATCCTGCGGACCGTGCGCCCGCGCTCCCGCATCCCCGTGGATTGTTGCCAGGAGACCAGCTACAGCCATGGCCGTCCGGTACACACCAAGCACGCTTCGCTGCATTCATTTCCTCATTGGCTACTTCAAAAGAAGAAGCTTCTTCACATCAACGAAGCGATCGGTGGTAAGTCTGTACAGGTAGACGCCGCTTGCAAAACCCCTCCCGTCAAACGGTCTCTCGTACCGGCCGGGCACCAGGACTTCGTTTGCAACCGTCGCAACTTCGCGACCGAGGATATCATACACCTTGAGTGACACGAAGCCGGCGTGCGGGACTTCGAACCTGATGCTCGTTGTGGGATTGAACGGATTCGGAAAATTCTGGCTCAAGCTGTATTCCCGGGGAGCACCGGACGCACCGCCCTCTCTCCCGACACCGGAAAGGATGTTCGTGCCTGTGGAGAACTCATCGAGGGTGCTTGCCGGACCGTTCTGGTTTGCCGACGGGTTGAGGAATCCCGAAAATCCCAACATCACCACTTCTCCCGCCTGTCCGGTCAGGTCTATCGGATACGTTCCGAGAACTCCCCCGTTGCTCGTTCTGAGGATATCGAACACATACTGCCCCGGGGGCAGGCTGACAACCGTATCTGCAGCACGGCCATAGGAGAGACCCTCCACCAGTGTGGCTCCCCCCTGGAGAGCAACATTTACCGTCGGCGCGTCGGTCACCGCGTGCACAAACACGAGCTGGACACTGGAGGATTCGGCCGCGAGGAAGGGCAACTCCTTCATGCAGAAGGTGAATTGTGTGGACCTTCCCTCGGGATTGGATGCAAACAGCGTTGTGTCATCGACACCGATAAACGTTAGAATTCTGGGGACTGGCCTGTCAATGATCATATTGTTAAGAAAGGCAAGAAGGCTGCCGTTTTCCCGTTCTATATACATTGTGAAAGGCTCACCGAACGGGAGGCCATTGACCACTGCCGACCCGCGAAAAGCAAGGCTGTCGAACAGGACGTCGTCACCGACCGATTTTCTCAGAAGACTGGTACACTCCGGCAGTGACACCCTTCCGCCTATGTGCCCCCCGGTCGTCGTCCCGGTGGCGGAGACGCCGGCAGAGAGCGAGTAACTCATCACCGGTGGGTTCCACGAGTACCGCCAGCGTGCCAAGCTCCCGCTCGTCCGCAATCCGGCAATCGAAAAACTCCCCCCGACATAAATATTCTCTCCCGCCCCGGTGCAGCTGGGAAGCGACAGAAGGCTGTAGACAGGTCCGTTTGTCCCGTTGCCGACTTCGACACGCATATTCCAGTTCTGACGGAACGGTTCGTGCACGGTATCAGAAAGCATATAGAGCCCGACGTGTTCAATGGGAATGCTCAGATGCGGAGTCTGTCCGCGCACAAAAGTCCCCCCGATGAATGCTCCGTCATAGTCCGTTCCCTTGACCCGAGCGATGGCATAGACTGCGCTGTCCGTCCCTGACTGAAGCGCATTCCAGTGGGCTGCGGCGTCGTCCCACAAAGCAAGGTGGGGCGTGCCCAGCGCACTAGCGTCCGCATTGGTCGCCGTGTCGAACTCCCCGCCCACCCAGACGCGAGGAAAGGAGAAATAAGGATTGTCGAGCGCGAGCGCGCGGACGTCGTTGTTTACGCCCCCGCCCACCGCGGACCACGTTGAATCGTGCGGGCTCCACTTGATGATGTTAGGACTGAAAACCGTCGCGTCATTGATGTCCTGAGCGCCCGTGAACGATCCGCCGATGTAGAGGTGGCCGTCGGGTGTCAGGTTGGAGTACGTTTCAAGATGCCCGATCGCGCGTACAATGCGCGCTCTTCCGTAGAGTCCGTTTCCCATCTTCCAGACCTCCCACGGTGTGAATGGAATGTTCATCGTCGAGAATTCGACAATGGAATTGACGCGCTCTCCGTTCCGGTTTGGATCCACAAATGCGGAATCGAAATCTCCACCCGCGAACAGGCGCACCAGACCTGCGAGGATGTACGCGTCGAGCGCGTACACCGTTCCCGACACACCTCCTCCAACCGGGCTCCACCGGCCTGTGGACGGGTTCCAGAGCGCAAGGTTGTTCACGGCGACAGGGTTCCCGTCGCCATCGTACACCTCGGAAAAGGAACCCCCGACAAACACCCATCCTGCGGCATTTGCAATCGAATAGACGGTTCCGTTCACGCCGCGCCCGACAGGACCCCAACCAAGCCCGTCCGTGCGGGCAATGTTCCGCGCCGGAATCCCCTCGATGCTTCCGAACGACCCCCCGGCATACACCTGGGAAACCCGGCTCACGCTCCCCTGAAGCGGCGTCAGGCCGAGTGCGTACACGGTCCCGGTTGGCGGCGCTGCCGCACTCACCATTTCTTGCCACAAGCCGCCAACGAGTCGTGCATTATTCGTAATAACAAACGTCTGTGACGTGGAAGGATCGAGAATCTGTGTGAACAGACCTCCCGCGTAGAGGCCGAAATTCGGCAGATTTGGTTTCCCGGCAATGACGGAAAGAACCTCGCCGGAAAATCTCCCCTTCTTTACCCAGACGCCGCTCCCATCACGTACCTGGAGATCCTGCGTAAACGTGGTGCCATCATAGACGAACGCGCAGAGTCTGTCATCCGAGTCGACCTCGATCTTGGTGACGATCACCAACGACGAAAAACCGGGTGCTTCATTGCTCCAGTGAGCGCCATCCCAGCGTACAATCTTGCCCGGTACCTGTGTTCCGTTTCCGTCTACGCCGCCCTGGAACGGCCCGATGCAGTACAGGCGACCGGCGGCGTCAATCGTGAGGTCTGTGGCAGCGGCTCCTAGAGGGGACAGACCATTTCCCAGGCTGTCCCATCGGGCGCCATTCCAAAAAGCCACACCGTTCACATTGTGCACTTTTCCATCGGAGTCGCGTGCAGTGAGGAACCCACCACTCACGTAGAATCCCGATCCGGTCGCTATCATGGAGGACACAAAACCCGTGACCCCCTGTCCCACCGGCTCCCACAGATTCGACGCGGTATTCCACCTCCCGACGCGGGGGATTGTCACTTGAGTGTTGTCGGCATTGTACGCCAATTGGATACCGCCGACATACAGATCATTATTGTACACACACAGCGCCGATGCCGTTAGTACGGTCCCCCGCCCCACTGCCTGCCATTCGTGCAGGGCTTCATCCCACTTTGCGATGTGATTCGCATCGACCCCTGCCCCTCCGGGATTGTATGCAGTCGTGAAGGAGCCGGACACGTAGACGTTCCCCGAAGCATCCGCTGCGATTGCGTCAATCGTGGTCGTCGTCCCGATGGGCTGTGTGAGACGATCGCCCAGAACCTCCCATGCAGTGCCGGTCCACCGGGCGACCCGCCCGGGGTGATAGTTACCGTCCCGGAACGACCCAGCAACGTAGAGCTTTCCGTCGGGCCCCACGATCGCCGTATTGATATTGTTGTCGAACGGCCCGTTGCTCGTCAGGGAAAACTGCAACCAGTTGTCAAAGGTCGGTGCAGGGGGAGGCCACTGGGCAAGTGCAGTGCGGCCGGGATACAGGAAGAGCTGCATCACCGTCATCAACGAAAGCACAAACAGCCGTGCATGAAACCATGAACGAGAGCGCATAGTCGGAGTCCCTTCAGTTACTGTGGAAAATGTAGCGCGGAAGGACGAGCATCACAACGCAAGAAGTTGTACTTCTGGATACGGGTGAGCCCGGGAGATGAACGGGCCGAGGAAGGATTAAAGGTTTGAGGGAGGAGTAATGATGCCGCGTGCAAGCCCCTTCGCCACAGCCTCACCCCGGCTGTGCGCCTGGAGTTTTTCATAGATCTTGCGGATACGCGCGATGACCCCGTCACGTGAGAGGAAGATCTCCTGGGCGATGGTCGCATACGACTTCCCCTCCGCAAGCAGAACGAGGACCTCCCTCTCCCGATCGGTGAGTGTGTGCTCGGGGGGATCCTCCGCGGGCGGTTTCTGAAACGTGGTGATCACCCTCCGGGCGATGTTGGGGGTCATCGGTGAGCCTCCCGCCGCGGCATCCCGTATCGCCTGAATCAACTCCTGCGGGGTCACCTCCTTCAGCAGATATCCGATGGCACCCGCACAGAGGGCGTCAAAGATCTTCTGATCATCTTCATAGACGGTGCACATGATGACGGCGGCGTCGGAATTGATCTCATTGAGCTTGCGAACTCCTTCTATGCCGGACATGCCCGGCAGGCCGATATCCATCAGCACCACTTCCGAATCCGCGAACGACCGGTGTGCGAATGCCTCTTCACAGCTCCCAAATGCGCCTACAACTTTCACATCACCGGAAGAGTCCAGAGTCGACGACCAGCCCTCCCGGACGAAGCGGTTATCTTCGACGATCGACACCCATATCGGGCTTGTGGGTCGCGTAGGAGTTCCCATACTGGATTCTACAGAAATCCGGGACAGAATGACACACAAGAACTTGTGTTTTTGGGGACCAACTACACTGGAAAGGCGATTTCCCACCGTGTTCCCCCTCCGGGAGAGGTCTGTAATCCCACCGTCGCAGCAAGGAGCCGGGCCCGGGATTCGATGTTCTGAAGTCCATGACCCTGTGGTGGCCTGTTCGAATCAAAGCCGCAGCCGTTGTCCGACACG
>Ga0326726_10003657_pt1 | contig 14108 bp, 8 predicted proteins | sample MHFenrmetagenome_2_FD_207603 | JGI IMG/M metagenome (GOLD analysis project Ga0326726, IMG submission 207603) | Lab enriched peat soil microbial communities from Michigan Hollow, Ithaca, NY, United States - MHF15MN | ecosystem: Environmental > Terrestrial > Soil > Wetlands > Peat | place: USA... | reverse complement strand
CGCCGCGATGTCGAGATCGGCTTTCGCGAGTGCGATGCTCACGTCGGCGAGCAGCACGTGGAAGAACGGCCACTGCTCGAACATCTCGATCAGCGCCGGCTCGCCGTGCTTGTCGAACGCGACCTTGAGGCCCGTCCCGACGCCGAACCAGCTCGGCAGGAGACAGCGGTTCTGGAGCCACGCGAAGACCCAGAGCGCGGCGCTCGGCTCGTCGCTCGACTCCCCGAGGTGCTCCGCGCGCTCCGACGTGCTGCCGATTCGCTCGATCACGTCGATCGGCGTCGCGGCGCGGAAGTAGCTCATGAAGTCGCCCGACTCGTACAGCAGGCTCTGATACGCGCCGCGGCTCGCACGCGAGAGGTCGTTCATGATCGCGTGCCAGCGCGGCTCGGCCGGACTCGTCGGCGGCGGCCGCGCCGTCACGAGCAGCACCGACGACACCGTTTGCTCGAGGCTGCGCATCGCGATGCCGCGCAGGCCGTACTTCGAGTTCATCGACTCGCCCTGCTCGGTCATCCGCAGCCGGCCCGCGATCGCGCCGTGCGGCGCGGCGAGCACGGCTTCGTACAAGTGCCCCGCGCTGCGGCTCACCGTCGCGCCCCGGCCATGGAACAGCGTGAGCTCGACGCCGTGGTGCGCGGCGGTCTTCACGAGCGCCTCCTGCGCCTCGTGGAGGCTCCAGCGCGCTGCGGCGAAGCCGCCGTCGCGATGGCTGTCTGCATAGCCGAGCATCACGACTTGGGCGTTGCCGCGCCCGCGCAGGTGCTCGCGATAACGCGGGTCGGCGAGCAGCTTGTCCATGATCTCGGGCGCGCGTGCGACGTCCTCGACGGTCTCGAACAGCGGCGCGATGTCGAGCGGCACGACCGCGCCCTTCGGCCCGAGGTGCCCCCATTTCGCGAGCAGGAGCACCGAGAGCACGTCGTCGGCGCCGTGGGCCATGCTCACGATGTACACCCCGATCGCGTCGCGCCCGTACTTGCGCCGGCAATGCGCGATCGTCTGGAAGATCGCGAGCGTGCGGCGCCCTTCGGTCGATAGCGCGCCGAGCGGCGACTCGCGCCGTTCGAGCGCCTCGGTGAGGCGGCGCGCGCGCTCGGCGTCGTCGAGCGCGAGCCAGTCGCTCTCTTGCAACGCCTCGCCGATCACGCGCCGGTGCACGAGCGCGTTCTGACGGATGTCGAGCGCCGCGAGGCAGAAGCCGAACGTCCGCACGCGGCGCAGCAGCCGCCGCACACCGAAGAGCCCCGCGTGGCGACCCCGGTTCGCGCGCAGGCTGTCGGCGATCAGCTCGAGATCGGCGACGAGCTCGTCGGCAGATTCGTACGGGAACGCCGCGTCGTGATACGTGGCCTGAAGGCGTGCGCCGACGAGCCTCAGGAAGGCGCGGTACGGCATGCGCCGGTGACGCGCCGGCAGTGAGCTCGCGGCCTCTTGGAAATGGCCCGCGTAGACCTGGGTCCGCCGCTGGAGCTCTTCCGCGACGCCGACACGGGTCGCGCTTTGGCTCAGGTGGCCCGCGAGATCTTGGCACTCGCGATGGTAGTGCTCGAGCGCGAGCGCGCGGTGGCGCGCGAGCGTCTCGCGGATGCTCTTGGCGGTGACATGCGGATTGCCATCCATGTCGCCGCCAACCCAGCTTCCGAACTTCACGATCGTCGGCACTCGGACTTGCAGGCCACGTTCAGGGAACGTCGCGGCGAGCGCGCTCTCGAGGTTCTCGTAGAACGGCGGCACCATTCGGTAGAGCACGTCGGTCAAGAAGAACAGCACGTGCTCGGCCTCGTCGCGCAGCCGAATGCCTTCGTCCGGGTGCTCGGCGGTTTGCCAACCCGTCGTCATGTCCTGGCGAATCTGGCCGAGCATCGCGCCGAGCTCGTCGGGCGTGAGATACGGATCCATCATCCGCACGAGGCGCCGCGCGATGCTCTGCTCCTTGCGCAGCAGCGTGCGACGGGTGACCTCGGTCGGCAGCGCGGTAAAGACCGGCTCGACCGAGATGCGCTCGAGCAGCCGCTCGACCTCGTCCGCGTCGACGCCCTCGGCTTTGAGCCGCTGGAGGATGTCTAGAAAGCTGTAAGGCTGGGGTGTCTTCGAGTCGCGCAGATACGCGCGGCGGCGCCGCAGCCGATGAACCTTCTCGGCCGTGTTCACCATCTGAAAGTAGGTCGAGAACGCGCGGATGAAGTCGCGCGCGGTGCTCGGCGCGAGCGCCGAGAGCAAGGTCTTCAATTCCGCGTAGGCGCTCGGATCGCCCTCGCGGCGCGCGATCGCCGCGCGGCGCGCGGTCTCGACGAGGTCGAACAGCGCCTCGCCGCCCTGCTCGCGGACGATCTCGCCGACGAGCTCGCCGAGCCGGTGCACGTCCTCGCGCAGCGCCTGGTCCTTTTCGGCGAAGACGATGTTGGCGCGGACGGTGCGTGAGGTGGATGACATCGAAGGTTGGTCGGCTTTGCGCCCCCGGCGCGCGGCCAGTCCGAGCGCGAATTGTAGCGCAGCCGCGCGTCGCGACGTGCTTGGGCGGGGGCTCCGGCGCGGCCGTGTGGTAGCCTTTCGGCACTTTTGGGCTCGAGCCTTCCATGACCGGCCGTCACGACGCGACCGACGTGCACGCTCTGGGTCGACCGGAGGATCCCGGCCTCGAGCCGGGGACCTTGCTCGGACCTTACCGCATCGACGGCCGACTCGGCGCCGGCGGCATGGGCGTCGTCTATCGCGCGACCGACACGCGCTTGCAGCGCTCCGTCGCGATCAAGTTCGTGTCCACTCAGCTCGACGCGGACGGGCGCGCGCGCTTCAAGCGCGAAGCGCAGCTCGCCTCGGCACTGAATCACCCGAACATCCTCACCGTCTACGACGTCGGCGAGCACGCGGGGCGCGACTACCTCGTGACCGAGGTGGTGGAGGACGGCACGCTCGAGGACTGGATGCGGCGTCACGAGCGCCGCGACTGGCGCGGCGCCGTCGAGCTGCTCGCGGGCGTCGCCGACGGGCTCGCAGAGGCGCACGCCGCCGGGATCCTGCATCGCGACATCAAGCCGAGCAACGTGCTCGTGAGCCGCGGCGGCCACGCGAAGCTCGCGGACTTCGGGCTCGCGAAGCGGACCGACGACGGGCAGCGGTCCCCGCACGAAACGGCCGCGGGCGTCACGCTCGGCACCGTCGCCTACATGTCGCCGGAGCAGGCGACCGGACAGCCCGTCGACGAGCGTAGCGACGTCTTCTCTTTCGGGATGCTCACGTACGAGATTCTCGCCGGGCACTCCGCGTTTCCGGGCCGAACCGATCTCGAGGTGATGCGCGCGATTCTCGATTCGACGCCCCAGCCGCTGCCGAACGACATTCCCGACGCGCTGCGCGACATCGTCGAGAAGATGCTCGAGAAGAAGCCGGCCGAGCGCTACCAGAGCATGCGCGACGTGGCCGTCGACCTGCGCCGCGTGCTGCGCAAGACGACGAGCGCGGCGCCGGCCGTGCCGCGCTCGGCAACGCGCTTCGGTCCGGGGCTCCGCTGGTCGGCCGCGGCGGCCGCGCTACTGCTCGTCGTCTCGGTCGCCACCTGGTACGCCCGGCCGCCCGCGCAGGGCGCGATGCCGCGGATCGCGGTGCTGCCGTTCGTGGACTTGAATCACGAGACCAACAATCAGCTCCTTGTCGACGGACTGCACGAGGAGATCCTCACGGCGCTCACCGATCGTGGCGGCAACGCGGTCCAAGTGATCCCCCGCACCACGATGATGCTCTACGGCGGCGGCACGAAGCCGTTGTCGACGATCGCGGCCGAGCTGCATGCGACGCACGTGCTCGAGAGCACCGTGCGCCGCGACGGCGACTCCGTGCGCCTCACGCTGCGGCTCGTCGACGCGCGCGAGCGGCCGGTGTGGGACAAGACTTACACGCGCAGCACGCAGCAGAGCGCGCTGATCCTGCAGAGCGAGGTCGCGGGTGACGTCGCGTCGCAGCTATCCGCGCAGCTCGCGGGCCGAGCGACGACCGCCTCGTCGAAGCTATCCACGGACCCCGAGGCGGCCGAGGCGTTCGTGCGCGCGACGCTAATCCAGGGCAACTTGAGCGGCGCCGCGCGCGAGCAGGCGTGGCGAGAAGTCGAGAGCCTGTATACCCGCGCGATCGAGCGCGATCGAGCGTTTGTGCGTGCCTACCTCGCGCGCTCGAACCTACGCCGGCGCATGTTTTTCGACGGCTACGCTGCCACCGAGCAGCAAGTCGCGCTCGCACGCGACGATCTCACGGCGGCGCAGCAGCTGGCCGAGCATGACGCGATCGTGATCGAAGCTGCGAGCGAATTCGCGGCCTTCGACGGCGATCTGCCGCGTGCACGCCGTCTGTTGGCGGACGCCGAGGCGGCCGGTCTCGCCGGCCCTCGCCTCTTGCTTCCCAAGGCCACGCTGGCGGACGACCTCGACGCCGTGATCACGAGCACGGCACAGCTCATCGATCTCGATCCGGGTAACTCGGGACTTCCGACCGTCCAATGGTTCTCGCTAGTAATCGCGCGCAGACCTGCTGAAGCAGCGCAAGCTCTCGCGACCGGCCAAGCACGCATGCCCGGGAGCGGCCTCTGGCCCCCTCTGCGGGCTAACATGATCTTCTCGTTCACCGGTGATTTGGAGCCGCTCAGGCCGTTCAGCGATGCGAAGAACGCTCTGAACGGCAACGCGGAATTCGACCCGGACGACTCCCTGCGCATCACGTTCGAGCGCATGGTTCTGCGCGGCGCCTATCGGGACGCTCGGGACATGCTCGACGCGTTCAACCGCGAGTCCATCCGCGTCGCGGTGCTCAACTATTTCCGCGTCGGCGGCATCGGCCGCCAGCCGACCGCTGACTTCCGCGGCTGGGCGGACCTTTTGCTCGACGATCGCGACGCCGCGCGTGCCGACGGGCGGCGCGTTCTCTCGTTCGTCGACAACGCCCAGCCGACGCGCTGGAACACATGGTTCTTGGCCGCGCTGCGCGCCAACGCGCAACTGTTCGCCGGGCAATCCGACGCCGCTGCTGCCACGGCGATCGCGATGCTCGACGACGCGAGACGCGAGGGCTACAACCGGCGCGTCTCGGCCGAGATGCTCGCCGCGCGCGTGCTCGCGTGGGCCGGCCGCAGTGATTCGGCCGTCGATCTGCTGGAGCGGCTCGCCACCGAGACGCCGGGCCTGCCGCCGGCCGAGATCGCGCGTCAGCCGTACTACACGACGCCGCTGCGCCACAACGCGCGCTTCGCAGCCCTCAAAGAGCGCCTCGAGGCGCAGATGGCCGCGATCAAGTTCGACTGATCGCTCGTCGCGCCTCCGCGGCCCGCGGCTTCCGTGCACGCGACGCATCCGTTCGCCGCTTCGCGGCGCGACGCTTAGTCGCCTTCGGCAATACCCCGCCGCGGTAGAACCACTCGAACGCCGCGTCGTCCTCGAGCATCTCGCGACCGAGCCGCGCAACCTCGGCTGAGATCTCCGGCGTCACGCCGTCTTCCTTTGCCGCTCCGACACGGCCTTTCCGCATCATCGCGCCCGAGTCGAGCACCGGCACCGGCGCAACCGTGCGCAGCTCGAACTTGTCCTCGTGCGCCTTCATCCAATCGAACGACGTGTACTCGAGGATCTTCGGCCACTGCCTGGCGGTCGGCCGGAAGCCGAGGAAGCTCGCGATCTTGCGCACGGAGCCCTCGTGGTCGGCCGTCATCTCCGAGAAGTGCAGCATCAGCACGTTGTTCGCGTTCCGCAAAGGCCACCATCCGGCAAGGAAGCCGAACAACATCCGCGGGAACATCGCCTTCGCGACCTCGTGATAGAAGCTCGCGAAGTCGGGTCGACAGAACGTTTCGCGCGGTAGCTTCCACAAATCGAACCACGCATCGGAGTGCGCGTGGATGAACGGGTGCATCGACGCGAGCGCCTCGTCCGGGTTGCGCGCGACGACGACGTAGCGCACGTCCTTCCGTCCCCCTCCGGACCGTTGATACGGCAGGAGCCCCGGCGGCGAATGCGTCTTGAACGCGCGACGACGCGAGCGCGGCAGCGCAGCGAAGTACGCGAGCCGTTGCTCGCGTGTGACGTCCGGGGACGTCACGAGCTCGAGCCAGGGCACCTCGGCGTAAATATCGACGAAGTCTGGATCTCCGCCCTCGCGCAACTGATGGACGATGTTCATCGTCCAGGTCGTGCCGCTCTTGACCGGCACGGAGACGACGATGTCGCCGTCGCGCCAGCGCACGCGGCTTTGTATCTCCGGATCGCTCCAGCCGGGCCCTCGCGAGCCGCCGGTCGGCGACACAGTGGCCGGCGACGCTGCGGATGCTTTGGACATGGCGGCCGTTCCCCTCGCGGCATCGCGGCGGACTATAGAGTGCACGCGCGAGTCTGCCTACTGCCGACGATTTCAGCGATACGCGCGCGCCTGCAAGTCGAACAGCCGCGCGTAGCGGCCGCCGAGCTTCATGAGCTCGTCGTGATTCCCCTGCTCGATGACGCGTCCCTGGTCGAGCACGACGATCGTGTCGGCGTGGCGCACGGTCGAGAAGCGGTGCGAGATCAGGATCGAGATCTTGTTTGCGGTCAGCGACCGGAAGTGGTCGAAGATCTGCGCCTCGGTCTCGGCGTCCATCGACGCGGTCGGCTCGTCGAGCACGAGGATCTCCGCGCCGCCGCGCATGAACGCGCGCGCGAGCGCGATCCGCTGCCACTGGCCGCCCGAGAGCTCCTGGCCGTTGTTGAACCAGCGCCCGAGCTGCGTGTCGTACGCCGCCGGCAGCCCCGCGATGAAGTCGCTCGCCTGACCTTTCGCGGCCGCGTCGCTCCAGCGCGCGCGATCCTCGAACGCGAGCACGTCGCCCGCGCCGATGTTCTCGCCGACGGTGAGCTGATAGCGGTTGAAGTCCTGGAAGATCACGCCGATCTTCGCGCGCAGCGCGACCGGGGCCCATTCGCGCAAGTCGCGGCCCTGGAAGCGGATCGTGCCCTCGTCGGGCGCATAGAGGCCCGCGAGCAGCTTCACGAGCGTCGTCTTGCCCGAGCCGTTTAGTCCCACGAGCGCGACACTCTGGCCCGGCGCGATCTTGAGCGTGAGGTCGTGGATCGCCGGCGTCTCGGCGCCCGGGTACGTGAAGCGCACGTGCTCGAACTCGATGCCGGCCTTTGGATCCGGTCCGCTCACGGCGGCGCCGCCGAGTATCAGCGGCGGCTGCTCGAGGTAGTCGTATAGATTCGAGAGATAGAGATTGTCCTCGTACATGCCGCCGATCGCGGACAGCATCGCGGCGACGGCGGATTGGCCCTGACGGAACAGCGTGAGGTACATCGTCATCTCGCCGAGCGTGATTGCGCCGCGCACGGTCTCGATCGCGATCCACGCATACGCGCCGTAGAAAGCCGCGTCGCTCACGAGCCCGAGCGCGAAGCCCCAGCCGGTGCGCCGCAGCGTGAGCCTGCGCTCCTCGTCGTAGATGCGCTTGAAGATCTCGCGGTAGCGCGACATGAGCCGCGGCCCGAGATCGAAGAGCTTCACCTCTTTCGCGTGGTCCTCGCGCGCGAGCACGATCTCGAGATACGCGAGCATCCGGCGATCTGGGCTCCGCCACTGGAACGCGCGGAAGCGCTCGCCCGAGAACTTCGTCTCCGCGATGAACGACGGCAGCCCGGCGACCGCGAGGATCGCGACGGCCCACGGCGAGAAGTGCAGCAAGAGGCCCGCGTAGCTCACGATCGCGATGCCGTTCTGCGCGAGCGCGAACGTGCGATTCACGAGCGACAGCGGCCTAACGGATGCCTCTTGGCGCGCGCGGTTCAACTTGTCGTAGAACTCGGAGTCCTCGTACTGCGCGAGCTCGAGCGTGAGCGCCTTGTCGAGAATCAAGAGATGCACGCGCTGCGAAAGCAGCACGCGAAGCAGCGACTGGCAGAACTCGATACCGCGCTGCACGGCCGCGATCAGCGCCGCGAGCACGCCGAGCGCGAGCACGAGCTCGAGCGGCCGCGCGTATTCGGCCGCGCCCGTCGTGCGATAGACGTCGAGGGCGGCGACGACGGCGTCCACGATCAGCTTGCCGACGTAGGCCATGCCGGCCGGCAGCACTCCGGCCGCACAGGTCAAAAGCGCGATCGCGACCGTGAGGCCGCGATGCGTGGTCCAGACGAGCGCGATCGCCCGCCTTCCATAACGCCAAATGCCTAAATAGCCTTCGAATTTCGCCGCCATCGCTTGACCGCCGCCACTCCGCGCGGCAATACTTTCGCCCTTATGACCGGACCGGGAACGCATCGTGCCTACAATCACCGCTGGTGGCGAGGATCCACAGCGGAGCGGGTAGTGCGCGCGTAAAGACAGTTCAGTCCGTCTCGACCCATGCAGACCCATCTTCGCGAGCCCGAAGATGGGTTTTTCGTTTCTAGGGGCCGAGAAATAGCCGGCGAGTAGACCAAGCGGCGAGCGGCTCCTGCAATGATCGAACCAGACCGTCGCTAACGAGAGGAACAAGGCAGGCCAGTCATGGAGTCACCGTTCGACATCGCGGCCGATCTCGACACCCCGGTATCGGCCTACATGAAGCTCGGCCCGTTCAAGCCGCGCTTCTTGCTCGAAAGCGTCGAGAGCGGCGAGAAGCTCGCACGCTACTCGTTCATCGGCCTCGGTGAAGCGCTCACTCTCGAGCTCTATCCCGATCGTTTGAAAATCGACGGCAAGACGGCGAAGCGGCCCGCGACCGTCGCCGACTGGCTCGCGCTGATGCGCGGCGCGTTGGAAAGAGCCCCGCTGCTCAAGCCGCAGATCGACGGCGTCCCGTTCGACGGCGGGCTCGTCGGCACGACCGGTTACGACGTCGTGCGCTTCTTCGAGCGGCTGCCGCCGAATCACGCGGAGCTCGAGGGCCTGCCTCAGGCAGTCTACGTCGCGCCCGAGTCGTTGCTCGTGTTCGATCACCTCACGCGCCGCGTCGCGTTGCTGCACTCCGGCTCCGAGGGCGATCGGCAAGCGTTGCGCACGTCCGTCGTCAACGCGCTGCGCGGCGGCATCGATGCACCACCGCGTGGCGCCAAGTTCGGCCCCGCCGCCGCGAGCATGACGCAGGAGCAGCACAGCGCCGCGGTGCAGAAAGGCAAGGCGCATATCAAAGCCGGCGACATCTATCAGATCGTGCTGTCGGTGCGCTTCTCGGGCCGCACCGATCTCGATCCGTTCCAGGTCTATCGCGGGCTACGCCTGCTGAATCCTTCGCCGTACATGTATTTTCTCGAGCTCGGCGCGCTGCGCGTCGCGGGCTCCTCGCCAGAAGCGCTCGTGCGGCTCTCCGGCCGCACCGCGAGCCTGCGTCCGATTGCCGGCACGCGGCCGCGCGGGCTCACGCCCGAGCACGACGCCGCGCTCGAGACCGAGCTGCTCGCGGATCCGAAGGAGAATGCCGAGCACGTGATGCTCGTGGACCTCGCGCGCAACGACTTGGGGCGCGTCGCGAGCTCGGGCTCCGTGCACGTCGATCCGTACCGCAAGATCGAGCGCTACAGCCACGTGATGCACATCGTGAGCGGCGTGCAGGGGCTCGTCGCGCCGGGCAAGGACGCGTTCGACCTGTTCGCGGCCGCGTTCCCGGCCGGCACGCTCGTCGGCGCGCCGAAGGTGCGTGCGATGCAACTGATCGCGGAGCTCGAGCCGGTCGCGCGCGGACTCTACGGCGGCACCGTCGGCTACTTCGCGAAGAACGGCAACATGGATCAAGCGATCACGATCCGCACGATGGTGTTCGACGGCGACGAGTACAGCTTCCAGGCGGGTGGCGGCATCGTCGCGGACAGCGTGCCCGAGACGGAGTACCAAGAAGTGCTCGCGAAGAGCGCGATCTTGCGGCGGGCGCTCGAGCTCGCGAAGGAGGGTCTGTGAGCGCGCGGCTTCTCTTGATCGACAATTACGATTCGTTCACCTACAACCTCGTGCAAGCGTTCCTCGTGCTCGAGGCGGAGGTGCTCGTCTATCGCAACGACGCGCTCACGCTCGCCGAAGCGAGGAAGCTCGCGCCGACGCACCTCGTGATCTCGCCGGGGCCCGGTCGCCCCGACGACGCGGGCGTCTCGCTCGAGATGATCGGCGCGTTCGCGGGCAAGATCCCGGTGCTCGGCGTGTGCTTGGGGCACCAGAGCATCGTTCAGCACTTCGGCGGCGAGATCATCGGCGCTGCGGCGCTGATGCACGGCAAGACGTCGCTCGTGCAACACGACGGCGAGAAGATCTACCGCGAAATTTCGAATCCGTTCGAGGTCGGCCGGTACCACTCGCTCGCGGCGAACCGCGAGAAGATGCCCGCCGATCTCATCGTCACGGCCCGGACTACCGATGGCGAGATCATGGGCGTGCGTCATAGAACGTTGCAGGTCGAAGGCGTGCAGTTCCACCCCGAGAGCGTGCTGACGCCCGAGGGCCCGAAGCTACTCGAGAACTTCCTCTACCGCTGACGCTCGAGCGATGAAGCATCCACTGACCCCATGCGATTACTCCCGATGAGCGCTAGCCCCACGCAACTGCTCGAGCGCGTGCTCGCGGGCGAGAGCCTCGACGAGCCGACCGCCGCCGCGCTCGTCACGACTATGGGCACCGGCGAGCTGCCGCCGGCCCTCGCGGGCGCGCTGCTCGTCGCGCTGCGGGCGAAGGGCGAAACGGCGGCCGAGATCCGCGGCTTCGCGCGCGGGATGCGCGAGCTCGCGCTGAAGCCGAACATCGCGCCGGGTCCGTACGTCGACATCGTGGGCACCGGCGGCGACGGCTCGCACAGCCTCAATCTTTCGACCGGCAGCGCGCTGCTCGCGGCCGCGTGCGGCGTGCCGGTCGTGAAGCACGGCAACCGCTCCGTCTCGAGCCGCTGCGGCAGCGCCGACGTGCTCGGCGCGCTCGGCCTGCCGATTCCGCTCGACGAGCGCGCGGCCGGCGAGTGCCTCGCGCGCGTCGGTTTCACGTTCCTGTTCGCGCCGCACTATCACCCGGCGATGAAGCACATCGCGCCGGTTCGCCAGGCGCTCGGCGTGCGTACGGTGTTCAACATCTTGGGGCCGCTCGTGAATCCAGCGGCGCCGCCGTACCACGTGATCGGCGCGTTCAGCGATCAAGTCGCGGCACTCATGGCGGAGACGCTCGCCGGAATGAGCATCGGCCGCGTGCTCGTGATCCACGGCCACTCGGGCTGGGACGAGGCGACGCCCGCGGGCCCGTTCATCTGTTACGACGTGCGGCCGGGATCGATCGAGCGCGAGCTCCGCGATTCGCGCGACTACGGCTTACCCGAGTGCTCGCTCGAGGATCTGCGCGGCGGCGACGCCGCGACGAACGCGTCGCGGCTGCGGGCGGCGCTCGAGGGCGGCGACACGGCCGCGCATCGCAACGCGTTGATCTTGGGTGCGGCGCTCGCGCTCGAGGTTACGGGCCACGTGCTCGACGCGCACGCGGGCGTCGCGCGCGCGAGAGAGGCGCTCGCGAGCGGCGCGGGGCGCGATCTCATGGCCCGCGTCGTCGCGTTCGGCCGGGAGCATGCGGCATGACGTTCCTCGAGCGCATGGCGGCGGCGAGCCGCGAGCGCGTCAGAGTCGCGCGCACGGCGGAGAGCGACGCAAAGCTCGCGCGCCGCGCCGAGCGTGCGCCGCGCCCGCCGCCTCTCGTGCTCGACCGCTTCGACGTGATCGCGGAGCTCAAGCTGCGCTCGCCGGCCGCAGGCGGGCTCGCGGAAAAAGGCTTCGACAAGGCCGCGCAGCTCGACGCCTACGTTCGCGGCGGCGCGTGCGCCGTATCCGTGCTGACCGAGCCGGCCGAGTTCAAAGGCGAGCTCGCGCATCTCGCCGAGGCCGCGGCGCAGTTGCTGCCGGCGAAGACTCCCGCTATGCGCAAGGATTTCGTGACGGATCCCTACCAAGTGCTCGAAGCTCGCGCGGCCGGCGCGGGCGGCATCCTCGTGATCGTAACGATGCTCGACGACGCGACCATGCGCGCGCTCGTCGACAGTGCGCTCGAGTGCGGCCTGTTCGTGCTGCTGGAAGCGTTCGACCGCGCCGACCTCGAGCGGCTCGCGCCGTACGACGTCGCGCAGCGGGCCGACGACTCTTCGCCGATTCTCGCCGGCGTGAACTGCCGCGATTTGCGCGACCTCGACGTGCGCTTCGCACGCTTCGCCGAGCTCGCGCCGTATTTGCCGAAGCATCTGCCGACGGTCGCCGAGAGCGGGATCGCGACGGCCGAGGACGTCGCGACCGTCGCGAAGCTCGGCTTTAGGCTCGCGCTCGTCGGCTCGTCGTTGATGCGCGCGGCGGATCCTGCGGCCGCGCTCGCGGCGCTGATCGCTTCGGGCCGTGCGGCCGTCAGCGCGCAACCCGCCGCGCGGGCACGAGCGGAGTGACCGCGATGTTCGTCAAGATCTGCGGCATCAATAGCGAGGCGGCGGCCGCGGCCGCGCTCGAGGCCGGCGCCGACGCGCTCGGCTTCGTGTTCGCGGAATCGCCGCGCGAGGTGACGCCCGAGCGCGCGTTGAAGCTCGCGGCCGGGGTGCCCAAAGGCGTCAAACGCGTCGCGGTGCTCCGTCACCCGCCGCACGAGCTCGTGAAGCGCGTGCTCGACGTGTTCGCGCCGGATTGGCTCCAGACCGACGCCGAGGATCTCGCGCGCCTAGAGCTGCCGCGCGGCTGCGCCGCGCTGCCGGTCTATCGCGACGGCCGCTCACCGGAATCGCCGCCCACGCGGCTGCTGTTCGAAGGCGCGAAGAGCGGCAGCGGCCGCACGGCCGACTGGGAGCAGGCGCGCGCGCTCGCGTCACGAACCGAGCTGATACTCGCGGGCGGGCTCGATGCGGCCAACGTCGCGGACGCGATCCGCCGCGTGCGGCCCTGGGGCGTGGACGTCTCGAGCGGCGTCGAAAAACGCCGCGGCGAAAAGGATCCGCAGCTGATTCAAGAATTCGTCGCGCGCGTGCGCGCGCTCGACGGCGCGCGCTCCGGCGTGCTGAAGGAGAAGAAGAGATGATCGCCGACCTCGCCGAACGCGAGCGCCTGCTGACCGCGCTGCTCGAGCGGCGCCTACCGGACGGTAACGGCCGCTTCGGACCGTTCGGCGGACGCTACGTGCCCGAGACGCTGATGCCCGCGCTCGCGCGGCTCGAGCACGGCGTCGCGAACATTCTTCCGTCACCCGAGTTCCAGCGCGAGCTCAAGCGCGAGCTCACGTCGTGGGTGGGCCGGCCGACGGCGCTCACGCACGCGCGCACGCTGTCGCAGAGCTGGGGCGCCGAGGTTTGGCTCAAGCGCGAGGATCTCGCGCACACCGGCGCGCACAAGATCAACAACGGGATCGGCCAGGCGCTGCTCGCGAAGGCGCTCGGCGCGAAGCGCGTCGTCGCCGAGACCGGGGCGGGTCAGCACGGCGTCGCGGCGGCGGCCGCATGCGCGCGCGTCGGCCTGCCTTGCACGGTGTACATGGGCGAGATCGACGTTGCGCGCCAGGCGCCGAACGTGGACCGGATGCGGCGGTTCGGCGCGACCGTCGTCGCGGTGAAATCCGGCGACCGCACGCTGCGTGCGGCGATCGACGACGCGATTCGCGACTGGGTGTCGGATCCCGTCGGTACTTATTACATGCTCGGCTCCGCGATCGGTCCACACCCGTATCCGGTGCTCGTGCGCGACCTGCAAGCCGTGATCGGCCGCGAGGCGCGCGCGCAATTGCTCGAGCAGGGCGGCATGCCGGATGCGGCGTTCGCGTGCGTGGGCGGCGGCAGCAATGCGATAGGCCTCTTTCACGGCTTCCTAGCCGATCGCGGCGTCGCGCTCTATGGCGTCGAGGCCGGTGGCCGCGGCTCCGCGCTCGGCGAGCACTCGGCCACGCTGAGCCACGGCAAACCGGGCGTGCTACACGGCACGCACACGATGCTGCTCTACGATGCGAACGGCCAGATCCAGGAGACGCACTCGGTGTCCGCCGGGCTCGACTACCCGGGAGTCGGACCGGAGCACGCGTTCCTGCAATCGATCGGGCGCGTCGAGTACGTGACCGCGAGCGACGAAGAGGCGCTCGCCGCGCTCGGCGAGTGCTGCGCGGCCGAGGGCATCCTGCCCGCGCTCGAGAGCTCGCACGCGCTC
>Ga0326726_10003656_pt1 | contig 14110 bp, 9 predicted proteins | sample MHFenrmetagenome_2_FD_207603 | JGI IMG/M metagenome (GOLD analysis project Ga0326726, IMG submission 207603) | Lab enriched peat soil microbial communities from Michigan Hollow, Ithaca, NY, United States - MHF15MN | ecosystem: Environmental > Terrestrial > Soil > Wetlands > Peat | place: USA... | reverse complement strand
CGATGGCGACGCCGACCGCATCGGTGCGGTGGCCGAAGACGGCAGCTTCGTCGATGCGCACAAATGCTTCGCGGTCCTGACGAATTGGCTGCTCGAACGGAAGAAGTGGCCGGGCGATATCGTGCGCGCCTTCAATACCACCCGCATGGTCGATCGCATCGCCGCCAAGCACGGACGCAAGCTGCATGAAGTCTCCATCGGCTTCAAGTACGCCGCCGAACTCATGATGACCCGCGAGATCCTGATTGGCGGCGAAGAGTCGGGCGGCATCGGATACGGCCGCTTTATCCCGGAGCGCGACGGCGTGCTCAACGCGCTCCTGCTCGCCAATGTCATGGCGGAGGAAGGCAAGCCGCTCGGGCAACTGATCGCCCATCTGCAACGCGAGTACGGCTCACACTATTACGGCCGGCGCGATCTCCACATCTCGGACGAAATGAAGAATGGCGCGGTCCGCCGCGCCGCCGACGCGGGCACAACGAAAGTTGGACCTTACCGGATTCTGCGCAAAGAGAATCTTGACGGAGTGAAGTTTTTCCTCGATGCCCCGACGAATGGCAATGGGGCCGAAGCCTGGGTCCTGTTCCGCGCCTCCGGCACCGAATTGCTGTTGCGCGTCTATGCCGAAGCGGCAAGCCCCGAACTAGTGGAAGAAATCCTGCAAGCCGCAGAGGGCTTCGTCCGGCAGGGCTGACGCGGCCCTCAGGGCTAAAGCCCCAATTGGAGCGGCTCTTAGCGGCACCGCTGAAGCCGTGCCCTTCCCAAAACCTCTTTGGAAACCAGTTCTAGTGACTACTAGTTCTGACACTTTCGCGTCTCGCGACCCTCGGAACGCGATAGGATAATGACAAGTCTGGGGATGATCACGGCTACCGAAGACACAGCAGTTTCCGCCGATTCACCCGAATCGCGCAGCTACAACCGCGTCAAGCGGTGGCTCGGCATTGCCGACTTCGGGCTGGGCCTCGGCCTGCTGGTGGTGCTGCTGGTGGCGGGCTGGAGTGGTACGCTCCGCGATTTGGCCTATCGCTTCGCTTCACAGAACTATTCCGTCGCCGTCTTCCTTTACGTGCTCATGCTGATCATCATCAGCAAAGTGCTGGGGTTTCCGCTGGATTTCTACGGCTTCCGCCTCGAGCACCGTTATCACCTCTCCAACCAGAGACTGCGCTCCTGGCTGTGGGACGAATTCAAGGGTCTGCTGCTCGGCCTGATGTTCGCCACCATTGTCGTCGAACTGATCTACCTGCTGATCCGGCACGTGCAACACTGGTGGCTGGTGGCGTGGGCTCTTTTTCTCGGCCTGTTCGTGCTGCTGGCGCAACTCGCCCCCGTCGTGCTCTTTCCGATCTTCTACAAGTTTGAGCCGATGGAGAACGAGGAACTCAGGAAACGCCTGATCCTGCTGAGCGAGCGAGCCGGAACACGCGTGCGCGGAGTCTACAAGTGGAAGCTTTCCGAAAAGAGCAAGAAAGCGAATGCCGCTCTGACCGGCCTGGGCACCACCCGGCGCATCATTCTCGCCGACACGCTGCTGGATCAATACTCCAACGACGAGATTGAAGCGGTGCTGGCCCACGAACTCGGCCACCATGTGCACCGGCACATTTTCAAGAGCATTGTGGTGCAGGCAGCTATCACGCTGGCCGGATTCTACCTGGCCAATGAAGTTCTGCGTTACGCGGTCGATCGCGGCAACCTGTTCGACACCATGTCCGACTTCGCCAATCTCCCGCTGCTGGTGCTGGTGGCGACCGTGCTCTCGTTCCTGCTCATGCCGGCGCTGAACGCCTACTCGCGCTTCAACGAACGCCAGGCGGACCGTTACTGCTTTCAGTCGGTAACCAGCGTCGAACCGTTCATCTCATCCATGAACAAGCTGGCCGAGCAGAACCTGGCAGAAAGAGCTCCTTCGCGCTGGGTGGAATGGTTCTTCCACTCGCATCCTGCCATCGCGAAGCGCGTGGCCGCAGCCGAAGCCTGGGCGAAGTCGCACTGACGCGGCGAAAACCAAAACCCACCACGGAGGCACAGAGCCACGGAGAAAACCTTTTCATGTGATTTCTCTTACCTCTGCAATCTGACCTCTGACCTCTGCAATTACTTCTGCAATCGCAGGATCTTCTCCACTCTCCGGGCATCCTCTTCCGTATCCACGCCCACCGTGTCGTAGGGCGTCTCGCCCACGTGGATCGCGATACCGTTCTCCAAAAACCGCAACTGCTCCAGCCGCTCACTACGCTCGAGCCACGACTCCGGCCAGCCCACAAACATGTCGAGCGCGCCTTTTCGATAGCCGTAGAAGCCGAGGTGCTTGTAGTAGCGTGGCCGGGCGCCGTCCCGATCAAACGGAATCGTGGCTCGGGAAAAGTAGAGGGCCCGCCCCGCCGCGTCGGTCACCACCTTTACCGCGCTCGGATTGTTGATGTCGATGTCCGCCGCGGCCGTTTTCAGCGTCCCGACTTGCACCTCGGGCGCCCGCATCACTTCGATGAGGCTCTCGATGTGTTCCGGCCGTGTCAACGGCTCGTCGCCCTGAACATTCAGGTAAACATCCGCCGCAATCGCGGAAGAAATTTCGTGTACCCGCTCCGTCCCCGAGCGATGCGCCGAAGAAGTCATGCGCGCCCCAAACCCGCGCTGCTTGCAGAAGGCGAGAATTTCTTCCGAATCGGTCGCGACCATCACTTCCTGCAGCGACGAACACCGCCGTACCCCCTGATACACCCATGCCAGCAAGGGCTGGCCGGCGATTTCGCGGAGCATTTTGCGGGGCAGGCGGGTGGAAGCCAGGCGCGCTGGAATTACGGCCACAATGTTCATGCGCGGTAGTTTCGCACGCCGCTCCCCGGTTTGGCATTCATTCGGTGGACTTTTTGAGGAGCCCGGAAGGCCGGAAGACTCCGAACGCGCTATTCCGGCTTTTTCGTCCGCCTGTTAGAATCAACCTGAGACGCGTCCACCCGCGTCGGCGGGATTCTGTGCCCGGCTCCGGGTTTTTCCGAACAGTTTGCTTGCGTGCGTTTCGGATTGGCGGTGTAGCTCAGGTGGTTAGAGCGACGGTCTCATAATCCGTAGGTCGTTGGTTCGAGTCCAACCGCCGCCACCACACCCGTCCTGCCTCGCAGCACGCCACGGACACATTCCCCGCCCCCTCGCCTGCCGGCCAGAAGTGGGCCTGTCGAACTTACTTTTTCGGACGCGACTCCGGGGGCACCAAGCCTGCCGAGCGGTAGTAAACCGTGAGCTGGCCGTAAATCTCTCCCGAATGCTCGACGAAGCCGTAGGCGAAATCGCTGATTCGAGTCTGCTCATTGGCGAACGGGTCGACTACCACATCCGACATGCCCTTATCGCCCTTCGCCTTGATGGCGGCTGCCCCGTCGGCAAATGACTTCTTCACGTACGCGGTGATGTCGGCCTTGTTCTTAAATTCGCTGCGCTTGGGATCGTCCTCTCCGGGCAGTTTCTGGCCGAGCACGGTGTTGATGAAAAACTGATTCGCATAGGCGGCGTGGATCAGCCGCTCGGCGAAAGTGCGGACGGCGGGAGTGGGCTTGAAGTCGTACTTGTCCTCGGGGAAATCGTCCGCCATCGCGGTCACTTTGCGCGCGATCTCATTCCACTGTTCCAGCACAGCTTCGGACGCGCTCGGCAACGGCTTGGGGGCAGGCTTCTTCGACATTTCCTGCGCGCGCATCGGCGTCACAAAGATAACGGCTGCAACGATCACCAGGGCGAGCAAACGGGCTTTATTCATGTGCAATCCTCCGCATTTTGGCACTGGCGCATGTTACAGGAATTTGGGTGAGAGGGAAACGGTCGCTTGAGCAGTACAGCATTCCAGATTCGGATAGAGAAACCTATTTTGCCGTCGGCTGTTCGGCGGGCCAGCCGACCACGACCCTGATTTCCGTCGGATTCGTTTGCTCGGAGCGAGTCATAACAAATGTCTGGCCGTCCGGAGTGACATCGTACCCGCCGACCGAACCGCCGCGGTCGAACTTACGGTCGAACAATTCGACCGGCTTGGCGGCACTGAACTTGGGCTGAGTCTGCACCGCGGCACTCATCATCTTGGTGCCGATGCGGTAGACGATCTCTCGGCCAGTTCGCACCCAGCGCGGTTGCTCGCCGCCGGTGGTGGAGATTTGCCAGCGGCCTCCCGGCCCTGGCACCGGCTCCACGTAGATCTCGGGACGGCCGGATTCGTTCGAGGTGTACACCATCCAGCGGCCATCGGGTGAAAACGAGCCTTGTCGCTCGGCTGCCGGAGTTTGCTTGAAAGGACGCAGGTCGTATTGACTCCCCAGGCTAAGCAGCCATAAATCCGCGCTCGTGGCCGGGTCATTGACCATGACTGCCGCGAAGCCACCCGACACCGACGTGATGTGGCTGTTGATGGTAGTCTCGTGGACCAGTTGCGGCGCCGAACTTCCATCGCCAGCCACCCGGTAAATGCCACGCTTCTCTGAGGTCCCAACGCTGTCAAAGAGCAAGTCCTTGCCATCCGGTGTCCAAACCGGGGCGTTGTTGAGCGCTCCATTGGCGACAATCCGCATCAACACGCCGCGGTCGCGCTCGTAAACCGCAAGTTGCTGTGCGCTCATGTACTGGAGGGCCAGCGCGACGCGCTTCCCGTCCGGTGAAATCGCCGGATCGATATAGCCTGCAGCCGGGATGTCAACCTTCTGTTCGACTCCACTGCGATTCACAAAATAGAGGTTGCGTAAGAAGTTGCCGATCGGACCCGGCGCATACGCCAGTACGCCGTTTCCCGAGGCGCTCGCCTGTCCGACAAAGTTGTCTTCCGTCACTCCCGCGGCCACTTGCACGGCGCTGCCCTGGACCGCGACTTTGTGCGCGTCAAAGGGGACGGTCCACATCGCGCCTGCCCAGTAGTACACCACTTGGTTTGTCCCAAAGGTTGGGTTCTGTGCGTTATTGAGCAGCATTCGCACTTCGCCCGACGCCAAATTCACCGCCATGACTTGTCTCGTGGTGCCGTAGTAATCGGTGAAGGCGATCCATTCGCCGTCGGCCAGCCACGTTGGCCCCTCGGGGTAGAAGGGCTCCTTGGAATTCATTTTCAGTTTCTGCAGAGCGCCGCCCGTTGCCGGCACGGTGGCCAGACCGTAGCTGGGTACCGCCACCACGAGGATGTCCTGCGGTGTCCAGGTTCCCCCGAAAAATGTAGGCAGCTCACAGATCAGCGCCGGGTTCCCGCCGTCTGCCGGAGCCTTCTTGAGTTTCCCCTGACTGAAGAACGCTACCCAGTCCCCCTTCGGCGAGAAGAACGGAAATGTGGCCCCTTCGGAATCCGGTATTTCCACGGAACTAAACTGGTCGAGGCGGCGGACGTAGAGGTGCGACACGCCGCTCTCCGCGGCCACGTATGCCAAATGCGTGCCTTGCGGCGAGAGCACGACTGCCTGCGTGGTGTCCACAGCCAGGTCTTGTCCGGGAGGCAGCGCGATGCTGAACCGCGTCGTTCCGAGTGTGGCGAGCTCGGGCGGCTTGCTGCCTACTTTGAAGAGCAGAAGCGCCAGCACGATCAAGAAAGCGGCAGCCAAGCCGACAATCACCCCCAGGGGCCACCGCGCCGAAAGCTCCGTCGAGGCCGGCTGCGATGTGACACCGCCCGACTGCAGCAACCAGCTCAGTTGCAGCTTCACATCATGAGCGGTTTGAAAACGTTCGTCAGGATCTTTTGCCAAGCAGGTGCGAATGACGTAATCCAAAGAAGAGGAAGCCGACGAGGAAGATGCGGGCTGAGCCGCTGTGATGGGCAGCGGCTCCTGATGAAGAATTGCCGACACCACGGAGAGTTGAGACTTGCCTTCGAATGCACGGCGCCCGGTCGCCATCTCATACAAGACGGCGCCCAGCGCAAATACATCACTTCTGGCATCGGCTTCCTTTCCCTCGATTTGCTCGGGAGACATGTACTGGATGGTCCCGACTACCATTCCGATGGTGCTGACCGGGGTTGCGGGACTTTGCAGCGAAGCGGTCATCGCGTCTGACGATGAGGATGGGACTACCCCGCCCACGGTCGAGGGCTTGGCTAATCCAAAGTCCATCAGCTTGGCGCCGCTCCTGGTCAGCATGATGTTCGAAGGCTTGAGATCGCGATGGGTGATTCCCAGGCGGTGGGCTTTGGCGAGAGCGTCCGCAATCTGAACCCCGATCTTCAGGAGATCGGGGAGGGGGACGGGGCCCTTCTGCAGACGGCTGGCCAGGGTTTCGCCGTCCAGCAACTCCATAACCAGGAATTCCACGCCGGCCTGAGAGCCGACATCATACAAATGGCAGATATGCGGATGCGTGACCGAGGAAAGGGTTCTGGCCTCGCGTTCGAATCGGCTCTTTACCTCTGAATTGCTAGACAGATGAGACGGCAGGATCTTAATGGCCACACCGCGGTCCAGGCGCGTGTCACGAGCCCGATAAACCTCACCCATGCCGCCGGCGCCGAGGGCCGCGAGGATCTCGTAGGGCCCGAGTCTGGTTCCCGCGGCCAAATCCATAGCAGGCGCGCATTATAGCGCAACCGCCCAGGCAATCGGACCCGGAGCCACTGGCTGTCCATTCTTCGCATAAGCCTGGTGTGGGCGGCGGGGTCACTGCTCAACGGCGGCGTTGTCGTCCAGCAAGGCGCGCGCTTTGCTGGCCAGGCTCTTGAGTGAAAACGGCTTCTGCAGGACTTCCGCATGCTCCGACAAACCTTCCGAGTGGCGCAGGGCAAAGTCGGGATATCCGGACATGAACAGCACCTTCGCTTGCGGATGGAGGCGGTTGATGTGGGTCGCCAACTCTTTTCCGCCCATATTGGGCATTACGATGTCGGTCACCACGAGATCAATCCGCTTCTGCTGAGTCTCCGCAATTCGGAGCGCCGCCTCGCCATCGGGCGCCGCCAGTACGTTGTACCCAAGACCCATCAGATAGACGCTCGCGACTTCGCGAATGGCGAGCTGATCTTCAACCAGCAGAATGGTTTCGCTCCCGTTCACTTCCGCCGCCGGCGGCGGCTCGGCCGGAACCGGAGTGGCCTCGGCTGCGCATTGCGGCAGAAATATCTTGAACGTCGTTCCCTGGCCCGGCTCGCTGTAGACGGAAATCGCTCCGCCACTCTGCTTGATGACTCCATACACCATCGGCAACCCCAATCCGGTCCCCTTTCCAGGCCCTTTAGTGGTGAAAAACGGTTCGAAAATGCGCGCCTGGGTTTTCGTGTCCATGCCGGTTCCGGTATCGGAGACGGCGATCATCACGTAGTCCCCTGGCTGCACCGAGGAGTGGCGCCAGCTTTGCGCCTCGTCGAAGCGAACGCTCTTGGCATGGATGCTGAGAGTTCCACCGGCCGGCATGGCGTCACGTGCATTCACGGCCAGGTTGAGGATCGCCTGTTCGAGCTGGCTTTGGTCTACCTTGACTCTGGCCAGATCCTTCTCAATCTCGATTTTGAGTTCGATGTTTTCCGCCAACAGTCGTGCCAGCATCCGGGAGACCCCGTTGAGCACCGAAGAAACGTCCAGCACTCGCGGCTGCAGCAGTTGTTTCCGGCTGAACGCGAGCAACTGGCTGGTGAGAGAAGCAGCGCGATTCACCGCGCTATGGACTTCGACCGCATCCGCGTACAAGGCGTCATCGGGCAAGAGCCGTTCGCGAATGCGGTCAATGTGGGCCTCAATTACCATCAGGAGATTGTTGAAGTCGTGCGCCACACCGCCGGCGAGTTGGCCGATGGCTTCCATCTTCTGCGCCTGACGGAGCTGCTCCTCCAGGCGCTTGTATTCCGTGATGTCGTACAGCACGCCTTGCATCAGGGGTTTTGCGCCGGAAGCTCCGTCCAGCAGATTCGCTTCGTCGCGAAACCAGAGGACCCTGCCGTCGCGCGCGTGCATCCGGTATTCAGCCTTGTAGAGCTCACCCGTTTCCTGCACGCGGTTTTCTGCCGCGATAGCGATTTCGCGGTCTTCTTCGTGAATCCGGCTGATCCAGAGACCGGGATTCGCCATCCACTCCTCGGCGGAGAAGCCGAGCATGGATTCGATCTGCGGGCTCACGAACTGCCAGCGTCCTTCGATTCCGACTTCGGCAATGTAGGTAATCGCGGGCAGCCGCTCGACCAGTGTTCGATAGCGAGTTTCGGCGGCGTGCAGCTCGGTTTTCGCGCGGTGATGCTCGATCGCGATGCCCGCCAGATGGGTGGCCCGATCAATCAGCTGGAGGTGGTGGGAGCCGGGCGCGCGTCGTTCCCGGTAGTAGCAGGCAAAGGTTCCCAGAACCGAGCCGTTATGCGATGAGATCGGCATCGACCAGCAGGCGCGCAAGCCGTGGGGCAGCACCAGATGCTTGATGTCCGCCCACAAAGGATCGGTCTCGATGTCCTCCACCACCACCGGTTGCCGGCGGTAGAGTGCGGTCCCGCACGATCCCGCCCGCGGTCCGATCTTGGCTCCGTTGAGACCTTTCCGATAACTGGCGGGAAGGCTGGGCGCGGCTCCATCGCGCAGCGTTGTGCCATCGGCATCGAGCAGCACAACAGAGCAGATCAGCCCCGGCGATTTCTCCTCAATCTTCAAACACAGAGACTCGAGCACGCGCGCCAGCGGCTGCTGCGCCATGATCATCTCCAGCACCGCCTTGTCCAGAAGGGACAAAGCCTCCGCGAGTTTGTGGGGATCACCGTCTGACATGCGGGCTGCTGTAGACATACAGAGTTCTGGGCCCAGTGCGCGCTCGCGCGCACACGCCATCTTTCCTTGGCACTGCCACACTTTGGGGGATAGCTTGATTATCGGCGTGAAAGGCGGCGAGCGGACAGTTACTTTGGTAATCACAGGCTGAAGGAAAGTGGAGGGATGCCTAGGCCCGACAGGCAGGCGAGTTCCGGGCAAGAAAATCGCTGCAGGCGCAGGTTCAGGTGCCCGAATTGGCCATCATCAGCGCAAACAAGAGCGGTAGATAGTAGATAAAGGATGGTTGCCCGCGGCGTGCGACGCAGACAAAACAGAGGGCTGCAAAGTTTCGGCCATGGCGTTATTGAGTTCGGGACTTCCCTCCAGCGGTCTTGTGTGCAGTTGCGCCCAGAGCGTCGGGCGGATCAGACCAGCACTCTTTACGGAAGGCCGCGTCGGAAATGGCGCCCGTATTCCAGCGTCGCAAGCTGTCAGCGGTAGCGGCGACCATTCCTCCGTCGGCGTCGTCAATCACGATGACCACGCCCTCAATCTTCGCGTCGGCACGGCTAATCCGGCTGTAGCTGTCCCGAAACACGGAGCGGGCGAGCTGCCACCGGTCGGCTCCGGTTGGCGCGGTGCCAGATTCCGGTCGCACCCAGGTGATGCGAACCATGCGCCCGCGCAGCGGGGACCAGTCTCCAGGAAAGAGCGACGTTTCCTCGTGCGTCTCGGGCCCCAAAGAGGCGGCCGGCGGTTGAGATCCCGCATCCGCCGTGGCGTTCGCCTCCCCCGGCATCTCCAGTTCCGACCGCCGAATCCATCCGCGCGAAATGCCCGACACCTGCACATGCACCCACCCCAGCGACTCGTCGAGCACTTTGAACTCATCCTCGGCGTCCGCCTGGAAAAGCACCTGGGCGGTTTCGATCGGCTTGGCCAGAACCGGTGTGCCCGGCGTGCGCACCGCCGCCAGGTCGTTGGGGCGAGCCTGATTGTGCAAGACTTCCTCGAGATTCGCAGCCTGCTCATTGAGTTGTTGCACTCGCTTCTGCTGGGCAAGTTCATGAGCGTCGGGTGGCGCGAGACCCGCGCGCGTTGCCGGCTGTTCCAACGGAAATGAAGTATGGAAAGCCGACGACCCCGCCGATGCGGGCGGCCGTCCTGCGCTCGTCGCCACAGGGTCCGCAGGAACCTTCGCAGGCATCGCTTTCCCCCCGTTCGCGCCGATGGCAACACTCGCCGAAGTCTGTTGCAGCGCTTCTTCCAGCCGCTCGATCAGGTCGGTTTCCAGCCGTCCGTTGGAAGGCAGCACGCGGTAGCCAGCCGGGGTTGCGTGATCCCCTGCGTACCATGCCGTGACTTTGGCGCTTACCCGCAGTATCGTGGCCCCCGCACTCACTGGATGAACCTCCACCTTGTACTGGTAATACGTCCGCTGATACTTCTCCAACACGGGAACATCCGGAGCGACAAAGCCTTCGAGAATCGGAAGCCTGCCGGGTGAGTACGCGTGCAGATTTTGCAGTGCCTTCTCCAGTTCCGCTCGCGAAACCTGGAAGACGTGCTCGGCGGGAGTGTTCTGGGCCGTCGCCAACGCCAACGGCAGCAACAGGAGAACCATCGTTCTCCGCAACCGATTCGCATGCAAAACTGGCCCGTTCATGGCAGCGGCTCCACCTGGCTGCGATGCACCCAGCCGCGATGTCCATCGGCGGTCTCCACTCCGTACCAGTATTTGGTCAGCACCACCACCAGCAACTCGGCCTGAGCCGGCAGCGGCTGCAACGTGGCCGCCGTGCGATAGGGAGCCGCCTTCAAGGCCGCCCCTCCTGCCGCCGCTCGCATCTCGACGCGATGTTTCAGCTCGGCGACCCGCTTCTCCAATTCGTCCGCCGAAGAGACCGCCGTCGACTTGGGCTCGGAGACGCTTCCTCCGGCAGAGCCTTCCGCCACCGCTGCAGAATCCTTCCCGGCCATTTCGTTTACCGCTTTCTGTTCCGCCTGCATCTTCTGCAGCCGATCTTTGATCGCTTGAAACTCGGCCTCTTCCACCGTGCCATCCGACGGATGCTGCCGGCGCCGGTTCTTTTCCACGTAGAGAGCGTCGATATGAATCGCGGTGGTGCCGGATCCAGTGCCGAGCACGATGTAGCGCAGGTAGATGGTCCCCAGGTCGGCGGTCTCCTTGAAATGCCGCGGGGCCACCACATTGTCGAGGACCTTGAAAAACACCTTACCGTCGTCCGAGGTGTCTCCAAACACCTTCACCGAACTTACCGGTTTCGCGCCCTTGAGCTGCTTTTCCTTTTCGTACGAGTAGGTTCCGTAAACGATGGGATCGTTCACGATCAGGTGGACCGCTTGGAGGACGTCCGCTTCCGGAGCGTCCAGCGAACCGTCATACCCGCCCTCCTGCCCTGCGCACGCGGTGGCTGTCAGCCCCACTACAAGGATCAATTTGAGACAGGCCCCGATTCGAGGCGAACCAAAGCCCGGAAATCGGCGTGGTGCTGGGGAGACCATGTGCGGTGGACAGATCACTCCGGTGGGATGCATACCTACTCCGGCCGAATCCGAAAGTCAAGACCAATTGCCTGGTGGTGACTTCTCACTCCGCCCTTTCGGGGCGTCGTTCGTAGAATTTGCATCCATCTCTCCGGTAACTTTCCGCCCAGCGCGCGTTTCGAGTCTCAGGTGATTGCTGTACCTTTTCCCGGCAATCACTTGAGAGCCCGAAAGACCTCTTGACTTGCAAACTGGAGGCCGAGTATAGTCCCCGGCCAAAGCTTGGGGAAGAAAGTTGGCGTTTCGTGGGGAAACCTGGAGGTTCCTCAGATTCCGCCGTCGTGTCGCGAAATCGCGACCACCAGACACCGGGAATCCGTACCTGGCCCGTTCTTCCTATACCTACCCTCGCCTTAACCCGACACATTCTTGTTCACAGAGAGGATTGTATGCAGATGCCCTCCCGCTCTTGCATGCGTGGTAAGCAGTCGCGCTTGGCTGTTTCGATGGTGGCCGGCTTTCTGATGCTGCTCACCACCCTGAGCAGCACTCCCGGATACGCCATCCCGGCGTTTGCCCGCAAGTATGGCTTGCCGTGCTCGGCCTGTCATGAGGCGTGGCCCAAGTTGAACAGCTTTGGCCAGAACTTCAAGGACCAGGGCTACCAGCTCAATAACGATCGCGATTCGCCGATCTGGCTGAATCCGTCATATTGGCCGGTGGCCATGCGCATCACGCCCCACTGGCACTATGAAAGCGTGGGCCGCCAGCTGGTGGATTCCGGCGACGGCCAGGTCGAGCAAACCATCAAGACCTCCGGGTTCGATCTGACCGGCATTGACATTCTGGCTGCGGGCACGCTCGCCAAGAACGTGTCGTTCCTGCTGGTCCCATCCATTGATCCCGGGGACGGTACCACAGGTTTCGAGTCGGCCAACGTTCGTTTCGACAACATCAAGGGTTCGCCTTGGTTCAATTTCAAGTTCGGTAAATACGAACTGGATACGCCGCTCACCGAAAAGCGCATCATGACGCTCTCCAACAATGGGGGCTTCTATCAGCTTTGGCACTACGTCCCACTGGCGGTTGGCCCAGATGGCACACAAGATATCAACGACTTCACGGTCGGTGAGAACCAACTGGGAATCGAGATGATGGGCCACTCGCTCGACGACCACACCCGTTACGCCGCCTCGTTGATCAGCAGCACCAACGGCGAACTGGGTTTGCCCGCAGGACGAAGTTATGACGGCTTCATCCACGTCAGCCAGGCATTCATGGCCGGTAGCCTTGGTCTGCAACGCGTCGGTGCCTATGTGATCACCGGACTTCGTCCGACGTACTCCCTGACTCAGGATGGCATACCGATCCCAGGCACCGGCCGCGGCAACAAATCCTTCTATCGCGTCGGCGCCTACGGCAATTTGTACGTGGGCAAGTTCGATCTCACGGGGGTGTACCAGCACGCCTACGATAACGTCTTCCTCGCCAATGGCACTGCGGCTAACGGGGTGTTACCGGAGGGCGCGCAAGGGGCCTCCTGGAATATCGGAACCTTTGAAGGACACTACGTCTATTCGCCCAAGCATTTCATTCTGGGCCGCTACGAACTGGTGCGCATGTCGCAACAGCCACTGACCGATGTGCCCAGCGATTTCGGCAACATCGATGTCTTCACCGTCGGATACCGCTTCTACCCGTTCATCAACAGCCGCGCCGGCTTCGCCTGGCACATCGAGTTCTCCACGCTCAACTCGGTCAAAACCGCCGACAGCGGCGCCGACCAGCGCAGCAACAGCTTCTTCACGGGATTCGACTTCGCGTTCTAGGGAGAGTGCATGATGACAATCCGACAAACCTGCCTCAGCATTTTGCTGATCGCCCTGGCAACCGGCATGGCGCTCGCCCAGGCTTCGGGAATCAGCTCCGGCTACCCCACTCCGAAGAACGGCTTTACCGACTCGGAACAGCGCGGACACGGCCTCTATCTGCGCTACTGCGTGTATTGCCACGGCGTCTTTGGGGACGGCAATGGGGACAACGCCCCCTTCCTCGACCCAAGGCCACGCGACTTCACCGCCGCGACCTTCAAATGCCGCTCCACACCCACCGGCACTCTGCCGCTCGACTCCGATCTGATCGCCACCCTGGTCCGCGGCGTGCAGGCCACGAATATGCCGTCCTGGCGCCCCCTCAGCGATGAAAATCGGCAGGACCTGGTCGCCTATATCAAAACCTTTTCCGAGCGCTGGAAGACGGAAAAGCCCGGCGAGCCCATCAAGATTCCGCCCGAGACAGCGGTCACCATCGAAAGCATCCGGCATGGCCATGAACTGTTCGAGAAAATGGAATGCTGGAAATGTCACGGCCAGCAGGGACACGGCGACGGTCCTTCGGCCTCGACGCTCACCGATAGCAAGGATCAGCCCATCCGTCCTTACAACTTCGCCGCCGCCCGCAACGACTCGCGCTTCAAATGCGGCTCTGAGAATCAGGATCTTTACCGGATCTTCATGACCGGAGTGGACGGCACTCCCATGCCCTCGTTTGCGGACGTCATTCAGCCCAACGACGCCTGGGATCTGGTCCACTACCTGCGCACGCTTCAGACCGGCCGCCGTAGCAAGGAAAACGATGTCTTGAAAGCAGCCGGAGGTCCGTCCACACTGAAGACTCCGGAAAACAAGTCGGAGAACAGTTCTCCGGCCGATTCCAATCCGCAAGCGCACGTCGGCGGCCACTAACGAAATCGTGACCCCAGGAGGCAGTACTGCAATGCGTAAAAAGCAAATGCTGGTCGCACTTCTGACGCTGCTGGTCTGTCCGTCCCTGTTGTTCGCCGGGACGGTAAGCGGCAAGGTGACCTATACGGGCACGCCAGCCAGACAAAAACCCATCGACATGTCCAAAGAACC
>Ga0326726_10003655_pt1 | contig 14110 bp, 11 predicted proteins | sample MHFenrmetagenome_2_FD_207603 | JGI IMG/M metagenome (GOLD analysis project Ga0326726, IMG submission 207603) | Lab enriched peat soil microbial communities from Michigan Hollow, Ithaca, NY, United States - MHF15MN | ecosystem: Environmental > Terrestrial > Soil > Wetlands > Peat | place: USA... | reverse complement strand
CATCCATTTGCGTTGATTGGGCAGCCGCTACATGCTGCGCTGTCCCCGTAAGCGCCAACATCAACAGTAGTGTCCACAGCATCATGAAGTTCAGTCGTTTCGCCTTTTTAACTTTTGCCATGGTGTTTCCTTCCTTTGGTTAGCTCAGAAGTTTATCATAATCCGTGTGTTTCCAAAACCACAGTATGCCATCTTGGAAATCGATACCACACGTGCACGGTAGATGTTAACGAATTCAGATTGACATGTTATGTGTTGCGAGAATGGAAACTTCAGCATGTACAGTAAATACATCGCACCACCGCGCGAACATCAGGATACGCTCAACCCTGCTTATAGTCCTCTTTTTTGCCAGAGTCATCTTGTCTGCCTGTCATCAGCCTGTTTTGCATCAGATGGTTTGCTTGCAGCATAGCTGCCGTACTTGATTTGATCGTAGATCGAAAGGGGAAGGATAACGGTGTCGGCTATCAGGCTGAACGGCACATCAACGAGGCAGAAGCCTCCAAGGCCCTGCGTGTCGTGCATCTCAGGCCGCAGGAAACATCGGAAATCGAAGACCGTGCCGCTGTATATTCTCGGCAGAGGGGGGTCGGGGGATTGCCAGCCCGGGCCCGTGAGTCTCGTGATAATCGTGCTGCAGCCCGCGCAGGAGATCATCGCGCAGACGGCAAGTACCTGAAACCAGCTTAATCTTTTTGACGTGGAATTTATTTCCGAGCGCAAAAGCATAATCGAAATAATTATTGTTTCCTCTTAGCATGTGCCCCTCACCGCAGCCCTCTCTCCCGGGGCGATATTTACATCAACTGGCCGTCTTCTTGATAAACTTCTTAAGCCCCTCCTTAAACCTGATCGGCTCGATCCCGAACACTTCGCGGATGTCGCGCATGCTGCAGACGTTGTCCTCCCTGAGCATGATGAGCTGGTCCGTGGTCAGGGGAGGTTTCGGGAGCACGGTCTCGAGCACGCGGGCCATGGGCCTCATGAAGAGCATCGGCAGATGGATTGCCGGGCGCATAACTCCCAAGGCCTCGGCGATGGAGCGCGTCAGCTCTTCGTAGCTGAGTTGCTCCGGGCCGCCGATCTCATAGATCTCATTTAAAAAGGCGTCGCTGCTCACTGCCTTCACGATGCAGGAGACCACATCATCGATAGCGATGGGCTGGACTTTGGACTTGCCCGAGCCGATGACCGGAAGCACGGGTGATTGCCTGATGATCTCCGCGAGCCTGAGCGTGAATTGATCTCCCGGACCGTAGATGAGCGAAGGCCGCAGGATCGTGTATGGAATGCCGCTCGCGCGCACGAGTTCCTCGGCCTGCCACTTGGTCTTGTGGTACTCGCTCTTTGCTCCGGGCCTGGTGCCGAGCGCGCTCTGGTAAAAGAAATGGCGCACCCCGGCCTTCCTGGCCGCCTCGACGAGGTTTCGCGTTCCTTCCACGTGCAGGCCCTTGAAGGTGATGCCTGGCGCTTCCTGGATGATGCCCACGAGGTGAATTACGCGCTCAACTCCCGCCACTGCCTTCTCAAGCGACGCCTTGTCCGAAAGGTCCCCCGGAACCGCTTCAACACCCAGGTCCGCGAGCACCTGGGCCTTGTCAGGGTTTCTGACGAGGGCACGTACAGGGAGCCTCTCCCGGCGCATGCGCCGGACCAGATGGCTGCCCACAAAGCCTGTGCCGCCGATTACGAGTATCATGAATTACCTCATCAAGGTCAGTCGATAGGATAGGAGTGGCGACTTTGAATGATGATAGAAAAAGGATAGCACAAATAATATTCAGCCGCAGTGAGCATGACAAATATATTTATTATTGCCCCGCCTGCCCGAGATCGTCAGTACAGCACAGGCACCCAGAGCCCGACGATGATCATCGTCTCCTTTTTTTCGTCCAGTCCCTTGGCAATGCCAAGCCGGAGCGTGATCGGGAGCCGGTACGCAAGGTCCAGGTCCATTCGCGCTTCGGCGCCTACGGAGCGTTTAAGGTCGGACCGGTGGAATGCGTTGTCCCAGGCGTTGCCCGCCTCGCCGAAGACAGCGCCGTGGACCCTCCTGAGGAAGAGCGGTCCCTGGCCGCCGCCGTCCTCAACATTCTCGATCGGGAAACGGTACTCAAAACTTACCAGCGCCGCGTTCTGCCCCCGGAACTCGTTCGCGGGATAGCCCCGAAGAAAAACATCCTGGTTGTCGATCGAAAGCGTGATGTCCCCTGGGTTATCGCCGCCCAGGGAAAACGCACGCTGCGGAAGTTTCTGGCCTGTCGAAGTCCCGGCGAAGAACCGCGCCAGGAGCACGTGGTGGCGCCAGGGGAAGTTAATATACTCGTGCCAATCGGCCGTATATTTGTTCAGCTCAAAGTCGCTGCCCAGGGATTTATCGGGACGCTCGTAGCCCAGCTCGATGGTCCGGCCCTTCTCCGGGCTAATGGAGAAATTATATCTCCGCGAGCTGTTATAAAGATAGGTGAGCTTACCGGATGCCAAAACGCCTTCAGCGGGAACAGGGCCGCTGTAGCCGGGCCAGGGCGGCATTTTCGTGAGCGCTGACATTTCTTTCCATTGATATCCGATCGCGACTGCGTGCTGCGTCTGGTTTTTGATGAGGGGTACGATAAGTTCCAGTCCGTAGGTCTTCTGGCGTTCGACATAATCCTTTATTCCCTGGGCGTCCTGAAGCAGGTCGCCGTAGGTTACATCCGTGTCCGAGGCATGGACGTGGATTGTCGGTGGAAGGCCGTCATAAAAATAGTCAAAGGAATACCACACACGGTCCGTTTTCGGCCCATAGAGGCCCGTCACGATATATTGATGGCGCTGCACAACGTCCTCGCCCAACGTGAGGAACCCGCCGAGCAGCCCGCTCTCATAGCTGTAGCCGAACCAGGGAAGCCAGAAACGCGGAGCAAGGGTCGGTAGCGGGCTGTAGGGCATCGTCTTTGTGTCGAATTTCCGTTCCTCATATGGCACGGCCGGATAGGGGTCTTTGTACGGTTCGGCAAGCTTCCACGTTGCCCGGTCCAGGGCCAGCGTGTGAACGTCGTATCCCTTCGCGGAATACGAGGTAAAGGCAATTGTCTTGTTGTCCGGAGACGGGAAAGGAGAGAAGGCGCCGCCGAGCACGTTCGTTATCTGGAAAAGTTTCTTCGTCTCGAGCTCGTAGGCAAAAAGGTTGTAGATGCCCGTACGGTCCGAAGAAAAATAAAGGTATTTTCCATCAGGGCTCCAGGCGGGAGCGCCGTCAATGGCCCGGTCATGCATCACCTCGTCAAGTTTCTTCCCCTCTCCGTCGAGGATCCAGACGTCCTTGTACCCTCCCGGCTGCCAGAGACTTACTGCGATCTTCGAGCCGTCGGGGCTCCAACGCGGGGCCTCGTACTGGACAAGGCTCTCTTCCGTGAGGAAGGCAACATCGCCCTCGCCGGTCGGACGCCTTCGCACCGATGAAATATCGAGGATCGCCAGCCTGGTCATGCCCATCCGGTTCGTGACGAAGATGAGCTTCTTCCCGTCCGGCGAGAGATCGGGGTCGCGCGCGCGAAGCATTTTTGTTACCCGGACCTCTTTGCCTTTTTTTATATCATAATAATAAATGTCGTCGTAATAATCCGTGTTCCGCTCGATTTCAGCTTTTGTATAATAGAGCCTGTTGCCGTCCGCTGACCACGCGGGCGTCATGCCCGATGCGCTCATGGGGAACGCGTTTTCTGTGAGCTTGTGGTCGCCCGTGCCGTCGGCGTTCATCATGTAGATGCCGGGGAACTCGTCCCCATTCGCTTCAAGGTAAGCGATACGGCCGCCGTCCGGAGAATAGATAGGCGAGAGCGTGTCGTATCCCTTGCGTGTGAGTGCCGTCGATATGGTCAGACCCTTGGCCTGGACCTCGCCGCGCTGTTTCTCATATTTGTTCCGGAGCGCGGTACGCCACTCGTTCCAAAGCGTCCCGTAATTTTCGCCAAGGTCGCGCCCGGCTGTGGACTCCACCAGGAAGGGGAAGCCCCTGCCGCTGTAGATGACACTGAGGTCGGCGAGTTTCTCGCGGCCGTACTTGTCGGCAATGAACCGGATAAAGGACCCGCCGAAGAGGTAGGGAACGTCGCCGGAAGGCCAGGTGTCCGGAAAGACCGTCATCTGGCTGATCAACGGGAAGGGACCTTCGAGCGTAGCCATGCGAAGCACCATGTCCGCGCCGGCCGAGCGGCCGCGGCCGCCCGGGGTCTGCTCCGTCTCTTCATAAACGGCAAGCCCCTCGATAAGCCAGATCGGCTGCCATTCGTTCGGAAAGTATAACCTCCCGAACAGCGTCTGCATCACGCCGCCCAGGCCGCCGTTGATCATATCGAGCTGGAGCACATGGGTGTACTCATGCGTGATCAGAAGCCGCATCCAGTCCTCATACGCGGTGGTCCCGAACCCGGGCTCGCCCACGGGCTGGGTGAGAAGAAGGATCATCTGGTTATACGGCATTACCCCGGTCATGCCGTTCGCCTCGTCCATGGCGTCCACCAGCACAATGTGGGTCTTCTGTTTCGGCTCCCATTTGACCCGGGGTGCCAGCCGCACATGCACGTCCTCGGCAACCTGCGCCGCATGCCGGGCAATGCCTTCGCCGCCCTGGTGATAATGAATGTAAAAATGCGGCGTCTCGAGCGTGGTCCACGTGAAGGCGGGATCGAATTTGGCAAAGGCAAGTGAGGCCGAACAGAGAAGTATAAGACAGACGAAGAGAATTTTTTTCAAGGAATCCTCCGGGACTCATTGAGCACGGCCTACAATAATGGAGAGGGTCATTCGCGCGGCGTCTCCGCCTGCGTCTGTCTCCTCAGGTCCCGCTTCAACCAGTACCTCCCGGCAAGGATGACGCCGGCGGCAAAAAGAACCTCGATTGAATAAATGAACGGCTTCGTCGGCGTCATGAAGCGGCTGACCACAGGATCGGTGATGATCATCTCGCCGCCGATCTTGCCGAGAAGTGCTGCGCCGATATAGATGATAACGGGGAATTTGTCCATGAGCATGGACAAGAGACTGCTCGTGAACACGATGAGGGGAATGCTTAAGCCCAGTCCGAAGATGAGCAGGAACAGGTTGCCATGCGAGGCCGCGCCCACAGCCAGCATGTTGTCGAGGGCCATGGTGATGTCCGCGATGACGATCAACCTGATCGCGTGCCAGAGCGTTGCGGCTTCTTTATGCGCCTCCACCGCTTCTTCATCTTCGACAAAGAGCTTGACCGCTATCCAGATGATGACAAGGCCGCCTGCGAGCTTGACGTAGTTCATGTTCAGTATATGCGCGACAAAGAAGGTGAGAGTGATGCGGAGCAGCACAGCCGCGGCAGAGCCGAAGACGATTCCCTTCCTGCGCTGCACCTTCGGAAGCGACCGCACAGCCATGGCGATCACCACGGCGTTGTCGCCTGCCAGGATAAGATCGATGATGACGATGCTGAATATCCCCGATATGAATGTCCAGTCGAAGCTGGCAGTTCCTAATGCTGCCGAATCCAACGTGCTCACCTCTCAAAAAAAAGGCGGCAGGGAATGTGCCTGCCGCCTTGATGATCGTATCGTGAATCAATGACCCGTCGGGAAGAAGGTGTAGCTTACCCAGACGAGGATGCCGAGCGAGACTACACCGATTCCGAGGCTCCACCCGATGAGTTTCTTCTCCACGGGAAGGAGCGGTTCCCATTCCATCTTTTTCAACTCTTCCGATAATTTCGGTTCCTGAGCCATCTCTATGCCTCCTGGTTTTTCAGGTTTACGTTCTACTCCTGACTCCGAACTACTGACTCCTAACTCCCCACAGCCCTCTCAGCTAACCAGCGGCGGTTTCACGCCGTGGAAGAAGATCCATGAGATGATAAGCCCGATCCAGATGATGAACCCGAACAGAGAGATCACATAGACCGCAGCGAGCCTGCCGATGCCCTCTTCCCAAAGCTTCTTGAAGTTCGACACCAGGCCGATGGTGAAGAAGGTCATAACAAAGAAAATACCCCTGAACACGTTGGCCTCGCCCGTGGCGGCCTTCGCCGCGGCCATGGTCGCCTTCGGCGCTTTGATCTGGTCGTTCAAAGGTGCGAGCTGCGCTTTTTCCATTCCAATGGCGTCGGTCAGGGGAGCAACGGCTGCCTTGTCTCTCGCGATCTGGCTCTTCAGCGCGGTGATGGCTTTCTTGTCCTTTTTCTTCAGTGTGGAAAGCTGTGCCTCTTCGTCGGTTATCTTTTTGTTCAGGGCCGCAAGCCTGGTCTCATCTGCCGCGATCTGTTTCGTGAGCGGACCAACCTGGCCGCTCATCGCGTTCACGATCTTTGACGCGGGCAGGCACACCAGAAGGATGATAAGGAAGGTGAGGACGTACCCGATGACGAACTTGGGGAAGCGGTCCCAGATCTGGCCGGGCCTCACTTTCTCACCGGGCTTGCACTCGATGAACGAACACCAGATGATGGCCAGGACGAACGCCCACACGCCGATAAAGACATCGATGAACACCTTGACCACGGCAGCGGTGTTCTTGATCCATTCGGGCTGGTACATGATGCCCTCGGCGGCATTCTTGCCGAGGATGAGGCCTTCGGCCACGGCACCGGCGGCCACGGCCGCGCCGTCGGTCTTGACCGCGAGGCCCATCCAGGCGCCGGCCACCATCGGCTCCTTATAGAGGAAGTCACGTGCCAGTATCGGGAGAATCACGAGCTCCACCACGGCGAAGATAACGACAAGGGAAGACACCATGATGGGCACAATCGGCCGCGCCTTGATTGCACCACCGGTCGCGATCGCCGCCGAGACGCCGCAGATGGATATGCCGGACGCAAGGGGCGCCGCCCATTCCCTGCTGAACTTGAAGTATTTGCGGGCGATGAAGTAAACGAGCGCCCAGTAGATGAGGTAGGCCTCGACGATTGCGCAGAGGCCCCGGAACATGACCGCGGTGGCCAGTCCAAGTTTCTCCGCGGCCATCATACCGAGGGAGCCGCCGAGAATGACGATGGCGGTTTTAATGTACAACTCCGGCCGGACGGCCTCCTTGATCGCGTTGCCGAAGGAAGGCATAAAATTACCGAAAAGCAAGCCGACCAGAAGGGCGATGATAAAGCCGGCCTCTGCCGTAAGTTTCAACGACCAGGTTATCCCGAACTTCTTCAGGTCCGGCGCCGTGGTCACCGCGACGTTCGCATAGCTGCCGAGGATCCAGCAGATATAGCTGATCCAGAATACGATGGTAAAGCCGATGATGAAGTTCTTGATGTCGGCCTTGAGCGCAACGGCGCCGACGGTCATAATGACGAGCAGGACAACGTAGGTGAGGATGAGCGACCCAAGGCCGCCGAGCCAGGTCGCGGACATGGGCTTTAAGGCCTTCGAGATGTCGGTCCAGACTGCGGTGGTCACCCCCCAGTTCAGAACGTCCGTGCCGATGAAGGCACCGAGGGATACGACGAAGATGAATAATCCAATCCATACTGCAAGCCAGTCTTCACTAATGCCTTTAGCTTTTTCTTCCATACAGCAGTGGTCCCCCTTTCCTAAAATGAAAATTTCATCTCATAAGGAACAACCCGTGTTGCATGCTGAAATTACTTCAGGCAAGTGGCAGGTCCGCCACTCTCCATCACCTCCCCGTGACAGCGCTGGTCTCTATTTGTGCAGTCATATCATTAATAACGTTCCGCGGGAATGAGAAAATTAAGCCCGTTGAGCAGTCTTTCCTCCAAAATCTTGATTTCTTGAAATTTCAACAAATTATGATACGCAGTACGCGAGAAGTCAAGCTGTTTTTTGAGAGCGTTTGATCAGTTTTTCAATTTCCACGCTGAAAAACACGATCGAGGAAAGAGCAAGGACCGCCATGAGTTCCATGACGCTCAGGGGCTGGGTCCTGAATACGGGGTTAAGGACCGGGACGTAAATGGTCAGGAACTGGAGAACAATGGTGACGACGACGCTCCCCAGGAGCGTCTTGTTGGTCAGAATCCCCTGCGTGAACAGGGACTGCCGTTCGGAGCGAATAGCCATTACATGCCCCAGCTGCAGAAAACAGAGCACGGTGAATACCATGGTCTGCCAGTGCCCGTCCCCGATATGGATGGCCCAAGCCTGGAGCGAAAGCGTAACCGCACCCATCAGCAGGCCGACCCAGACCGCGTGGATGCCGAGGCCGTAGGCAAAGATGCTTTCGCGCGGATGGCGCGGAGGCCGCTTCATCAGGTCGCCCTCTTCCGGCTCCAGGGAGAGCGCGAGCGCAGGGAGGCCGTCGGTCAGGAGATTGATCCAGAGGATATGGATCGGCTGAAGCGGTATCGGGAGGCCCAGGAAGGGCGCGAGAAAAAGGGTCCATATCTCTCCCGAGTTCGTCGAGAGCAGGTACTTGATGAACTTCCGGATGTTGTCGTAGATCCTCCGGCCCTCCCTTACCGCCTTGACGATCGTCGCGAAATTGTCGTCGAGCAGGATCATGGACGACGCCTCCTTGGCCACATCGGTGCCGGTGATACCCATGGCCACGCCGATGTCGGCGCGTTTGAGCGCTGGAGCATCGTTCACCCCATCGCCGGTCATGGCGACAAAGTGCCCCTTGTCCTGGAGCGCCCGGACAATCTTGAGCTTCTGCTCCGGCGCGACCCGTGCGTATACGCGGATACGCTCGACCCGTTGTTCAAACTTGTCGAGAGAAAGCCCGTCGAGCTCCCTGCCCGTGATGATCGCCGCGGGATCGTCCGTTTCCACGATCCCAACGCGCCGTGCAATAACCCACGCTGTCAGCGGGTGGTCCCCGGTGATCATCACCGGGGTGATGCCTGCGCTTTTGCAGAGTGCGACGGACTCCTTCGCCTCTTCCCTCGGCGGGTCCATCATGCCGATAAGGCCGAGGAGTATCAGTTTTTCCTCCGCCTTTTCTTGAGAGAGCACTGCGGGGACCTCGTCCCAGGTCCGCATGCCGATCGCCAGGACCCGGAGCCCGTCAGATGCTATCCGGTCGCTGAGCCGGAGGGTCTCCTCTCTATTCAGCGGCTTTGTCCCTTCGGCCGTCAGGACCTGCGATGAGCGTTCTATGAGGACTTCGATTGCCCCTTTGGTGAAGGATACGTATTTCTCCCTCACGCTTCCCGCCTTACCCCTCACGTCGTTCCATTCATGAAAAGTCGTCATTAGCTTCCGTTCTGAATCAAAAGGAAGCTCTGCGGTGCGGGGATAGAGTTGCTCCAGCTCACGCTTGAGGAAGCCGTTCTCTTGAGCAGCGATGAAGAGCGCGACTTCCGTCGGGTCGCCGATCACGCCGCCGGAGGAGTCTTCGCGGGCGTCGTTGGAAAGGGCGAGGGCGGTGAGAAAAATCGAATGCGGAGTGTTGAATGCGGAATGCGGAATAGAAGACCCTTTTCCCTCTCCCCTGCGGGGAGAGGGGTGGGGTGAGGGGCGACCCCGAACTCCGAACTCCGAACTCCGAACTATTTTCCCGTCCACCCACATCTCCTCAACGGTCATCCTGTTGACCGTGAGCGTACCGGTCTTGTCGGTACATATGTACGTGACCGAGCCGAGGGTCTCGACAGCCGGGAGCTTGCGGACCAGGGCGTTCTGCTTCACCATTTTCCGGGCGCCGATGGCAAGTGCGATGGTCACGACCGCGGGAAGGGCCTCGGGGATGGCCGCAACAGCAAGGCTCACGGCGACCAGAAAAATAGTGACCGGCTCTTCGCCCCTGAGCAGCCCTCCTAGGAAGATGATGGCGCAGATCGCGAGCACCGCGTATGCAAGCCGTCTGCCGAAAGCGGCGAGCCGTTTCTGGAGCGGCGTCTTTCCCTCCTCTTCGCCCTGGATCATGGTCGCGATCCTGCCGAGTTCGGTCTCCATGCCCGTTGCGGTCACTACACCGACACCCCGCCCATAGGTAATGAACGTGCCTTTGTAGAGCATGTTCTTTCTGTCGCCGAGAGGCGCTGTCTCGTCGCGACTGGCGTTCGTATGTTTTTTAACGGCCAGCGACTCGCCCGTAAGCGCGGCTTCTTCCACGCTCAGCCGGGCCGCTTCGATGACCCTCATATCGGCGGGCACGATCTTGCCCGCTTCGAGCGCCACAATGTCTCCGGGAACAAGTTGTGACGCGGGAACGGTCCCGGGCGCCCCCCTCCTGATGACCGTGGCGCTCGACGCTGTCATCTTTTTGAGCGCAGCCATTGCCTGCTCGGCCCGGTACTCCTGGGTAAATCCAAGGACCGCGTTCAAGACAACGATCACGACGATGGCGATGGTATCCGAGAGCTCCCCGATGATCCCCGAGATCACCGCGGCCGCGATCAGCACGAGGATCATAAAATCGCTGAACTGGCTGAGGAACATCGCGAGCGCTGTCTTTTTTTTGCGCTCCACAAGCTCGTTCGGGCCGTACCGGTGAAGGCGTAATAATGCCTCCTCGTCGGATAACCCCTCCCGGCCTGTATTAAGCTCCTCTAACACCTCGTGAACACCGAGTTGATACGGCTGCACGTTCCCTCCGGGAAAACCTGTGACCAGACGCCCCCTTCTTAAGATATGTTTGTATCTTTCCGTCCCGGTGAAGACGTTCCTTTCACCGTAACCTCTTGGAACTTGCTTTTTACAACTTTCAGCAACCTCCGTGCCCAGACAAATTCCGTGGCGAGAATTCCCAGCCCGGCCGGTATGACCAGTATGGCGGGCCCAGGCAGTACGATCATTGCTACACCGATCAACACCACGGTGAAACCGATCGTTCCGATGATCAGTCTCTTTGCTTGTCTGGCCGTCCTGTTCATAAATTCATTCATGGATCATCCCTCCGGCGTTTGCTTTAAAAATATCATGGTTATTGCGGATTGTAAACTCCGCTGGAGAATAAAACTCTTCAGCGATCGCCGGTGGCGGCATAACGCTGCTGGCTACAGGATAGGCACTGCGCGCAGAATCGCTGGATTTCTCTTCCGGATCAAAGCAGGCGACCTTTAGTCCCAAAAGCACTGTCGTTCCCATGGTCCGGAAGCGCCTCCTTTGCATAACAATTATCTTTACTCACAGCCGCACTTTTAGTAATATAGTGACTTATCGGAATTCATTAATCGTTACGGAGGGCGTGTCTATTATCCCGACGGCTGTCGGGCATACGACATTCAATGTCTCATGAGAAATAATATTGTTTCACTCGGCGCCGATGAACTGAAATACGAGATACGGGAGATCGTGGCCGTTGCCAAGGAGTTCGGCAAGCTGGGGCTCGAGATCATGTGGGAGAACATCGGCGACCCCGTCCAGAAGGGCGAAAAGATCCCCGACTGGATCAAGGAAATCGTGATCGAAGCGAACCGGGAGGACATGACCTACGCCTATTCGCCGACCAAGGGCCTTGATGCAACGCGGGAATTTTTGTCGCAAATGGCGAACAGCAACGGCAAGGTAAGGATCACCAAAGAGGACATCATCTTCTTCAACGGGCTGGGCGACGCCATCGGCAAGATCTACGGCCAGCTCAAGAAAGAATACCGCGTGATCGGGCCGAGCCCGGCCTACAGCACGCACTCCTCCGCAGAGGCTTCACACGCCGGGGCCGAGTATATTTCCTACAACCTCGATCCGCACAATCTTTGGTACCCGGACCTGAACGATCTGCGGATGAAGGTGAAGTACAACCCGGCGATCTCCGGCATCCTTGTTATCAACCCCGATAACCCCACAGGCGCGGTCTACCCCAAAGAAGTGCTCCAGGAGATCGTGGCCATCGCCCGGGAGTACGACCTTTTCATCGTCTGCGACGAGATCTACATCAACATGGCCTATAACGGAAAGAGGGCCGTGCCGCTCGCCGAAGTGATCGGCGAGGTGTGCGGCATCTCGATGAAAGGCATTTCGAAGGAGCTTCCCTGGCCCGGCTCGCGGTGCGGGTGGATCGAAGTGTACAATCAGAAGAATGACGCGGTTTTCACAAAATACGTAAAGAGCATCGTCGACGACAAGATGCTCGAGGTCTGCTCCACAACGCTTCCTCAGAAGGTGATCCCGAAGATCTTCGGCGACAAGCGGTTCAAGGCCCACGTCGAGGGGCGCAACAAGAAATACGAGCGACGCTCGAACATCGCCTACGATCTCTTAAAGGACATCAGGGGGATCATCGTCAACAGGACGAACGGCGCTTTTTATATGACCGTGATGTTCGATGAGGATGTTTTGAACGGGAAGCAGTCGCTGCCGGTACAGGACAAGGCTGTTAGAGAACTGGTCGAAAGAATAACGAAGGACGTCGCGCTCGACAAGCGGTTTGTGTACTATCTTCTCGCGACCACCGGGATCTGCGTGGTGCCGCTCACGGGGTTCAACTGCAGCTTACGGGGGTTCCGAGTAACGCTCCTCGAAAATGACGAGGCAAAGTTCGAGCAGATCTTCAAGACCATCCGTGAGAAGATCATCGAGTATCTGAAAAGCGCGTAAGGTCAGAGCGGTTGCCGAAATCGTGGCTCTATCCCGAGAGAAGTGAGCCAAATCACTTCTTCACGCATCCTGCCTTCCTAAATGCATACCATCTATACGATTCATGCAGGTAACCATTCAAAACGTCCCTGAACCGCGTAACAGCATCGATCAGGCCCGCCTGTGTGCTTGCCTGCGCGTTGCGGCAAACTGTGTCCCTCATGGAGACAGGCAATGGAGCGCAGTCTTCGGCAAAGGTATATCCTGACTGTACCGTAATCATCAATGCCCCCCTGGTTTCTTCTTGTATATGTAAAGAATATAAAGGTTCGTTGCCCGGTACTCACAAAAAAGAACAGGCAGGCGGAAGATACCCGCCTGCCTATTGATTTGGTGAGAACGGTGCTTAGTTTGTGGAACTGATGTTGACTCCGGTTACATCCGACGCTGTTACCGAAACCGTCGCTGCGGGATTCGTGAAGGTAAGACCGCTCTTTGCGACCGTTACCGTGTACGTGCCGGCAGCAACGCCCGTCATCGTGTAGTTGCCGCTGGCATCCGTATATGCCAACTTCTTTGCGACTCCGTTCAGCTTCAGGGTCACGGACGCTCCCGAGATCGGGGTGACCCCGCCGACCCTTGTGACAGTGCCAGATACGGTGACGGAACTTGCAACAGTCGTGACGGTAGTCGAGACAGTCGCAGACGTCTGGTTGCTGCCATTCACGCCGGAATCTATGACGTAAACGGACACCGTATACGTCCTCGCGGTGGCGTAGGTATGGGACAAGGTGCCGGGGCCGGCGGCCGGCTGAGTCACCGGGACGACTGTACCGTCGCCCCAGTTTATCCGGACCGTGTACGGAGCCACACCGCCTGCAACTGTCCAATTAGCTGTTGCAGAGAGGCCGCTTGGCGTTACGGACACTCCCGAAAGTGCAGTGGGAGTGGCAGCCATGTATTTCGGCGTGACAGTAAGCGAGGTGCTGTCGCTGCCGCCTGTGCTGCTCGTGACCGTCAACGTGACCGTCACCGGTGTTTCACTGTTGAACGTATGAGACGTGGTTACGCCGGTCTCTCCGGTGCTCCAGGAGTACGTGCAGGTGGCGCCAATCGGGCAAACGGTTGCTGATGCGTCAAACAGCACTTCGTAATCCGTGGCTGCGTCCGTCCTCCAGGTGAAGTGCGCGGTCGGAGTCGCACCGGCCGGTGAGAGCACAAAGGTTGCGCTGACGGTCATGTTGGCCGTGATATTGTTGACCGTGTACATAGTGATCACGCCTACGGAGCTCGAACCGCCTCCGGTCGGGCCTATTGACACATCTTCCACCTGGTACCCTGCGTTCGGCTTCATGGTGCATGTTGAGCTCGCGTCGTAGCTTACTACGGCCGGGCTGCACGTGATGCTGCCGTTCGGTCCCGGGTTTGTGGTGATATTGTAGTAGTCGGGCCTCGGCCTGGCATTGGCGATGGCGCCGGCTGAGATGTTCCCTGCCCGGTCAGTCGCGCACAGACGGTAGTAGTATGTTGTTCCGTTCGTTAAACCGGTATGCGTGTAGGACAAGGCGCTGCCGGTATAGAGCTGGGTCCCACTGCAGTCTGTTGGCGTTGCGGTAGGACTGGATACGAGGCTGTAGCTATTGATCCCGCTTGCGGCGTCCGTAAACCCGCTCCAGGTGATCACA
>Ga0326726_10003654_pt1 | contig 14113 bp, 10 predicted proteins | sample MHFenrmetagenome_2_FD_207603 | JGI IMG/M metagenome (GOLD analysis project Ga0326726, IMG submission 207603) | Lab enriched peat soil microbial communities from Michigan Hollow, Ithaca, NY, United States - MHF15MN | ecosystem: Environmental > Terrestrial > Soil > Wetlands > Peat | place: USA... | reverse complement strand
GTCCGGTGTTGGTGAATGGCAAAAGAAGAAGCACTGCAGATGGAAGGCGAAGTCGTCGAGACTTTGCCCAACACTACGTTCCGCGTGAAGCTCAAGAACGGGCACATAGTCACCGCGCATATCTCCGGCAAGATGCGCAAGAACTACATCCGCATCCTCACGGGCGATCTCGTGACCGTCGAAATGACGCCCTACGACCTCACCAAAGGCCGGATTACCTACCGCGGGAAATAGCCGCGCGACCCGCCAGCGCGGCATCGCGCACGCGCGCAGCCACCGCTGCATGCACGGCACGATCGAGCGGGTTCGGCGCGACATCAGCGTCCGGCGCATAGTCGGCAAGTGCTTCGGCCGCTGCGATCAGCATCTCATCGGTCACGGCCGTCGCCCGCGCATCGAGCGCGCCGCGAAAGATGCCGGGAAAACCCAGCACATTGTTGATGATCTTGCCGTCGGCGGCGAAGATCGCGCCGGCATCCTGCGCGAGGATTGGATCGATTTCGGGATCCGGGTTCGAGAGGCTCAGCACGATCTGACCGCGCTGAATCATGTCGGGAGTGACGAGTCCCGACACCCCGGTCGTCATCACCACGGCGTCGCAATTGCGCATGACGCCTTGCAGGGTATCCGGCACACCGCCGATCGCGCGCAGCTGATCGAGCGCCGCCTCGCGAATGTCAGTGCCATGCAGGGATTGCACTCCGTAGCGCGCGAGCAACCGGCAAATCCCGAGCCCCGCGGCGCCGAGGCCAACCTGCCCGACCCGCAGTTCATGCAAAGGCTTGCCCGTCCTGCGGCACACTCGAAGAAGCGTGCCGAGCACGACAGCGGCGGTTCCGTGCTGATCGTCGTGCATGACCGGAATCTTCAGTTGCGCCTGCAATGCCGCCTCGATGGCGAAGCAATCGGGCGCCGCGAAGTCTTCGAGCAGGATCGCTCCGAATCCCGGTTCCAGCGCCGCAACTGCGGCGATTACGGCAGGGACGTCAGTGGCGCGCAGCGCGATCGGAAAGGCAACGACATCGACCAGAGTCGCGAGCAACGCGGCCTTGCCTTCGATCACCGGCAGCGATGCGAGCGGGCCGATGTTGCCAAGCCCGAGGACGGCCGTACCGTTGCTCACCACGGCAACACTGCGGCCCTTGATCGTGTAGGTCCAGGCGAGTTCCGGGTCCTGTCCGATTGCCGTGCAGATCGTTGCCACACCGGGTGTGTAGACGTCCCGCAGAATCTGCTGTGAACCGATCTCAAGGCTGGGCCGCACGATGACCTTGCCGCCGCGGTGCCGCTGAAACACCCGATCCGATTTGCCGACGTAGCGGACGTCAGGAAGATTGGCCAGCGCTTCGACGGCGCTTGCGAGCCTCTCCGGCGTCACTTCGATGGTGATTTCCCAGCGCGTCCAGCCGCTCTCGCGCTGCACGACGTGCAGATGCTCAAGCGTGATCTGGTGCGCGCCGAGCACATTCAATGCCGATGCCAGGCGCCCGGGCCGATGGCGCGTTTCGATCAGAATCACTTCCTGGATTCGCCGCGCCATCCGCTTGGCTGCCCTACCCGATCAATTCAGGCTCGCGTGCCGAACGCGTGATCAACTTGAGCTCGGCCCCGTCCTCGCTCAGCGTCACATGCACATGCCCGCCGTCCACCAGCCTGCCGAAGAGGAGCTCCTCTGCGAGTGGACGCTTGATCGCTTCCTGCAGGAGCCGCGCCATCGGCCGCGCCCCCATCTTCGGATCGTAGCCGCGCTTTGCGATCCAAGCGCGCGCGGCGTCATCGACATGGAGCGATACGTGCTTCTGCTCGAGCTGCGTTTCCACTTCCAACAGGAGCTTGTCGACGACGCGCTCGATGGTCGAGGCATCGAGCGGCGCAAACTGAATGATGGCGTCGATGCGATTGCGAAATTCCGGCGAGAACAGGCGCTTGATGGCCTCCATGCCATCGCTCGAATGATCCTGCGTGGTAAAGCCGATCGACGCGCGATTCATTTCGAACGCGCCGGCGTTCGTGGTCATCACGATCGTGACGTGCCGGAAATCGGCCTTGCGTCCGTTATTGTCGGTGAGCGTGCCGTGATCCATGACCTGCAGCAGCAGATTGAATACGTCCGGATGCGCTTTCTCGATTTCATCGAGCAACAGCACCGAATGCGGATGCTTCGCGACCGCCTCCGTCAAGAGGCCTCCCTGATCGAAGCCGACGTACCCGGGCGGCGCGCCGATCAGACGCGAGACGGTGTGCCGTTCCATGTACTCCGACATGTCGAAGCGGATGAGCTCGACGCCCATCGCGATGGCGAGCTGACGCGTGACCTCGGTCTTGCCGACGCCCGTTGGCCCGGCGAACAGGAATGACCCCACGGGCTTGCTGAGATCGGAAAGACCCGAGCGCGACATCTTGATGGCCGCGCCAAGCGACTCGATGGCCTTGTTCTGCCCGAAAATCACGAGCTTCAGGTTGCGCTCGAGATTACGCAGCACTTCCTTGTCGGAGAGCGACACGTTCTTCGGCGGAATACGCGCAATGCGCGCCACGACATTCTCTATGAGCTCAACGGACACAGCCGGTGGCCTCTCGTTCACCGGACGCAGCCGCAGATTGGCTCCAGCTTCGTCGACGACGTCGATGGCTTTGTCGGGCAGGTGACGATCGTTGATGTGACGGTCGGAGAGTTCCGCCGCCGCACGCAACGCCTCGTCGAGATACTTGATGCCGTGGTGTTCCTCGAAGCGGCTCTTCAAGCCGAGGAGAATCTCCACGGTCTCGGCGACCGACGGTTCCACGATATCGATCTTCTGAAAGCGCCGCGCTAGCGCGTGGTCCTTCTCGAAGATCCCGCGATATTCGTTGTAGGTGGTCGACCCGATACAGCGCAGTTCCCCGCTCGCGAGCACCGGCTTGATGAGGTTCGATGCATCCATGACGCCGCCCGAAGCGGCGCCGGCGCCGATGACCGTGTGGATCTCATCGATGAAGAGGATCGCGCCCGGATTCTTCTTGATCTCGGTGATCACGCCCTTCAGGCGCTTTTCGAAATCACCCCGATACTTGGTGCCCGCGATGAGCGAGCCCATGTCGAGCGCGTAGATCGTGCAGTCCGTGAGCACGTCTGGCACCTTGCCCTCGACAATCATGCGCGCGAGACCTTCCGCTATGGCGGTCTTGCCGACTCCAGCTTCGCCGACATACAGCGGGTTGTTCTTGCGCCGCCGGCAGAGAATCTCGATCGTGCGTTCGACTTCGAGCTTGCGGCCGATGAGCGGATCGATGCGCCCCTCGCGGGCGAGCTTGTTGAGATTCGTGGCGTACTTCTCGAGCGCCGAACCTTCCGTTTCGCGTTCGCCTTCGCCCTGACCGGCCGGCTCGTCCTTCTCGGTGCGCTCCTGCGCTACCTTGGAGAGCCCGTGCGAGATGTAATTCACCACGTCGAGTCTTGCCACGTCCTGCTCTGAAAGCAGATAGGCGGCGTGTGACTGCTTTTCGCTGAAGATCGCCACCAGCACGTTGGCGACGGTCACTTCCTTGCGGCCGCTCGACTGCACGTGAAACACCGCGCGCTGCAACACGCGCTGGAAGCCGAGCGTCGGCGCCACCTCGCGCTCGTCGTCGTCCGGGAGCCGCGGCGTGGTTTCAGCGATGAATTGCTCGAGGGCCTTCTTGAGCTTGGCTATGTCCGCGCCGCACGCGCGCAGCACCTCGCGCACCTTCGGCGTGTCGAGAATGGCGAGCAGCAAGTGCTCGACCGTCATGAACTCATGGCGGGCTTCGCGGGCAGCCTGGAAGGCCTCGTTGAGACAGAATTCGAGTTCGCTCGACAACACGTGTGTTATGCCTCCTCCATCGTGCAAAGCAGGGGATGCTGATGCTGCCGAGCGAAGTCCATTACCTGGGTAACCTTGGTCTCGGCAATCTCAAATACAAACACGCCACAAACGCCTTTACCCTTGGTGTGCACCTCGAGCATGACCCGCGTGGCGGTGGTCCGATCGAGTCGAAAGATCTGCTCGAGCACATCAACGACAAACTCCATTGGAGTGTAATCGTCATTCAGCAGAATCACTTGATAGAGCGGCGGCTTCCGGACCTGGGGCTCGGCCTCTTCGAGCACGAGGCCGCGATCGCCCTCTGTCCGTTCCGTTGCACTCATAACCCGTTGACTGCCATGGCCGCGGCCGCAACCGGGGCAAGAAAGTTCCAGAGGTTCCTTTATAGGGATCGAAAGAGCGACTCGCAAGGGCATAGCGTCGCTGCGCCCCGACAGAATTTGTGCGCATGGCACCGCTGACTTGGAGCAGAATTCTGCTGCGAGGGCGAGACCGACCAGCGTCAGGGCGCGTTATAGGCTACGGCCCGCGAGGGAACTTGCGCCGCACTCCATTCGACTAAACTTTCAATGTAACTTTAGCCAAACAAAACAATTGCTTGTGAGTGACTGTATCGAACCCTTATCATTACTCGAAATCCGCTCGGCGGCCGCTGCCGTCGCGCTTAATCTTCAGATCACGGGGTGCCATTGAACTCCCCCATGGCGGCAATTCGGCAATTGACGGGGACGGCCGCGATGGCGCGACTGTCAACGCAGCTACCTCAGATCGCAACCGTCGTACTGGCGCTTGCGATTGCGGTCGAACTCGCATTTCTGGTGCTGGCGTTCCGCGACACCAATGGCGTCAGTGCCCGGGCAACCCCGAACACGGCGTCCGGCGCTCGGCCCGTGCGCCGCACACTTGACGTGCAGAGTCTCGTCAATGCGCACCTGTTTGGCATAGCCGCCCCGCCACAGTCCGCAGCGGACGCGGCGAATGCCCCCGACACCACCCTGAATCTGGTTCTCGCGGGCACCATTGCGACCGAAGATCCGAAGCGGGGCCTCGCGATCATTGGCGAATCCGCCGCAAACGCCAAGGTGTATTCGGTGGGCGACCCGGTCAAAGGCGGCGCCACTTTGCACGCTGTCTACACCGACCACGTGCTGCTCGAACGCGGCGGCGCGATTGAGACTCTTGCCCTGCCGCGGCAAACACTCGCCGGCGGCCCGGGTCGCGCCGCGAGCTTGCCGCTGCCGGCCGGCAGCGCCGCGCCCGGGCAGCAAAATCTGGCGGAGAACGTGCGGCGCCTGATAGCGCGCGATCCGAGCGTGGTGAGCGAGGTCATGCGTCCGCAGCAGGTATTCAATAACGGCCAGCTGCGTGGCTTTCGCGTCTATCCCGGCCGCAATCGCCAGCAGTTCGCAAGACTCGGACTGCAACCTGGAGATCTGGTCACATCGGTGAACGGTACGGCGCTAGATGATCCGGCGCGTGGCAACGAGATCTTCCGCACGATCGGCTCCTCGGATTCCGTGCATGTCACCATCGAACGCAATGGTCGGTCGCAGGACCTGACGCTGAACATGTCGCAGGTCGCGAGTCAGGCCCAGGAACTCGAAGCCGGCAATGCCGCCAACCAGGGCATGGTGCCGATGAACCAGGTGCCCCAGATGCCAGCCGACGATTCAGACTGATCAAGAACAAACCAAGAAAAACGGAAGACTGAACTCATGTCATTGATGCAATCCACGAGCCGCGCGCGCCGACTTTCTGGGCAGCGCTCGCCGTTTGGCGCGACGTCCAGGGCCATTTGGCTGGCACCAGTCCTTACGGTCGCGGCCTGGCTGTTGCCCGTGCTGTCGGCGGGAGCTGCCGAGTGCGCGCACAAGAACGCGCAGATCACGCCGAACTACAAGGACGCCGACCTCGGGCAGATCGTCGAAGCAGTCAGCGAACTCACCTGCAAGAATTTCATCATCGATCCGCGGGTGCGAGCACAGGTGACGGTCATCTCCGCGACGCCGATGAATCCGCAGGAGTTCTACGAGACTTTTCTCGCGGTGCTGCAGGTCAACGGATTCATCGCCGTTCCGGCCGGCAAGGTCTACAAGATCATTCCTGACGCTTCGGCGCGCCAGCTTCCGGCCAACGATCTTCCGGATCACGTCAGCGGCTCCTCCGACGAGCTCGTCACCCAGGTGATCGCCGTCAAGAACGTGAGCGCGGCACAGCTGGTACCTGTTCTGCGCCCGCTGATGCCGCAGAATGCTCACCTCGCCGCGTACGTCGGCTCCAACATGCTGATCATTTCCGACCGTGCCAGCAACGTGAGCCGCATGATGCGCATCATCGGCCGCATCGATCGCCGCGACGATGACGATATCGAAATCATTCCGCTCGAACACGCATCCGCCGCGGAAGTGGTGCGCGTCGTCAACGCGTTGACCGCGACCCAGGCCGCCGAAGGCGGCGGCGGTCCGCCCGTTCGCCTGGTGGCCGACGACCGGACCAACAGCATCCTAATCAGCGGTGAGAAAACACAGCGCCTGCGCCTGCGCGTGCTGGTCGCCCACCTCGACACGCCGCTCGAAGCGGGCGGCGATACGCAGGTGCGCTACCTGCGCTACGCGGATGCTGAAAAGATTGCGGGCAAACTGAAGGAACAGATCGGCGTAGTGGTTGCGCAGGGGACGCCTGGTCAGGGCGGAGCCGCCGCCGGTGCCGCCGCCAACGCGGACCGGTCGGTCACGCTGTGGGCGGAGCCGGAGACCAATGCGCTGATCATTACGGCGCCGCCGAAAGCCATGAAGTCCTTGATGCAGATCATCGACAAGCTCGATATCCGCCGGGCGCAGGTGCAGATCGAGGCGATCATCGTCGACATGACCGTCGACAAGTCCGCCGAACTCGGCGTGAACTGGGTGGTCGACGGCTCGAAGAACAACAACGCTGTCGGCGGATTCATCTCGCCGGTGGGCGGCGTCAGCATCGTCGACCTCGCGCGCGCCGTGAACGACCCTTCGACGCTGACCTCGGCGCCCACGGGCACGACCATCGGCATCGGCCGCATCAAAGACACCGGCATCAATTTCGCGGCGATCTTGCGGGCCCTCAGAAGCGATGACAATACGAACATCATCTCGACGCCGAATATCGTCACCATGGAGAACCAGGAAGCCCAGATCAAGGTGACACAGGAAGTGCCGTTCATCACCGGGCAGTTCACGACCACCGGCAACAATGCCAGCAATCCGTTTCAGACCATCCAGCGGCAGGAGGTTGGCACGATCCTGAAGGTCACGCCGCAGATCAACGAAGGCGATACGATCATGCTCAAGATCGAGCAGGAAGCGTCGAGCATTGCATCGACCAAGGGTGCCGTCGACCTCATCACCAACAAGCGCACCATTTCGACCAATGTGCTGATCGAGGATGGCGGGATCATCGCGCTCGGCGGCCTCATGTCAGACAGCGTGACCGAAGGCAACCAGCGGGTGCCATTCCTTGGCAAGATTCCATTGCTCGGGCACCTCTTCAAGACGACGAGTTCGCAGAAGACCAAGACCAACCTCACGGTCTTCATCCGGCCGCACATCCTGCGCGATGACGTGCAGACAGCGATCGACACGAATTCCAAGTACGACGACGTACGGCGCCTGCAGCAACAGATCGATCGCGGGCACGTGCCGCTGCTGCCCTTTGAGAAGCAACCCGTGCTTCCTCCGCTGGAACATCGACCCGCGCCACCCGCGAAGGAAGCTGCGCCGAGCGGCGTGACTCCGCCGCAGGCCGCGCCGTCGCCGCAGGCGCCAGCGACGTCACCCGACACGGCGCCGCCTGCTGCCCAACCGACCACTCCGCAAGCTGCGACGGCGCCTGCACCAACGCGCGAAGAACTTCTGCGCAAGACCGGCCGCACTGACGCTCCTTTGCCACCGTCGCAGCAGTAAGGGAACGAGCGAACTCATGAATACAGCGTTGGCTGCGCCGCAGCTGATCAAGGAACGCAAGCTGCCGTTCCCGTTTGCGAAGCGACACGGCGTGCTGGTGCGCCAGGTCGCGGACGGCGTCGCGGAGACCATATTCCGTGGTACCGCCGCTCCCCAAAGCCTCGCCGAAGTGCGCCGTTTCATGGGACTGCCATTGAAGCTGCAGCGCGTAACGGACGAAGAATTCGACGCCGAGTTACGGCGCGCCTACGAAGCCGGATCGGGCTCCGCCATGCAGATGGCCGATGGCCTCGACGAAGGCACGGACCTCGCGCACCTGGCGCAGGAATTGCCGGAGCCGTCGGATCTGCTCGAGAGCGAAGATGACGCACCGATCATCCGTCTCATCAATGCCGTCCTGACCGAAGCGGTCAAGCAGAACGCATCAGATATTCACATCGAACCCTTCGAGAACCGCCTGGTCATCCGCTTTCGCGTTGACGGCGTCCTGAAGGAGGTCATGGAATCGCGGCGTGCGGTGGCGCCGCTCGTGGTTTCACGCGTCAAGGTCATGTCGAAGCTCGACATCGCCGAAAAGCGGCTGCCGCAGGACGGGCGTATCAGCCTGCGCATTGCCGGGCGCGCCGTCGACGTACGCGTGTCGACGATTCCGGCGGGCCATGGCGAACGCGTGGTATTGCGGCTCCTCGACAAGCAGGCCGGGAGGCTCGATCTCGGCTCGCTCGGCATGGACGAGCCCACACAGAAGACCATGGACGAGCTCGTTCACAAGCCGCACGGCATCATCCTCGTCACCGGTCCCACAGGCTCCGGCAAGACGACGACCCTGTACGCGGCGCTCGAACGCATCAACGACAACACCCGCAACATCATGACGGTCGAGGATCCGATCGAGTATTACATCGACGGTATTGGCCAGACCCAGGTGAATACCAAGGTTGAAATGACCTTTGCGCGCGGCTTACGCGCGATTCTGCGGCAGGACCCGGACGTCGTCATGGTCGGCGAAATCCGCGACGTCGAAACGGCGCATATCGCCGTGCAGGCAAGTCTCACCGGTCACCTGGTGCTATCGACACTGCACACGAATACTGCGGTCGGTGCCGTTACGCGCCTGCGCGACATGGGCGTCGAACCCTTTCTGCTCTCTTCGAGTCTCATCGGCGTACTGGCCCAGCGTCTTGTGCGCGTGCTCAACCCGGAAACCCGAATTGCCTACACGGCAGGCGACTACGAGCGCCGGCTAATGAACATACCGGCCGGTGCGCCGTCGCCCACGCTGTACCGCCCGGGACGCGACGCTTCGGGCGGCTACCGGGGCCGAACCGGCATTTACGAACTGATTGCGGTGGACGACGCGATGCGCACCATGATTCACGACGGATCGGGCGAGCAGGAACTCGAGCGCCACGCGCGTACGCTCTCCCCGAGTATCCGCGACGACGGTCGCGCCAAGGCACTGCGCGGCGAAACCTCGCTCGAAGAGCTGCTCCGCGTTACGCGCGAAGACTGACGTCCCCGGCGCATGCAGCACCTCCATATACCATAGCGCCATGGGAGCCTTCGAATACGTAGCTGTTGATGCGGGCGGGAAGGAACGCAAGGGCATCCTCGAGGGCGATACCGCACGACAGGTGCGGGCGCAGCTCCGGGAGCAGCAGCTGCTGCCGGTCTCCGTCGCCGAAGTCATGCAGACGGAAGCGCGGCGCGCACGCACTTTCGGCGTCGGCGGCGGCATCTCATCGACCGAACTCGCCCTGCTGACGCGCCAGCTGGCGACGCTCGTGCATTCGGGGCTGCCGCTCGAAGAGTCGTTGCTTGCGGTGTCACAGCAATCCGAGCGGCAGCGCGTGCAGAGCATCATGATCGGCGTACGCTCCAAGGTCATGGAAGGCCATACGCTCGCCGATGGCTTCGCCGATTTTCCGAAAGTTTTCCCGGAGATCTATCGCGCGACGGTCGCCGCCGGCGAGCAGTCCGGCCGGCTCGACGTCGTGCTCGAACGGCTCGCGGACTACACCGAGAACCGTCAGCAGATCCGTTCCAAGATCATGAGCGCGATCATCTATCCCGTGGCGCTCACCTTCTTCGCGGTTTCGATCGTGACCTTTCTCCTCGGCTACGTGGTACCGATGGTCGTCGAGGTGTTCTCCACCGCCAAGGCCGAGCTGCCGATGGCCACCCGGATTCTGATCGGGGTCAGCAATTATGTGCGCAGCTACGGAATCTATACCGCAATAGCGCTGGCGGCTGCGGGCGTATTCGTCTACTTTCGACTGAAGCAGGTCGGCCCCAAACGCCGATTCCACCAGTTCTTGCTGCGCATACCGCTCGTCGGCCGCCTGGTCCGGGGCGCGAACACGGCGCGCTTCACCCGAACCTTGAGCATTCTTACGGCAAGCGCCGTCCCCGTGCTCGAAGGCCTGAGGATTTCCGGCGAAGTCATCACTAACGTGCCCATGCGCGAAGCCGTGGCCGAAGCCGCCGCGCGTATCCGGGAAGGCGCCTCGATCGGGCGTTCGCTCGCCGTGAGCCAGCTGTTTCCACCCATGACCATTCATCTTATTGCGAGCGGTGAAACGAGCGGTGACCTCGAAACCATGCTCGATCGGGCGGCCAGCAATCAGGAGCGCGAACTCGACAGCCTGATCACCGCGCTTCTTAGCCTCCTCGGCCCCGCACTCATTATCGGCATGGGTCTTTTCGTCATGGGCATCGTGATGGCCCTCCTCCTGCCGATCTTCCAGCTGAACGATCTGGTGGCCTGACCGCCCCCCCAGGGGCCGAGTCTCGCCAGGATTGCGACGCGCGTCGCAATCCTCACAACGCTATTGCCTCGCCGCTCGATTCGCAATATAAATTCGCCGCGTTCGGGTGTCCTTCGGTCGTTGAGGCGTGCGTTGGAGCACGAGGCCATGGGCGAAAAATCGGAATCCGAAGACTTCGAGGAAGACGAAGCGCCGGAAAGCGCCGGCGAGTCGGATGATCTCGATGTCGATCATCTGATGCGCGACCTCGACAAGCAGCGGCGACGCGGCGTGAAGGTCGGCGAGCCCGCGTGGCGGCGTCTTGAGCGTCTCATGGAGGAGAAGCGCACCGCGGAGCAGGTCTCGGATTTCGACGACTACGAAATAGGCGCCGACGGCGAAGACAAGCCGCACCGAAGAAAGAAGGCCCGCAAGCACTAGCCCCCTCTTTGACTGCTGCATTGCTTGCGGGCAACTAGCGTCAGTGGAAGTCCCGCGAGCGTGCCTCAAGCCTGCCGAGCAGCCTGCTGCGATCCCGCATGTTCTCGACGATCACATGCAGCACATTCCCGGCGCGCTGCAGCTTGCCGGTCACTTCGAGCAGCCGTGATTCAATCAGCGCGCGCCGCTGGCGCTCAGCGACCTGAAGCCAGACCACGAGGTTGATATGCCCGGTTTCGTCCTCGAGCGTCACGAAAGTCACGCCACTCGCGGTCATCGGCCGCTGCCGCGTGATCACCAGACCCGCGACACGCACGGGCGCGCCATCGGGAAGATCCCATAGCGCCTGGGCCGAGCGGAGATCTTCACTGGCGAGCCGCGCGCGCAGCAGCGCAAGCGGATGGCGGCCGAGCGTGAGGCCGACACTGCGATAATCGGCAACCACATCCTGACCCTCACTTGGCGCGCGCAACAGCGGTATGCCTTCGACGATCTCTGTTCCGGCGAGGAGCGCGAGCGGTGGCTCGACGCCGGCGACGGACCACAGCGCCCGATGACGATGGCCGGCGAGCTCGCCCAGGGCGCCTGCGGCCGCCAGCGCTTCGAGATCGCGACGCTCGAGCGCCGCGCGTGCCGCCAGATCCTGTGCACTCGTGAATGCCCGTTCCGTGCGCGCGGCTACGAGCCGTAACGCTCCTGCCTCGGTGAACCCTCTGGCCATGCGCAAGCCGAGCCGCAGAGCCGGCTCGCCATCCGCGCGGCGCTCGAGCGTTGAGTCCCATGCGCTTGCCGCGACCGCAACGGGGCGCACTTCAACGCCATGCGCGCGCGCATCACGCACGAGCTGTGCCGGCGCATAAAACCCCATCGGCTGACTATTGAGGAGCGCGCAGGTAAAAGCCGCCGGTTCGTAGTGCTTGAGCCATGCGGAAACGTAGACGAGGAGCGCAAAGCTCGCGGCATGCGATTCCGGAAAACCATATTCGCCGAAACCCTGGATCTGCTTGAAGATCTGGCGCGCGAAGTCGGCGCTGTAGTTGCGGGCGCGCATGCCGCTCACCAGCCGCTCCTCGAAGGGCTCGAGCCCGCCACGCCGCTTCCAGGCGGCCATCGCGCGGCGCAAGCGATCCGCCTCGCCCGGCGTAAAGCCCGCCGCGACCATTGCGAGCTGCATCACCTGTTCCTGAAAGATCGGCACGCCGAGCGTGCGCTTCAAGACACGTTCGACCGCCACGCTCGGATAGGTCACCTGCTCCTCGCCGCCGCGGCGGCGCAGGTACGGATGCACCATGTCGCCCTGGATGGGGCCGGGCCGCACGAGCGCCACCTCGATGACGAGATCGTAGTAATTGCGCGGCTTCAGGCGCGGCAGCATCGCCATCTGCGCGCGCGATTCGATCTGAAAGACACCCACCGTATCGGCCCGGCAGATCATGTCGTAGACGTTTTTGTCATCGGGTCCGAGCTCCGCCATCGTTAGCGTACGGCCGCGATGCTGCGCGACCAGCGTGAAGGCGCGACGGATCGCGGACAGCATGCCGAGCGCGAGCACGTCCACTTTGAGAAGTCCCAGGTCGTCAAGATCATCCTTGTCCCATTCGATGACGGTGCGTTCCGCCATGGCGGCGTTCTCGACCGGCACCAGCTCATGGAGCGATCCCCGCGCGATCAGAAAACCGCCCACGTGTTGCGACAGATGGCGCGGAAAGCCGAGGAGACTCCGCGTCAGCGCGATAAGCCGCGCGATCAGCGCATTGCCCGGGTCGAAGCCGGCCTCGCGGACGCGCTCCTCATCGAGCTTGAGCCCATCCGTCCAGGACACGGCGCGCGCCAGTCGATCGACCTGCAGCTCATCGAGTCCGAGCGCCTTGCCGACATCGCGCAGCGCGCTCTTCGAGTGATAGGTGATGACAGTCGCCGTGATCGCGGCCCGGTCGCGCCCGTACTTGCGATAGACGTACTGGATCACCTCTTCGCGCCGTTCGTGCTCGAAATCGACGTCGATGTCGGGCGGCTCGTTCCGCTCGCGTGAAATGAAGCGCTCGAACAGGAGCTCGGAACGCGCCGGATCGACCTCGGTGACTCCGAGGCAGAAGCAGACGGCGGAATTCGCGGCCGACCCCCGCCCCTGGCAGAGGATGCCGCGGCTCCGCGCGAAACGGACGAGATCGTGCACGGTGAGAAAATACGCTTCGTATTTCAGATCCCGGATGAGCTCGAGCTCGCGCGTGACGAGTTCCAGCACCGCGGCCGGCGCACCCGTTGGCCAGCGCTGCTTGAGTCCCTCCGCCGTCAGCTGAGCGAGATGGCTCGAGGGCGTCGCTCCCTGCGGCACCAGCTCTTCCGGATATTCGTAGCGCAACTCATCGAGCGAGAAATGACAGCGCCCGGCGATGTCGAGCGTGGCGTCGAGGAGCGGTCGCGGGTAAAGCTCGGCAAGCCGTTCGAGCGGGCGCAGATGACGTTCACCGTTCGCGTAGAGCGCGAGGCCTGCGGCAGCCACCGGCGTGCCCAGGCGAATCGCCGTGACGAGATCCTGCAAGGCGCGGCGTCCGCGCGCGTGCATATGAACATCGCCGCTCGCAATGCGTGGCACTTCAAGCCGGGTGCCGAGGCTCTCAAGCGCGGCCAGCCGGCGCCGGTCGTGACCTGAAGTGAGGAGTTCCACGGCGAGCCACAGCCGGCTTTCGAACCTCTCACGCAGCCAACGGCCTTCGCTCTCATCAGGCGTGGGGCCTGGGAGCCACAGGAGAAGACAGCGATCGAGGGCGCCGTCCAGATCGGCGCGAGTCAAACGGTAGCTGCCTTTTTGCGCCGCGCGCCGCCCTTTGGTGATGAAGCTGCAAAGCGCGCCATAGCCCGTACGGTCGGTCGCGAGTGCGATGAATTTCAGTCCGTCGTCGAGCCGAAACTCCGCGCCGACGATGAGCGGCAGTCCCTGCTCTTTCGCGGCCATGTGCGCGCGCACGATGCCAGCGAGCGAACACTCGTCGGTGATGGCGAGCGCCTGGTAGCCGAGTTCTTTAGCGCGCGCGACGAGTTCGGAGGGTTGCGAGGCGCCGCGCAGGAAAGTGAAATTGGTGAGCGTGTGCAGCTCGACGTAGTTGAGTGCCCGCATGACGCACGCCCGCGCCTCAGCCAAAGATGCCGTGCCAGAACCAGC
>Ga0326726_10003653_pt1 | contig 14115 bp, 14 predicted proteins | sample MHFenrmetagenome_2_FD_207603 | JGI IMG/M metagenome (GOLD analysis project Ga0326726, IMG submission 207603) | Lab enriched peat soil microbial communities from Michigan Hollow, Ithaca, NY, United States - MHF15MN | ecosystem: Environmental > Terrestrial > Soil > Wetlands > Peat | place: USA... | reverse complement strand
GGTGCTGATCCCATGCAGCGCGAACACTGGGTAGCGCGGAATCCTTACTGAACCGATGATCTGCTTGCAGAAAACCTTACCAACACACAATCTCGGGTGATTCTGTGAACAAACTTTTGCTCTGCTCCTCCGGCTTAGCGATAGCATTGATGGCTGCGTTTTCCTGCGCACCTGCACCCGGGAAGCCCTGGGTTGACCCCTTGGTTGCCCACATTGATTCCACGGTACGGCCGGGTGATGATTTCTTCCTCTATGCCAACGGCAAATGGTTCAAGCAAAATCCCATTCCGGCAAGCGAATCGGCTAACGGTCTGTGGCAGATCATCCAGGACACCATCAATGCACAGATACGCTCCGTTTGCGAGTCCTCGGCGGCACTGAAGGATGTTGCTCCCGGAAGCGACAAGCAAAAAATCGGCGACTTCTTCAATACCGGGGCGGACAGCGTTTCGCTGAACGCGCAGGGACTCGGAGCGCTTGCCCCGGTTCTTGCGTCGATCGGGGAAATCAAGGATTTGCATGGTCTCGCGCGGTCGGTTGCATACGTTCAAATGGTTGCCGGAGCTCCGATGTTCAGCTTCTACGTCACTCAGGATGATCGCATCAGCAGCAAGAACGCGATTTTTATCTGGCAGGGCGGATTGAGCCTGCCGGACCGCAGCTTCTACTTCGCAGAGGACGTCAGGGCGGTCGGTATCCGTCAGAAATTTCTGGAGCACCTGGCGAATACGTTCCGCATCATCGGCTACAGTGAATCGGTGGCCAAGGAAACCGCCCAGCGGCTCATGAAGCTCGAAACCGCCGTCGCGCGCACCTCACGCAAGCGGGAAGATACCCGGGATCCCCTGAAAAATTACAACAAGATTGCCTTCCGGAATCTGCAGCACTCCACGCCAGAGCTTGATTGGTCGGAGTTCATGAAAGGGGTCGGCCTGCAGAATGTCGATACTGTCATCGTCGGCCAGCCGGAATTCCTCAGTGCGCTTAACGGTTATCTGAAGTCGTTTCCTCTTGAAGACTGGAAGAACTACCTGAAGTATCAACTTGTCCGCGGTCTTGGCGGTTACATAGATGACAGGACGTACATTGAGTTGTTCAATTTTTATTCCACCACGCTTCGCGGGGTACAAGAGCCGAAGCCGCGCTGGAAGCGGGTCGTTGAGCAGACCGACCGCTCCCTTGGCGAGCTTGTGGGGAAAGTCTATGCCGATGAATACCTTCCGAAAGGTACGAAGGAGAAACTTCTGGAAATCGGCAATGCAATTCGCGAGGATTACGCCGAGCGCATTCGCAATCTGGACTGGATGAGCGGCGGGACAAAGGCACGAGCCCTGGAAAAGCTCAAGGGGATGATCATCAAAGTCGGATATCCTGACAAGTGGAAGGATTTGTCGAGCCTTCATGTGGATCGTTCATCCTACGTGCACAACGTGATAAATGCCAACACGTGGCAGTTCAACTACATGACCGCAAAGTTCGGGAAACCGGTGGATCGGCAGGAATGGGTCATGGAGCCGCAGACATACAACGCGTATTACAATCCCTCGAACAATGAAATCGTCGTCCCCGGCTGCAACGTGATTGTTCCCGGTTATGAAGGGAAGCTCGCTGATGACGCGGTGCTCTACGGGATCATCGGTGGGACATTCGGACATGAGATGACGCATGGGTTCGATGATCAGGGGTGCAAGTACAATGCGATGGGAAACCTGGATAACTGGTGGCTGCCGGAAGATAGTGTGAGGTTTTTTGCAAAGACCAGATTGATCGTTCAGCAATTCGACGGATACGTCGCCGTGGACACACTGCACATCAACGGCGACCTGACGCAGGGCGAAAACATTGCGGACCTGGGAGGAGTGATGATGGCGTATGAGGCCTTCAAAAAGACTCCCCAGAACCGGAACCATGAAATCATTGCGGGTCTGACCCCCGATCAGCGGTTCTTCCTGGGGTATGCGCTTGGCTGGATGGTTAATCGCCGCCCGGAGGGCATTGCAAGCCAGATCCGGAGCAATGAACATGCGCCCGAAAAATTCCGGGTCAACGGCCCGCTCTCGAATTTGACGGCCTTTTACGATGCCTTTGGCGTGAAAGAAGGAGATGGAATGTGGCGTGAGGAAAGCTCAAGGATCCACATCTGGTAACGATGTAACCGGGCGTCAGGAGGGAGAGCAAAATGACGGTGTTGCAGATTTTTCCGGGTAGGATGTAACGGATTTCTAATTTTCAGGTGGATCTCACAGAAAAAATCCTGCGCGAACACTCACGCCGGAATGCGGAACGACTGGCCAGATGGATCGGGCGGGATCGCAGACGATTCGCGCGGCTTATGGAGGTGTTCCTGAAAGGTGAGTACAGGCTTACGCAGCGCTCCGCCTGGCCTCTCGCCTTGTGCGCAGAACATCACCCTGCGCTTGTGAAGCCATGGCTGTCCAGGATGATTTCGCGCATGCAGGAACCCGGGGTTCACGATGCGGTCAGGCGAAATGTTCTAAGGACACTTCAGTCCGTGGATATTCCCTCACCCCTTCTCGGAAGGGTAGCTGCAGCGTGCTTCGGTTATCTCACCTCGCATGAGGCTCCGATAGCAGTGAAAGTGTTTTCGATGACTGTGCTCGGCCGGATTTCAGTGAAGAAACCGGACCTCGGACGAGAACTCCGCCTGGTGATTGAACAACAGCTACCCTATGCGGGTCCTGGTTTTCGTGCAAGAGCGAAACAGGTTCTCCCCCTTCTGCCGAGCACGACTGATCCCCGGCGAACCTGATCCACTAGTATCTCACCCGTTCGTTTCTTCACCGGGTCCCGCCGGAATCTGCCTGCCGGCGCCCATGGCTATCACAGTTATCAACTTTCAGGGACCGACTTCTATGGAACCCGACGCACTGCACACAGGAGCTTCATTGCCTCAGTTTGCTGGTCTTCTGGGAACCGACGGCAAAAAATACTCAAGCGGCGATTTTCATGAGCAGGTTCTCATTATTGTTTTTTCCTGCAATCATTGCCCCTATGTCCAGGCATACGAAGAACGCATGATCGCACTCCAGAAAGATTATGCTGCCCGCGGCGTGCGACTGGTGGCAATTAACTCAAATGAGATCCGGAACTACCCCGAGGACAGTTACGAACACATGGTAGAGAGGGCGCACACGAAAGGGTTCAACTTTACGTATCTTCGTGACGAAGACCAGGCGGTCGCGGACGCTTTCGGTGCCACGCACACTCCGCAGTTTTTTATTTTCGATAGGGAGCGGAAGCTGTGTTACTCCGGAAAAATGGACGACAACTGGAAGGAACCCCAACGGGTGAAGGAGACGTACCTGCGGGACGCTCTCCAGGCGATCCTGGCCGGGAAGGAAGTGAAAACTCCGGAAACCCTCTCGATTGGTTGCACCATCAAATGGAAATAGGAGTCAAAGATGACAGCGCATGATCTTATCTCACTCCTGAAAAAGAGGCTACTCGTCATGCTGTGTGTAATGCTCGGTGTTCTCCTCCCCGGAGCGGCGTCCATTTCGATTTCATCCGGTATATATACCGACACAAGGGGAAGGACATTCGTGGCTCCAGTATCGCATCGGGTTGACGCGTTGCTTGACAAGGGGTGGAGATTTTTCAAAGGGGACTTGAATGGCGAACCTCAACGGATGGACTTTGACGATGCAGGGTGGATGAAGGTCAATCTTCCACACTCCTGGAATGCACGTGATGGCCAGGATGGCGGGAACGACTATTACCGGGGGACCGGCTGGTACCGGAGGCATGTGAAACTCGACCCGTCGCTTCGCGGGAGGAAATTGTTCCTCCAGTTTGACGGTTCGAATATTGTTACGGAAGTTTACGTCAATGGCAAATCCGTGGGTCGTCACATGGGTGGATTTGGTGCATTCCGATTCGATGTGACGGAGAGCCTGAAGTTCGGCGTTGACAACCTTGTGGCCGTGATGGTCAATAATGCTCCTCATCCGGATGTCCCTCCGCTCGACGCAGATTTCACGTTCTTCGGCGGCCTCTACCGTCATGTCCATCTGCTGGCGACGGATCTCCTGTCGGTGACGTCGATGGATTATGGTTCATCGGGTGTCTGGGCAAAACAGACGAACGTGCGCAAAGACTCGGCAGATGTCCGCGTCACCGCCGGCATACACAATGCGTATCCGGAATCCAGGACTGCCACGGTCACCGCAAATATCGTTGATGCATCGGGTCATGTGGTTCTGACATCGACTTCAGATGTCATGATTCCCGCCGGATCGACGATCGACGTCGCGCACGATATGACCATCCGCAACCCGCATCTCTGGGACGGTGCGCGGGATCCGTACCTCTATAAGGTGGTTGTCGATGTTCGTGACGGCGTGACGCCCGTGGATGTCGTCACCGAGCCGCTTGGATTCCGATTCTTCTCCGTTGATCACGATCGGGGATTCCTTCTCAATGGCAATTACCTGGACCTCCACGGAGTCAACAAACATCAGGATCGCCTGAACAAGGGCTGGGCAATAAGCGAAGGGGATATGAACGAGGATTTTGCGTTGATGAAGGAACTCGGAGTAACAGCAGTCCGTCTCGCTCACTACCAGCACCCCGGTCACGAATACGATCTCGCCGACAGGTATGGCATGATTTTATGGACAGAAATTCCGGTAGTCAACAGGATAACTGCAACACCGGCTTTTGCTCAAAACGCCCGCCAGCAGCTCCTCGAGCTGATTCGCCAGAATCGAAATCATCCCTCCGTCATCTTCTGGGGCATAGCGAATGAAGTCACGCTGACGCCGGGACCTGATCCGAATGGCCTCCTTGCCGAACTTGCTGACCTTGTTCGTGCGGAGGATCCAACCCGGATAAGTGCTATTGCAAGCATGGCCCCGGATTCAGACGCCACGTCATATCACACGGAAGTTACGGGCTTCAACAAATACTTCGGATGGTACTACGGTGTGCCGGACGACTTTGCCGCGTGGGCTGACGGTATCCATGCTGCTCCTCTCCTTGTGACAAAGAATATCGGCGTCACGGAATTTGGCGCCGGCTCCGGGATCCGGTTCCACTCGGACACTCCCGCCGTAAATGATCACAGTGAAGAGTATCAATCATTGTACCACGAAACCTACTGGCGGGCGATGAAGGTCCGGCCCTTCCTCTGGGGCAAATTCATCTGGAACATGTTCGACTTTGCGGTCGATAGGAGAAAAGAAGGGGACGACCCCGGCCGAAACGACAAAGGATTGGTTACCTATGACCGGAAGACGCGCAAGGATGCGTTCTACTGGTATAAAGCCAACTGGTCGGATGCGCCCGTCGTGCATCTCAACAGCAAACGTTATAGCCCACGTCCCATCGGGCTCGTGAAGGTGAAGGTCTATTCGAACCTGGATTCAGTGCAACTCAACGTGAACGGGGTCTCCCTCGGAGTGAAAACGGGGGCCGATCATCTGTTCTTGTGGGACGATGTGAAACTGGTGAAGGGGAAAAATCTGGTGGAAGCTGTTGGATGGAAAGGTGGGAAGCGCTTTCGCGACAGCGTGGTCTGGACGTGCTCAACAGATGCCGGACAGGAACCACTACCCCGCTGAAGGCAGGTATCGCATAACAGCCGAAAGGCTGCATGTCGGTTGGACTGCTGCCGTCCGTTGGTCCGCTCTTATGTCACGTATCGGTGATTTTTCCCCGAAGCATATCGGGATTCCACGGTCCTTTGTCCATGATCAGGGAACGTGCCGCGTCAACCTGTCCCCAGGTATTCACAAGGAGTACGCCGCGGACTCTGCCTTCACGCAGGTAGTATACCACGCCCTTCCGGTTCGGCTCAATCCAATCTTCGAACGTCGTGAGCCGGGAATCGAGCTCGCCCACAGCCTCATACCCGATGTCGAACAAGTCTGAATAAAAGAACGGCAGGTGTTCATACGACACGGATTCGCCTGCCATGGAGCGCCCGGCGGCTTCGCCCATCGTGAGGGCATTGTCTTCGTGTTCGACCCGGATCGGCACTCCCAATGCGGGGCTGAAGAACCGCGCAACATCTCCTGCGGCAAATATATCCGGTGCTGATGTCCGCAGCATCTGATCCACGACGATCCCATTGTCGACCCTGATGCCGGCTGCGGCTGCGAGGTCATCGTTCGCCTGGATGCCGATTCCTGCAACTACGCCATCAGCCTTCAGGGGATCCATGGACATGGGAACCACGATAAATTTTTCCCCCTCCTTTTTCACTTCCTTCAGTGTGCGGCCTGCGAGGACGCGAACCCCTTTGGCGCTGAAGTACGAATTCAGAAATCTCCAGAAAGACTCCGGATAGATTCTTGAACCGATTCCTTCTTCAGGAAAAACCATCGTCACGGAAATCCCGTTCATGGCGAGAGCGGCTGCAACCTCTGATCCGATGAAGCCGCCGCCAATCACGACGATGTGCGAACCGGGCCGGGCGAGCTGGCGCAATCTCTGGTAATCGTCCAGCGTTCTATAGTAGATGACATCGGGTGGAGCGCCGGAGAGTCTTCGAACTTTGCCTCCGGTTGCCAGCAGGAGGCGGTCATATGTATGCATTGCCCCATCGTCCAGCTTGACGGATTTCTCCGCGACATTCAGTTGGGCAACGCGGGAACGAGTGAGAATCGACGTGTGTTCCTTCGGGGTGTCCCTCCAGACTTTCTCAGGGGGTTCGCCCTTCCACAAGCCCTTCGAAAGAAGAGGCCGGCTATACGGAGGGTGTTGCTCTTCGGTCAGGATGGCAATCGGGCCGGACAGGTCGTGGCGGCGGATACCGCGTACCGCGGCATCGGCAGTCATCCCGCCGCCGACAATGATATAGCGAAAGTGGGGCATAGAGTGGTATGCACAGTGGTGTTAAGGCGTAATCCGGATGAACGTGTTGAATCACATGAACTAACGACGCGGTAACGACAAGGGTTCCATGGCGTGTCTGCATCACGTCCTTCCGTTCCTGTGACAGCGAACACGTACTTCCATGATCAGTAAGGTGTACTTTGTATAGTAGCATTCGAACGGCGAGTTTGGTCGCCGCGCTCCCGGACGTGCAAATGAGCCCGAACTTCTTGCATTTTTGGCTGGTTCATTGTACTATGGGTCGATAGAGGCGACGACGAGCACAACCGCCTGGAAAAGCAGCGATTTTCACCCTGAATCCGGTAGGTGCCTAGCATGCGCTTCGAAATGATTTTCGTGATTCTCGCCGGAATCTTCCTGGGAACGCTGATTCTGAATGAGAATCGGAACAACGCCTCTTCTTCCGACACCCTCCTCGACACCCAATACGGCATAAATGCCGTCTCCATCGCAAATTCTTACGTCGAGAAGATCTCGAACCCATTGCTTGCCTTCGATGAGTATACGATTTCGAATGCAGCTCAGCCGACCAGTGCCGACTCATCTGCCAAGCTCCCGCTTCTTTCTTCAGTGATGGTGCGGGAGACTGGAGAAGTGTATCAGGGGCAATACGACGACGTCGATGATTACAACGGCCTCGACACCATGGTGGTGGTTTCGGGTCTTGGGAATTTCCATGTCCGGATCGCAGTACGTTATTTCGACCCCATCTATCTGATCCCATCGAGTGACCACCAGTGGGCCAAGGAAGTTACTGTCACAGTCACTGACACAGTACCAGGCTCACCCAATCTTCACTACCTGCAGTTTAATGGCGTTCAATCGGCGGTAATGAAGAAGTTCATGGTGGGTTACTACAAGTTTCTGTAACAGGCGTCGGAGAAACGGTACGTGGGCTATCAAGTCATTCTCGATATCATTGGCTCGGCAATCACTGGAGGATTGCTGCTTATTACGTTGCTTCGCTTCCAGGCGGAGAACATGGAAAACAAGCAGCAGTTCCGTGATGAAATCCTGGCGCAACGGAATCTGGTTTCGGTTGCGACGCTTCTTGAGGAGGATTTCCGTCGCATGGGGTACTGTACCGTGAGGGACAGCATGACCGTCCCGATCGTCGTTGCAGCAGCTGCGGATTCGATTATGTTCAAGACAGACTTCTCGCCGGACAGCACTGGTCTAATTGAAGGAGACGGACGGGTTGACTATTTAACGTACAAACTTGGAGGGTTCATCTCCGGTACCTCGAACCCGCGAGACCGCATGCTCTATCGGCGCGTAAATTTTGGCCCGTATGGTGGGAGCAGTGTGGGAGTCACTCAATTCACTTTGAAGTACATGAAGTACAACGGTGATACTCTGGCCAGGCCGGTCGCAAGTGATAAGCTCAAGGAAATTGCCTCGGTTGAAGTCACGATCCGTATCGAGAACCCTGAGCCGTACGGATCTGTAGCGAAGGTGGATTCTCTTAATGCGCTGCAGTTTAACTGGAAGCAGATGCGGTTCGACATCAAGAGCTTCGGGAAGGGGGCGATCTAATGTCTGGACGCATGGCTCTGCTGCTCGTTGCCGGATTGACAGCGACAATGATGATCGTGAATGCAACGATGAACACGGGCGACGCGGTGGACAACTTCGCCGAGTACTTTGACCGCTCGAATGCCTATGACATCGCCCTGAGCGGGGCGAACATGGCGGCGAACCAGCTGTATTTCAACAAGTTTTACCGTGGCCACTGGAAGAACAAGGTCGACATGCCTCAGGGGGGGACTCTGGATGTGGTCATTCAGAATGTCGGCTCGAGGGTCCAGGTGATTTCGACGGGCGTGTATGCCTCGGTTGGCTTATCGCAGAAGACCCAGCAGATCGTTTACTATCTCGAGCCGGGATACTTCGACCGGTTTGTCTTGCTGACAGATAACGACGACGGCACAGTTCCGTGGACAACGTATGACACCGCAAGAGGGGCCCTGCACAGCAACAATACCCTGAGGATGGATCATTACGGGGGCAATCCGATTATGCCGGTGTTCAACGGTCCCGTAACGACAACGCGACCGATCACGATCACTGCCGGGACGGTACCTGTGTTTGCCGTGCCACCGCAGTCCGGTGTTTCAGTGGAATTTCCAACATCATTCGATCCAGTGACTGATCCACCGTTTCTCCCCGGCGTGGGGGGATTCAGTACAAGCATAACGGCTGGAAACGGTCTGATCAATCTGACGACGACGAAGGAAGTGCATCTGCAATTCTTCGTCGATGGCAGCGGAAACCAGATGATTCGGTACTTCCGTACCGGCCCCAAGCGGATGACCAACGGCTACAACCCGAATTACTACGGAGACTTTGTGGTCACCGACTCCGTTGTCGCAGCACCGTCAGACGGGATCATCTATGAGCCTGGCGTAGACGTCTTTGTTGAGGGGACTGTCAAAGGCAAGCTTTCAGTCCTTACGACCCCAGACGGCTCAGGGGTTGGAGGCAACATCATTGTGACGAACGATTTATTGTGCAACACTAATCCGGTCACCGACGGCTCTTCCCCCGATTTTATCGGACTCCTGGCCAATAACAACGTTATCATTGCGAATACCTCGAACAACAACGCCACGACGAGCGGCTCGAACAGGTTCAAGATTCAGGCTTCCATTGTTGCACTTACCGGCGGACTTGCTGCGGCCGACAACATCACACGCAAGCGCCAGCTCCTCGATATCTATGGCAGCATCACGCAGAAATTCCGGCGTGCTGTGGGGGATGGAAGTCTGTCGATTGGATCATCGACGGGCGGATTCATGAAAGGCTATCGGTATGATCAGCGGCTGTTCTTTGATCACGCACTGCTGATGCCGAAAACTCCCTTGTTGGCCCTCGATTCCTGGCTCATCACTACTGTCCCGTAATCAGCAGGGTGCGTCGTTGAAATCTCCGCACGTGCCTCGCGCGTCGCGGCAGCCCAGCCGGCTGCCTTGCAGATACCCGCGTCGTTTTGTATCTTCCCTCTGTATCTCATTCGCGAATTCCGCAGTTCATTCGAACCGCTGCATCAAGTAGAGTGCGACTGTGAAGGTGTGATTACGGGGGGGAGCATTTGTTCAACGGGGCGTAGCGCAGCTCGGCTAGCGCGCTTGGTTCGGGACCAAGAGGTCGTGGGTTCAAATCCCACCGCCCCGACAACCGATTGACAATTGTCAATAGACTATGGACAATTGTCTTTTTTTGTATATTGTCAACATTGTACCACTCGCCACAAGGAGAACCGCCTCCATGAAACTCCTCAACCGTCCTGTCGCAGTCGTGATTGCACTTTTCCTGGTAGTTCTTTTGACCTGGACTGCATTCTCCCAGCTCCAGAAGGGGCAGACTCAGCACCCCGTGTGGGAGTACCATGATGGTGCCAATTTGCAGATCAAAGAACTGAATGATCTGGGTGCTCAGGGATGGGAGTTGACAACGATCGTTCCCTACGGGACGGACTATTATTACGTGTTCAAACGCCGGCAGTAGAGCGGCTGCGTTCGAAGGTGCAGCGGTGCTGCAATCACCGGGAAAGAGTCGCGCTCCCGGCTCCCTGCCGCAGGATCACCGGCTCATCGCCCGTGAGGTCGATGACCGTTGATGGTTCAGAGTGAAGAGGGCCGCTGTCGAGAATCATCTCCACAGCGCTGTTAAAATGTTCGGCGATCACGTCCGGATCGTTCAACAACTGTCCGTTTTCCAGTGTGACGCTCGTGCTGAGGATGGGGGAACCGTGCTCGCGAACGAGCGCAAGCGCCACACGATTGTCCGGGACACGGATACCCACCGACTTCCTCCGGGAAATCAGAATCCGCGGAAGCTGTTTCATCTTCGTTGCGGGAAGCACAAACGTGTAGGGCCCAGGGATGAGATGCTTCATGGTTTTAAATGCCATGTTGTTAACCCGGGCATATTCGCTTATATGCGTGAGATCGGAACAAACGAAGCTGAATGGCTTGTCGGTCCGCTGGCGCTTGATCAGATAGATCTTTTCAATCGCGTTCTTGTCCTCTACGCTGCATCCTATGCCATACACCGTATCCGTGGGGTAGATGATGATGCCGCCCGCCCTGAGGTATTCAACTGCTTTACGAATAAGCCGGGGCTCTGGATTGACGGGATGGATGGTAACTCTCATGAGATGCAGGCAAGAAAGTCGAACATGATACCTAGGTACGGATTCTCACGGTGAATCGCAACGATCTCCGGGGTGTCGTGCGGATTCAGGGTCGGGATATTCCCTACACACTTCGCCCGAGCCAGAAGGCGCGATACCTCTCCCTCCGCATCCGCGAGACTGGGGACGTGGAAGTCGTTTTGCCCCGCCGTGGTCGGGCGGTAGACCCTGAAGGGATCATCCGGCGACAATCGACGTGGATTCTCAAGACTCTCGATCGCATCTCCCGGCGCCGGAAGATCTCCCCTCTTTTCACCATTGAGCATGGCTCCCGTCTCCCGGTGATGGGGAGAGATCGGATACTAGTTGTCGGACCGCACGCGGGTAAACGACCGGTGATCTCGACCACGGAGGACGAAATTTGCATAGCACTGCCGGAGACGCATACATCCCGACTGGAGAGTGTGCTCGTGCGGTGGTACACGTCCCAGGCGAAAATCCTCATCCCCCGACGCGTCATGGAACTCAACGAAAATTGGGGGCTGCGCTTCTCTTCAATCCATGTGCGCAACCAAAAGACACGATGGGGGAGTTGCTCGCGACACGGAGTCCTGAGCTTCAACTGGCGCCTCGTTATCCTTCCCCCGCACGTTACCGACTACCTCATCGTTCATGAGCTTGCCCACCTCGTGCATATGAGCCACTCGGCGCGATTCTGGAAACTGGTCGAATCGCATGATCCGGGGTTTCGTGACGCCGAGCGCTGGCTTCGCCGCAACGGGAGAAACATTCCTCTGTGATTTGGCACACACCTCAGAACGTTGAAGGGTTGTATTTTGCGCGAAGTTTCGTTACTTTAATGTGTGCATGGAAAATCCCCCGGACATTCTGCTCGTTGAGGATGATCACGAGCATCTGAAGCTTACGACGTACCTTCTCAAGAGAAACAAGGTCCCGGGGGAAATTCATATCGTGCGCGATGGACAAGAAGCGATCGACTATCTCTATCGCCGCAACAAGTTTTCCGACGCTTCGACGAGCCCCCGTCCGACCCTCGTTCTGCTCGACCTTAATATTCCACGCCTCGATGGGAAGCAGGTTCTCAGGATAATGAAAGAGGACGCGGCTCTCCGGGATATTCCGGTCGTTGTCGTCAGCTCATCGAACCGGCTGGAAGATATTCAGTTTGCCAAGAGCATTGGTGCATCGGCGTACATCTCCAAGTCGTCCGGCTTTGAGAAGCTGAGCGAAGCTCTCGCCAACGTCCACGCGCTCGCCTCGCATAAGGACAAGTAGTCGCGTCAATCGTGCCTTGCGGGTCGTGCCGCTTCATCGTACAATTTCACGACACGTTCACCGCCATCCCTCCCGAGGTCCATGTCCCACGCACTCGCCGCCATCGTTGGCCGTCCCAACGTGGGAAAATCCACACTCTTCAATCGCATCGTCGGTGCGCGGGACGCAATCGTCCATGACCTTCCCGGTGTCACGCGCGATCGGCACTATGCTGACACCGAGTGGGCAGGGAAATTGTTCACCATTGTGGACACCGGCGGCTTTGTTCCCGTCTCCGATGACGCCATCGAAACCGCGATCCGCGAACAGGCGCAGATCGCCATTGACGAAGCAGACATCGTCCTCTTCGTTGTTGACGGCAAGATCGGGAAACATCCCGCCGACGCGGAGATCGCATCCATTCTCAGACGGGCTCAGAAGAAAGTCATTCTCATCGTCAACAAAATTGACGGTGATACCGCTGAAGGCGGAGTAGCTGATTTCTTCTCGCTGGGGCTCGGCGATCCCGTAAGCATCTCAGCGCTCGGCGGAAGGAAGATAGGCGACCTCCTCGATCTCATCACGGAAGGGATCTCTGCTTCAGGAGGACAGCCGGCAGATCCCCGCCTGAAGATTGCGGTGATCGGCAAGCCGAACGTTGGAAAATCGTCTTTTGTCAACGCTCTCCTGCAGGAAGAGCGCCACATCGTCACGGACATACCGGGGACCACGAGGGATCCCATCGATGCGTTGCTCCGGTATCACGGCGAAGAACTTCTTCTCATCGATACCGCGGGCCTCAAGCGGAAGAGCAGGATAAAGGAGAGCATCGAGTTTTTCAGCATTGTTCGCACGCTGAAGAGCATCGAACGCTGTGATGTCGCCGTGATCCTTCTCGATGCCACACAGGGACTTGAGCATCAGGATCTGCGGATTGTGGAAACCGCTATGGAACGGAGACGCGGCACAGTTCTGGCGGTGAACAAATGGGATCTCGTTGAAAAAGATGATCGCACGGCGCGGACCTTTGAGCGGGTGCTCCAGGACCGTTTGCGGATGTACGCATTCCTCCCCATAGTTTTTATCTCCGCTTTGACCCGGCAACGCATCTATAAAGTGATCGACTTCCTGCGACAGGTTGACGCCGAACAGAACAAACGAATTCCCACGAGCACACTGAACGCCGTTCTTGGCGCAGACATCAAGGCGGTTCCGCCGCAGAGCAAGTCGGGGAAGGAAATCAAATTGAAGTACATTGCCCAGGTGAACGTGAAGCCTCCCGTGTTTGCCTTCTTCTGCAATGAACCGAAGTTGATCGAAGAGTCTTATCGGCGGTATCTCGAAAACAGGATCAGAGAGCATTTTGCGTTCCGGGGAGTTCCTCTGTCACTGACCTTCAGACAAAAATGAAAAACCTCATCATCATTGACCACCCGCTGGTGAAACGCGATCTCACTATCCTGCGGAACCGGGACACGGACAACGCTCTTTTCCGGACCACGCTCCGACGGATTGCGTCGGTAATGGCGTTTCAAGTGACACATGATCTGCGTGTGAAGGCCGGTCGGGTCCGGACGCCCCTGGAATCCACTGCAGGATACAGGTTGAAAGACGACATCGTGATTGTCCCGGTACTTCGGGCCGGGCTAGGACTCGTCGAGGGGTTCCTCGACCTTCTTCCGGAGGCGCGGGTGGGCCATGTCGGTCTTTACCGGAACGAAGAAACGCTCGAACCGGTTGACTACTACTCGAAATTTCCCCGTTCCCTTGGCCGCAGCATGGTGCTGCTCCTCGATCCGATGCTTGCCACAGGCGGGAGCGGTTGTGCGGCACTCACATTTTTGAAA
>Ga0326726_10003652_pt1 | contig 14115 bp, 12 predicted proteins | sample MHFenrmetagenome_2_FD_207603 | JGI IMG/M metagenome (GOLD analysis project Ga0326726, IMG submission 207603) | Lab enriched peat soil microbial communities from Michigan Hollow, Ithaca, NY, United States - MHF15MN | ecosystem: Environmental > Terrestrial > Soil > Wetlands > Peat | place: USA... | reverse complement strand
GGCCGTCGAAGCCGTGGACGAGCTTGCCCTCGGCGGGCGGGTCGAAAATCCGGACCCAGGTCCCCTTCTCCGAGGCGCCCGTGACGACCGCGTCGAAGAGCTGGCCGACCCTGTGCTCGAGCAGCAGCGCGGCCGCCGACTTGCGGACCTGGCGCTCGACCTTGTTGGCGTCGTCCTCCTGCTCGGTGCAGTGCGCGGCGAGGGTTCCGAGCTCTCCGGCGTCGTAGGGCGGGCGCTCCCCGGCCATGGCCGCTTTCAGGAGCCGCTGCGTGATCAGGTCGGGGAAGCGCCGGTTGGGCGCGGTCGAATGCGTGTAGTCGCGTACCGCGAGACCGAAGTGCCCGATCGGCGCCTGCCCGGGACGCTCGACGACGTACTCCCCCGCGCCCATGAGCTTGATGATCACGAGCGAGAGGTCCGGGAACCGGACCGGGTCCGCCTTGCGGCGCCTGTCGAGAAACTCCTGCAGCGAACGACAGTCGGGCTGGGGCGGCAGGCGCGTGCCGTACCCGGCGGCGACGGCCACGATCTTCTGCCAGCGCTCGGGCGATCGGACGACCCTTCGCAGAGCCGCGACGTTCCGGGCGGCGAGGTAACGTGCGCCGACGCCGTTGGCCGCGATCATGAAGTCCTCGATCAGCTGCCGGCCCCGGTTCTTCTCCTGGAGGCTGAGGCCGACGATGGTGTCGTCGGAGAAGACGGCGCGCGGCTCGATCGTCTCGAGGTCGAGCGCGCCCTCCTCGTGGCGCCGAGCGCGCAGCGCCTGCGCGACGCGGTCCTGGAGGCGCAATTGCTCGGGCACGCCGGCGACCGACCGTGCCTTCTCGGAAAACTCCCCGCCCTCGAGGCCGACCGAGACGCTGTCGTAGGCGAGCTTGGCCTGGTTGCGCACCGCAGCGCGGTAGACGTCCGAGGCCTGGAGCGACCCGTCCCTTCCGACCGTCATTTCGACGACGACCGACAGCCGGTCCTTCGCCTCGTTGAGCGAGGTCAGGTCCGTCGAGAGCTTCTCGGGCAGCATCGGGAAAATCTCGGCCGCCGTGTAGACCGAGGTCGTGTTCGTCCGGGCGTGCCCGTCGATCGCCGAGCCCTTCGCCACGACGGCGTCCACGTCGGCGATCGCGACGAGGATCTTCACGGCCCCGTCCGACAGCGGCTCGGCGACCGTCAGCTGGTCGAGGTCGCGCGAGTCGTCGTTGTCGATCGAGACCCAGAGCCGCTCGCGAAGGTCGCGGACGCCGGGAACCGCGACCGGCGCGGCCTCCCGGATGGCCCCGACCTCGGCCAGGACGTCGCGGGAAAACTCGGGCTCGAGGCCTTTGTCGACCATGGCCTCGTGAGCGATGCGCTTCAAGTCGGCCCGGTCGTGGCGGCGTTCCTTCGGCACGCGCGCCGAGTCTATGCTGAGTCGAACTGATCAGGAGGGCCGAGCCCGGAGGGCTAGAATCCGGCGGTGATCCCCAAGCCGCCCTTCGCCAGGGACCTCACGCTCGAGGAAGAGCTCGCCGAGTTCGAGCGACTGAAACCGCGGCTCGACGCCCTCTGGGACGCCCTTTCCGCCCGCGAAGAGGAGCCCTACACCTCGGTCGTCATTCCCTCGCTCACGCTCGACCAGTCGGAGCTCTCCAAGCTCGAGGCCGCGACCTTCTACGAGGAGCGGCTGCTCTTTCTCCTCATCCGCCTGCGCAATCCTCAGTCGCGCATGGTGTACGTGACCTCGCAGCCGGTTCACCCGCTCATCCTCGAGTACTACTTTCAGTTGCTCGCCGGCATCCCGGCCAGCCACGCGCGGGCGCGGCTGACGCTGCTCTGCGCCTACGACGCGTCGCCGCGCCCGCTCACGGAGAAGATCCTCGAGCGGCCGCGCCTGATCCAGCGGATCCGCTACGGGATTCCCGATCCCTCGCGCGCCTTCATGACGGTCTTCAACTCGACGCCGCTCGAGCGCAGGCTCTCGGTCCTGCTCGGCATTCCCTTGAACGGCGTGGACCCGGCCCTCTCTGACCTCGGCTCCAAGTCGGGCAGCCGCAAGGTGTTTCGCGAGGCGGGCGTCGCGATGCCCGAGGGGTTCGAGGACCTCCGCTCCGAGGACGACGTCGTCGAGGCCCTCGAGGATCTCCGCCGCCGGCGCCCCGGGATCCGCCGCGCCGTCATCAAGCTCGACGAGAGTTTTTCCGGCGAAGGAAACGCGCTCCTGCGCTATCCCGAGTCCGGGGACCGCGAGGCCCTGCGCGCGGCCTTGTCGGAGCTCTCCTTCTCGGTGCCGGCCGAGACGAGCCCGCGCTTCCTCGCCAAGTTCACGGAGATGGGCGGCATCGTCGAGGAGTTCCTCGAATATCCTCTGAGCGCTTCGCCGTCGGTGCAGCTGCGCATCGACCCGCAGGGCGAGGTCGTGCTGCTCTCGACGCACGACCAGATTCTCGGCGGCCTGACGAGCCAGGTCTACCAGGGCTGCCGGTTTCCAGCCGCCGAGCCGTACCGGCTCCAGATCCAGGAGGCCGCGCGAAAAATCGGCGCCGTGCTCGCGAAGAAGGGCGTCGTCAGCCGCTTCGGCGTCGACTTCTACGTCGGGCAGCGGCCGGGCCGCGAGCCGGAGATCTTCGCCCTCGAGATCAACCTGCGCATGGGCGGGACCACGCACCCGTTTCTCGCGCTCCAGTTCCTGACCGGCGGCAAGCTCGATCCGGAGTCGGGCGTCTTCCTGTCGCCGACGGGCCACCCGAAGTTCTACCGCTCGACCGACAACCTCCGGTCCGAGGCGTACCGCGGTCTCTGCCCCGACGACCTGATCGACATCACGACCATGAACCGCCTCCACTACAGTCACGGGACCGAGACGGGCGTGCTCTTCCACATGATCGGCGCGCTGTCGCAGTACGGCAAGGTCGGCCTGACGGCGTTCGGCAACAGCCGCGAGGAGGCCGACGCCATCTTCGCGACGGCCCTCGAGGCGCTCGACCGCGAAACGGCGCGATGAGCTCCGGCCCGGCGAGGACGGCCCGCCACTACGCGATGCTCTCGATCGCGGCCGCGGTCGTGACCATCGCGCTCAAGACGGCCGCGTGGAAGCTGACCGGCTCGGTGGGCCTGCTCTCCGACGCGGCGGAGTCGATCGTCAACCTCGTGGCGGCGCTCATCGCGCTGTGGGCTCTCACGGTCGCCGAAAAGCCGCAGGACCCGACGCACGACTTCGGCCACTCGAAGGCCGAGTACTTCGCCAGCGGCGCCGAGGGGTTCCTCATCCTCGCGGCGGCCTTCGGAATCGCCATCGCCGCCTGGGAACGCTGGCAGAAGCCCGCCCCCATCACCGACGCCTGGACGGGCGTCGCCGTCGCGGCGGCCGCGTCGGCGGTCAACGGCGCCGTCGCGTGGACGCTCTTTCGCGCCGGCGAGCGCCTGCGCTCGATCACGCTGCGCGCCGACGCCCACCACCTGATGACCGACGTCTGGACCTCGGCCGGCGTCGTCGCCGGCATCGCGCTCGTCGCCCTGACCGGCTGGATTCGACTCGATCCCCTGATCGCCTTTGCGGTCGCCGTCAACATCGTCTGGATGGGCTGGAGGCTCGTCCGCGAGACCGGCCACGGGCTGCTCGACACCGCGATCCCGGAGGCCGAGCGTCGGCAGGTGACCGAGGCGCTCGCGTCCTTCCAGGAGCGGGGAATTCTCTTTCACGCGATTCGCTCGCGCGTGGCCGGACGGCGGCGCTTCGTGACGATGCACGTGCTCGCGCCGGGCGGCTGGTCGATCCAGCAGGGCCACGACCTCTGCGAAGAGGTCGAGGCCGCCGTACGGGAAGCCCTTCCCGGCTCCCACGTCGTCACCCACCTCGAGCCGCGCGAAGACCCGGTGTCGTGGGACGACCGGGGGCTCGACAGACCCTGACCGGGCGCGGGCCTCGCGCCTACGCCGTCGCGGATTCGAGAATCGTGAACGTCTTCGCCGTCGCGTCGAGCTCCGCCTCGACGCCGAGCGGGATCGTGGACTTTTCCCGCGTGTGGCCGAAGACGAGGCCGGCCATGGCCGGTTTGCCGAGCTTGCCCAGCTGATCGTCGAGCACTTCCGACATCGAGAGGGAGAGCTCGAAACTCGAGTTGGTCGACGTCTCGCAGTCCGTGCACGTCCCCCAGACGACGCCGGCCGCCTCGGCGAGCTTTCCGGCCAGGCCGAGCTGCACGATCATGCGGTCGATCCGGTAGGGCGCCTCGCCGACGTCCTCGAGAAGGACGATCCGGTCCTTCGTCTCGATCTCGTAGGGCGTGCCCATCGTGGTCGAGATCAGAGTCAGGTTGCCGCCGACGGTCCTGCCCCGAGCCTTTCCCGGCACGATCGTGTGCCGCGGAAATCGGGGCGACAGCGGATCGTCCTCCGGAGGATTCTCGACGGGGCCGATCGGCGCCGACGCGAAGAGCGCCTTCCTGAATCCTTCGAGCGTCCAGGGCGGAAGCGAGGCCATCGCGACCGGGCCGTGAAAGGTCACCAGGCGCGCGAGCCGGTTGAACGCCAGGTGCAGCCCCGTGATGTCCGAGTACCCGATGAAGATCTTGGGATTGCGGTGAATCAGGCCGTAGTCGATCCGCTCCAGCAGCCGCTCGGTGCCGTAGCCGCCCGCGAGGCAGAAAACCGCGGCGACCTCCGGATCGGCGAACATCCCGTGGAGGTCGGAGAGACGCTGCTCCTCGGTGCCCGCGAGGAAGCCCCGCCGCGCGTGAATGTTGGCGCCGAGCTTGACCTTGAGCCCGAGGGCAGCGAGGCGAGGAGCGACGTCTTCGATGCGCCAGAGGTCGAAGACGTACGAGGCCGGAGTGATGAGCCCGACCGTGTCGCCGGGCTTCAGAGCGCGCGGCTTGACCATCGGCAGCGGCGTGGAGGGCGGCGTCGCTTTCGGCTCGGCCAGGGCCAGCAGCGAGCCTCCGGCTGCCAGGCCTGCCGAAGTCAGGAACGTGCGCCGCGTCTTCACGGGCGTGCCTCCTTCATCGCGTCCCGGACCGTGACGACGTCCACGAGGCCCGCGCAGCCGTAGAGCGCCGGCAGCGCCCGGCCCGGGGGATACCGGCGGCGCAGCTCCGCGACCGCCTCCGTCCCGGCGCGGTACGCGGGCAGGTTCATCCGGCCGAAGAGCGGATGCCGCCCCCAGGGTCCCGAGAACTTGCCCGCGCGCTCCTCGGACACGAGGAAGTCGCGGCGCAGCGCGACGGCCACCTCGGCCTGCGGCGCGCCCTCGCTCCACGTCAGGTACGACGCCTGGTTCTTGGCGTCGTCCTGCAGGTGCGAGAGCCACAGGCCTATCTGCAGGTCGTCGTCCGCCACCTGCTCGACCTCGGTCAGTCCCATCGCCATCAGAACCGCGTTGTTGCCGATCCCTTCGGCCAGCGTTCCCCAGCGCGTGTTCATGGCGAGGATCGTGGCCTCGAAGCCGACGCGGCCGCGCACGTAAAGGCCCTGCACGAGCGCGCTCGTGGTGACGTGCCCCGGCACGACCTCGTGGCCGACGAGCTGCTCGAACTCGGGGATCGAGATCTGGAGGGAAGCGTTGATCTCGTAGGTCGCCTCGTACTGCGGGGAGCCGTCCGCGTTGCGCGCTCGGCCGACGTAGTTCATGAACCCCGAGAACCAGGCGTCCCGGATCGGCACGAACGTCATGTTCGAGCGCGGGACGTGGCGCAGGTCCTCGGGCAGGTGGGGCGCGACGTTCTTCGTCGTCTCCGCGTCGAAACGCGCGATGAACGCGTTGGCGAGCGTCGCGATCGATTTCGGCGGAACCATGCGCTCCCGCCGCCACGCGTCGACCGCCGCGAGCAGCTCGTCGCCGGTCTTCGACGGATATCCGGCCCGAGCCAGCAGCTCGACGAGGCGGCGGCGCTTTTCGCCGGGTCGCGAGGGCTCGGGCGGCCGGCCCGTCGCGGCGATCACGCAACGCTCGTAGGACACCGCCGGCCCACGGCCGAGGATCTCCATCGAGAGATCCCACATCGCCGAGAGGCTCAATCCCAGCCCGTCGAAGAAGGCGCCGCGCAGCCCGCCGAGGGCGCGGCCCTCCTCGGCCAGCCCGTCGATCGCGCCCTTCACGTCGACGGCCGCGAGGAAGGCGTCGACCGCCGTGCGATCGGGCTCCTTCGCCGCGACGCCGCCGGTCTCCCGCAGGCGCCCGGCCGTCGCGTGCGTGTAGGCCTCCGGCAGCGGCTCGTCCGAGAACCACGAGTCGACGACGGCCCGGCCCGTGCCGGACGGGTTCATCACGTCGCCGCCCCAGAGCGTATCGATGCCGAGCAGGGCCTCGGCCGTCAGGCGGTCGAGCCGCTCCATCAGGCCGGCTTCTCCTTCTTCATGGCGCCAAACCAGACGTAGAGACAGAGGGCGATGAAGCCCACGGAGCTCACGAGCTGGGAGACCGGATCGTTGTCGTAGAACGGAAGCTTGATCAGGTCCTCGCGGTACCACCCGAAGAGGCGCAACGCGGCGCCGAAGACGCCCCCGAGCGCGCCGCCGGCCATGAGGCCCGACGCGATGATGACGGCCCGCTCCCGCATGTTTCGGCCGGCCTCGCCGCCTGCCTTCTCCGAGCGCTGCGTGACGAAGTGGGAAATCGCCCCGCCCACCAGCGCCGGGCTGTTCAACTCGAGGGGAAGGTACATGCCGAGGGCGAACGTCAGCGCCGGGATGCGGAGCATCTCCATGACGACGGCGATCATGGCGCCGGCGGCGAACAGCACGTACGCGACCGGCTGCCGGCTCATGAAGCCCTCGACGAGCGCCTTCATGATGGACGCCTGGGGGGACGCGAGGACCTGGCGGGTGTCGCCGGGAGCGGACTCGCCGAACTGGAACGTCTGCGCCAGGGCGACGATGACGAGGCCGACGACGATCGCCGACACGACGACGCCGTAGAACTTGGCCCGCTCCTGCGCGGCCGGCGTCGAGCCCAGCCAGTAGCCCGCCTTCAGGTCCGTGATCGTCTGGCCCGAGACCGAAAGGGCCGTGCACACCATGCCGGCGATCGCCATCACGAAGAACATCCCGGTGCGCCCGGAGACCCCGAACTCGAGGAGCACGACCGACGAAATGATGATCGTCAGCATCGTCATGCCGGACACGGGGTTGCGCGCCGTCGTCGCGATCGCATTCGCGGCGACCGACGTGAAGAAGAAGGAGAACACCAGCGTCAGGCCGAGGCCGATCAGCACGACGACGGCCGAGCCGTCGAGCTTGCCGAGAAAGACCGCCACGGCGAGCGCCGAGACCACGACGCCGATCAGGATCTGGATGATCGGCATGTCCCGGTCGGTGCGCTCGACCGCCCCGCTCTCTCCGTGCCGGAAGGCCTTCGTCGCGATCGAAAAAGAGCCGACGACGATCTTCAGAGACTTGATGATGCCGAAGATGCCCGCCGTCGCGATCGCGCCCACGCCCATGAAACGGACGTAGCCGCGGAAGATCTCGGTCGCCGTCATTTTCGCGATCGGCACCGTCGCGGGATAGACGGCCACGTCCGGGAAATGCCGTCCGATGAACCAGATGAGCGGCACGAGAACGAGGTTCGAGAGGGCGCCCCCCGCGCACAGCAGCATCGACGACCGCAGGCCCATCACGTAGCCGAGGCCGAGGATGAAGGCGATCGCGTCGAAACGCAGGACCATGCGGGCCTTCTCGGCGACCGTGTTGACGGCGGGGACGAACCGGAAATCGACCGTCTCCTTCCACACCTGGAAGGTCGTCACGAAGAAGTCGTAGACCGCCGCGATCCCGGTCGCCTCGAGGAGGAGCTTGGCCTGCGAGCCGCCCTTCTCGCCCGTGACGAGGACTTCCGTGATCGCGGTCGCCTCGGGGTAGGGGAACTCTCCGTGCATGTCGCGAACGAAGTAACGCCGCAACGGGATCAGGAACAGGACCCCGAGGCAGCCGCCCGCCAGGCAGATGAAGATGGTCTGCCAGGGGTGCGGATCGAGCTTCAGGATGTACAGCGCCGGCAGCGTGAAGATCGCCCCGGCGACGACGGCGCCCGAGACCCCGCCGATCCCGGTGATGATCACGTTTTCGAGGAGGGTCGAGCGGCGCGCGTACGCGCGCGCGAGGCCGATCGCCAGGATCGAGATGGGGATCGCCGCTTCCATGACCTGGCCGACCTTCAGGCCCGAGTAGGCCGAGGCCGCCGTGAAGATCGCGCAGAGAAAGAGGCCCCACAGGATCGAGCGCCCGGACGCTTCGGGCAGCGCGGCGGAGGCCGGAATCACGGGTCGGTAGATTTCGCCGGGAGCGAGGGGCCGGTAGGCGTTTTCGGGAAGCGACTTCGACTCGGCAGCGTCCATCCGTCCTCCCGCGGCCAAAAACAGCGTTATCGTCTCCGGGTCCGGCCCGCCGCGATGTGCGCGGAGTCTACCGGAGTCGCCGGCGGGGGCAAGGAGGCGGCTCGATGGCGTTCACGGAGTCGGCGCGGCGCGCCTGGGCGCTCCTCTTCGCGCGCGGGGTGCTCGGCCTCATCTTCTTCATGGCCGGGGTCTACAAGGTGTTCACCCTCACGCCGGTCGGCCACGCGCACAAGTGGTTCGTGGATCCGTATGCGGACACCTTCCTGCCGACGTGGTCCCTCTGGCTCACCGGGTTGACGATCCCGGTCGTGGAGCTTCTGGCGGGCGCCCTCCTGCTCGTTGGCTGGCGCGTGCGCGAGGCGCTCATCGTGCTCGGCATCGTCCTCTTGATCGTGACGTTCGGGCACCTGCTCAAGGAGCCGCTCTACGAGTTCCACACGCACGTCATCCCGAGGCTGGCGCTGCTCGTCTTCGTTCTCATGCTTCCGCGCGAGGCCGACCGCTTCTCGGTGGACGGCTGGCTCGGGCGGCGAACGGCACCCTGACCGGGAGACCTCGATGCGGAGATCTCTCGTCGTCATGGCCCTGCTGCTTTCCGCCGCGACGGCCCGCGCCCAGGCGCCGTCCCCCGGGCCGATCGCCACCGACCCTCTCGGGGCGGGAATCGAGATCGGGGTTCGCGCCGCGGAGGCCCTCGTGGCGACGGCGGCCGCCCGCAAGGAGCCGTTGAGAACGCCGACCCCCCTGGCGTGGAAGGAGCCAAGACCGCTCGAGGTCCAGCCCGACGGCGCGTCGGTCGACACGATCGTCACCGGGCTCTACGCTTCCGTGAGTCACGGGCCCGAGTACGAGCCGAACTGGAAACGGATGCGCGCGCTCTTTCTCGCGAACGCGATCGTCGTCCCCCCGAAGAGGCCCGACGCGGAGGCCTTTGCGGTTCTCGACGTCGACGCCTTCGAGGCCCGGATCCGGGCGTACATCGCGGGCCGCCGCCAGCGGCGTGAGCCGCTCGGCTTCACCGAGCGCGAGATCGCGCGCCTCGAAAACTGCTTCGGCAGCGTGTGCCAGGTTTTCTCGACGTACGAGACCGTGCGCGCGCCCCGAGACAAGGAACCCTTCGCCCGCGGGGTCCACACGATCCAGATCGTCTCGGACGGCGACCGCTGGTGGATCGCCGCGCTCGCCTGGGACAATGAGCGAGCGGACAACCCCATCCCGCCGGAGCTCGACCGACCTGCAATACGATGGACGCCGACTCCGTTGGGACCGACAAGGAGAACTCCATGAAAAGGCTTTCTGTCTCGATCGTTCTGGCTGCAGCCGCCCTCCTCGGAGCGGCGCCGCTTTCCGCTCAAAACCCGCCGCCTGCGAACCGCCGGCCCGCGCAACCCGCCGCGAAGCGATCCTCGGACTCCGACGGCGCGTCGGTGGACGCGATCCTCGCCGCGCTCTACGCCTCGGTCAGTCACGATTCCGCGACGGAGCCCAACTGGGAGCGCATGCGCTCGATCTTCCTCGAGGTCGGCATGCTGATCCCGCCGAAGAATCCGAAGAGCGACATGTTCACCGTTCTCGACGTGGACGGCTTCGAGCAGCGGGTGCGGGAAGGCATGGCGACGGCAAAGGCGAAGGGCGACCCGACGTCCTTCTTCGAGCGCGAGATCGCGCGCCGGCTCGACTGCTTCGGCAACGTCTGCCAGGCCTTCTCGACCTACGAGTCGCGCCGGGCGCCGTCGGACGAGAAGCCCTTCGTGCGCGGAATCAACAGCATCCAGCTCGTCAACGACGGCCGCCGCTGGTGGATCGCCTCGGTCGTCTGGGACACCGAGCGCGCGGACAACTCGATCCCGGCGCAGTACCTGCCCAACGCGCCGCCCACCGTGCCGGCGGAGTACCTGAAGAAGAACTGACGCCCCGCGACGAACGCTTACCGCGTCTTTTCGCCGAGCTCCTTCGATCGGGCCGTCGCGGCCTCGACGGCGTCCATGAGGATCGCCCGCAGGCGGTTACGCTCGAGGCTGTGGAGCGCGGCAATCGCGGTGCCTCCGGGCGACGTCACCTGGTCCTTGAGGACGGCCGGGTGGGTCTTGAGCACCTCGGCCATCTTCGCCGCGCCCAGGACCGTCTGCACGGTCAGGGCCGTCGCGACGTCGCGCGAGAGACCGACGCGCACGCCCGCGTCCGAGAGGCCCTCGATGATCTGAAAGACGTACATCGGTCCGCTGCCGGACAAACCCGTCACCGCGTCGAGCTGGTACTCGGGAAGCTCCGTGACCAGGCCGATCGACTCGAAGATCTTGCGCGCCTGCGACATCTGCCGGCGGCCCGCGCGGCGCCCGGCGCAGAGAACCGTCGCCGAGAGCCGCACGACCGCGGCCACGTTCGGCATCGCGCGCACGACGGCCGCGCGCTCGGGCAGCGCCGCCTCGATGCGGCCGGTCGGAAAGCCCGCCGCGATCGAGATGACGAGCTGGCGGGGCGCCACGGCCGGCCGGATCTCGGCGAGCACGGCGTCCAGAATCTGCGGTTTGACGGCGAGGATCAGGATGTCGGCCTTCGCCGCGGTGTCGCGGTTCGAGGTCTCGACCCGAATGCCGAGATCCCTGCGGATCGCGGCGGCCCTGGCGGCCTTCGGGTGCGAGGCCACCAGGCGCCGCCGGCTGCCCCACCCCGACGCGAGGATCCCCCGCATCAGGGCGATCCCCATGTTACCGGCGCCGAGAACGGCGATCGTCTTGTCCATCATGCGGCAAGAATAGCGCCCGACCTCGCCCGCGCCGGCCTTTGACTCGGTGTGGGAACGGGTCTGTGCTGGCCGGCGCGTCGCTCTACCGCGATGGCGGCGCGTAGACCCTACCCGAGGGCTTGGGCCAGGTCTTCGATCAGATCGTCGGGGTGCTCGAGTCCGACCGACACCCGCAGCAGGTTCTGGGGCGTCTGCGAGCCCGGGCCCTCGCTCGAAGCGCGGTGCTCGATCAGGCTCTCCGTGCCGCCGAGGCTCGTCGCGTTGACGAAGAGCTTCATGCGCGAGGCCGCCCGCACGGCGGCGTCGCGCCCGCCCCGGACGCGGAAGGACAGCATCCCGCCGAAGGCCGACATCTGGCGCCTTGCGATCGCGTGGCCCGGGTGGGACGCCAGCCCCGGGTAGTGCACCGCTTCGACCGCCGGGTGCGCCTCGAGAAACGACGCGACCGTAAGAGCGTTGGCGGACTGCCGCTCGACGCGGCAGGCGAGCGTGCGCAGGCCGCGCAGGAGCAGCCAGCTGTTGAAGGGCGACGCGACGCCGCCGAGGATCTTCCGGATGTGCCCGAGGCTCTCGAAGAGCTCGCCGCCCTCGCGCAGGACGAGGGCTCCTCCCTGGACGTCGCTGTGGCCGCCGATGTACTTCGTCGTCGAGTGGTGGACCGCGTCGGCGCCGAACTCGAGAGGGCGCTGGAGCGCCGGCGTCGCGAACGTGCCGTCCACGACGAGGCGCGCTCCCGCGCCGTGCGCGATCGTGGCGAGCGCCGCGATGTCCGAGACCCGCAGCAGCGGGTTCGAGGGCGTCTCCGCCCACAGCAGGCGGGTCGACGGCCGCACCGCCGCGCGGACCGCGGCGAGGTCCGTCATGTCCACGCCCGTCGCCTCGATGCCCCAGCGCGGGAGAAACTCCGTCGCCATCGCACGCACGCCGAAGTAGGCGTCGGCTTCGTACAGGACGTGCGAGCCGACGGGCTGGGCCTGCAGGTACGCCGCCGCCGCCGCCAGCCCCGAACCGAAGACGAGCGCTTTCGCGCCGCCTTCGACCGCCGCGAGCGCTTCCTCGAGACGGGCCTGCGTCGGGTTCGCGTCCCGGATGTAGATGTACCCGAGCGGCGTCTCCGAGGCCGGGCCGTGCTCGAACGTCGTCGAAAGGTGGATCGGCGGAGCGATCGACCCCGTCGCCGGATCCGGCTGGCCGCCCGCGTGCACTGCCCGCGTCTCGAACTTCATGGTGCGCTCCCCGTCGGGCCGGACGCGCCTACGGCGTCAGGCCCGGCTCGTAATTCTCGAGAAACTCGAGAAACCGGATGGTCTCGAGCATGTCCTTGCCGCGAAACCGGATCGAATGCGCGTCGGGGCGCTCGACGATCGGCAGGTACGCCAGAACCTCCGCCGGGCGGTAGTTCTTGAACCGCACGTCCAGCGTGACCGGAGTCGACACGGTGTAGAGCTTCCAGGCCTTCCGGTCGGCGATCGAGCGCCTGGCGGTTTCGCGGATCACGTCGCAGGCGGCCTCGGGCGTGAGCGTGCGGGCCGAGTGAAAGCCGTAGCTCCACTTCACGACGGCGCCGCCGATCGGCCCGAGCAGCGCCTGGGCTTCCTTCACGATGGCGTCGTCGCCCGTGATCATCGCGATCGGCACGCGGAAGTGAGCGGCGAGCGCGGCGTTCAACCCCGCCTCGGGCACCGACACGCCGTTCAACCGGATGTCCGCGAGGTGGGCCGAGGACATCGTGTGGGCGCGCACGCCCGTCGGGTTCGTCGTCGAGGAGTGATAGCCGACGAAGAGGACCGCGTCGAAGCTCGCGTCGATGCCCTGCATCATGGCGAGCGGCCTCGGCCAGGACCGGACGATCTGGACGTCCTTCGGGAAGCGCTCGATGAGCAGGTTCTCGCCGTTTCCATGCGAGTCGGAGACGAGGAACTCGGTCGCGCCCGCGGCCCGTGCGCCCTCGATGGCGGCGAGGACCTCGTTCGTCATGAAGCCCCGGAAGCGCTCGTACTCGAAGCCGGGCGGGCCGAGCTGGTCGCTCGTCACGACGCCCGCGACGCCTTCCATGTCGGCGGAGATGAAGACCTTGAGCTTCGGCTGTCCGGAGGCCGGGCGCGCGAGCGCGGCCGCGAGGACGGCGGCGAGAACGAGGCGGCGAAGCGTCATGGCCGTCCTCCCGGGCGTCAGCCGACGACCGGCGTCGGGGTCGGCCCGGCGGGGCGCCTGGCCGGCATCCGGAATCGCGCGTCGTCGATCGGCACGTCGAGCTCGATCCTGTCGAACTTGAGCGACTGCGTCTCTCCGCCGTCGCGCGTCGTCGCGGTGAAGGAGTGCGGCAGGGTGAGAGCGCCGACCTTGCGGTAGTCGCCGACCTCCGAGCGGATCTCGAGCTCGACGCCGTCGATCGTGCGCGTCATGACGCTCACCGTCTGGAGGAAGGTCTTCGGGTCGAGGTAGACGTAGCGGGCCTCGCCCGACTTGAGCGTCACCTTGAGTTTCCAGTCCTCGGGCCGGAAGGCCTTGTCGTGGCCGACGAGCTCGATCTTGCTGCCCTTCTCCTTGTAGTCGACCAGTGGCCCGTCCATGTCGGCCTGGAGCTCGGCGTCCTTGCGCTCCTGTTCCGACATCATCTCGGGCTCCGTCTGGCCGGCGAAGGGAATCCACGCCCAGCCGTTCTTGCCGTCGAAGGCCTGCACCGCGTCCTGCCCGTCGAGCGAGAACTCCCAGCGGCTCATGTTCGGCCGCTTCAGCTCGAGAACGGACGGCAGGGTCTGGTCGCCGGCCTTCATCGTGCCGGTCAGCCGCATCGATCGGACGGCCTTCAGGTTCTCCAGCCCGCCGCGCGCCGCGATGTTCTTCGCGATCAGCTCGTCGGCCGTCTGGCCGTGCGCCAGGGCCGCCACGAACACTCCGACCGGCGCAAGTCCCGAAAGTCGCATTGCCACCCTCCCTCAAGACCGGCGCAAAGACTCTACCGCAGCGGCTCCGCGGCCCGGTGTATAAGAGGCGTTTCGGTCCGCAAGCCCGGTCTAAGGAGGCCCCGCCGTGGACGACAAGCCGGCGCCCCGCGACACC
>Ga0326726_10003651_pt1 | contig 14117 bp, 7 predicted proteins | sample MHFenrmetagenome_2_FD_207603 | JGI IMG/M metagenome (GOLD analysis project Ga0326726, IMG submission 207603) | Lab enriched peat soil microbial communities from Michigan Hollow, Ithaca, NY, United States - MHF15MN | ecosystem: Environmental > Terrestrial > Soil > Wetlands > Peat | place: USA... | reverse complement strand
CTGCTCGATCGGCGTGGGGCGCTCGGACACGTGCTTCACGAGGATCGCCGGCGTGCTGTTGGCGACGAACGGCGGCTCTCCCGAGAGCATCTGGTACCCGAGGATGCCGAGGGAGTACAGGTCGCTCCGGCCGTCGATGGCGCGCTCGCCCGCCGCCTGCTCCGGGCTCATGTAGGTCGGCGTGCCGATCGCGATGCCCGTCGCCGTGAGCCGCGTCTCGCCCTCGCTGACCGCGCGCGCAATGCCGAAGTCGGTGACCATCGGGCGACCGCTGTCGGCGTCGATCAGGATGTTGTCGGGCTTGATGTCGCGATGGATGACACCGCGCTCGTGGGCGTAAGCGAGCGCATCCGCCACGTCGCGAAGGATCCGCCGGGTCTGGTCGATGGACAACGTTCCGTGCTCGTGAAGCAGCTTCGCGACATTGTCGCCCGTGATGTAGGCCATCACGAAGAACACGATGCCGCCGGACTCGTCGACAGCGTAGATGTCTACGATGTTCGGGTGGTTGAGCTGCGCGGCCATTTCAGCCTCGCGCAGAAACCGCGTCTTGATCTCGCTGCGGAACGCCAATTCCGGCGGCAAGACTTTGATGGCGACAGTTCGCTTGAGACGGCGATCTTTGGCGCGGTAGACGACCCCCATGCCGCCGCGACCGATCTCGATGTCCAGCTCGTAATGGGCATTCAGCGCCCGCTCGACGAGCGAGCGCAGCTCCGTATCCGCTTGCGGTGAAACGGGCTCGGACAAGCGACTAGCTCGCTTTAGCGGGGCGAAAGGGATGGGTGGGAGTGACGCATTTTAGCATACGTCGAAACTTCCGGAAAGATTAGGAGGCTATATGCGCCGGACAGGCAGTCGCGATACCGATTCGTGTCTCGACTGCGCCAGAACGAACGCCGAACGCTGCCACGCTGACGGAGATCCAAAGCGCGCGCCATGCATTGTGGAATGCCGTGTGCGACGCCGGGCCTAGCCGCCCGGCGTCGCTAGTTGCACGTTCACACAACCGACCAGGCAACAAATGGCAACTCGCCAGACCCTTCCAGTTCTACCGCTGCGGGGCACGGTCATTTTCCCCGGGTTGACGGCGCCAATCGCCGCCGGACGACCCGGAACGCTCCGCGCCATCGAATCAGCCCTCAAAGGCGAGCGGCTGGTCTTTGCCGTCGCCCAGCGCGACAACACCGACGAGCCGGCGCCGGACATCCTGTACTCGATGGGCGTCATCGCCCGCATCGGCCAGATCCAGCGGGGCCTGGGGGGCGTCCAGCTGCTGCTCCAGGGGGAACAGCGAGCGACCTCGCTCCAGTTCAACAACACCGAAGGCTTTTTGAGCGCCGTCGTGATGCCCGTGGAGGAGATGAAGCCGGTCAACGAGAACGACCCCGCCTTCGTCGCGCTCCACAAGGAGCTCCGCGAGCGCGCCGCCGAGTTGGGCGAGCGACGCGGCCTCCCCGAGGAGGTCGTACACCAGGTTCTTGACGCGGTTACCGAGCCGGGGCGGTTCGCCGACCTCGTCGCCGGCTACATCGAGGTTCAGCCCGCCGAGAAGCAGGGACTGCTCGAGACCCTCAGCGTCGAAGAGCGGCTGCGTCGGGTCCTCGTGCAGGTCCAAAAGCAGATCGGAATGCTGGAGGCGCAGGAAGAGATCAAGTCGCAGGTCCAGGAAGAGCTGGGCGAGCGCCAGCGCGAGATGTACCTGCGCGAGCAGATGAAGGCGATCCAAAAGGAGCTCGGTGACGGCGACGAGTCAAAGGAGATCAGCGAGCTCCGCGAGAAGCTCGACAAGCTCGAGTTGCCCAAAGAGGCGCGACAGGAAGTCGAGCGCGAGCTCGGACGCCTCGAGCGCTCCGGTCGCGAGTCGATGGAGGCACAGGTCATTCGCACCTATCTCGAGTGGGTCGCCGAGCTGCCGTGGAACGAGCGGTCCGACGACAACCTCGACCTCGTGCGCGCGCAAACCGTACTCGACGAAGACCACTACGGCCTGCCGGACGTGAAGGACCGCGTGCTCGAGTTCCTCGCCGTGCGCCAACTGCGGGCGGCGCAGATGGAAGACGAGCTCAAGCAGACCGGCGAGATGTCGATCGCCAAGCTCAAGGCGACGAAGGAAGACGCGACCCCTCAACTCGCCGGCATACACGCCGCCGAGCGTCAGATCACCGACGCGAAGGAAGCCAAGGCCCGCGCGATGGCGAAGGGCCCGATTCTTCTCTTCGTCGGCCCGCCAGGCGTCGGCAAGACATCGATCGCCAAGTCGATCGCGCGCTCGCTCGGCAAACAGTACGTACGCGTCTCCCTCGGGGGCGCGCGCGACGAAGCCGACATCCGCGGCCACCGCCGGACCTACGTCGGCGCGATGCCCGGCCGAATCATCCAGGGGATGAAGCAGGCCGGCACGAAGAATCCGGTCTTCCTGCTCGACGAAGTCGACAAGCTCGGCGTGTCGTTCCAGGGCGATCCGGCGAGCGCGCTGCTCGAAGTGCTCGACCCAGCGCAGAACGACAACTTCACCGATCACTACCTCGGCGTGCCGTTCGATTTGAGCGAAGTGCTCTTCATCGCGACGGCGAATTTCATCCAGAACATTCCGGGCCCGCTCCTCGACCGCATGGAAGTCGTGGAGTTTGCCGGCTACACGGAAAAGGAAAAGGCCGAGATCGCCAAGAAGTACCTGATTCCTCGGCAGATCGAGGAGTCGGGGCTCGCCGGTAAGAACGTCGCGCTCTCGGACGACGCGGTCGCGACGATCATCAGCAAGTACACGCGCGAGGCCGGCGTTCGCCAACTCGAGCGTCAGGTCGGCGCGGTCGCGCGAAAAGTCGCGCGAAAGGTCGCCGCCGGCGACACGAAGATGATCGCCGACGGAAAGATCGACGCCGAGGAGGTCCGCACGCTGCTCGGCCGTCCGCGTGTGCACCCCGAGCGAGCCGCCGAGGAGAACGAGATCGGCGTCGCCACGGGCATGTACTACACCCCCGCGGGGGGCGACATCATGTTCGTCGAGGCGTCGATCCGCCGCATGTTCGGCGCGGGCCAGCGCTCGACCGATGAGGAGCGCACGCAAGTGAGCGGCTGGGGAAATGTGTCGCTCATCCTCACCGGCCAACTCGGAGACGTGATGAAAGAGTCGGCGCGCGCGGCCATGACATACGCCGCGACACACGCGTCGAAGCTGCAGATCCCCGAGGATCGCCTCGGTTCGATCGAGGTGCACATCCACGTGCCGGCGGGCGCGATTCCGAAGGACGGTCCTTCCGCCGGCGTGACGATGGCGACGGCGTTGGTGAGCGCGATGTCGGGGCGCGCGGTCCGCAAAGACGTGGCGATGACCGGCGAGATCACGCTGCGCGGCCGCGTCCTACCGATCGGCGGCGTGAAGGAGAAGGTGTTGGGCGCGCACCGAGCGGGGATCTCGACCATCATTCTGCCGAAGGACAACGAGGCGGACATGGAGGACATCCCGGAGGACGTGCGCAACCAGCTGAAGTTCCACTGCGTTGCCACGCTCGAAGAGGTGTTCGCCGTCGCGCTCGTGCCGCTGGCCGCGCAGCCGGCCGCCGCGCCGACGCTGATGGAGACCGACGCCGCGAAGGTCGCATAGCCTCTCAACCGGTGATCGGGCGACCATGCCTGGTCACCGGTTACGCTCTTGCGCAGATGGCCGGGCCGTTTACTGTATGCAAAACGGTGTACGAAGGGATTCTTCTATCCCCCGGCCAATGCACCTCCCAATTCGTGGACTCGTCCGGCGGCTCGCTGCCACTGTCGTTGCGAGCGTCGCCCTCGCTTGCTCCCACGACGCCGCGACCGGACCCGGCGCCCCGTCCGATTTCACCGCTGACCAGGTCTCGGTCGGAACGCCTCCCGGCTGGGGTGGCTCGGTCTCGTCGAACGCGTACATGCTGGGGCTCGATCGAAGCACTCGACACGGCGGCACGTCGTCGGCGTTCATCTATGGCCTCACCAACGCGCCGACGACTTTCGCGACGCTGACGCAGGCGGTTCGCGCCGACAGCTATCGCGGGAAGCGCCTGCGATGGTCCGCGTGGGTGAAGACGGAGAATGTGAGTGGTTCGGCCGCCGGGCTCTGGATGCGCGTCGACAGTCCGGGCGCCACCACCGCATTCGACAACATGAGCAATCGCCGGCTCCAAGGGTCGGCAGATTGGCACGAGATCTCCGTCGTGCTCGACGTCGCGCCGAACGCATTGGACATCGCGCTCGGAATTCTTCTGGACGGCAGCGGCGTGATCCTCGTCGACGACGCGAAGTTCGAAGTCGTCGGAAACGACGTCAACTCGACGAACCAGTTCCCGACGCCGGTACCGATCTCCGTCGATTCCGCGACCCTCGCCGCTCAGTATTCGCGGAGTCCCAATGTGCCGAACGACCTCGACTTCGAGGGTCCTCAAGCCATCGCGTCATCCGCCGTCGCCTGGCTCGCCTCCCACACCGTAGTGGTCAACACGACGGACCCGAACGCGAGTCTCGACGATCTGCTGCCGCTCGTTCAGATGGTCGGATCGGCGCACCTGATCGGGTTGGGCGAAGACACGCACGGTACTCGCGAGTTCTTCCGGATGAAGCACCGGATCCTCGAGCTCATGGTCAAGCAACTCGGCGCCACGCACCTCGCCATCGAAGCGACGTCCCCCGAGTCCGACGACATGAACCAGTACGTGCTGAACGGCGTCGGCGATCCGAGCAGGCTCTTGTCGAGGCTCTACTTCTGGACGTGGAACACTCAGGAAGTGCTCGACATGATCCAATGGATGCGATCGTGGAACACCACGGCGCCGGCGAATCAGAAAGTGCAGTTCCTCGGGTTCGACATGCAATTCCCCGGCGCGGCGATGGACAGCGTCGCCGCGTTCATCGGCCGGGTGGATCCGTCGCGCGCCAGCTTTGTGTCGACGAACTATGCCTGCCTCGCGCCGTATCGAAACAACGGACCCTCGTTCGCCAATTCCACCGCCGTCTACGCCGCGCAGTCCGCGAGCACCAAAGCGTCGTGCGCCGCGGGATTGCAGCAGGTCTTCAACGCGATCGACAGCTCCAAAGCCGCGTACACCGCAGCGTCGTCGCCCGCGGTCTACGAGAGCATCAAGCACGACGCGCGACTCGTTCAGCAGTTCGAAGCAATGGCGTCGATCACCAACGCGGGGGCGTCGAGCTACTCGCGCGATCAATCGATGGCCGAGAACATCGGATGGATCCGCGATCACGCACCGGCCGGCGCTCGAATCGTGTTGTGGGCGCACAACGGGCACATCAACCGTGTGCCGCCATTGATGGGCTCGTACCTCGGGGCCAGCTACGGAGCCGACTACGTCAACCTTGGATTCGCCTTCGGGCACGGACGGTTCAACGCCGTGGGATCGAACGCCCCACTACAATCGTGGGACGCCGAGCTGATACCGGCGAACTCCCTCGAAGCGGCCTTCGCCGGAACCGAAAAACAGCTAGCCCTTCTAGACACCCGTCTTATCCCCGCTGCCGGCCCTTCCGCCGCACCGCTCGCCGGCCCGATCCCGATGCGCTCGATCGGCGCCGTGTTCAACCCCTCGATCGAATCGGCGTACTTCACCAGCGCGATTCTCCCCGGCGACTTCGACCTTCTCTTGTACGTGAACTCGACGACTGCCAGCACGCTGCTGCCTTTCGTCTTCTGACCGCGCGTGCCGGCACCAATCCCCGCTCGCGTGGTCCCGCCACGCGATGCACATTGAAGTGCGGCTGGCCGAGTTTCCCATCGAAGCGCCGCCGAAAAACTTCCCGGAGCACCCCAGTATGAGAAGCACAGGTCTCTCGCCACGCCGCGCGCGCGCTGCGCTCGGCGTCTTCTTCGCGACCCTTGTGATCCCTGCATCATCGGCGATCGCTCAGCGCGGCGGCGGCGGCGGGCGTGGGGGTGGCGGCGCAGGCAACGGCGCTGTTCAAGCCGGCAACCCGACGACGGGAAGCGACTCGGCGGCGGGAGGCGGCGCACGCCGAACCGGACTCGCATCCACGGCGTCCGCACCACGTGACATCGTCGCGATGACTGAGGCGGCGCCGACGACGACCCACCACTCGGTCAACGTGCGCGGGCAGACGATCAGCTACACGGCCAACGCGGGCATGCTCCCGATCCGCAACGAGCAGACCGACGCCGTCGAAGGCGGCATGTACTACGTCGCGTACACGAAGGACGGCGCCAACCCGGCGACGCGTCCGATCACCTTCGCGTTCAACGGCGGCCCCGGCTCGGCGACGGTGTGGCTGCATCTCGGCGCGTTCGGTCCGAAGAAGGTGAAGCTCAACGCCGACGGAACCGCGCCGCCGCCGCCCTACACCTTCGAGGACAACCCCAACACGCTGCTCGACCAGACGGATCTGGTGTTCATCGACGCCGTCGGCACGGGCTACAGCCGCGCCGCGACGCAGGCGTTGGGTGCGCGTTTCTGGGGGCTCGATGAAGATCTGAACTCGTTCCGCGAGTTCATTCGTCTCTACCTCACGCGTTTCGACCGCATGGGTTCGCCGAAGTTCCTGGCTGGCGAGAGTTACGGCACGACGCGCGCGTCGGGGCTCTCGGGGCTCCTCGCCGACGACGGTATCGCGCTCAACGGCGTGATTCTGCTCTCGTCGGTGCTGAACTTCGGGTATTCGTCGCAGGTGCGCGGCAATGACATCGGCTTCATCAACTTCATTCCGACGTACGCCGCCACCGCGTGGTACCACAAGAAGCTCCCCGCCGATCTCCAGAAGCAGTCGATCGAGGAAGTCACCGCGGCCGCGGAGAAGTGGTCGGTGACCGAGTACGCCGCGGCGCTCATGAAGGGGAACAAGCTGGCGCCGACCGAGCGGCAGGCGACGATCGATCAGATGGCGCGATTCACAGGCTTGTCAAAGGAAGTCATCGACCAGAACGACCTGCGCGTCGCGCTCGGCACGTTCGACTCCGAGCTGCTGCGCGACCAGCACGTGACGGTCGGTCGCCTCGACGGTCGCTTCACGGGTTTCGCGCCGCTCGCGGGCGGACGCGGCGGCGGCGCTGGCGTCGGCGATCCGAGCGACATCAGCATCCGCAACACTTTCACGCCGGTGCTCACCGATTACACGCGTCGTGAGCTGAACTACCGCAACGAGGACACCTACTACATCCTCGGCGGCGGCATCGGACGGTGGAACTACCCGCAGAACTCGTACGCGACGGTCGTGCCGAATCTCGAGCGGGCCTTCGCGAAGAACTCGTACATGAAGCTGTACGTCGCCGAAGGCTATTACGACGCCGCCACGCCGTACTGGGCGGTCGAGTACACGCTCTCACACCTGTCGATCGATCCGAAGGTTTCGAAGAGCAACATCACGGTCGGCAAGTTCACGGCGGGCCACATGATGTACATCGACGAACCGTCGATGAAGAAGCTCCGCAACGACCTGGAGAAATTCTACAGCAGCGCGGTCAAGGAACAGGTCGTCCCGTAAGCGTCGGGGCGATCAAGCGCGGCGGCGGCGAGAAGAGCGGCCCCCACTGCGGGACTTTCCACGGATTGTCCCGCAGTTCCTCGGGCTCGGTGCCCGGCATGAAGTACTCGGTGTACCGCAGGTCGAATGGCGTCGCCGCCGTCGCGATCTTGCCCGTCGTGCGGTCGATTTGCGCGTAGACGAGCCCGTCCGGCGGCGGTCCCCAGCCGCTCGTCGAGCGGTCTTGGTAGTACTTGCCGATCATCTGCCCCCAGATCGGCGCGGCCAGCAAGCCGCCAACGGCGCCCGACGCGATCGGCTTCGGCTGATCGAATCCAAGCCACACACCGGCGACGACGTCCGGCGTCATCCCGACGAACCACACATCGCGGTTGTCGTTCGTCGTGCCCGTCTTGCCGGCAACCGGCACGTTGTCCGGGACGGCTTTCCGAGCCGCGGTTCCGCTTCCCCGGTCGGCGACGTCGCGCATCATGTCGCGCACGATGAACGCAACGCGCGGATCGAGCACCTGCTGCGGCGTCGACGCGGGACGCGCGTACACCGCGCGATTGGCCACGTCGTTGATGCGCGTGATGAAGCGCGGCTGCACGACGGCGCCGTTGTCGGCGAACGCGGTGTACGCGGTCACCATGTCGATCGGGTGCACCGACGACGCGCCGATCGCGCTCGCCGGCACCGGGTCGATCTTCGTCGTGATGCCGAGGCGCTGCGCCAGCGACGAGACAGAATCCATGCCGACTCGCATGCCGAGCTGGATCGCGATCATGTTGCGCGAGTGGACGAGCCCTTCGCGCATCGTCATCGCGATGTTGGTCGGCACGCCCTCCTTCCACGTCGTCAATCCCCAAAATTTCCCATCGATTTCCTGCGGCTTGTACTCGTCTCCGGTGACGAGCGGAATGTCGAGCGCCGTGTCGGGAACGACCGTGTTGGCGGAGATGCTGTCCTCGATCGCCTTCGCATAGACGATCGGCTTCATCGATGAACCAGGTTGGCGGAGCGCGGTCGTCGCGCGATCAAACGGCGCCCGCTGGTAGTTGCGTCCACCCACGAGCGCGCGGACGTCTCCCGTGCGCGGGTCCATCGCGACGGCCATCGCCTGCAGATAGTCGGTCTGACTGCCCTTCGCCGCCGCTTGTGTGAGATGCTTGTAGCCCTTCTGGGCTTCGATCTTGTTCGTGCCATCGACGATCGCGTCGACGGCCGCGCGCTGCAGCGACGGATCGAGCGTCGTGTAGATTTTGTAGCCGCCGTTGGCCACGGGAATGCCAGCCCGCTCTGCCTGGTGCCGCACTTCATCGACGAAGTAGCCCGCCGCGGCGGACATGCCGCCGTTCGGCGCCGTCACCAACGGCTCGAGCTTCGCCTTGTCGGCGAGTGCCTGCGTGATGTACTGCTGATCCGCCATCATCTGGAGAATCAGGTTGCGCCGATCCTTCGCTCGCTGCGGATGCGCGATCGGGTCGTAGTACGGCTGCGACTTGGGCAGGCTGGCGAGCGTCGCGGCTTCGGCGAGCGTGAGTCGTGACGCCGGATGTCCGAAGTAGTGGCGGGCTCCCGCCTCGACGCCGTACCAGCCGCGGCCGAGGTTGATCTGATTGAGGTACGCTTGAAGGATCGTGTCCTTCGGGTAGTGACGCTCCATCTCGCGCGCGGCCGACTGCTCGCGGAGCTTGCGAGAGAAGCCCGCCGTGCCGCTGACCTCGCGCCGATCGATGATGTCGGGGTGCATGTAGCCGACGAGCTGCTGCGTGATCGTGCTCCCGCCGCCGCGATTCTCGTTGAGGATCTTGCCTTTGATCACGCCCAGCACGGCGCGGACGTCGACCCCGTCGTGCTCGTAGAAGCGTTGGTCTTCGACCGAGATGAAGGCCTTCGGGACGTACCACGGGATCGATTTGATCGGAACGCTGGTGCGCATCTCGCGGCCGATCTCGCCGATGAGCGACGAGTCGCGCGCGTAAACGAGCGTGGACTGGGCGAGCGGGATGATCTGCCACGCTTCGCCCGTCTTGGGCATCGTGTCCTGGGCGCCGGCCGTCGCTGCAAGCGCGGCGGCGATCAGCGCATATGTGAGGGTACGGACGCGCGCGGCGCCCGTCGGGGAAAGACGAGTCAAAGTCTTGTAGCCGTTGTATCTGTGCAGATCGTGGTACCCCGCTGAGCCGGAATCTCGCCCACCTCGTTCTTGGCGCGCTACCTTTCGTTCCATGCCCCCGCTCGTCCACCTCGCCGTGGCCCAAATCAAGCCGCGGAAAGGCGATTACCGCGGCAACCTCGAGCGGCTGAAAGCGGTCTTTGCCCAGGTCGACCAGCTCAGGCCCCGGCCGACCGTGCTCTGTCTCGCCGAGAGCGCGCTCACCGGCTACTTCCTCGAGGGCGGCGTTCGCGACAACGCCGTCACCGCCGGCACGCTCGCCGCGGATCTCGACGCCGTCTACCGAAGCGCCGTCACATCGCCGGCTCCAATCGACGTGACGATCGGGTTCTATGAAGTATGGAACAACAAGCTCTATAACAGTGCGATGTACGTCACACTTGGCGAGGGCGAGCCGAGAATCGCGCACGTGCACCGCAAGGTGTTTCTGCCGACGTACGGCCTGTTCGACGAAGAACGGTTCGTCGAGCGCGGCCGTGAGGTTCGCGCGTTCGACACGTCGTGGGGCCGGGCTGCGCTCCTCGTGTGCGAAGACGCCTGGCATAGCCTGACGGCGACGATCGCCGCGCTCGACGGGGCGCAGATCATCTTCGTGTGCGCGGCGGCACCGGCTCGCGGGGCCCAACCCAAGGGCGACGCGGTCCCGGGACCCGCCAGCGTAAGCCGCTGGGACCGGCTGATTCGCGATATTGCGGACGAGCACGGCGTGTTCGTCTCATTGTCGTGCCTGGTAGGCAGCGAGGGGGGCAAGGTCTTCCCCGGCGGATCGATGGTCGTGGGGCCGGCGGGCGACGTCCGCGCCCGCGCGCCGTTGTGGGACGAATCGGTACTCTCGATTGGCGTAGACCTCGGCGACTGCACGCGGGCACGCACCGACATGCCGCTCATCGCCGACCTCGAGACCATGGTGCCGCACCTCAAGCGGAACATCGACGACATCCTGGCCGGCGCGCCGACGAAGCTCGAGTTCGACCCCGCGACCGCTCGGCCGGACGACTCGGCGCGACGCGATTCGCGCGACGCGGACGGGACCGGCGAGACGCGCGACCATGGGCTTCCCGTCATACGAGTGGCGCCGACCAGCCACGAGCCTCCGGCGCCGCTCACGATCGACCCCGCGCTCACCGAGCAGTGGCTCGTCCATTTCATTCGAGACGAGATGGAGCGCCGCCACTTCAAGCGAGCCGTTGTCGGCATATCGGGCGGCGTCGATTCGGCGGTGACCACGTATCTCGCGGCCCGCGCGCTCGGAGCGAAGAACGTGATCGGCGTGCGCATGCCTTACCGGTCCTCGAGCCGAGAGAGCCTCGACCACGCTCAGCTGGTCATCGACGCGCTTGGGATCCAGTCGCGGACGGTCGACATCACGCCGGCGGTGGACGGCTACTTGTGCCACGAGCCCGACGCCGACGGCGGCCGGCGGGGCAACGTGATGGCGCGCATGCGCATGATCACGCTGTTCGACCTCGCCGCCAAGCACCAGGCGATCCCGCTCGGCACGGGGAACAAGACCGAACGCCTGTTCGGCTACTTCACCTGGCACGCCGACGACTCGCCGCCGATCAACCCGCTCGGCGATCTGTTCAAGACGCAGGTGTGGACGCTCGCGCGTCAGCTCGGCGTACCGGAGGTGATCGTCGAGAAGCCGCCGACGGCGGATCTCATCGTCGGGCAGACAGACGAGGGAGACTTCGGCATCAGCTACGCGAAGGCGGATGAGATTCTGAATTGGCTGGTGGCCGGATTCCAGCCCGAGGAGCTCGTCGCGCGCGGGTTCGACGCCAAGGAAGTGGAGATCGTGCGGCGCCGCGTTGCGAGTACGCACTGGAAGCGGCGGCTGCCGACGGTCGCGATGCTCAGCCCGACGGCGATCGGCGAATCGTATCTGCGCCCCGTCGACTACTAGGCGACTTGCTGCTGGGCGACTTGCTGCGCCGCGCGCGCGAACGCGAGGCTCACGGCGCGTTTCGCGCAGCGTTTCAACGCGCGATGCACCGCTCGGGCGTGCGCGATGAAGTTGAGCCCCGCCCAGGGATGCCGAGAGAAGAACTCCGTGGGCAGGAGGTCGCCCTTGAGACGATTGCACCGCGCGCAGGCGAGAACGACGTTGCCGGCGACGTGAGCGCCGCCGTGGGCGAGCGGATGAACGTGGTCGAGCGTCGCCACGTCGAAGTCGAGGAGCGAGCCGCAATAGACGCACCGGCGATCGCAGTCGCGCATCGCGGCTCGCTTGATGGCGCGCTTCTGTGGTCCGGAGGCGATGGTCTTGCGCGATCGTGATCCGCGCGGGAGTCGCGCCAGGGATACGTGATCGACCTGGCCGTGGCCGCGTCGTGCAGACTTACCCGTCGCTTGGTTCCTTCGACTCTGAGGACGACTCAGGGACGACCTCTCCATGGGCGCCTTCGCGCGGCTGCCACCCGTCGGCCTGGGACGTTGGCCGACGAACGTGGCTCGAGGCGGCGCGCTCCGATCCTGACCTCGTAGGGCCTGACTCCTCGAACACGGGAATCGCAACAGTGCGGTCCATCGCGGCCGCGGTGACCGGATCTCGCAGCGCGGCGATGATGCGGGCGGCGTAGGCGTCGAGGATCGTCCGGTCGGGCATTACCGACCCGCCGAACGGCAAGGGAATGTCGAATCCATCGCCTTGGCGGCGCGGAATGATGTGCACGTGATAATGCGGCTCGTCCTGGCCCGCGGCGGAGCCGCTGTTGACGACGACGTTCATCGCGTCGGTCCCGGCCACGCGGCGGATGGCGGCCCCCAGGTCGACAGTGAGCTTGAACAGGTGCAGCGCCAGGTCGCGCGGGACGTCGGCGACCGACTCGTAGTGCTCGCGCGGTACGACCAGCACGTGGCCGTTGTTCACCGGCTGCACGTCCATGAACGCGATCGCCCGTGAATCCTCATGGCAGATCGACACTTCAGCCGCGCCATGGATCATGTCACAAAACGTGCAATGGGCGATCCGACGCTTGATCATGACTGTCTCGAGATGTGCCTGCTCTTCATAAGCGCAGATCGAGTGCCACCGATTTCAGCTGCCGCGCGGCGCGACGGCGACTCTCCTAAAGCCACGCCGGAGCTTATTTTCCGTGCATGGCCACGACGACCAAAGCCGAGCGCAAGACCGCCGGGTTGACTCGCGAACAGCTGGTTGATGCGTACCGCACGATGTACCTGTCGCGGCGGCTCGACGATCGCGAGCTCCAGCTCAAGCGCCAGAACAAAATTTTTTTCCAGATCTCGAGCGCGGGCCACGAAGCGGTGATGACGGCCGCCGGACTCGTGCTCAAGCCGGCGTACGATTGGTTCTACCTGTACTATCGCGACCGCGCGCTCTGCCTCCAGCTCGGCATGACGCCCGAGGAGATGCTGCTCTCGGCCGTCGGCGCGGCGAACGATCCGAATTCCGGCGGACGGCAGATGCCGAGCCACTGGGGACACAAGAAGCTCAACATCGTGTCCACGTCGTCGCCGACAGGAACACAGTTCCTGCAAGCGGTCGGCTCCGCCGAGGCCGTACTCAGAGCGAGCCAGCTCGGCATGAAGGACGGATTCGAGGCCGATGAAGTCGTGCTGTGCACGACCGGCGACGGCACGACCAGCGAAGGCGAGTTCTGGGAGTCGCTCAACGGCGCGTGCAATCTCAGAGTGCCGATCGTGTATCTCGTCGAGGACAACGGCTACGCGATCTCGGTTCCGGTCGAGGTGAACACGGCCGGCGGCAGCATCTCCAAGCTCGTCGCGTCGTTCCCGGGATTGTACGTCGAAGAGGTCGACGGATGCGATTTCGTCGCGAGCCACGAGGCGATGCAGCGCGCAGTGGACTACGCGCGCCAGCGCAAGGGACCGGCGCTCATCCACGCGCACGTCATTCGTCCCTACTCGCATTCGCAGTCGGACGACGAAGTGATGTATCGCCCGCCCGAGGAGCGCGACGCCGACGCCGCGCGCGATCCCCTCAATACGTTCCCCGCGTGGCTCGTCGCGCAGGGCCACGCCACCGAGGCGCAGCTCCAACAGATTCGCGAGGAGGCCGACGCGGCCGTCCTCGCCGCCACCGATGCGGCGCTGGCCGCCCAGCAGCCGGGCCCGGAGACGGTCGAGCGTTTCGTCTATTCGCCGGACGTCGATCCGGCGAGCGAGCAGTTCGACACGGAGGACGATCCGCAGTTCTCCGGCAACGAGACGACGATGGTCGACCTGCTCAACGCCTGCATGCGCGACGAGATGCGGCGCGATGAGAAGATTCTCATCTTCGGCGAGGACGTCGCCGACGTCTCGCGCGAGAAGTACATGGGCAAGGTCAAGGGCAAGGGCGGCGTGTTCAAGGTGACGTGGGGACTCCAGAAGGAGTTCGGCAGCTCGCGCGTCTACAACTCGCCGCTCGCCGAAGCGTCGATCGTCGGCCGCGCCATCGGGCTGGCCATTCGCGGATTCAAGCCCGTCGTCGAAGTGCAGTTCTTCGACTACATCT
>Ga0326726_10003650_pt1 | contig 14119 bp, 9 predicted proteins | sample MHFenrmetagenome_2_FD_207603 | JGI IMG/M metagenome (GOLD analysis project Ga0326726, IMG submission 207603) | Lab enriched peat soil microbial communities from Michigan Hollow, Ithaca, NY, United States - MHF15MN | ecosystem: Environmental > Terrestrial > Soil > Wetlands > Peat | place: USA... | reverse complement strand
CTGGACGTGAAAGTTCGGGAAGGAGACGATGTCAAGGCGGGGGATGAACTGATTCACCTGGATGATTCAGTGCTTAAAATCCAGCGCGAAATTGCAGCAGCAAACCTGGAGTCAGCGCAAATAGCCCTGCAGCAACTGACGTCTCCGGCCGCTCTGGCAGTTGCCCAGCAGACAGTCGCCCAGGACCAACAGGCGCTGGATAATGCCCAGGCAAGCTTGAACAACCAGCTTTATTACTCGACGAATGACGGTGCGATCAAAAATGCTCTGGCGAGTCTGACTCTGGCGAACGATAATTTGGACAAAATAAAATCGCTTTACGACAAAACGCCAGGCGACCCGGAGAAGGACGCCATGAAGGCAGCAGTTTACCAGAAGCTTTACGCCGCCCGGCAGGCTGCTGATAAGGCAAAATACAACTACAATTGGTGGACCGGGAAGCCCAACCAGGAGCAGATCGATTTAAAAACGGCCCAGCTGGCGCTGGCCAAAGCCAAGCTGGCCGAGGACCAAGTTTTGATGAATGTGCTGATGGGAGAGCCGATCCCTGATAACGCCACCGGCGCGGGAATCATGCAGTTGCAGAAGGCGCAGCTTGCCGTACAGGTCGCACAGAGCAACCTTGATCTGCTCGACACCCAAATCGGGAAGATGAGGATCAATTCACCGGTCGATGCAGTAGTGATGACCCGCAGCGCCGAACCGGGCAGCGTGGTGAACGCCGGAGCAGCGCTGCTGACCCTGGGTCGGTTGGACGATTTGACCATCACGGTCTACGTACCGGAGGACCGCATTGGACAGGTTCTGCTGGGGGAGAAGGCCAAGGTGAACGTGGATTCGTTCCCGGGGGAGGCTTTCGGCGCCACGGTAACCTACATCTCGGACCAGGCGGAATTTACCCCCCGCAACGTCGAGACCGTGTCCGGACGCAAGAACACTGTTTTTGCCGTCAAGCTAAAACTGGATGACGCCAGTGGACGACTCAAGCCCGGCATGCCTGCCGACATAACTTTCGAATCTAAATAATCATGGAATCGGAAGTTCTTCTCGAAACCAGGGACCTGGTCAAGATGTATGACTCCCTGCCTGCCGTCAATGGGTTGAACCTCGAGGTGCGGGCTGGAGAAATGGTCGGCTTGGTGGGCCCGGACGGAGCTGGCAAGACCACCGCTATCCGCCTGATGGTAGGTGCGCTTGAACCCACCAGCGGGACGATCCGCGTTGCTGGTTACGAGCTTCCTGCACAGGTGGAAAAAGCCCGTGAGCATCTGGGTTATCTGGCTCAGCGCTTCAGCCTGTACGGCGACCTAACCGTCCGCGAAAACCTGGAATTTTTCGGTGAGGTCTTTGAAATCCCGGAGGCCGAACGCAAACAGCGTTCCCAGGACCTATTGCGTTTCGCCGGACTGGAGGAATTTGCCAATCGTCCAGCTGCCGCCCTGTCGGGAGGCATGCAAAAAAAACTGGGGCTGGCGACCGCCCTGGTTCACCGTCCAAAAGTCCTTTTGCTGGATGAGCCGACCGGCGGGGTCGACCCGGTGGCCCGCCAGGAATTCTGGCAATTATTGATCGGGCTGCTACGGGCCGGTTCGGCCGTGCTGGTAAGCACCCCGTACATGGACGAAGCCATGCGATTTAACCGCGTGATCTTTATGAACCACGGCCGCTCCCTGACACAGGGCGCGCCGCGTGACCTGATGAACAGCCTGAACGGGCGCATCCTGGAACTAGACACAGGTCAGAGCATGGCTGCCCGCGCGGTTGCCGTTGAAGATCCCGAGGTGGAGGATGTGCATACCTTCGGCGAATATCTTCATCTGCGCGTCCGCTCAGCCGGAGGTCCTATGGACCGCTTGCCGAAGCGCATGCAGGAGGCGGGTATTCCGCTCAATCATCTTAAGCCTGTGACGCCCTCCCTGGAGGACGTTTTTATCCAGCTTCTGGGAATGGAAGAACATTTAAATGACAAATGATATTCCAGCCCTGGAAGTAAAGGGCCTGACGAAACGCTTCGACCAGTTCACAGCCGTGGACCATGTCTCCTTTACTGTGAGGCGCGGCGAAGTGATCGGATACCTCGGCCCGAACGGCAGCGGCAAGACCACAACCATCCGCATGCTGTGCGGCCTGATGACGCCATCGGAGGGCACGGCCGAGATCCTGGGAATTGATGTGGTGAAGAACCCGGAGGCCATCAAGCCGCATATCGGCTATATGTCGCAAAAATTTTCGCTCTATGATGAGCTGACTGTGATGGAAAACCTGGAGTTCTATGCCGAGGTCTACGAGATTCCCAAGGCGACGAAAAAGGAACGCATCCAGGAGGTCCTGCGCACCGCCGGGTTGGACGGGCGCTCCGGCTCGATGACGGGCAGCCTGTCCGGAGGCTGGCGCCAGCGCCTGGCGCTGGGCTGCGCCATGCTGCATCAACCGCCGCTCCTTTTCCTGGACGAGCCCACCAGCGGCGTGGACCCGATTGCCCGGCGGGAGTTCTGGGATCTCATCTACATTTTTGCGTCTCAGGGCACCACGGTCTTTATCACCACCCATTACATGGATGAAGCCGAACACTGCAGCCGGGTGGGTTTCATGTACCGCAGCAAACTGCTGGCCTTCGATTCACCCCGGAACCTTAAAACTGCCTACTTGAAGGGAGCGGCTTGGGATCTGGCCGCCACCCCTCTCCTGGAGGCCGTCGAAATCCTGAGCGGGATGGAGGGAGTGGCTCAAGCCAGCCTGCACGGGGACCGCGCCCATGTCATCATCGACCCGCAGCTCTGGACCACCCAGGGATTGATCGAAGCCCTGTCCGAGAAGAAGATAACCGTTCTGTCGATCGAGACGGTCGAATCATCATTAGAGGATGTATTTACACTGTTGGCGCACCGCGGCAAGGATTCAATGACGGTGGCTTGAAGCTCCCGGATTTGATCATCAAAGTATTGAAGAGGGGAAATGTACAAAGAGGGTATGTCCGAGCAGTCCCTGGCGACAATTCGGGCAGGATAACCAACGGAGTCCGTTTCAGTGCCGGGACAGGCTCCTTCAAACAGAAATTCCTATGGACGTCCAAACAAACGCATGGCTGGCAAGGCGAGGTTCTCGTAATCGAACAGTGCCTGGTTTTCCCAGTTATTACCAGCGGACGGATCGAATGGATCCCAGCCATTGCCGGGGACAGCTGTCCAGGTGGCGTCCCAATAGAAAACGCCGAGCCCGCGTCCGTCCGGCACCGCGCGCACTACCGCCATCACATCGGACAGCATCCTGGCCTGGCCTTCAGGCGTGAAAGGATAGCCAGGCTGCTCCTGGAACCGGATGATGTTTTCGTAATTATCGTTGTCGTCCGGAGTGAAGGCATAGGCTGTTTCGACTACCACAATGTTCTTTTTATAACGGCCGGCAATATCGTTTAAGTTGTTCTGCAGGTCCGCCAGGCTTCCGTGCCAGTAAGGATAATAAGAAGTGCCAATAAGATCAAAGTGTACTTCCTGCTGAATGATGTTATCAAACCACGATCGAAACAATCCGTTATTGCCGCCATTATCCACATGCAACATGATCAAGGTCTTTGGGCAACAGTCCTTTACAGCACGATGACCTTCCTTGAGGAGGGCGGCAAGGTTATCGAAACTGATGTCATTTTTACCGTCAGGCCACAACATTCCATTTGTAATCTCATTGCCAATTTGCACCATATCGGGCTGCGTGCCCTGTTGCTTTAAACTATTACAAATATCAAAGGTGTAATCGTACAAGGCTTTTTTGAGTCCCTCGAAATCGAGTTTCTCCCACGCTTTGGGTTTGGGCTGTTTACCGGGGTCGGCCCAACTATCGGAGTAATGAAAATCCACCAACAACTTGATGTTAAGCTCCTTGAGGCGCGTCGCCATCTCAAGCAGTTGGGCTTTGCCATGATAGCCATCTGGTGAATTGACCCAGACGCGGATGCGGGCATAATTCAGTCCGTGGTCGCGAAAGATTTTCAGCGCGTCGCCATGCATACCGTCCTCTGAACGGTAAAGGCCTCCTATGTCTTCGGACTTTTTCAGGCTGGAAATATCCGCCCCCATGATGGAAAGTGCCGCCCGTCCCTGGACAATTTCCACGTCGTCGAAGCTGACCCATTCCCCGTCTTCGACATCAGAGTACAGGCTGATCGAGCATTTATTCTTCGTGACTTTGGCCGAAACGACAATTTGCAGCCACTGGTCCGATCTCACAACCGGCACCGAAGCCCGGACCGGTACGCCGCCGAATTCCTTCAGGGCAATATAAGCGTCCTTCTGCCCACCGCTGGAGCGCACCCAGGCACGCAAAGTGTACCAGCCGTTGAGAACCTGCTGCAGCGTTTGAGTCGTTTCGAGTTTACCGGCGCCGTGTGTAAGACGGAACCGGCCGGAGTGGGCATCCGATTCCAGAATGCCGGCCGTCTTCCAGCCGGTCAGGTTGGATTCAAAGCCGGGATTGTCGATGGCCGGGGGGAGAATTGTGCGGGTCATAAAATAAGCGCCCTTGACGGATGCCTGCTTCCGCGCTGCGCATTATGCTGTTTCGATGACTGCGACACCGTTCGGCTCGAGAACGATCGAGCCTTTCACGGATTGAGCGGTCAGCAAGTCTCGACCAATCCCTTCAAGCAGGACTTCAACTATCTCATCTCTGTGGTTCAACAGGAACAGCCAGGATTTCCCATCCTTCGAGCGTCGCAAGGCCTCCACACCAACAGGAAGGTCCTGCATCACGGGCACGATGCCTGCTTCGTAACAGACCCGACCAAGCAACCATTCGAGAGCTGCCGGTTCCAATTCCGTTCCCAGATAGTAACCACACCCCTTTCCAAAACTGTGACGGGTAACCGCAGGCAGCCCGGTGTAGTAGTCCTTTTCATAGACGGCAAGCGACTCACAGCCCTGCACGTGAATCACATCACTCCAAAAAGAGCAGGTAAAGCTCCGGCCGTCGGTGGTGCGCAGAGAATTAGTTAACCCCTCCGGGAAGACAGCATATTCTTCGACGGTTAATCCCAGCATCTCATGGAAGGAAGCCGGATACCCGCCCAACCGGATTTGCTCGTTTTCGTCAACGATGCCGCTGAAGAAGGACATCAACAGGGTGCCGCCCTTGCCAACATAGCGGTTAATATTTTCGGCGGCCGAGTCACTGACGAGATATAGGTTTGGCGCGATGACCAATTTGTACCGCGAGAGATCGGCCTGCGGGTGGACAAAGTCCACGGTGATGTTGTGGGTGAAAAGCGTTTGATAGTATAAATAAATTTGTGGGAGCAATTTCAAATCATTCGAAGGCTTGCTTTCAAGTTCCAGCGCCCACCAATTCTCCCAATCCATCAAAATGGCGACTTCGGCATTCACCTGGCTGGAAAGAAGCTCATCGAGTTTGGGCAATTCATTGCCGAGTGTCTTGACTTCGCGCCAGATCCGCGAATCGGTTCCGGCATGGGGTACCATCCCGCTGTGATGTTTCTCCGCGCCAGCTATTGACTGTCGCCACTGAAAGAACATGATGCCGTCCGCGCCGCGTGCCACCGCTTGAAGACTGCCGAGGCGCATGATGCCGGGACGCTTGTTGACATTGCGCTGGCGCCAGTTAACCTGTGACGGCGCCTGCTCCATCAGCAGCCAGGGGCGGCGCGCGCCAACCGAGCGAATCAGGTCACAGACCATCCCGGCTTGAATCATCCAATCAGGCTGGTAGGTATCGGGATAGCTGTCGTTGGCAACGAGGTCCTCCTGCGCAGCAAACTTAAAGTAATCCACGCCTTTGTGAAATCCCATGAAATTGGTGGTCACCGGGATGTTGGGCGTAATCCCCTTCAGGATAGCCTGCTGCTCTTTAAAACAAGTCAGCCACGAATCCGATGTGAAACGGGCCCAGTCAAGCTGCTGGGTCGGATTATGCTGAGCAGGTGTACCGCGCGGCGGTTGGATCTCCTCCCAATCACCATAGCTTTGCCCCCAGAAAGCCGTGCCCCAGGCGAAATTGAGTTTCTCAAGCGTAGCATAGCGCTGCTTCAGCCACTCCCTGAAAGCGGCGGTAGAGTTGTCGCAGTAACAATCTTTGACATGGCAACCATATTCGTTATCCACATGCCACATCGCCAGGGCGGGATGATTCTTGTAGCGTTCCGCCAGTTCGGCAGCAATGCGTGTGGCATACCGGTGATAATCGGGGTTGTGCGGGCAGTAATGACGGCGTGAGCCGTGCCAGAGTGTAGCTCCTTCCTCATTGACCGGCAGCATCTCCGAGTGCAAACTCACCATCCAGGCAGGCGGTGAGGCGGTGGGCGTAGCCAGGTTCACGGAAACGCCGTGTGCGTTGAGCAGGTCCATCAGCCGGTCAAGCCAGGCGAAGTCAAACTCACCGGGCCTGGGTTCCAGTTTGGCCCATGAGAAAATGCCAAGCGAAACCAGATTGACCCCTGCCTCCCGCATCAACTGTGCGTCTTCAAGCCAGGTTTCTTCCGGCCACTGGTCGGGGTTGTAATCGCCGCCGTAAATGATATGAGGGAAATTCATGAGTCTCCAAATTCGGAATCTTCACCACAAAGAGCACCTGGAGTCACAAAGGGGACCCTTAATAGACCTCCCTGCGTGGTGACAAAGGCTTGGGCTTAAAAATCGGTAATCCTTTTTATCCTGTCCCGATATTTATCGCGGAACTGCGCGTTCAGGCGCTGAACTTCCTTTTCATCACCGGTAAACGAACAGCGCAGACAATAATATTCATCCTTGTCCTTATCATAAAGCATGTCCATGTCGATCTCGCGCATCAGGCAGCGCGGACAGCGGTAATTCAGCTTGCCTTTTCGACCTTGAGCCATGTGCGCAGCTCTCCTTTCGCTTTAATGGTTTCCCGAATGCCAAGAGTATACATGGGTGAAAAGGCAAAGCCCTCCCGGAAATATCCCACAGCGTTGGCATCCGTATGCATGGACAAGCGGGTATCCACCTGGGGAATTACCGCCTCGGCGAGCTGGATATTCACCATCTCCCCCTCGCGGCACTGGTAGGCGTACTCGATGGATTCGGTCTTGTCCGAACCTGTCAGACTCAGGCGGATGCCGTTCATGTCCTCGGAGTATTCCGTAGTGCCGTAACAGGCGGTAATGTATTCATCGATGGAGATATCAGCGTCGGGCTCAGATGAGTCGAGAATTCTGCGGACGATCTCCACCTCGCCGCTGCCTTCCGTCAAACGGAAAATGGACTGCACCCGCACATTGAATCCGTCAAGCTCAATGGTCACCGGGTCGAGCGTGACGATGCGTGTATCGCCTTCTTCAGAGAAGGAAGCCAGGGTGCGGCAGGTGCACAGGTCCACCTGCTCGCCCCCGTGACCGATCTTGCAACTCTTTACGGCTCCCTCACCCGCGTAGTGAGTGAAGTATCCTGCCCGATAGAGCGACTGAATGAGAAACGGGTAGGAGGCATCCTGGTTGGCCTTTGTACCGACTCCACACGGGCGAATCAGTTTGGCAGTGTAGGGACGTAAATCAACCATCGCGCCTCCCTGATTCATATCGAGGCACAAGCGAAAATAAGGATCGGCATACCAGAACATCTGGCGCTTCGAGCCGTAGAGAATGTCCTTCCACAGCGTACATTCAGGGCGGGTGTAAGGCCGGCCTTTGCGATACATATCGGCAAACTCGCTCATGGTCAGGTCCTGCAGTTTGCCCTGTTTCTTGAGTTCGCCATAATAGGTCATGCCATCCTTGTAACTCTTGAGCAGCAGGGCGTAATCCGATTCCCAACGTCCGCTCTTGCTCATCCAGCCTGGACCGACGAACATCATGTTATAGGAATAGCCACGATTGTATTTGGCCATCGAACGGTACTGGTCGACGATGTTCATGAAATAGGGAAGTTCGCGGTCCTCGTAGACCATCCCGCGCAGGATATTTTGCGGATGCGTACCATAATACGAGCCGGGTCCGTCGAAGACCGCCATCAGGTCGCGCGACAGATGCGGGATGGCGACGATGCCGATGTCATCAGCTTCATCGGAGGCGATGCAATGGATGTTTCGTTTGGACGGAATCCAGGGATTCCAGGGACCGCCGTCCAACAGCGTGTACCAGGAATTGTTGGCATTCCAGTAGGCCTTGGGACCCTCCTCCCAGCAGGTCGCCACGGCGGCCTTGACCATCGGGTACTTCTCTTTGATGTAGTTGACCAATTCGGCGTCCATGTAATAGGAGCCGGTGGAAGTGGGATAAAAGCCGAAGACCTCGTGGAATTTGCCGAAGACCTCGTCTACGATTTTGCGCTTGTCGTCCATCGAGAACAGCCAGATGGCCAGTTCTTTCGATTTGAACTTATCGCGGAATTCCTTGCACTGGATTCCTAAGAAAGTGGAACCGATTTCATCCCCGTAGCGGTTATGGTGCTCTTTGGCGATCGCCACAGCCTCCGCATTGAACAGGCTGGCGTAAGTCATCTGGATGGTTGTTCGCAGGCCGTTCTCATGAGCAATCTGCTGCTGGGTGCGGAAGATGTCGATGGATTCCTGCAAGACTCCACTGCGAGTCAGGTCCTCCACCTTTCCCTGTTCAGCTTCCTTTTGGATATATTCCGGGACCATTTCCGGCCGGTGGACGATGTTGACGAAGAAGTCTGACATGCGTGGTTTGTTGTTCCTTTTATGGGTTTAAGTATTCGTCCAGTGCCGGCAACACTTTGCCGGTGTAGTCGAACAAGGCCTGATTTTCCCAGGCGTTCCCCGACCCGGGATCGGTCTGGTCCCAGCCATTTCCCGGTACCGCTGTCCAGGTGGCATCCCACCAGAAAACACCGAGCCCGCGCCCGTCCGGCACAGCCCGCACGATGGACATCACATCCCTTAACATGTCACGCTGACCCTCGGGTGTAAACGGATAACCTGGCACTGCCATCCCGCTATTCGTGATGTTGGCGAGAGAGTCGTTTCCTTGATCCGTAAAAGCATAAGCGGTTTCAGCCACGATGACATCCTTGCCATAACGGGCGGATATATCGTTGAGGTTATACTGCAATTGTCCCAAGGTCCCATGCCAGTAGGGATAATAAGAGAGGCCAATCACGTCGAAGGGAACATCTCTCTGCACCATGTTGTCGAAGAACCAGCGCGCGGTGTCATTGTTCCCACCCTCCGCAATGTGAAGCATCACAAGCGTGGAGGGGGAGCAATCTTTCACAGCCCGGTAACCCTCTTTCAGCAGGGCAGCCAGGTTATTCATGTGATCATATTTTCCATCCGGCCACAGTATCCCGGCGTTGATCTCGTTCCCTATCTGAACCATGTCCGGAGGCGTTCCCTGCTCGACCAGGCTGTTACAGACATCAAAAGTGTGATCATAGACCGCCCTTTTGAGCTGCTCGAAATCGTAATCCTTCCAGGCGGCAGGCTTGTTTTGCTTACCGGGGTCAGCCCAATTATCCGAGTAGTGAAAATCCACCAATAACTTGATCCCCTGACTTTTCAACCTTGACGCCATCGTTAATAACTCTGCTTCGTCGTGATAGTCATCTGCAGGATTCACCCAAATCCGCAGGCGGGCATAATTCAGTCCATGGTCTTTGAGGATTTTCAAAGCGTCGGCCTTCGTTCCGTCGGCATCGCGGTAAATCCCGCCCTTGTCCTCGGACTTCTTCAAACTCGAGAGATCTGCCCCTAGAATGGAAAGCTCGGCCTGACCGGGGACCAGTTCAATGTCATCGAAACTTGCCCAGGTATCCGGATTGCCATCCGAATGCAGGCTGATCGTGCACTTGCCGTCCGTGGCCTGGTTCGAAACCACGAGCTGAATCCAGCGATACCCTGGCATGGTCGACGGTACTTCCACGCGCCTTTCATCTTCCCCGCACTTGAGGGCCATGTAGACTTCCTTTTGCCCTCCAGTGGAGTGGACCCAGCCCCGTAGGGTATACCAGCCCTCATTCAATCCTGATACGTCCTGTGAGGTATCGACTTGATAAGCCCCCGAGCTCTTGTGAGTGAGGCGATAATTGCCTGTATTCCCTCTATCTTCGACAAGAATGGCATCCCTTGTGCCAGTATTGTTCCAGCCAGCAGGCATTCCATTCGCATCTTTTATTTCGTAACCCGGATTAACCAGCCTGATAGGTTGGGATTTTGTCGCCTGCGGACTTGAGGTAAGGGTAACGGCGTTACATCCATCAAGGAGAACAACCACCAACAATAATCCAGCAAGCGCGATTAAGAAATTTTTTTTTATCGTAGGCATGATTTTCCGCCACGGTCACTGCTGCGAATAGGTTATCCTTTTACAGCGCCCTGCGTCAGGCCGCCGATGATCTGGTCCTGCAGCAGGATGTAAATGATCATGATCGGCAGCGCGCCGATCAACACGCCGGCTGCAAAGACTCCCCATCGCTGTTGAAATTGCGCACCCGCGAACCGTTCCAGGCCGACCATCAGTGTGTACTGTTCAGAACCCTTTAACAGCACCCGTGCCAGGACAAACTCGCTGTAAGTTCCGATGTAGTTGATGATACAGATAACGATTAATATCGGACGCAGTAACGGAAGGATCAGCCGGGTGAAGATCTGCCAGTCGCTGGCTCCCTCCACCATGGCCGACTCATCTATATCGCGCGGGATGGTATCGAGATAACCTTTCATCAGCCAGATGTTGATGCCCATGGCACCGCCCAGGTATACCAGGATCAGGCTGGCGTGGGTGTTCAGTCCCAGGAAGGGTGCAACATCGCCAATCTGAGAGATCATCAGGAACACGGCGACCAGCGCCAGCAGGGCGGGAAAGACCTGGATCAGCAGGATGCCCCTGAGCATCAACTGGCGGTGTCGGAAACGAAAACGGGAGAAGGCATAAGCCGCGATCGTGGTGATGGATAGTGAAAGAATCGAGGTAATCCCCGCAATCTTGACCGAGTTTCCAAACCACGTCCAATAGGGAACCGCCTGCATCAGGGTCCGATAATTGGCCAGGCTTGCATTTGCCGGGATTAATCTTTGCGTCGCCAGAGAACCTGTAGGATCCAATGAGGCAGAGATGACCCAAAGAACGGGAAATACTGAGAAGATGATCAGGAAAACTGCTATGACCAGGCGCACACCGGTACTTATGAAGTGTTGTACCTTCATGGAAGAGCGATATCGTTGAACAGATGAGATACTAGACATTTTCACTTACCTCCTCCCACATACGGGTATAACGGAACTGGAAGAGAGTGATCGTACCCACGATAAAGAAGATGATGATCGTGATGGCCGCAGCAAATCCGTAATCCACGCCGCGGTTGGCAGTGAAGGCAAGGTTATATACGTAACTAATCAGGATATCCGTATACCCGGCCGGGGTGGGCGTATGGGCCATTGGTGGCCCGCCGGCATTGAATATGTAGATCAAGTTGAAGTTATTAAAGTTGAACACGAACGAGGCAATCAACAACGGTCCAACGGCGACCAGCAGCAGAGGCAGGGTAATCCTCCAAAATTGCTGCCAGGTATTGGCGCCATCCACCTGGGCAGCCGCGTAATAATCCTCAGGGATGGACTGCAACGACCCGCTGCAGATCAGCATGAAGTAGGGGTAGCTCAGCCAGAGATTGATAAGCAGAATGGCCGCCTTTGCCCACCACTGGTCGGTGAACCAGGGAGGAGCCCATCCAAACATATTTTTCAACGCATTGGTGACCACTCCCAAATCAGGGTTCAACATGCCGCGCCAGACCAGTATCGTGAGCAATGCAGGAATTGTGTAGGGAATTATCAGCAAGGTACGAATGGTTTTCTTGAAGGGAAATTTCGGGTCATTGAACATGATGGCAATGGCCAACCCCAGGGAGAAATTCAATAACAAACTTAAAAAGGCGAAGGCAAAGTTCCAGATGATGATCTGTACCAGTGGGCCGCGTAACGCAGGGCTGATGAAGAATGACTTGAAATTGGTAAACCCGATGGGGGCAATAAATCCAGGACGGATTTTATCCCCGGTAGACGACGTGTACGTACCCCGCAGGTTTTGATATACAACGCCGGTTTCCTGGTTTGTCATGGTGTCGGCTTTGCGATCATAGACATAAAGCGGCACCACCTCTGCAGCCTCCGATGAAGACCTGATCTGAATGGTGTTTTCTTCCGCGCCAAACTGGATCTCCGACAGGTTCGGATCGGCGACAGCCTCGAAGACGTTAAGTCGTTGGTACCCTTCGATCGTTTGGGGGATGCCATTCTCATCCAGTTCCCCAACCCCCATCTCACCCAACTTGGGTTGGACAAGCGGTTTACCCACCAGTGCCAGGTAACCATTTCCATCAGCATCCTTTAGCCACAGGGCATAAACACCTTCCGGGGTCTTATACGCAGTCCAGGTGAATGAAGCCCCGGTGGCGGGGAGATACTTCGTTTTCAAAATCTGGTCCACTGCCTGTTTCTGCGTAATGAGATGGCCTTCACCATAATTTGTAAAAGAAACCCATATGGTGAAGAAAATCGGATAGATCGTGAACATGATCATCAGGGCCAGTCCAACCACCATCCATCGAAGCGGGTAGGCCTCTTTAACGATCAATACATAGTTCACTAAAATAACGATGATGACGATCACTGCTACTAAAGGATAGTAGCCCAGTGAAAAGAATTTTATTAAAAACCAAATCGCAGATAAATCCACAGCGATCAAAATTGCCAGACGTAAAAGTCCAGGCAAGACAATCTTCGATGTGGGATTTCTTGTTTTTTTGACATCCGGGGAGGCAAGAGAAGACATGTTTTAACCTCCGTAAATTTATTTCATTGCAAAGGGATGAAATGAAGGCCGGGAGTTTTCCCGGCCTTCTCTGTGAGAAACCTGATTATTGGGTTGTGAATGTAACCATTTGCGTAGCGGGATCGTACACGAAATTCACCGTGCTGTCAGCAGCCAGCTTCAACGGATAGTTCGGGCCATCCTGTTTCCCATCATTGCCGTAGTTCACGGTCCAGGCGCCATCCATGGCGACTTTGAATTCGTAATCGCCTGCCGGTAATTTGAGGGTGAGTGTGTATTTGCCATCATCACCCTTCTTCATGGCAGTCGACTGGCAGGCAGGATCCCACTGGGCACCGCATCCGGCCTTGTCCTGGTAGCTGCCGGGCAGATTGACCATGCCGGCCAGCGCGCCTGAGATCAATGACCGGACCTGCGTCGCCGCATCCTTCATGGCCTGTTCCGGAGTTTCCTTGCCGGTCACCGCCAGGGTGATGCCGTTGTCCGCTGCAGTCCAAACCGAACCCATTTCGGGGATGTTCGGCATCGGCATGGCGTTGACACCCGCCTGTCCCATCGCCTTCAAGTCGGGATCATCCGTCTTATCCAGGACGGATTTGAAAGCTGAAGGACGCGTTCCTGCAACAGCCAACTTCTGCATGAAGTCATCGGTGGCTACCAACTCGGTCAGGAAGGTCTGGGCCAGCAATTGATTCTTGCTGAAGGGGTTGACACAGAAGCCCTGTACGCCCGAGAACGGAGTGCCATTATCCGGGAAGAAGGGGGCTACGGCATAGGGCACTTTGGAAGCGCGGATGCGATCCAGCGCCCACGGGCCGGCCATCAGGAATGGGATCTTGCCGGTTTCAAACAGTGAATGGGCGGTTTCGTAATCAAAGGTGTCGGGCATGAGACCTTGTTTGACAGCATCGGTCATAAACTGAACAGCCTTGACCTCGCCTTCGCTATCCAGGCCGACATCTTGCGGATTCCAGGCTCCACTATCGGTTTTACCAAAAATGTAGCCGCCCATAGCAGTCTGGATAGGCAGGGCATTGTATAACGGGCCGGTGGGGACAGCGAATGCATACTGAACCTTGCCCTCATCCTTCAGTTGTTTGCCGATCTTGAGTACATCAGCCCAGGTCTTGGGCGGGTCTTTGACCAGGTCGGTATTATAGAAGAACCCAATGTTCTCAGTGGCGTAAGGTAACCCGTAGAGCTTGCCATCAGTATAGGTGAAAGCATCCAAAGCTGATGGGACGAACTTATCTTTAATAGTGCTGACATCGACAGGAGCTGCCAGACCACTCGTCACCAGCCCGCCCAGCCAGTCGTGGACGCAGACGTAGATGTCAGGGCCTTCGCCAGCAGGTGCTGCGA
>Ga0326726_10003649_pt1 | contig 14119 bp, 14 predicted proteins | sample MHFenrmetagenome_2_FD_207603 | JGI IMG/M metagenome (GOLD analysis project Ga0326726, IMG submission 207603) | Lab enriched peat soil microbial communities from Michigan Hollow, Ithaca, NY, United States - MHF15MN | ecosystem: Environmental > Terrestrial > Soil > Wetlands > Peat | place: USA... | reverse complement strand
GGGAACGGATATCAGGATTGAAATCAATGGTACCAACGGGACTGCTGTAATGATCGGGGAAAAGATTCAGAGCTGGAGATTCAGAGATGAACGACCTGAAGATGAGCAGATAAGGACATTCGGTAATTCATCACAGGCCACAGGCGCTGGCGGAGCCGCGGACTTTGGCCATAGAGATCATACGGTTGTTGTGCAGGATATGATAGATTGTATCAAGTCAGACAGGGATCTTGTTATTCCGGTAACATCCGTCAGACCTACTCTGGAAATTGTTTTGGCCATGTATCGTTCTGCAAAGCACACTAGACCTATCACTTTGCCAATTTCCGATGATGATACTGTATGGAACTGATTGAGGGGGGTGCTGCGGGGCTCATTTGCCCCATACTGAAGTCCGGGGCGGCCGTCAGGCCCTTGAATTTGCGGCGGCCGCTTCCTGCCTCAAGCATTCCATCCCGGGGGATTTCAATCGCGTTACGGACCCGGAAGTAACGAGTCTGATGAGCGGCCAAGCATCGGGGTGGGTTCAGCGATAGGGACTCCATGAAGCAGACAAAAATCGTTATCACGGACTACATCGAGCCGGATCTCGAATGGGAGCAGGCGCAGCTCACATCGCTTCCCGTCACCCTCGAAGCGTACCAGCTTAAGTATGCTTCGCGGGAAGCCCTTCTGGCCAGAATTGGCGATGCGGATGTTCTGGTCGTCAACATGGCCAGGATGAGCCGTGAAGTGCTCCAGAATCTCCAACGCTGCAAACTCATCATCCGGCACGGTGTCGGATATGACAACGTTGACGTGCCGGCGGCAACTGAGTGTGGAATCCAGGTCTCCTACGTTCCCGACTATTGTCGTGAAGAGGTCGCCGAACAAGCGATGATGCTCCTCCTCCTCTGTCGTCGGAAGTTCACGAAGCAGCTCGAGTCTCTGGAAGATTCGGTTGCCAAAGGGGAATGGAATTTCAGCAAAGTGGTTCCCCTCAGACGTTTTTCCAACAGCGTAGCAGGGATTGTCGGTTGCGGCCGTATCGGCAGCCTAGTGGTGAAGATGCTCCGCGGGTTCGGGATTGAAGTGCTGGTGCATGACCCGTATCTCAGCGAGGCACGCCAGGCAGAGCTGGGAATTCGCTGCATCCCTCTGGAAGAGCTCCTGCCAAAGGCCGACATGGTGACGATTCACCCATCGCTCACGCGTGAGACACAGTACATGATCGGTGAGCGTGAACTCCGAATGATGAAACCGACAGCAATCCTGGTCAACACTGCGCGGGGCGCGATTGTGAATGCAGAGGGGCTCGCCCGCGCCTGCCGCGAAGGGTGGATCGCCGGAGCCGGGATCGATGTCTTTGAGAAGGAGCCTCCCGAACAGTCCTTTGTGCTCAGGGGGATTCCGAACATCATCCTGACCCCGCACCTGGCCTGGTATTCTGAAGATGCCGGATGGAGCATTCGCGAGAAGATCCTGGAGGACATTCGTCGTTTCCTCGACGGTCGTCCACCCCGCTATCCGATCAACACCGTCACGCCGAAGGATGCTTCGCATGATGCCTGACGACGCAACGATTGACCGGTTCATTGACTCCCTTTCCGGCGAATCCACGGAGTTTCTGTGCGACCTGATTCGGATACCGTCGACGCGGGGTAATGAAGGACCGGTCAGCCAGCTTGCGAACGCCCGGATGAAGGACTTCTGTACACATGCCGAGCTGATGCAAATTCCCGAGTCCTTTAAGAACGATCCACTCTACAGCTGGCCCCTTCCGGGCCTGACCTATGAAGCCACGCAGAATCTCCGCCTCACCCTGTCCGGGACCTCCCCCGGATCATCTCGCAGTCTCATCCTTAACGCTCACACCGATGTCGTCCCCCCGTCACAGAATCAGCAGAACCCATTTTCCCCGAGAATCCAGGACGGGTTCGTCTTCGGACGTGGGGCGTGCGACGACAAGGGACAAATAGCGGTCCTCTACCTCCTCCTCGCGCTGTTGAAGAAGCTGAACCTCCGTCCCCGGGGGACCTTGACGGTTGACCTGGTCATTGAGGAGGAGAATGGAGGAAACGGCTCGCTGTACATGGTGCGTAATCCTGTCCGCGCCGATGGAGCGATCGTTCTGGAAGCTTCGGAAGGGAAGATTTTCGCGGCAGTTCGTGGAGCCGTCTGGTTCGAGCTGATTTGTAGAGGGAAGCCGGGTCACAGCGGGCGCGCGTCCGACGTCGTCAGTGCGCTCAAGCAGGCGGTCAAGGGGATGAACTGTCTCGAAAAATACCATGACGACCTCCTTGCGGCCTCACGGGGGTTCAACCCTCTTTTTGATCGCTACGAGAACCCCATGCCGGTTACATTTGGAATGATGCGTGCCGGTGATTGGCCGGCCACTGCACCTGCAACCGCATCGGTAAAGGGCGTTTTTGGTTTCTTGCCGAATTCCACCGTCAGGGCCGTGCAGCAGGGAATGATCGACGCAATCCGGGAATCTCCGCACGAGTATCTTCGCGAAAACTTCGAACTCCAGTTCATGATGCTCAACAACGAGGGAAACGAGCTCCCGGTCGAACATCCGCTCGTTCAGGGACTCTCTGCCGCGGCGAAAGACTGCGGCATGCCGATGGAGATCTCGGCGATGACTGCGGCATGTGACGCATGGCGATACAGCACGGTGCTCGGGATCCCGACGGTGGTCATGGGCGCGGGAAGCCTCAAGTATGCACACTCCAATGAGGAGCAGATTGCGGTCCGAGAAATAAAGGAGACAGCGAAGGTGCTCTTCCGGTTCCTAGAACGCTGGTGTGGCCTCTCAACTGTATAGGCGGAAAACCGATGCGTGCACTGGTGAAAACGGCGAAAGGGATGGGGTTATGCGAGGTGCGGGAAGTCCCCGAGCCCGCGGTGGGTGAGAACGACGTCCTCATCGATGTGAGGGCATGCGGCATCTGCGGGACGGACATTCACATCTATCACGATGAGTTTCCATACTGGCCCCCTGTCATTCTCGGCCACGAGTTCAGTGGCCTCATCGCTGCAGTGGGGAAGAACGTGACGGGGTGGAAGGTCGGGGAGAGGGTGGTGGGAGAACCGCACACGCTTGCATGCGGGACCTGCCATCTCTGCCGCACCGGAAATCGTCAGATCTGTGTCGATAAACGTTCTCCCGGCTGGGGCATCGACGGGGCGTTTGCCTCGCGCATGCGTTTCCCCGAGTCGGCATTGCTCCATCGAATCCCCGACTCCCTCTTGTTCGAGGCGGCCGCTCTTGTAGAACCGCTGGCCAATGTTGTGACCGATGTGGTGCTGACACGGGCCGTCATGATAGGCGATATTGTGGCGGTTGCGGGGCCCGGGCCCATCGGTATCATGGCCGCGCTGGTGGCAAAGGAGGCGGGGGCCGCGTCGGTGATCATTTTCGGGACGAACGATGACGAGGAATTGCGACTCAGTCTCTGCCGGTCTCTTCCAGCTATCGATCATGTCGTCAATATTCAAAAGGGTGATCTTGTCAGACTGGTTGCGGACGTCACCGGCGGCCGCGGTGTTGACGTCTTCATCGAGGCGTCGGGGGCGGCACCGGCGCTTCAGACAGGCGCGCAAATTGTGCGGAAGTTGGGAACCGTGACTGCCATCGGCCTGACGGGGAAGGCAAAGGTCGAGTTTCCCTACGACATGTTCATGATGAAGTCGGTCCGTTATCTTTTCAATATTTCGACGAAGTACGACTCGTGGGACCGGTCAATCCGTCTTCTCGCCTCTGGCCTGATCCCGTTCGAGAGACTCATTACGCACAGAGGCCCGATTGACCGGTGGCAGGAGTTTTTCGATGCGCTTCTTGCCCGCAAGGCGCTCAAGGGGATGTTTCTCTTCTGATCCACTGCACGGGGTTTACACAATCCAAGGCAACGACAACCGAGTCTGAAAGAGGGTAACTGCACCTGATCTAACTGGCGCGCGTGGGTGACGCTTTTCGAAGTCGATGCTCTGACGAAAAGACGCCGCCGCGGTTGCCGGAGCCGATTCTCTCAAAGAGGAGGTCGTCTTGCCAAATGGGAGGGAGGAGCGTATATTCCACTGTTTTTCAACCACATACTACCTTGACCTAACAGTCGGAAGAGGTGCGTGGCGCCGAAGGCGCCACATGCGAATCAGAATCGGGTATTGTTCGCGAGGCGCTAGAATTGAAAATCCTTTTGTCGGTTCGATAGAGTTTACCCCGCCGCAGGCGGGGTCCCTGTCCACAATGAAAAAAGCCAAGCAGAGCTTGGCCTTTTTCATGCCGCCTTCCCCCTCCAGAGCAACCTCACCCTCTTTGCCATCCGCGAGATCCTTTGACATTGGTCTATCACGACCTCCATGACCTATTCCCGCAAACACCACCGACCATCTCCGCGAATCACTCCTCCGGCTCGACAGGTACCCTGGGAATTGATCATTGGTGTAGAATATAACATGCCCTCGTGGCGCCATTCAGCTTGATAGAACCTCTCCTGCCAGTGGTGCTTCGGAATAAACCCCACCTCCATCATTTGTCAGGGTCCGACGGAACCCTCAAGAACCTTTCGCTGTTGTACTCGATACCGATATCGAGATTCGAAGCCAACGCGGGCGAGATCCATGGACCAGATGATACGAAGCTTCTTTCTTGGGTTCATCAAAATTCACATCCTTTACCATTCGGTGGAGCGTTCCATTTACGGTCTCTGGGTGATCGATGAGCTGAAGCGCCACGGCTACACAATCAGTCCTGGAACCTTGTATCCAATCCTCCATTCGTTGGAAAGCGAAGGGCTGCTCGTGTCAAAGCAAGAGGTTGTTGAGGGAAAGATTCGAAAGTACTATCGAACGACGGCAAAGGGAAAAAAGGCCCTGCAGCAGGCAAAGGCAAAGGTGCGAGAATTACTTGACGAAATAGCTGAGGATTGACAGAAATGTGCCTTCGATTTCTACGATACTTGATACCATGCATGGCGGTTGCCTTTGGGCTCGCGAGTACCGAAGGTTTAGCCGGTCCTCCGTTCAAGACTGACGACCCTCAAACTGTTGACTTTCGTCATTGGGAATTCTACGCGGCGTCCATGCAGGAATTCGCAAGGGACGAAACCAACGCGACGTGTCCTCACTTCGAGGTGAACTACGGCCTGGCTCCGAACGTGCAGGTGCATCTCGTTGCTCCCCTTGGATATGTGCATTCCCCCGGGGGGACTCATTACGGCTACTCTGACATGGAAATTGGCGCTAAATACCGGTTTGTCGAAGAGACAGAGACGACGCCCCAGGTAGGAGTGTTCCCGATGGTGGAGATTCCGACGGGCGATGAGAGCAAACAACTGGGAGGGGGAAAAGCTCAGGTCTATATCCCCGGGTGGGCTCAGAAGAGCTGGGGCAAACTGACGACGTACGCTGGGGGAGGGTTCTGGTACAATCCCGGGCCGGGCCGAAGGAACTGGGTATTTGCCGGGTGGGAGGCACAGTACGACTTTTCCGAGGTCGTGACATTTGGCGGGGAGCTTTATTACCAGACCGCGGACGCGCAGGATTCCAGATCGAGCGCGGGTTTCAACGTCGGCGGGTTCATCAACCTGAGCGAGAATCACCATATTTTGATCTCTCTTGGCCGTAGCATTTCCGGGACCGACCTCATTACCGGATACATAGGATATCAACTGACGATTTAAGGGTCTGTGCTTCGTTGTGAGCGATGTGAGAACTGACTTTGCTACGCTGATGGGGATTCTGTCCTTCTTGATCGTGGGTTCAAGAGCGTAGTGAGTCTCACGTTGGTTTGGCTCAATATGGCAAGGCAGAACCAGGAATTTTACAACGGAAGGCGGACTTTCAGAGAGAAAGCCGATTGATTGAATGGGGTGATAAGCGTTCGACCGCGGTACGACAGCTGGCACTCCTCTTCCTCAGGCTCGGTGTTGTCGCATTTGGCGGACCTGCGGCGCACATCGCCATGATGGAGGAAGAAGTTGTAAGGCGAAGACAGTGGATGTCGCACGAACGGTTCCTCGATCTGCTGGGTGCAACGAACCTTATCCCGGGCCCGAACTCGACCGAAATGGCGATCCACATCGGGTATCAGCGAGCGGGGTGGAGAGGACTCGTGGTTGCGGGTGCATGCTTCATCCTTCCTGCGGTGCTCATCACGCTGGTTCTTGCACATGTGTACACAGCCTATGGTTCGGTGCCGCAATTTGAGCCGTTCATTCTCGGCATCAGGTCTGGAATCATTGCGGTGGTTGTTGCAGCAGTGATTCGGATGGGGAAACCAATGCTGAAGAATCGCCGCCTGATCCTCACCTGTGTGGCAGTAGCGATTCTCAACCTCCTGCACGTGGGCGAGATACTGCTGCTTCTCGGGGCCGGGGCATTCGGCCTTGCATGGAACTATCGTCAGAAGTGGCCGCGTGCGGTCTCATCGCTGTTTGCCGCTGGTCCACTGCTGAGTGCGCCGGTGCCAGCGATGTCGGCAGGGGCAGCGGGGAGCGCAACGCTAATGGGACTTGTGCTGTTTTTCCTGAAGATTGGATCAATCCTGTTCGGCAGCGGTTACGTGCTGGTCGCCTATCTGCAAGGGGGACTCGTAGATGTACGACACTGGTTGACGCAGGCGCAATTGCTCGATGCTGTTGCCGTCGGCCAGTTCACTCCAGGCCCTGTGCTTTCAACGGCAACTTTCATCGGCTACCTCATCCTCGGCTTCCCCGGGGCTATAGTGGCGACAACTGGTATCTTCTTGCCGTCCTTCATCTTTGTCCTCATCAGCAGTCCGTTTATCCCCAGGCTCCGCAAGTCACCTCTGGCGAGCGGCTTTCTCGATGGCGTGAATGCCGCATCGCTTGGACTCATGATTGCGGTAACCATCGTTCTCGCAGGATCCGCGCTTACTGGTGTCGGCTCCTGGATCATATTCCTCCTCGCAGCGATGACTGTTGCAATGTGGAACGTGAACGCCGCCTGGATCGTGGCGGCGTCGGCATTGCTGGGCTGTTTTTTTTCACTGTGGGCGTTGTAGAGGCCTTTGTGTTTCCACGGTTACTGCCTTGGTGGCATCGTGTGAGGTATCAAAACATCGGCGTCGGTACCGAGCCCCATCCACTTCCTGTCGGTGTGTCTCGCACTTGAAGAATCTCCGCCGTATGAAGATGAACGTCCACGAAGAACAGCGGGGTCCGTTTGACATTAATATCGAAATCATCAAAAGGTGATTTGAGCTCGTCGTCAGAAGAAATGTCGATGAAGATCACTCTTCGCTTCATCGCCGGCAGGGCGTACATCTCTGGGCCGTGTTTCATGCCCGTCATATCCATGTGATGCGCATGTCCACCGGTTAAATGCGCAAAAGGATGGAGGATATACTCCGTGATCATACCGATTGTCTTGTGTTGTTCGAAGAGCTTCCACTCGTCACCTGTGTTCGCTACCATTCCCTGCATTACGTAGTCGATCGGAATGAAATAGGCAAGAAGTCGGTGGCTCCCTGTGCCCTCAAAGGGCTTGAGCTTTGAGGTCACCACGCTATCTTCAAGAACGGCAGGAACCAGCTCCAGAACAGTCGCGGAGTCATCAGGTGTGATGGTGATGACATCGACGTTCCCAACTTGTTCCAGTGGAAGGTGCCGAACAGTGTACGCCCGCACGATGAACCCGGCCCCGACAATAACGATCACGAGCGCGAGAAAGACCGCACTCACATTCCCTATGCTCAGGGCCTCCTGCGAACTGGGATTCCTCACGAATATCCTCTCGATCGAACGTGGAACGAACATCCCGGTTCGATTCTTATAGGCAGAGTAATCTTCTCCAAAACGATTCATCATCCGGCGTTCCTCATCCTTGCCGAGGATATAGTAAAGAAGTAGCATCACTGCCAGAAGGAAAAGAGTGAGGAACCTGGGCCACATAATGGCAAGGCCAGCAGCAGCGAATGCCAGTCCGACGTACTGTGGGTGCCGAATAAACCTGTAAAGACCGCGCGTCGCAGTTCCTTTCTTCAACACCTTTCCCAAATACACCTGCGCCGCACACACGATGAATACGACCATGCCCCCAACGAAGAAGATCGACCCGAGAATGCGGATCACACTCAGGACTTCATTGGGTGGAAGTATCATGTGGGGGAGAAAGAAGGCAGTCAGCCAGCGAGTGGCGGGGGATTGATTGAGCACAAGCAAAAACGGATTAAAGACAGAGTAGAAGAAGAGGGCAAAGGGGCTAATCATGATGACGATTTCCAGCGCGACGATGAACGATAGAAGGACCGCGCTCGCTGCCGTCGCTCGTTTGAGGAGGCGATTGCCTGATTCAGGTTGTTGTGACATCTTGCTAGTACTCCCGTTTGGCTCCAAGTTAGGGAACAGATTCTGAAATGACAAATTATGGCGTGAGGATTTTGCGGGAGCTTAACGAGTTTACTTGGGACAAAGTGGGCGAATTCATAAGGTCGTTCGATTGCGAGGAATCGCAGCGTGGAACAGACGCAGCGCCGCTACTTGACAATAGGTGAAACCTCGGTTCATATACTCCTTTGGTTTCTTCTCTCTCCAGACACGAACTTATTAGTTGGGTTCAGATTTTCAATTTCTAAGTCTCGTCAGGAAAGGCCAACGAAAATGGGGGAAATCGAACTTAGGAATCAGCTTAGGAATTAGGACTACGACCCGGAACTAATTTGGCGACTTGGTGTTCTTATGGAGAGCAAGCGGTTGCAGAACTCAATCAAGAATCAATAGAAAGGAGCCTGTACCTTGAAAATGAAGACACGGGAAGGCCGTGAGATCGAGTTGAAGCAGGATAAAGTCGATAGTTTGAGGATGCATCTTCGCGGGCCGGTGTTCTTGCCGGGTGATACTGGCTATGAAGAGTCTCGTACCGTCTGGAACGGCATGATTAGCAGAAGGCCCTCCATCGTTGCCCGCTGCCTCGGCACGGCCGATGTGACCTCTTGCGTGCGATTTGCCCTCGACAACGACCTCCTGCTCTGCATCAAGAGTGGTGGACACAACATCGCGGGCCTGGCGACGGCCGACGGTGCGCTGATGCTCGACATGTCGCTCATGCGAGGCGTATGGGTGGATCCCCGGAATAGCATCGCTCACGCCCAGGGTGGTTGCCTTCTCGGCGATGTGGATCGGGAAACGCAGGTGCACGGGCTCGCTGCCGTCCTCGGTTTCGTCTCGCTCACCGGCATCGCCGGACTTACCCTGGGTGGTGGGTTCGGCTACCTGACGCGGCGTTGGGGGTGGACGGCGGATAATGTCGTTGGGATGGACGTTGTGACGGCCGACGCCGGGCTGGTGCGGGCGAGCAACGACGAGAACGCGGATCTCTTCTGGGCGCTGCGGGGCGGTGGCGGGAACTTCGGCGTCGTGACCGGCATCGATTACGCGCTCTACCCTGTCGGTCCGGAGATCGTCGGTGGCGTCGTTGCCTGGCCGGCAAGCGAGGCATCCAAGGTGCTCGAACTGTACCGCACGCTCGCCGAGAAGGCCCCGCCCGAACTCACGCTCGTTCTGCTCATGCGCCCTGCGCCGCCTGCGCCGTGGCTTCCGAAGGACCGGCATGGGACACCGATCGTGGCCCTGCTTGCCTGCTACAGCGGGAAGCCCGAGGAGGGCGAGAAGGCTGTCGCACCTATCAAGTCGTTCGGCAACCCTATCGGTGATATACTTGTGCGCAGGCCCTACGCGCAGATGCAGTCCCTGCTCGATGCTACGCAGCCGAAGGGCCGGCGCTACTACTGGAAGAGCGAGTACCTCCTGCGCGTCGAGCCGGCTCTGTGCGAGAAGGTCCTGGAACATGCCGCAAGAATCCGATCGCCGCACTCGGCCGTGGTTTTGTTTCAGATCGAAGGCGCTCTGAACCGACTCGGAGAGGAGCACTCTCCCGTCGGGAACCGCGACGCGCGCTACGTGCTCAATCTGGCGAGCTCGTGGGAACAACCAGGCGAGGACGCGCAAAATATACAATGGGCACGCGACGCCTGGAATGACATGAAAGTCTTCTCCACGGGCGGAACGTACATTAACTTTCTGACCGAAGACGAAGGCCCCGAACGCACCAAAACTGCACTGGGGAAAGCACTTCGACGTCTGGCTGAAGTCAAGAAGAGGTGGGATCCCGAAAACATATTTCGTACGAACCATAATATTAAACCGGCGTGAGAGAGCATAGGATGTTTGACAGCCTCTTGGTCCTTCCTGGCAGAACTCAGACGTGGCCGCGGCTTTGAAGCGCCCCCCCCACCCTTGTAATTGGAAGGAATCATGAACTCAGAGACACATTGGCGGACAGTCTTCGAATCTAAGGCTTCAACTGCGCTGAGCTGGTATCAGCCTCACCTGGAGGCCTCGCTTGGCATGATCGAGCTGTTGTTCACTTTCTTGTCGAAGAACAATCGAGACGAAAGTATGTTATGAAGGCGTCAAACGTCATAAAATCCGGTGGCCACTTGATCATTGCCACGTTCGCCTCGGATGGCTCCTTGCGGTGCAGTGGTTTGCCAACGATGCGATACACTCCCTCGGGTCTCGCTGAAGAATTCAAACAAGACCTCACTCTCATCGAAAGTCAACCTGAATCACATAGAACCCCGCAGGGGATGGAACAGCGGTTTATCTATTGTCGCTTTCTACGGAAATAACAGCCGGGGGTTGCGTAGCCAGCGGCTAGAGACTCATCTCTGCATATTCTGGCACAGGCGCTCAAGATGGAAGTCGCACTTCATTCGACTATCATATGCCCCTTCTGCGGGTTTTGCAAGGAAGAGATCATGCCGACCGACGCGTGCCAATTCTTCTACGAATGCACGAACTGTAGGAGAATGCTTCGACCAAAACCCGGCGATTGCTGTGTCCATTGTTCGTACGGTACCGTTCGTTGTCCAAGCAAACAGAAAGACAGCGGGCACTGCAATTAGACTCTTGCCACACGCTAACCTGTCGCTCGACGTGACCGAAATCCCCATCCTTGAATAGCTAAGTGATCATAGAGTAGAAGCGATTTGTTCGTGATCTCGTTCAACCACTTGACAAACGGGAGAGCGGAGTATATATTCCGCTGTTGTTCAACCATTAACTCCTAACGGTGGGAAGAGATTCGCGGCACCAAATGTGCCGTATGCGAATCAGAAACGGGGATTGTTCGCGAGGCGCTAGAATTGAAAATCCTTTTGTCGGTTCGATAGAGTTTACCCCGCCGGAGGCGGGGTCCCTGTCCACTGAGAAGAAGCCAAGCAGAGCTTGGCTTTTTTCGTGCCGCCTTGCGCATCCAGGGCAACGTCACACTTTTTTGCATCCGTGAGATCCTTTGACATTCGTCAATCACCACCGCCATAATCTCTTCCCACAATAACACCGATCATCTCCGAGGTTCGCTCAGCCAGTTTGATTCAATCCTGAAGAATTGAGGCGCCCCGGGGACCCCTCTAGATTGTCTCTTCGGATCAAGTCCGGCTGCCCCAGTTTTGAGAGAGACCCTCCGGAATCTGAGAAGACATTCCGCGTAAACCGCCCCAAAAAGCGGAGAATTGGCATATGTGTGTTTGGTACACTATATGATTAGATGTTCATATGCTGTAACCTTCATGGGGAGCTTTCCAATGGAAACCACCGCCGCAGAGTTAAAGAGCGAAATCTTTGAAGCACTGGCGCACCCGAACCGGATTCGCATTTTGGAATCCCTCCGGCAGGGTTCGCGCTGCAATTGCGAAATAGCCCCCGAACTCGGGATCGAACAGTCCAATCTTTCACGGCACCTGAAGATTCTCGTGCAGGCAGGTATCTTGTTTTCCTGGAAAGACGGACTGCGGGTCAACTTCAAGGTCGTGGACGCCCGTACGTTCAAGCTCCTCGATATTGTTACCGTGCTTGCACGACAGGATGTCGAAAAGAAAGCAGAAGCTTTACAGCAAGTATAAGCACAGGAGCTCACATGACAATCAAGGTACTCGGACCCGGCTGCGTGAATTGCAGGACGCTCGAAAAGCGCACAAAAGAAGCACTGCAGGATTTGAATTTGGAAGCTGTCGTCGAAAAGGTCGAGGATTATCAGAAAATTGCTTCCTATGGCATTATGCGCACTCCAGGTTTGGTCATAGACGAGAAAGTTGCTGTCTCGGGATTTGTGCCATCCGTTGACAGGTTGAAAGAGATACTCCTTGCCCATCGGAGTGCATGATGGAGAAGCTGGTCGAACGACATCCGATCGGGCTGGTGATCACGTCCCTGCCCATTTGGATTATCCTCTATGCTGCCCTCCAGCCAATTGCAGACGCAATCGTCTCTATCTCCGGACTTCCGCCGGGTGCACATGTGACGGAAGCTGTCCGCTTTTTTGTTTTTGAAACGCCCAAAGTGATGCTTCTGTTGACGCTTGTCGTATTTGCTGTGGGCATCGTGCGCACCTATTTCTCTCCAGAACACACTCGCAAGATACTTGGAGGAAAGTCACTTCTTGTCGGGAACGTGTTGGCAAGTATGCTCGGCATTGTAACACCGTTTTGCTCCTGCTCGGCAATACCATTGTTCATCGGATTTGTGGAAGCAGGCGTTCCGCTTGGAGTGACATTTTCGTTCCTCGTAGCAGCACCTATGATAAATGAAATAGCCGTCGTCCTGCTCTTTGGGTTGTTCGGCTGGGAAACGGCGTTACTCTACGTGAGCACCGGCCTGCTGATCGCCATTACTTCTGGTTATGTCATTGGCCGCTTGAAAGTTGAACGATTCGTTGAAGATTGGGTGTATCAAGTCCATTCCCGCACGGGAGCATGGGAGGAGACTGTCCCTTCGTTCCGGGATCGGGTTCAATCAGGATTTGGGGCGGTGAAGGATATTGTCGGAAAGGTGTGGCCATATCTAGTCGTCGGGATCGGTGTCGGCGCTGGTATTCACGGTTATGTGCCTGAAAACTTCATGGCCAGCCTTATGGGTAAATCCGCCTGGTGGTCGGTTCCCGTCGCCGTGCTCATCGGCGTACCCCTCTATTCCAATGCTGCAGGCATCATTCCCATTGTCCATGCGTTGCTCGAAAAAGGGGCGTCCCTGGGCACAACGCTCGCTTTTATGATGGCAGTTATTGGACTGTCGCTGCCGGAAACGATCATTCTCAGGAAAGTGCTCAAGATGCCGCTGATCTTCATTTTTGTCGGAATCGTTGCAACCGGCATCGTCATCGTGGGATATGTCTTCAACGTTGTCTATTAGTATCGGAGTGGAAGATGATAGTACGTGTCCTCGGTTCAGGCTGTGCGAAATGCAAAACGCTCGAAGAACGAATCCGTCATCTTGTCGCGAAGCATCAGTTGCCGGTCGAAGTGGAAAAGGTTACGGACCTGCAGGAGATCATGAAGTATGGAATCATGATGACGCCCGGACTGGTTATCAACGGCGAATTAATGAGTACTGGTACTGTGCCCAAAGACTCATTGCTCTTACAGTGGCTGCGACAGGAAGCAACGTGAGGAGGGGGGGCATTCATGAACACGGCAAAAGAGATAACTCGAAAACGGTGCAGGAGCAATTCAATGAATCGAAAGACACTTCTCATTCTTACCGCATGCGTGCTTGTGGTTGCAGCCCTGTCTCAAACGAAGAATGCCGCATCACCAGGGAAGCCCGATGAGGCCAAAAAACCTCTCGTGACATTTATCGAGCTCGGGTCGGTCAAATGCATACCATGCCGACAGATGCAGCCGGTGATGGCGTCAATCGAGAAGAAGTATGGTGATCAGATCACCATCGTGTTCCATGACGTCTGGAAACCCGATCAGCGTCAGTACGCAGAAAAATACGGCATCCGGGTCATTCCGACGCAAGTATTCCTCGATAAGGATGGAAGAGAGTTCCACCGGCATGAAGGGTTCTATCCCGAGGCAGAGATCGATAAACTTCTTCAGAAACTCGGCTTGAAAGTCCGCAGCGAGGGATAACCCATGCTCGATGAGCTCTTCACATGGCTGACAATGGCAATGAGCGAGACATTCGGAATCGCTCTTCTTGCCGCGCTCGGTTGGGGGGTCATCAGCATTCTTCTCAGTCCCTGCCATCTCTCCAGCATTCCGCTCGTTATCGGCTACATCACTAGCCAGGGGGTTGAAGGCGCGAAGCGCTCGTACTCGATCTCCCTCGTC
>Ga0326726_10003648_pt1 | contig 14122 bp, 5 predicted proteins | sample MHFenrmetagenome_2_FD_207603 | JGI IMG/M metagenome (GOLD analysis project Ga0326726, IMG submission 207603) | Lab enriched peat soil microbial communities from Michigan Hollow, Ithaca, NY, United States - MHF15MN | ecosystem: Environmental > Terrestrial > Soil > Wetlands > Peat | place: USA... | reverse complement strand
CAAGGCGTCTGTTTTCTGCGTCTTATAAGGAGATAATCCTCCCCCAACAAAGTGAACAACACCGAAACATCCAAAAAACATTGCCAACCTCCCCTCTTATCTGGCAACAAACAATGGAACGTTTATTCCAGTATAGGATAGTTTTGTATTCGTCAATTTAATTTCTGACCTACTTTAGCAACGAAATCTACCAATTAGAATACAACAAAAAAATATCTACATATGATTTTTAGAATTTCCAAAGCAGAAAGCAAAACAGGTTGATTTATTTGAACTGGAAAAAGTTTAGTACAAATGTTGGATAAAAGCTTTATAGTCGTTCTGAAGTAACAAAATTCCTTATATTAGGATCTTTCTTTAGGGTAATCAGGAATTAAATGCAACTTTAAGTTGCTTAAGCCAGAAAACGATTACTAGAATAATTGTTCAACTTCTTTTTAACCTTTGGTTGCACATTCAAAATAGCGTTGGGATCACATGTAAAATATCCCAAAGAAATCATAATAATTATAGTGATCAAACATGTTCAGGTTAAATAACAATTGTAATTAATCCGATAAATAGCAATCTTTATCGAAGTTTCATGGATTAGCAATATATGTTAAATATCTGCGACATTCCTATATTGTGTACTCACAAAAATATTCTTAACCCAAATATTCCCCTGTAATCAAGATGCCATTTTTTTGAATCGTATACAGGAGATCCATAGAATGCCTTTGCTTCCAAAATACCAACTATCTTTGATTTTATTGGAAACATAATTCCAAATCCTCCATTCAATGCAAAAGAACCTTCGTTTTGGGAAAATCCCCTAAAAAACATACCGCCGAATCCACCAGTTAAATAAACATCATATTTCTTTTTTTGGCAATAGTTAATGAAATATAAAGCATTCATATTTGTATTGAATACTGTTCCAGCAAGACCTGCATTGTCTGAAGTTGGCGTCCATCCAATTTCTCCTTCTAACTCCCAAAGTTTATTGAAATAATATCCTAGTTTTAAGCCGAAGGTAATGTTATTGTTAATTTTAATTTTTTTATCAAAATTAAATTGTCCCATATACGGGATAAGAGACCAGCGATGATCTGGTTTCAGACCATAAGGCGTGCAGTCGTCTCCATCCAATTTGCCATCATCATCACTATCTGGATCATCAATATTGATCAAGCCATCATGATCATAATCCCCTGTTGGTTCATCACAATCTGAGATTCCGTCATTATCACTATCAGAATCTAATTGGTCGGGCAAGCCATCACCATCATTATCACCTTGGGTTTCGTCTACATCTAAAACGCAATCATCGTCTTGATCTCCAGTTACAGGTATAGGAACAAAAATATTTACTGTAGATGATGCTTCTCCGTAACAATTACTACCTGGATAAATAGCAGTGGTTTCCCAATCCCCTCCTTCTATTACGACATGAAAATCTTCGTAACAACCATTCTCATCGGTTGTTACTTCTTTGTAAATAGGATTTCCTGCAGGATCCTCATAACGCAATACCACTTTTTCAAATGGTCTTGGAGGATTGGTACATCCCTCAGAATAAATCGTAGCGCAGCCACGTTGAACTGGTTTTTCTTCATAATTATTTAGCAATTCAGCAATCCGATTTAAGTACAACAAATAACTTTCTTTGCTGTATACAGTACTAACAATTTTATGCTGGTTTGATAAAGAATCTGTTCCAAGATAAGAAACTCTAGAATGAATAGGCGTGAATACTTTATAACCACGTTCAAGACTGTCACATTCCCTGTAAGCACCTTTTATAGTTATTTCTGTTCTATTTCGAAGTTGTAGATTGACATTTAATCCGCCCATGGGAATAATGGTGTGATCTTTGGGAGTCCAGGCGGTAACTTTAATCTCGTGCTCGGTGCATGCTGCTTCCCCTTCCTTTGGAGTTACAATTAAGAGCCCATCAGCCTTCTGATCTTTTGCTAATAAAACTTTAGTGGGCAAAAGCTCATTTTTCCAATCTTTTGGTATGCCCTCTGCCCTAAAATAAACCAGTTTTGTCTGAGCTTTTTTATTGGCAATTTGAAAAGGAAAAGTTAATTCCGGGTATGGGCTAGCCCGATCAGATGAAATGACATCCATATTTCTTTGTGCCAAATTATTGCTAGGATTATTATCATTAATTAGCCTTAATAGTTTTACCCTAACGCAATTATGTATATCCCCGATTAATGGCTCCCAGATAACATATACATCCTTGTAATCGTTAGCAGGTAGTTCTGTAATAAAAACAGATTTATAAAAATTGAAACCATCTTCATCACCAGCGTTGGGGGGGTAAGAAAAATAAAACTGGACTTCAATATCATAGGCTGAAGCAGGACCCGTGTTATGAACCCGAGCATAAATTCTATTTTCTTCTCCACCAACTGGCTGCTCGTAAACAGGTCCTCCAGATTTTTTAGCTATGGGATCATATGAATGATAACCGCCGCCCGTTATTTGATTGTCAGCCCATATATCGGGACTTAACCACCAATCAGGATCTCCGGGACTAATATAAACATCGTAATCCGTAGCAGGTGGGGCATAGTCCACCCGTACCCAATATCCACCATTGTCAGGTTCCTCTGTAAGTACGGTAATTGTTATCCCAGTTCCTGCCGGGCTTTCGCTATCGTTTGGGGGCAAATATACCGCATCATTTAATTCAACCGTTACTGGATTATTGTCCTTTATAATTACCGGAGCATGACCTTGTGGTATAAGTTTATTAGCATAGTAGATTAAAACACCATTATTAGCTACCATATTATCAGCATTCCCCAGATCATTTCTTCTGGATTCTACCCAATAAAAATGGTTTTCTTCCTCAAACGTAGTAACACCTTCTGTTAATCCAATTGCAATGGCTCCGACCTGATCCATTTGTAAAATACTCTGAAGACTAACCAAAATCGGATTCTGTCCTAGAATCGGTGATTCTACCGAAGGTCTGGGGATATAATGAATCTTAGCTCCACTAGATGTTACCCATGTAGCAAGTTCTTTCGACCATACCAATGGATGTACCCCATTGAAGGGTTTGGCCATATTATCCCAACCATCTGCGGCTCTGAAATCCGATGGGAATTCTACATTGTCATAGGCGTATAAATCCTTTAAACCTAACTGATGCGAAATACCATGTGCAAATTGTTCCCAAGAATTATTTGGACCTTGGATTGAAACCGATAAATATTTTCGTCCTCCCGATGGAATATCGTAAGCCCAATTACTAGTGGTAGCCCAACATTCATCAAATGATGGATCATTTAGTACCAGAATAATGCGATCAATATCATCCTCTGGGTTTGCAGTTGGTCCATTAAGGATATTTGCTTGGGTCGAAAGCAGTTTATCAAGGATTTCCGTTGTCATTTCAATGAGAATAGACTGGCTAGGTTGTTCGTAAAAAGATCGATTATTATTTAGTGTATATGATCCGACGAAAAAAGGATCAATGGTACTCAATCCGTAGCTAACTTCTTTTACCCAAGCACCTGCTGATGTTACCTTACTCATCGTATTAGTTTCATCTATAACATTGGATATTTCTGGAAACTGAACACCTATTACTAAAGTATTTTGTTCACCGATTGAGAAAGGACCCCTGGTAACCTCAGCACGGCGTAATGCAATATTATTATTTAGCCTTACTTGAGCAATACCATCAGCAATTTCAGAAGGATCATATAAGTTTATCAAGCGGGCTGTTAAATAAAAATTTCCATCTCCCGCTATACTGTTTTCAGGAGCAGGTGGACGCCAAATTATTGGGCCAATTGCTTTAATACCATCAACCTCTATTCCACCTAATACTTGTTTGGGATCAATATAAGGAACGGAAATTGAGTTGGTTAAGACATTATTGGTAGCATCGATATAATATTCGAAAAAACCAGTACTATTCCAATCTGTGGGAAAGTTCAGTGGAGAACCTGGATCTGACCAATATAATTTAACACTGGTTGAAGCTATTGCATGTGTACCACGGTTATGAACAGCCAGATAGACATAATTATTTTCATTATACCGGGGTTGTTGAAAAGCATAAGACTCAAATCCCAACGTGGCTGCTTCAATAGGATCTATATCAGGCAAATGACGAATTAATATATCAGGAGATGATAATACAAAGGCATCTGACGATGGCTGTTCGCCATTATCTCCTACAAAATCACGAAAATATGCATCAAAAGGTGGCTCGTCAACAGCACCCAAATAAGCAATAATACAATTATTGTCAGAATCCAGCACATAAACATGGTTATCATCATCTACTTCAATTTTCTGAAGAAAACCATAGAGTGGTGCCATCCCCAAATTCCGGCAATGCGAACCATCTGCATTTAAAATTACTATCCGATGATTGTATGAGTCTGCAATGAATAATCGGCCATCCATTGATACTGCTACGTCGCGAGGATAACGTAATTCCCCGCTACCTCTACCATAATGACCAATTGCTTCTTCAGGGCTTCCTGACCGCAGTCTTAAAATACGATGGTTATCCGTATCTGATATATATACAGTGCCATCACCTGCAACATCAATTCCATAAGGATTTCCCCATGCTGCATTTTGTTGCCAAACTGCCCATGAATCGTCATCAGGACCTGTAGCTACTAGAATCCGATCATTTCCCGAATCAAGCAAGTAAATTTCACCAGCCGGGCCAATAGCTATATCCCGTGGCAACTGAATATCCACACCGTTAACAGAATTGCGTGTCGTTAATGCGAAGTTTGCATCATAGGTGTATGTTTCTGTTACTGAATTCCATCGATAAAGTTCAACCTCATTGCCAAATGTGTCGACAATATAAACATTGCCACTTGCATCAACTGCAACACCCTGAGGTTCATTTAATGCCTGTGATTGCGATCGATCCACGATATAACCCAATTCGTTCCAAATAGGAATGCCTTTTAAATCCGAAATTGCAGCATAAAGTAACCGATGATTACCTGCGTCAGCAATAAAAATTCGTTTATTGAGTTCATCAATAGCCATTCCAGAAGGAACGTTAAAATCATCGTTTATAATATAAGGCGGTCCGAATTCCAGACTCTGGGCTATTATAATAACGGGCAGGCAAACGTTCAGGAAAAACGTTGCTAATAAAAACATTATTATCCTAATTGCATGCTTTATCGACATTGAATAGCCTCCTTGTTAATTTATAACTTCACAAGTAGAAAAAGATAAAAGTCTACTGGTTTTTTCGATCATCTGTCCTGTTCGATTTGTTTCTAATTAATTTGGCTTTTTTAAGATAATCACTGGCAATTTCTTTCTGAGGTTCAACCAAAGCTAACTTCTCCAATACTGTGGCAGCTTCAGGAGTGCCTATGAACACCAAACCATCAACAGCTCTGCTTTTCCAAAGAAACTGCTTATTTGATAACAGTTTTCCAAGTGATTGAACTGCTGATTTAGATTTGATATTGACAAGTGCTTGTACGGCAATTATTCCCCGTGACCCTGTATTTAGTGCATATTGCTCTAGCTTTGGGACTGCAGTGGATTCTTTTTGCAGCCCAACTAAGCAAATCGCCATATCTGAGGATTCAGGCAACTCTTCATCAATGATACGTTCAAGATAAACTAGCGGTAACTTCTCTTGGGAAATTAGCTGTTGAGCTTTTTCTTTGATCGCATAATAAATGCTTCGGTTTAAATTAGGTTCTAAGGCTACTGTCCAGAAACGACGATCATATAGTTGCCATTGGTCCACCGTGATAAAACCTGGTAACCCAGATAATCGAAATTTAATTGCAGATTCGGCTTTTTCGATATAATTAACGATATTAGGTGGAAGCACGCCTGCCCTGAGTGCCTGTAAAATTACAATTGAACGCTCATCGCCTAGCCATCGTAAGCAAGTTGCAGCTGCAATGCGAGCGTGTGGAGATCCCTTCATGGTAACAATTGTTTCCAATCTCTCCTTAATATCGGTCACTCCAGTTTTCTGAATGGCAAAAACAGCAGAGGTACATAATAAAGGTGATAATTGCTGCGACAATGCAACCAACGAATCGGCAACAATATTGCCTCCTATTCTTCCTAGCGCCAAAATAGCAAACTTACGGCCTTTAATTTCGGGATAAGATTTAGCTTGTTGTATAAGAAAATGATAGGAGTTAGGACCTGCATTTTGAACAAAATTATTTACACTATCCTCCGGTATCTGATTACCGGACATTTCTGATACATATTTATTAAATAGCTGACTGACCTGAGAAAGTGCCTGAGTTTTACCTGGGCTGTTACACACTATTAAGATTAAACTGAGAATTACAAGCTTTTTCATTTTACCTTATTCCCACCAGTTAGTTGTTGTTATAGTCCTTCGTACATTCGTGCCACAATGAATTGACCCGCAATAATTATGATATGTTGCTCGCTCGTCGGCATGAACAACATTTGTATATCCAGCTTTATTCCAAATAGAAATCATATAGGACTCAAATATATCTCTGACCGTTCCTGTACCCAGATCAATTTTAGGTCCAAAAGTTTGAGCAGTTATAATGCGAGCCCCGTCAACAAGACTGTTAACAGTATTATTTGTATAAGCCAATCCTTTGCCTGCATCATAATCCCTGAATAATACTGGTACTTCGAGCCAGGTAACATTGGGATTAACTGTAAATGTGAAAATGTCTCCTACAACAGGAGTTCCCAAATTCCACCAGTTATTGAGTAGAAATGCAGTACGACTGCTGCTAATTATGTCATTAGCTATGTCACCTGTTCCGTCCGGTGTCCACGTCGCGCTGCCAGCTTCCTGAAAATTTATATTATATTCGTGATCATTTGTAAAAGTCAGTTTGAAAGTTCGAAGATTGGTATTGGGAAAGAAACCAATTAATCCCCCTGCCCGGCTGAGCAAGAGACTGCCTGTATTGGAAACATCAGGAGCAGGAATACTAGCAGATAAGATTATTCCTAAATCAGCACAAACTTTACCGAGGTTTGAACTGCTTAAAATCTGCTCAATATTGTAAGTTTTAAGCGTTAAATTTCCAACAACTGATCCTACAGTTGTACCACCCGGAGATACAACATTTGATAGATCTCTCATCCCATTTAGCATGGGGGCTCCGGGATCTTTGGAGTTGGCAATAATCAACAATGCCCAAGCTACGTCCGGACTGGCAATAAGTCCGTGAATACCATTGGGACAATAGCTGACTATTTCATCTACATGTCCTACTGCAAGAAATGATGTATTAATCGGTTGCTTCGTCTGAACACCCTGAGCAGATAAAAACTCAACAATGTCTGATTTCATCATGTCTCCATAAAGGAATTTTTCAGGTGAACCCGGAATGCATTCCAGATTACCACCGTCATCCGGGTCAGCCGGATCACCCCCATCTATGTTTTGCAATTCATGTATTATGCCAACATTGCTTTTAAGCAATTTCTGCCGTGTGTATTTATTGAGAAGATCCAAGTTGCGTGCGCCTCTTGGTAGGCCAAAAACGACAGGCATTTCGCCATATGGAGCTTTGCTGTATCCAATTTCATATCCATCCTGATGCCATGGGTCTCCTCCTGATGTAGCTTTATCCAGATAGCCCATAGTATATTCCAATTCTATTGCGTCGCAAAGGTCTTTGTTATTTGAACCAAGATCTTCAATATAAACAGTTTTATCGGCAGGTATTGTCAGACTGACAGATTTTGTATGATTACTCAGAATAAAGGGGGCTACGCGCATGCTTACCCTGTCTTCATATCGTAATATTCCGGACATATAAAACTCGAGAATTACATCTAGCAAACTGCCATATTTTATACCTTCTATGCCGCATTGCACTTCCCCTGAACCATTGAAAAGATTCACATTTTGCTGTGAAGGAGAAGGACTCCCTGTAAATTCAACAACAGCTCCGTTGGTTGGCCCGATAATGGAAATGTCTCCAGCCTGTATGGTTATATTATCCCCTGTAATGAGTGATGGAATAAAAATACGTGCTCGATCCTTGGCATCTATCGATGAATAAAAGGAAGGTTCCGAAGTAGGTTTTTCAATCCGCAGCTTGTACTCTGCTCCTGCAGGAAGAGCTATTAAACCTGATTTTCGAAGAATAAGTGGTGCCAAATCATTTTTGTCAGGATCGTTGTTCACCTTGTTGTCTTCAGCTTCTGCAGTGCCATCATAATTAAAGTCACCCCCTGCCCAATTATCAGGCAAGTGATTCCCATCATCATCATCTGAATTTGCCAGTACAAGTGCTCCTTTGGTTCCTATCCCTTTTCCCCAGATTTCTTCACCCAAATCATCATTATCAGCATCCTCTATAATATTGTCCCGGTTAGCATCCACATCCAGATCCATTCGCATTATATCAAGTTGATAGCGGTTGCTTATACCTAAAGAAATACCCGCGCGGTAAGCCTCGAGTTCCAGTTCATAACTTCCTGCCGGTAAAAGCTGGGCAAAAGGATCTCTGCCATCCCAATGAATTGTTCCATAGCCCTCCGGAATATTATTACTTTCATAGACAACTGATTCTGAGAGATCCAAAACTCGCAATGTCAGATTATCAGCTGATTCATATCCATCAATTTGATAATTCAAATCCACCTGCTCCCTTCCATTCTTCAAATAATCATAACAAACCAGGTTTGATGAAGTTGATAGAATCTCAGGTTCAACCACCTCTATCTGAATTGAATTCATTTCTAAGGTTGAGCGGCCGACGGGTAAAAAACCGTAATCTAACAGCGTGATCTTAACATGGTACATTCCTGATCGGGGCCTATCATTGGTATTTGTATATCCATTCCAATGATAGACTAGGAATCCTCCCTTATCAGAGCTGAGTATATTAAAATCATATGAAGTGAATACTGGAGAGGATTCTGTTTCGTAAAAGATTTCCAACATCGAAATAAGGCCGTATTGAAATACTGGGTCATCATATATTATAGAATTCAGGTGATAAAGAATTTCAATATCTGTATTTTCAGCAAATTCAATATAGAACGGATTTATAGTAGTAGGATAATCAATACATAAATCTCCAGGACAATTACCGATGATCACCATTGTTTTGGCGCTACCTTTTTTAGCAGGGGTATCATCATCGGTTACAGTGAGTTCTAATACCATAATACCCTGGCATTTCGGATCAATGATATCTCCAGCATTGTATATATTTATAGTATGTGCACCTGATCCGGAAGGAAGAATAGGAACGGAACAGCCCGCAGGGGATTGAACAACTTTCCAGCTGTAATCAGATATTCCCACCCCAGGCCTTATTATATCCCCTGCAAGTACATTATCCAGATCAAAGCTTTGATATCCGGAAAGTGATATATCTTCTGATATCTTCCCATAAACATCTACGGCATATATCGATGGAGGACTTATAATTGCAAAGGGGGTTCCGTTTTCATCGACAACAGTAACTGTAAACTCAACATAGTTAGTATTATCTTCACCATCAACAACTTCCAGTCCAAATGTCCATTCTCCCTGTTCAATATCACCAAAAGTCAGTTCAAGGGTTGGATCATGAGCAGGAATGCCAAATACTTCATCCACACTACCGGTTGTGTAATCGCCTGCTAGTTCGAAAGGATAGTCTACTAAGAACCAGGAATATTGTTTAATTCCGGTTGATATATCATGAACCGGCGGATCTGATGTATTATGACAACGGTTTGGATCAGACGGACAGGGTGAATCAGGATCTATCGAAGCTTCACCACTAAGCTCAAGTGGAAAAGAAAATGATCCCAGTATATCTGGGCCATTTATGTGGGCTAAAGGAGGTGCATCAACCAAAACAATAAAATCATCGCAAATCGATTCACCTTCGTTATCGGTCGCAGTAAGCCGAAATATCCAAGTGCCGGCATAACTAATATTGGTATTCATGGTCAGTGAAGAAGAATAGGAAAAACCCTCTTGAATTGGTACTGATGAGGATTGAGGTGCCTGTATAATATCCCACTTGAATTGTAAACTTCCATCATCCTGATCGTCGAGAATGGTCGTCATAACATCAATCGGCTGACCGATATCAATATGATTCATGCCATTGAAGCTAATTTCAGGCGGAATGTTATTAACGTACACTTCTATTTCAGCTGCATCGCTATCTCCTTCATTATCAGTTGCCGTTACCTTAAAGGTGTACAGAACATTGTCTACTCCTGCGACAGTAGTAATGTCATCTTCAGTTGTTGGAAAAGATATTGTTCTAGTATTCCAGGTATCTCCAACACTAAAACTTCCACCTGCCGGGGCGCTCAATACCTCCCATTTAAAGGTAAGTGCACCTCCATCAACATCATTTCCTGGATCGGTCGAGCCACTATTTACTGCACTCAATGTGATTTGATCCTTAGCATTAATATTTGTATTTCCTTCTATATGTATGTTGGGTTTTTCATTAGGAACGACAAAAGAATGCGTAAAAGTTTTACGTTCACCTTCGTTATCATCGACATTAACGCGAAAACTCCATTCTCCGATATCATTTTCACTTGAAAAGGTAATAGATGGCGTTTCAGTATTTGGATTAGAAAGTGTTGCAGTAGAAGAGGCGGGCTTATTTGTAATACTCCAACTATGGGATAGGCTTCCACCATCAGGGTCACTTGAATTGGCATCTAATTGTACAGTACGGTTCCATTTAGGAGAAGGGTTATGACTTGGACTGGCCGTAGGAGGATTGTTCCAGACTGTAATGATATAAGTTAGTGGAAATAATTCATAAAGCCCTTGGGGATAACAGGTAGGACCCTCGCACCCGTTATAAGCGCAATAATATGGATCGGCTCCTATGCCATCAACAACCACAGTCCATGTACCTAATTGTTCTAAAGAGGTGAAGGTTATATTAAATTGGATTCCCAACTGACCATCACTAATGAACCACGTACAATCAGTATAGGAGTATATGGCATCAGTGAATCCTGGATCACCTGCCCCTGGGGCAATTGTTACTGGCCCGGAAAGTGTATAACTGGGTTCTCCAATATCAAATCCGTACATCCAACCAGTAGCATTATCTACAAAGCAGGTGTAAGTTTTAGTAGTTTTAACTTTCTGATCTTCATAATATGTTTTTTGGCCAATTAAGATATTTACCTTTCCAAATACTAATATTGAGATCAATAATAGCAGCTTTATTGTATTTATTGATAAATATTTACCCATCTTATCAATAAAATTTCTGAATTGAAATTGATTTTGAACTTCCTTTTTGTTCAATATTTATTTCGGCAGGTAATCCTGGTTGTCCACAAGCTTCAGAACTGATTTGTAAAAATCTTTGGACTTCTTTATTAAAAAGAAAATTCGAATTTTCAATATTTGCTTTTTTGCGTAAACAGGTTAAGGTCTCCTGGATCTGTTCAACAAAACGCTGATTACGGATTTTATTTATGATATCATCTTTTACATTATCAAATGCAATGGTTCTTTCAGGAAAGTAATAGATTAATTTATAAACATGAAATCCATCCTCAAGTTCAATAGCATCAGAAATCTCATTTGCCCGTAAAACAGAAAGCGTATTCCAAATTAACTGACTGGTTGAATATTTGTAAACTTGTCTTTGCAAAAACTTAATGCCTTCATTTTCCCTTTTATATTTTTTTGCCAACAGAGAATATGAAACTCCTGCTTGCCTTGCGTTTTGTAAGAATTCAGTCGCTTTCAACTTTTTCCCCTCAATATATTCTTCATTTGGAGAATCCTTAATAGGAAAAACTAATTCAGAAACAAAAAAATGACCAGGAGAGTTGTATTGCATAGAATGTCGATCGTAATAGTTCTTCGCCTCTTCTAAACTGATAATTCCATTTTTATTGATGTTTGCAAGTTTTTCTAAAAGGAGCTTTGTCTTTAATTGCTTTTTTATACCTGTTTCATTTCCATAGATAGAAGAAATGTATTTTTCTTTTTCTTGAGAATTAGGAAATGCTTTCATGAACCCTTGATACGCCATATTTAAATCTTGTGGGCTTATTGTCATTTTTTCCTTTTTGGACTCTTGTTCTATTAGCAATTCATCAATTAATTGAAGAGCTATATTTTGCTTAACGTATAATGCATAGGATTTTTGAACTGAATCAATACGAAGCCCTAGTCTTGAGAGTTGAAAGCTATACATACTATCGATATGCTCAATAGAAACTTCAGTACCATTTACTTTAATAGGTGTGGAGACTGATTCTCGAGTAAACGATTTTGGTTTATTCTCTTTTATGATCTGAGACCACACTAAAGGACTCTCGGATATTAATGAAAAAAAACCTATAATAATAAGTACTTTGACCATCTTTTCTTTATTTGTTTCTTAAATAACTCCAGCTAATACTTTTTCAACTCACTATCTTTAAATTCTGTCATCAACTCTAGCATTTCAATGGATCTTGGATCTGTGTATCTCTCTATCCTACTCCTTTCACACACTAAAAGAGATGGAGTTTCAAAGTTACATTTGTAAAACTTTGAAACTCATTAGATTCATCTTCATCTTATACAATAAACGGAAAATCAATAGATGGCGATCCAGATTGCCAATATTCTTGTCCTGAGGATTTTAAATTGTTCTGATTATTGGATTCCATTTAATAATAGATTATAAAAAAGACATTGCCTTAGGTTAAATAATTTTGAAAGAAACCTTCAAATACAAGTTCTTAAAAACAAACATCATAATTGAGCATAAAAAAGGGAATAAATTTCCGTGAAAAGGAAATATTTGGAACTAATGAGAATTTTGTGGAACCCCAAATTTTTTATAAATAAGCTCTTGTTTTTTGGGATTAATAAGGCCTCTATTTAGAATTATATTTTCCTCCTTAAACCATTTAGTCAAAGTTTTTGTACAAATTCCATATTCGTTAGCAATTTGTTGCTTTGACTTAGCATATTTTATATTTGAGGTCATTCTCAATAATATATTCTTATTTGCCGACTTTGACTTATTCAAAGTTACGAGATAATACCTATACAAGTCAAATGTTTTGTTTAATATTTTCCTTTCTTTGCTCCAATTTTAATTATTGGACTTACTACCAAGCAGATCAATAGTTAAGTTGAATAATGACGAACCTTGATAACCTATGACCGGAATAAATTGACCACTCATGGCCGGAGTTAAATATTTATTGTTTAGCTATGTAGGATAAGTGTAATTTGATCGGCCAAATTTGATCAATATTATCAGCTTTCATGTTATAATCAAATAAAAGTCCGATTATTTGCTGCCTAATAACAGGGGAGGTTAAAGGTGTTTTTTGGACGATTCAGAGTGAGCACTTTATTGGGGGGAGATTTTGGGAAGAAAGACTTGCATTGTTTATAAAAGGATATTATTATAAGTGTAAACCAGGACCAAGTGTAAAAACCAGACGTCTTGACCATGTTTAGCCGGTTATTATGCAGTTAAGATACATAACTTAACAACAACCAATTAAATTTGACCAAGACTGGTCAATTTACTCTGACCAAAGGTGGTCAAGGGCACGGCTCTTCGTCAAATTTGGGGATAAACACCCAACATCTCATTATCAATAACTATCAGATAAACAGGCATATAAGCTGATGTTTTTCTTGGTAACTTGAGATCTGTTTATTATCTTCAAGTAACTGATAAACAATTACATGAGATGATAAAACAATTAATCGCTATGCCTTATCTTAAACTGAAAAAAATCGAATCCTCTGATAATACCATCAGAATTTATGCAACAATTAAATCTTGCAGGTCAAAATGCCCTGTCTGTGGCAAATACAGCAAGCGGGTTCATGATTACTATTTCAGAACTATATCTGATCTTCCGGTTTTTCAAAACGGCACTGAAATTATATTGAAGACTCGAAAGTTCCGATGTGGAAATGATCGATGTCACCGGAAAGTCTTCTCGGAACAAACCCCTGCCATAATACGCTACGCCAGAAGGACGAAACGAGCAAAAAAGATACTAGAGTCCTTTGCCATTGAATTAACAGAAAGGTTGGGAAGTATCATGTCCAAGCAACTATCCATCACATTTAGTAGCTCAACGATTACCAGGATTGCTCACAGTCAACAACTCTCGGATATTCAACAACCAAGGGTACTGG
>Ga0326726_10003647_pt1 | contig 14123 bp, 9 predicted proteins | sample MHFenrmetagenome_2_FD_207603 | JGI IMG/M metagenome (GOLD analysis project Ga0326726, IMG submission 207603) | Lab enriched peat soil microbial communities from Michigan Hollow, Ithaca, NY, United States - MHF15MN | ecosystem: Environmental > Terrestrial > Soil > Wetlands > Peat | place: USA... | reverse complement strand
TTCATGCCCTGCGCGCCGACCGGGCTGTGGATGTGGGCGGCGTCGCCGAGCAGGAAGCAGCGGCGGTCGCGGAAGCGCGCGGCGCGGCGGTGATGGATGCGGTAGGTGGAAAACCAGCTGCAGGCCGTGAAGGACAATCCGGCACCCGCTTCGGTGCGCAGGGAGGGGATCACGGCCTCGAACGCGATGTCGTCGCGGCCGCGCAGGGACGACGGCAGGATGCCGACGATGCGCCAGTGATCGCGGCCGCGCATGGGGAACAGCAGATGGAAGCCTTCCTGCCAGAGGTAGACGTTGACCTCGTCGGGCACCATGCCGCCCGTCGCCTCCACGTCGGCGACGAAGAACACGTGCTCATAGGGCGCGCCGGGGAAGGCGATGCCGCAGAGTTCGCGGACCGCGCTGCGGGCGCCGTCGCAGCCGGCGACCCAGCCAGCGACGAGCGTGCGGCTCGTGCCGTCGGGGTGCTTCAGCGTCGCCGTGACGCCGTCGGGCTGCTGCTCGAGGCCGATCAGCTCCGTGTTCCATTGCACGGACAGGCCGAGCGCGCGCAGCTTGTCGCCCATGATGCGTTCGTTGTCGTCCTGGCCGAGGATCAGGATGAAGGGATAGGGGGTGACGGCTGCGCCGGCCTCGCCCAGGGGAACGCGCGCCATCCGGCGCCCCTGCGCCCAGATGTTGGCGCCGGTGCCGCGCTTGCCGAGCTCGAGCGCCCGCTCGTCGATGCCGAGCTGCGCGTAGATCTCCAGGGTGCGCGCCTGCACGCCCAGCGCCCGCGTCTGCAGCGACGGCCCGGCATGGCGATCGATGATGAGAGCGCGCACGCCGCGCCGGACGAGCTGATTGGCGAGCATCAGCCCGGTGGGGCCGGCGCCGACGATGAGAACGTCCGTATCCATCCAATGCAGTATCAGCTCGAGTTGAAGCACAGACTCCCTTTCACTGTCATACCGGCGAAAGCCGGTATCCATACACTCGGAAAATGCCGGTTGCGCTCCGAAACTGCGGGCCGCAGTGCCGCTCGGCGGCATCATCGGCGTTTATGGGCCCCGGCTTTCGCCGGGGTGACAGCGGGAAAAATGGCTGGCGCAGAGCGTTTGGTGCTTCGGCTCACGCCGGCGGGATGAAGGTCTGCTGGATCTGCTGAAACGCCGGCAGCGCCTCCAGCCGGGCGGCGTGGGCGGCGAGCGCGGGATAAGGGGCAAGCGAGATCGCGCCCGGGTGCGCCTCGGCGGCGAAGCGCAGCGCCGTGGCCACCGCGATGTCGGCGTGGCCGAGGCGGTCGCCGAACCAGCAGGGGCCGGGGCGGCCGGCGCGGTCGGCCTCGAGGGCGGCGAGCGCGGCCGCCATCTGCGCGCGGCAGCGCTCGACCCAGGCCGGCGACACCTCGCGGTGCATGCGCTTCTCGTAGAAGAGGCTGACGGCCTTGTCGGCGAGGCCGGTGGCGAGGGCGGCGACCGCCAGCGCGCGATGGCGGGCGGGCTCTTTAGCCGGGAACAGCGCGCGCTCGGGCGCCACGCGGCCGTCGAGATAGTCGAGGATGCTATGGCTGTCGAGCAGCACGTCGCCGTCGTCGAGCACCAGGGTGGGCACGCGCGTGAGCGGATTGTAGGGGCGGATCTTCTCCGCATCGGCGAAGGTCGACCAGGGCCGATGCTCGAACGGGAGGCCGTAGAGCACGAGCGCGATGCCGACGCGGCGGACGAACGGGGAGTCGTATTGGCCGATGAGGATCATGGGGGCCTCCGCAGGAGGGCGACGCTGGCACGACGGCGGAGCACGGGTCAAGCGCGCTGGTCAGGTCCTGCCGATGGCGTCCGGCAGGAGGCCGGCCGCTCGAACTCGCTCGTCGTGAGCTTCTGGTGGCGATGTCCCCGGCCTCGTTCAAATCCGTCGCCGGGATGACCTGCATCAATTCGGCCGGCGCGTGAAAAATGCAAAACTTTCCGGTCCAGGGTTCACCAACGGCTGCAACCAAGTGCCTGCTCGAAGGGGCAAGCCAATGAACGAAGACACGGAGATCGGCGAGTTTCGCGTCGCGCGCGGCGGGCCATTCTACGCGCTGCAGAGGCAACTGGGGCTGATACGCGAGAACGCGCTTCGCACCGGCCCCAGAATCCTGATCTTCGTCGGCCTCGCCTGGGGCGTGCCGCTCCTTCTGAGCGCTGCGCAAGGCAATGCATTCGGAACGCCGGCCGAGTATCCATTCCTTCTCGATCTCGGAGCATGGGCGAGATTTCTCGTTGCCGTCGGTCTGTTCATCCTGATGGAGCGGCAGGTCGAGGACAGCTTGGAGACAAAGCTCGCCCAGTTCGGGCGGGCGTCGATCATTGCTCGGGAATCGATCAAGTCCGCCGCAGAGGCCGTGACAACGGCGCTCAAGCGGCGCGACTCGCGGGTCGCCGAAGCGGCGTGTCTGGCGATCGCGGCCCTGGCATCCTTCGCCTCATTGAACCACACGATCGATACGGCGACACCATCGTGGGCCGTTCACGTCTCGGCAAGCGGGACCGCCCAGACGCTCGCGGCCTGGTGGTGCTTGTTCGTCAGTGGGCCGATCTTCTGGTTTCTGCTGCTGCGCGAGCTTTGGCGCCATCTCGTGTGGTCGATGCTGCTGCGCAGGATCGCGGCGCTCAGGCTTCGTCTGGTTTCGACGCATCCCGACGGCATGGGCGGTCTCGCCTTCATCGGACAGTATCCCAATGCCTACGCGACATTCATTTTCGCGATCAGTTGCGTGCTCGGCGCCGCGGTCGCCAACGAGTTCATGAATGCGCGTCTTTCCGCCAATGCGTTCGGGTTCATCACCGGCGGCTGGCTGGCGATCGTGTGGGCCTTGTTCGTCTACCCCCTGCTGGCCTTTCGTAAGCCGCTCGCGGAGCTCAAGGAGGCGACGCTGCTCGCCTGCGGCGCCCAGGCGACCCGGTATCATCGCCTGATCGAGCGACGGCAGCTGGGCCGCAACGTGTGCGCGCCGGACGAGGCCGAAGCGGCGATCGAGGCGGACATACCCGATCCCACCAAGCAGTTCGAGGCGACCCGCAAGCTGTCCGTGCTGGTGGTCAGCCGCTCGGCGCTATTGCCGGTCTCTGCGGCGGCCGTGCTCCCACTCGCGGCGGCGGGCTTTACCGTGCTGCCCTACAAAGAATTGTTCGCTATCGTTAAGCGCCTTCTGCTGCTTTAGCGGCGGTCGCGCGACCCCGGATGATCGGGGTCTGTCATGACTTGCATCAAGGGACGCAGCGCCGGCCGCCGATACGCTTGATGCGCCGGATAAATCCGAGACAAGGGGCGCCGACATGTGCCGCAGGATTCCAGCCATATTGTTCGCATTCCTGGTGACGGCATGCGCGACCGGTGAGCCGCAATCCCAGAAATCGACCCCGCCGACGGGCGACTGTCTATTCGTCCTGAAGCTGGACGGCGGGCGAATGCTGAAATGGGGTCCCTGCAATTCTCCGCCGCCGATGACGATCGATCGAATCTAGCGACCCGCTCGCCACCGCGATGGATTCGCATACCAGAATCCTCATCTTCCGTCGGGGACCCCGACCCGAGAATGCGAGAGTTTCCGGCGACGGCCGCCGGCGGATGAGATAGTCTCAGCGACAGGCTTCGGAACGGTCGATGCTCGGCAAGGAGACGGTGGGATGGCGGTGAAGGGGCTGATCCACTATGCGCTGGAAGTGCGGGATCCGGAGGTCGGCGCGGCGTTCTATCGCGACTTCGGGCTGCGGAGCGCGGAGAGCCGCGGCAATGCGCTGCGCCTCGAGGCCGGGCGCGGGGCCGGCGGGCTGTTGCTGTACGCGGGGCCGAGGAAGCGGCTGCATCACGTCGCGTTCGCAGCACCCGGCGACCATTTCGAGGCGGTGCGGGCGGGGCTGAAGCAGGCGCGCATTCCCGAGATCGATCCGCCGCAGGAGGCGCCGCAGACCGGGATCTGGCTGCGCGATCCCGACGGCAACCTCATCAACATCCGCCGGGAGGAGCCGACGGCGGTCGCAGCCGAGCCGCCGCTGGCCTACAACGGGCCGGGCTTTGCTCCGCGGCAGGGCGCGCGCGGCATGCCGACATTCGAGCGGGCGACGCCGCGCCGGCTCGGCCATGTGCTGTTCTTCACGCCGGACCCAGTGGCCGCCGAGCGCTTCTACACGGGGCTGCTGGGCTTCAAGGTCTCGGACCGGGTGCCGGGGCTGCTGTCGTTCCTGCGCTGCGCGACCGACCACCATACGCTGGCGTTCGGGAAATCGAGCCATCGCGGCTTCCACCACGCCTCCTACGAGGTCGGCAGCTTCGACGAGGTCGGCATGGGCGGGATGTGGATGCGCGAACGCGGCTGGCAGCCGGCCTGGGGGCTGGGGCGCCACGCCATCGGCAGCAACGTCTTCTACTACATCCGGGATCCCTGGGGCAGCTACGCCGAGTACTTCTACGACATCGACTGCATCCCCGAAGACGCGGCGTGGGAAGCGCGCGAGTGGGACCCGAAATACGCGCTCTATTGCTGGGGGCCGGACGTGCCCGCGGATTTCATCGAGAACAAGGAAGCGCCGGCGGGGTAGGCGCGCTCAGGGCACGTAGACGGAGAAATAGGCCTTGCGCAGCACGTCCGCGTGCTTGGCGGGGAGAGTGCGCGTGGGCTTGCCGCTCTGCGCGGTGGTCGTGGCGCTGGTGCCGTAGTCGTAGAAGCAGCTGCCGGCATCCTTGTCGTGGGGATTGCCGGGCTTGTTGGGCTGATTGGCGCCATAGGCGGCGTGGATCATCTCGTGCAGCAGCACCTCGTTGGCGGTGGACTTGCCCTGCGTGTTGATCAGGATGTAGGGCAACCATTGGATGCCATTGTTGGCCTCGGTATTTGCCGTCTGGATCGTGGAGCCCAGCTCGATCTGGGCGCTGGTGGCGGTGTCGGTGTTGCGCTTGCAGAAGATCACGGGGATGCCGCGGCCGACGGGGACGGCGGCGTGGCACTGGGCGCGGACGGTGCCGGGATCGCCCGCGCTGTCGAAGACGGCGCCGGTATAGGGCAGGATGCGGGCGCCGCCGGCGGGATTGGTGGCAAAGACTTCCAGCGCCATCGAGTAGGTCGCCAGCATGGTGTTGGCGCCGGCCATGTAATCGGTGAGGTGCGTGGCATGATTGGCGTCGCTGGTCGCGAACAGGGCAACGGTGAGGCGATTCATTCGTGGCGCTTCCTTCGAGATTGACGCGACGCGAGCGGCGCGACGATCATACGGCAACGCTTCAATCCGCAACAGAGGCCGCTGACGGCGCCCGCCCCGCCATGCCCCGCACCGCCGCCACCCCTCACACGCTCACCGCGAGCCAGGCCCGGCGCCTGTGGCTGCGGGCGCAGCGACTCGATGTGCCGGCGCCGTTCGGCAGCGGGGCAGCGGCGACGCGGGCGGCGGTGGAGCATCTGGGCTATGTGCAGATCGACACTATCAACGTGATCGAGCGCTGCCACCACCACATCCTCTACAGCCGCATTCCCGACTACCGGCGCGAGCATCTGCGGCAGGCACAGACGGTCGACAAGACGGTGTTCGAATACTGGACGCATGCGCTGTCCTATCTGCCGACCCGGGACATGCCGTTCTTCGTCGGCGCCATGCGGGGCCGCCGGCTGCGCCCCCACACCTGGTACGCGGCGGTGACGAGAGGAGAGATGCGCAAGGTGCTGGGCCGCATCCGCAAGAACGGCGCGCTCACGATCCGCGACATCGACGACGACGTGCTGGTGGAGAAGGACCATGAATGGGCGAGCCGCAAGCCCTCGAAGCGGGCGCTGCAGCTCGCCTTCTACAGCGGCGTGCTGACGATCAGCGAGCGCGTCGGCATGCTCAAGACCTACGAGCTGATGGAGCGGCATTTCGCCTGGGAGAAGCGACCGAAGCCGGCGACGGAGCGGGCGATCCGGGACTATTTGCTCGATCGCGCGCTGCGCTCGCAGGGGATCGTGAGCCTCGATTCCATCTGCTTCCAGGACGCCCCGCGCAAGCCGGCCATGCGGCGGCTGATCGAGGCGCGGGTGCGCCGCAAGGAGCTGGTGCCGGTGCGGATCGAGGGGGCGGCGAAGGTGGAGCACTGGGCGCTGCCGGAGGCGCTCGAGGGGGCGGCCGAGCCGGGCGACGGCATCGTCCACATCCTGTCGCCGTTCGACCCGCTGATCATCCAGCGCAAGCGGCTGAAGCTGTTCTTCGACTACGAGCACCGCTTCGAGGCCTATGTGCCGAGGGAGAAGCGGGTGTTCGGCTATTTCGCGCTGCCCGTGCTCGTGGGCGACGACATCGTCGCCGCCCTCGATCTCAAGACCGATCGCGAGAAGCAGAGGCTACTGGTTCAAAAATGGAACTGGGTCGGCAACGGCGCGCAGCGGTTGCACAAGAAGCCCGTCGAGGAGGCCTTGCACCGCTTCGAGCGGTTCCAACTTGCGTCTATTTGAGCCGGCCGCCGGCCCCGCCGACGACACCGCCCGCCGCGTGACCCACGGCCCCCACGGCGCCACCGACGGCATTGCCCGCCGTGTTGGTGGCACCGCCGACGGCATTGCCCGCCGTATCGGTGGCACCGCCGACGGCACTACCTGCCGTATTGGTGGCGCCCCCGACGGCATTGCCCGCCGTGTTGGCTGCACCGGCGAGGCCGCCACTCGGTCCATTGCCGCTGTCGGCGCTGCCGCTGGTCGCACCCTGAGCTGCACCGCCCGGCGCAGTGCCGCTGCTTGCGGCGCTATGGCCCAGGCCGGTTCCACTCACGCTACCGCCGTTGGCGCTGCTGCTCTGCACGCTGCCTGAAACGGCTTGAGGACCACTGTCGCTGCTCGCCGTGTCGCTTGCGGGTTGGACACCGGACGCCGCGCCTGCCGATGCGGATTGGGTGGTCGACTCCGACCCGGTGGCGGCGACCGCGGGAAGGGGTGGCTTTGCGGGCGGCGGCGGCGGAAGGATGTACATGCCGTCGGGTTGTTCCGCTTTGGCCGTCACTTCGGCACGTTCGAGCCGATCCTCGGACGGAGCGGCTGCGGAGACGGATACCGAGGCATTTTCAGCGGCCGGCACCGAGTCGGCCGTTGCATTGCTTGCTACGGGTGTGGTCGCAATAGCCGGTGGATGAAGGCGAGCGGCGCCACCGGCCGTTGCCGCGCTGCCCGCCTCCTCGACGCCGCCATATGCAATCTCGGGCGGAACGGATACGGAAACGGATATGGGGTCGTCTTCGGTTGGTGCGCTAGCGGGCGCAATCCAGGGCATCCGCACGGCCGAGTATCCGACGTTGATGCACAACGCCAGCGCGCCCACCGTCACTCCTAAAGCGACGCGGCCAATCCGCAAGACAGCATCCTCGTCGCCCATGGGGTTGTTCTCCCGAGCATCCCGAGATTCAGAGGAAACCCGATCCCAGCTTCGTTGTTCCCGGCCAATTCCCTTTGGCTGTCCCCGTCGGAGCGCCGGAGAACGACGAGCGGCGCCCGCTCCCGGAGGCGGATTCCTCGTATTCAATCTTCCGGCGGTCTGCCCGGCTGCACCGAGCCGCCCAGCCTCACCCGCGCTCGCGGCCGCCCCGCGGAAGAGGAGGCACGGCTTGCGGGTCGTCCGGCACCGGCTCGAAGCGGCCGGTGGCGGGGTCGCGCACCAGCAGGCGGCCGGCGGCGATGCCGAAGTAGGCGCCGTGCAGCGCGAGCTTGCCGCGCTCGACCAGGATGCGCACACAGGGGAAGGTCATCAGGTTCTGCAGGCTGAGCTCGACCGAGGCGAATTCGAGGCGGCGGCGATAGGCGTCGCCGTCATCCTTGGCGCGCGGGCCGAGGCTGGCGGCGGCGGGCGCGATCTGCGACATCCAGCGGCCGATGAAATCGCCGGGCGAGAGCGGCTCCTGCTCGTCGGCGAAGGCACGGATGCCGCCGCAGAAGGCGTGGCCGAGGACGACGATATGGCGGACGCGCAGGGCCTGCACGCCGAATTCGAGCGCCGCGCTGGTGCCGGCTTGCGAATCGCGGTGCGGCTCGTAAGGCGGGACCAGGTTGGCGACATTGCGCACGACCAGCAGTTCGCCCGGCGCGGCATCGAAGATGACCTCCGGCGAGACGCGCGAATCGACGCAGCCGACGACCATGATCTGCGGCCGCTGCCCGGTCTCGGCCAGCATCTCGTAGCGCGAGCGCTCGTCGGCAAAGCGGCCGGCGAGGAAGGCGCGATAGCCTTGGGTCAAGCGTTCAGGAAACATGGCGTCACTTCCTGTGCTCTTGCTGGGATGCCGCCCCCGTGGCGGCGTGATCGCGCGGGCCGGGCTCGGCCGACGGATGGAGGATCGGCCGGTAGCCGGCGCAAAGCGCGCGCACCGTCGATGGCGGCGTGACCAGCTTCACGTCGCCCAACGAGCGTCGGTATTTCTCATACCCGGTCTCTGTCCATCGAAATATCCGCGCACCCGCGATCAGGTAGCTCGCGGTGCCGGCCGCGACCATCGCGCCATCCGGCAGGTCGTCGATCGGAAAGGGCAGAGGATGCAGGCGCTTGCGCCCGTTCTCCAGCCGCTCGCCATGGAGGACGTCGTCCATCCCCGCCGCATACGGTCGCTCGCCGCCGTTGCCGGCGGCCCAGGCGGCGCGAAAAGCCTCGGCCGCTTCGCGGCGGCAGAAGAAACAGGGGCGGTGTCCGGCGGCGAGCGCCGTGGCCTCGTCGAGGAAGAACAGCTCGGTCCAACTGCGGCGAGCCATGACGTCGCGCCGCACGCCCTTGTACTCGCAGACGCAGACGATCCAGGCTTTCGTCGCCCAGCGGCGCGACAACAGCGTCCGTGTCCGCGGGTCATGAATGATGCCGCGGTTGCCGGTGAACATGCCGCGTTGGGGAATGGCGACGATCTCGCCCCGCGGCGTTACCCGATTCTGCAGCGGCACGGCTTGTTTCTCGCTCTCGTGCGATGCAGCGCCCACGCCACGCGCGGCGCCTCTCGCCCGTCAGGGTTCACCGCGACCTCCGCCGCGCGGCTCCTTCACCGCCGTCAGCAGCAGCATGCCAATGACGAGGAAAGGCAGGATGGTGAGCATGCCCAGTCGCTGACTCTGGGACAGATAGGTGACCAAGCCGACCAGGAACGGACCCATCGGCGTGGTGACCTTGCCGGCCAGGTTGTAGAGACCGAAGAACTCCGTGCGCTGTTCGGGCGGCGCCAGGCGCGCCATGAGCGAGCGGCTGGCCGCCTGGGCCGGCCCCAGGAAAATACCGATGGCGGCGGCCAGAATGTAGAACCACTGCTTGCTCTCGACCAGCAGGATGCCGACGCCCAGAAGCGTCAACGCCGCCAGCGCGATCAGGATCGTCGGCTTGGCGCCGAGCCAATCGTCGATCCAGGCGAAGGCGACGGCGCCGAGGCCGGCGGTGACGTTGAGGATGATGCCGAAGATCAGCACCTCGTCGATGCTCATGCCGAAGGCGCCGGCGGCATAGGCGCCGCCGACGATGAACAGCGTGTTGAGGCCGTCGATGTAGATCATCTTGGCCAACAGGAAGCGGGCGATGTTGGCGTGGCGGCGCACCTGGCGGAGCGTGCCGATCATGCCGGCGATGCCGGCGCGCACGACCGTCGCGACGCCCCGGCCGGTAGCCGGGCGATCGGGCACCCACAGGAAGAGCGGCACCGCGAACACCGCGAACCACAGGGCCGCCAGCGGCATGACGATGCGGACATGCTCCGCCAGAGCGCGGTCGAGGCCGAAGGGCGCCGGGTCAGGAGTCACGAAGACGAAATAGCTGAGCCCGAGGCAGACGAGGCCGCCGGCGTAGCCGAGGCCCCAGCCCCAGCCGGACACGCGGCCGACGAAATCGTCCGGCACGAGGTCCGGCAGCATGGCGTTGTAGAAGGCGGTGCCGAGCTCGAAGCCGAAGGTGGCGACGGCCATGGCGACCAGGGCGAAGACGACGTCGCCGGTATCGGGGCGAACGAACCAAAGCGCCGCCGTGCCGGCGATGCTGATCAGGCTGAGCGCGAACAGCCAGGGCTTGCGGCGGCCGCCCTGGTCGGCAATGGCGCCGAGGACCGGACTGGCGATGGCGATACCCAGGGCGGCGATGCCGTTCGCCCAGCTCCACAGGGCCTGGCCGGTGGCGTGATTGGGCGCCACGTGATCGGTGAAATAGGCGCTGAACAGGAAGGTGGTGACGATAGTCGGAAAGGCCGAGTTGGCCCAATCGAACAGGCACCAGGCGATGATGGCGCGCTTGCTGCCTGTTCGTGGAGTGGCGGGCACCGGGTCGCGGGCCCTCACCCTAACCCTCTCCCGCTTCGCGGTAGAGGGGACACGATCGAGCGTGCGGCACAATCAAGCTCCCTCTACCGCGAAGCGGGAGAGGGATGGGGTGAGGGCGTGTGACTCGATTCCTGCCAATTGATGCTACCCGGCGGTCAGACTGCGCAGTTGCCGGTTGGCGACCGCGAGCATCGCGAGGCCGGCGGAACCGGACTGGCGGAGATCGGCGACCAGGGAGGTGGCGCGGTGGACGGCGGGGCCGCGCGCGGTGGTCCAGGCTTCGATCGGATCGGCGCCGTTGGACTTGGCCACGGCGGCCAGGATGCGCGTCGTCAGGTCGCGCTGGTGGCCGTAGAAATCATCGGTGACGGCGACGACGGCCTGCTTGTCCCAGTGGTTCTCGCTCGGCAGCGCGGCCGCCGCCTGCCGCAGCCAGTCGAGGCCGAAGCGGGCGCCGACGGCGAAATAGGTGCTGCCGACCTGCTCCACCGGCACGCCGGTCGTGCTGGCGATGCGCACGATGTCGAGGCTCGGCGGCAGCAGGTGCATGATGGCCATGCGCTGGGCCAAGGCCTTCGGCAGGCCCTGTTCCGCGTACTTGGCGATGCGCTGGTCGATCGCCGCGCGGTCGGCGTCGGCGATCAGGCCCTTGGCCGTCACCAGCGCCTCGACGCCGGCGCCGTAGGTCTTCACGGTTGCCGCGATATCCAGGCGCTGCGGCTCGTTGCGCAGGAGCCAGGTGGTCCCGCGCTCGATCACGCGCCCGCATTCCAGGAACAGGGCCGACTGCAGGCCGCCCGGGACCTTGTTGTCGAGCGCCTCGACCTGCTGCCACAGCTGCCGCACGCTGAAGATCTCGCGGGCGGCGAGATAGGCGCGCGCGATGTCGGCGGCGCCCATGCCCGTGCCCTCGCGCACCTCGTGCACGAAGGTGATGCCGGCGCGGTTCACCAGCTCGTTGGCGATCACCGTGGTGACGATCTCCCGGCGCAGGCGATGGCGGGCGATCCCGTCGGCATATCTCTCGCGCAGCCGCTGCGGGAAATAGTTCAGCAGCTCGTCGCCGAGCTGGGGATCATCGGGCAGGTCGGTCTCGACCATCTCGTCTTCGAGCTGGATCTTCGCGTAGGCGAGCAGCACCGCCAGCTCCGGCCGCGTCAGCCCGAGGCCCGCGGACTTGCGCTCGGCCACCGCCTCCTCGTTCGGCAGGAACTCGACCGCGCGGTCGAGGCGGCCGGCCTTCTCGAGCGTGCGCATGAAGTGGACGTGGCGGTCGAGCAGGCGCCCGCTCAGCGTCTGCGTCACCGTCAGGCACTGGGTCTGCAAGTAGTTGTCGCGCAGGACGAGGGCCGCGACATCGTCGGTGATTTCCTTCAGCAGCTTGTCGCGCTGCTTGCGCGTCATGTCGCCGGCGGCCACGACCTCGTTCAGCAGGACCTTGATGTTGACCTCGTGGTCGGAGGTGTCGACGCCGGCGGAATTGTCCACGGCGTCGGTGTTGATGCGGCCGCCCTTGAGCGCGTATTCGACGCGGGCGCGCTGGGTGAAGCCGAGGTTGGCGCCCTCGCCGGCGACCTTGCAGCGTAGGTCCGACGCATTCACGCGCAGGGCGTCGTTGGCGCGGTCGCCGACGTCGGCGTGGCTCTCCTCGCTCGACTTCACATAGGTGCCGATGCCGCCGAGCCAGAGCAGATCGACCTCGGCGCGCAGCAAAAGCTGGATCAGCTCGGCCGGCGTCATGCTGTCCTTGGCGATGCCGAAGCGCTTCTTCGCCTGGGCCGATAGCTTGATCGACTTCGCCTTGCGCTCGTAGATTCCGCCGCCGGCGGAGATCAATTTGGGGTCATAGTCGGACCAGGTCGAGCGCGGCAGGTCGAAGAGCCGCTTGCGTTCCTGCCAGCTCGCCTCCGGATCGGGGTCGGGATCGAGGAAGATGTGCATGTGATTGAAGGCGGCGACCAGCCGGATGTGGTGCGACAGCAGCATGCCGTTGCCGAAGACGTCGCCGGACATGTCGCCGACGCCGACGACGGTGAAATCCTGCGCCTGGATGTCGGTGCCGACCTCGCGGAAGTGTCGCTTCACGGCCTCCCAGGCGCCGCGCGCGGTGATCGCCATGCCCTTGTGGTCGTAGCCGGCCGAGCCACCGGAAGCGAAGGCGTCGTCGAGCCAGAAGCCGTATTCGACGGAGACGGAGTTGGCGATGTCGGAGAAGGTGGCCGTGCCCTTGTCGGCGGCGACCACGAGATAGGGATCGTCGGGATCGCGGCGCACCACCTCCGTCGGCAGCTGCAGCTTGCCGCCGACGAGATTGTCGGTGATGTCGAGCAGGCCGCGCATCATCGTCTTGTAGCATTCGACGACTTCGGCATTGAGGGCCTCGCGGCCGCCACCGGCCGGAGGGCGCTTCACGACGAAGCCGCCCTTGGAACCGGTGGGGACGATGACGGAGTTCTTCACCACCTGAGTCTTCATGAGGCCCAGCACTTCCGTGCGGAAGTCCTCGCGCCGGTCGGACCATCGGATGCCGCCGCGCGCCACCTTGCCGCCGCGCAGATGGATGGCCTCCACGCGCGGGCTGTAGACGGAGATCTCGAACAGCGGGCGCGGCAGCGGCAGCTCGTCGACCACGCGCGAATCGAGCTTGAAGGAGAGATAGGGCTTGATCTGGCCGGCCTTGGCGCCCTTGAAGAAGTTGGTCCGCTGGGTCGCCAGGATGACATTGAGGAAGCGGCGGAGGATGCGGTCCTCGTCGAGATTGGAGACGGCGTCGAGGGCCTTCTCGATCTCCGTGACGATGTCCTTCACGCGGCCTTCGACGTTGAGGCCCGGGGCGGGATCGAACAGCGTGCGGAACAGCTTCACCAGCAGGGCGGCGATCGCCGTGTTGCCGGCAAGCGTGGCCTCCATATACGCCTGGCTGAAGGGGATCGCGGCCTGGCGCAGATATTTGCAATAGGCGCGCAGGATGGTGACCTCGCGCCAGTCGAGCCCGGCGCCGAGGACCAAGCGGTTGAAGCCGTCGTCCTCCATGTCGCCGGCCCACACGCGCGTGAGCGCCTCGTGGAAGATGTCGCGCACGCTGCCGAGCTCGATCTCGCGGCCGTCGGCGGTGATCATCCCGAAGTCATGAATCCACACCGCCCGTTCGGAGTCGCGCGGCTGCACCGTGTAGGGGGATTCGCTGATGACCTTGAAGCCCATATGCTCGAGCATCGGCAGGACGTCGGAGAGCGGCAGCTGGGCGCCGGCGCTGTAGAGCTTCAGCTTCAGTTCGGACGGCGCCGACTCCAGCGGCCGGTAGAGATTCATCGCGATGCCGGTGCCGCCCAGCGCCTCCTCGACCTTGTCGATGTCGGCGACCGAGAGCTGGGCCGTGAAGCGCTCGCGGTAGGCGCCGGGAAACGCCTCGGCGTAGCGGCGGAGCAGCGCGAAACCCTTCTCCTCGCCCTTGGCCTCGACCAGGGCGTCCTGCATCTGATCGGCCCAGGAGCGGCCGGCCTCGACCAGCCGCCGCTCGATGTCATCGAGATCGACATCGGGGATGGCGCCCCGCTTGGTCGCGATGATGACCTGCAGGCGGCCGAGCGCGGCATCGCTCATATGCGTGTAGTAGGCGGTGACCGTGCCGTCGTAGGCGCGCGCCAGGATGTCCTGGATGCGCAGCCTGAGCTCCGTGTTGTAGCGGTCGCGCGGCAGGTAGACGAGACAGGAGACGAAGCGCTCGAACGGATCGCGGCGGGTGAAGAGGGCGATGCGCTGGCGCTCCTGCAGATGCAGGATGCCGAGGGCGGTTTCGTAGAGCTCGTTCTCGGAGATCTGGAACAGCTCGTCGCGCGGGTAGGTTTCAAGGATATGGGCGAGGGCCTTGCCG
>Ga0326726_10003646_pt1 | contig 14123 bp, 13 predicted proteins | sample MHFenrmetagenome_2_FD_207603 | JGI IMG/M metagenome (GOLD analysis project Ga0326726, IMG submission 207603) | Lab enriched peat soil microbial communities from Michigan Hollow, Ithaca, NY, United States - MHF15MN | ecosystem: Environmental > Terrestrial > Soil > Wetlands > Peat | place: USA... | reverse complement strand
GTCATCGCACACCCGCGAGCGCGGCGACGACCAGCGCGACCCACTGCGCACCCAGCCAACCGTTCGGCCCGTCCGAGTACCACTCGCCCAGCGAGTGCGATCCTTCGTCGGTGCCGCCGCCACCCATGCGAATCGCCGGAATGCCGAGGCTGATCGGGAGATTCGCGTCCGTGCTCGACGCGCTGGTGGATGACGTGAATCCTAGCGCCGTCGCGGCATTGAGCGCGGTCTGCACGATCGGTGCCGCGTCGGACTGCGCTCCGGTTGGCCGAATCCCCATCGTATCGACGACGAGCGACAGCTTGGCGTTCGCGGCGCGCGGTCCGGTCCATCGCGCGTTCTCGGCGGCGAGAGCGTCGTGCAGCGCCTTCTGCACCTTGGCGTCGATCGCCGCCAGGGAGGCGGCGTCCTCCGAGCGCATGTCCACTTCCATCGTCGCGTCGGCGGAGATTGAATTCACCGACGTGCCGCCCTGAATGATGCCGACGTTGAACGTCGTCTTGGGCGTCGTGGGAGCCTGAATGTCGGAGATCGCCGCGATCGCGCGGCCCAGCGCATGGATCGGATTGGGAATGCCGAATGCGCCGTAGCTATGGCCGCCCGGTCCCTTGTACGTCACGCGGTAGCGATGGCTGCCCACCGCGCGGTTCGCGAGTCCGAGCCCCGCGGCGTCGACGGTGATGAAGTAGTCGATCTTTCCCTTGAGCTCCTTCGTCACGAGGTTTCGCGTGCCGCGGAGATTACCTGGGCCTTCTTCGCCGACGTCGCCGACGAAGTAGACAGTGCCGTTCGTTTGCACGCCCGCCTTCTCGAACGCGCGCGCCACCGCGAGCACCACAGCGAGCCCGCGATCGTCGTCGCCGATGCCCGGAGCGCGGAGCTTGTCGCCGTCGCGCTTCACGGTGACATCGGTGCCTTCGGGAAACACGGTGTCGAGGTGTCCCTCGAGGAGCACCGTGGGACCCGAGCCCGTGCCGGGTCGCTGCGCGATCACGTTGCCCACCGAATCGATGCGGACGTTCTTCAGCCCGAGCGCCTCGAGACGTTTCTTGTACTCGGCCGCGCGCGCCGACTCCTTGAATGGCGGCGCCGGTATCTGCGTCAGTTCGATTTGCTGCTGGAGCGTCCAGGCGTTGTCGGCCTTGATGATCTCGAGCGCCGCGCGGACTTTGGGGTTCGACGTCGGCAGCGGGGATTGGGCGAGGAGCGATGGCGCGGAGAGCGCGGCAAGAACGAGTGTACGCATTCGATCAACGTACTGCGCCCCGCGGATCGGGTGAAGAGCGAACGGCACACCTCAACAGAGGTGCACCGCCGTCGCCTTGAACCCCACGACCACCTCGACGCCCGCGAACAGCTGAAGCTCGCGCACCGACCGCGCCGTGACTGCGGCGACGATCGGCGTCCCGCTCGCGTCCACCGTCACTCGCGTCACCGCGCCCGCGGGTACGATCTCCTTGATCGTTCCGCGAAACTGGTTCTGCAGCGACGACATCGACGGCTCCGTCGACAGCGAGACCTCCTCGGCGCGGATCACCGCGTGCGACGGGCCGGGCACGACGTCGCCGAGTGCGTAGAACGTCAGCGCGCCGGTCGTGAAGGCCACGGCGTGCTGGATGAAGCTCTTCTCGTCGGCCGCGAACCAGTCCGGCGGCTCGGGCCGAATCGGGCGCGCGCTGCCTGCGAACACGTTCTCGGCGCCGAGGAAGTCCGCAATATACGGCGACGCGGGTTTGCGAAAGACCTGCTCCGGGTCGCCCTGCTGCACGACGCGCCCGCGATCGAGCATGATCGCGATGTCGCCCAGCAATCCCGCCTCGGCGAAGTCGTGCGTCACCTGCAGCACGGTGAAGCGCCGCTCGAAGTAGATCGTGCGCAGGATGCGCCGCGCCACGTTGCGCGTGCGCGGATCGAGCGCGCTGAACGGCTCGTCGAGCAGCAGCACCTCGGGCCGGCGCGCCAGTGCGCGCGCGATGGCGACGAGCTGGCGCTCGCCCCCGCTGAGCGACTCCACCGACCGGTCGGCGAGAGCGTCGACGCCGAAGCGCACGGCCACATCTTCCGCCGCGCTCGCGGTGGCCGCGCCGTACCGGACGTTCTCGCGGACCGTGAGATGCGGAAACAGGTACGCGTGCTGGTAGACGATGCCGAGCCGGCGCGCCTCGGGCGGCGCGTGCGTCAGATCCTCGCCGCCAAGGACGATCTTGCCCGACGTCGCGCGAATCACGCCGGAGATCGTCTCGAGCAGCGTCGTCTTGCCGGAGCCCGCCGGACCGATCACTACGCCGTACGCGCCCTGGTTCACCTCGAGCGAGATGTCGCTCAGGTGAAACGCGCCGGCCCGTGCGCTGACGTTCTGGAGCGAGATCATCGGCTCGAGCACGTGCGTCTTACGCGGCGCCGGTCTTGAGCGCGCGCAGCGCGGCGAGCGGCACGAGCGCGAACACGACGAGGACGGCGGCGACCGGAAGCGCTTCGCTCAGACCGAAGCTGGTGAACCGATCGTAGCTCAACACGCTCGCGACCTTCGGGTTGTAAGTGAGAATGACGATCGCGCCGAACTCGCTCACGGCGCGTGCCCACATCACGACGGCCGCCGCGGTGAGTCCGCGCGCCGCGAGAGGCAGTGTGACGCGGCGAAACGCACGCCACGCATCGTCGCCGAGCGTTCGCGCCACGGACTCGTACCGCGCGTCCACGCGCGCGAACGCCTCGCGCGCCGCGCTGACGTAGAGCGGCGCCGACACGAACAGCATCGCGCAGACGATGCCGGCCGGCGAGCTGGCGATGCGAAGCCCGGCCGCGTAGAGCGCTCCGCCCACCGGACTGCCGCGGCCGAGCACGAGGAGCAGCGCGATGCCCGCGACGGGATGCGGAATCACGAGCGGCAGGTCCATCACCGCGGAGACGATCGCGCGCCCGGTGAACTGCCGGCGCGCCAGCAGATACGCCAAGGGCGTCGCGCCGATCACGCCGAGCAGCGTCGCGACCGTCGCCGTCCACGCCGTGAGCAGGAGCGACGCGCGGAGCTCGTGATCCGATCCCAGGCTCGCGAGCCCGCGCGCGCCACCGGCCGTCACGAGCCCGGCCACTGGTGTCAAGATGAACAGCAGGAAGATCGACGAGACGATCGCCACGACCACCGTGCCGGCGGCACGCACCGCGGCGCTCGGCCGCCGTGGCTCCGGCGCTGTTTCGAGAACGCTAAAATCCGGTGCCGCCACGACCGAGCTCCGGCGGCGCGCCGGATCCATGGATGATGGGCCGGTCGAGCATGTCGACGTGCGCCGCGTGGAGCACACGCAGCGTCGCGGCCGACGTCAGATAAGCGAGAAAGCGCGAGGCGGCGGCGTGATGTGGCGCGTCCTTCGGAATCGTGAGGCCATAGAGAATCGGTTGGCCGGTAAAGCGCGCCGTCGCGCCGGGTGACGTCCCTCGGACGGTCACCGCGACGGCCGCATACTCCGCGGCATGACCAGGATCGCCAAGATTGATCGCGTCCGGCAGCGCGATGAAGCGGAACCCGTTCGACTCGGCGACGGACTGATAGTCGTAGATGTAGTCCAGCTCTCCGGCCGCGAGCAGCGCGGCAAGCTCGGCCGCATTGGGACGGATATTGCGCTCCGGCGCGTGCCGGAGCAGGTCGGCCGCGAGGCCTGCCTCTCTATAGTGGCGTTCCGCCAGATCGAACATGAGAAGCGTGCGATAGCCGACCGGCGCCAGATTTGGGTCCGTGCGGCCGATTTCGACGTCTCCCCGTTGGAGAATTTGCGTCCAGTTGGCCGGCGTGATCTCTTTCGAGTGCCGCGACCGGTCGGTGTAGGCCACTACCATCCGGTTTCGGGCAAAGTCGGCGTACCAGGTCGCGTGCGCCGGCACGAGCAATTGCGAAATGACGTCCGCGTCGGCCAGCAGCAGGAGGTCTGGAACGCGATGCAGGTCGGTGACCTTCCGGACGTGTTCGAGCGATGCGCCGCTCTCGCGCTGAATCACGATCCCCGTCCGCGCCGTGAACGTGTCCAGAACGGGTTGGATTGGCTTGGTGAGGCTGGCGGCGATGAAGATGAGCAGCGTGTCGGCGGTAAGCATGTGTCTTGTAAGAAAGCGCGCGCCGGCGGTGGCCGCCACGTAGGATACCTGGTGCGAAACTTGGGGCCCGCGGGCCGCGTCGTGTGACCGGCGACTTGCGCAACCCAGGACTTGTCCTAATCTATTAGTACAAGAAACGCTGCCCAGACCCTCCCTCTTCGCTCCTGGTTCGCCGCTCGCGTCCCACTGCTCGCCTCCCGTTCCGCGCACGCCTCCTCTCTCGCCCCCATATGTCCGCCCTCGCCGTCGACATTCAGCACGTCGTAAAGCGCTACGAGGAACACGTCGCCGTACGCGACCTGTCGCTCCAAGTGCCGCAAGGATCGGTCTACGGATTGCTCGGCCCCAACGGGGCCGGCAAGACCACGACCATTCGGATGATCCTCGACATCATCTTGCCCGACTCCGGCAGCATCATGTTGTTCGGCCAACCGAACACGGCGCCGCGCGTGCTCGACCGAGTCGGGTATCTGCCCGAAGAGCGCGGCCTCTATAAGAAGATGCAGGTGCGGCGCGTGCTGCTCTTCCTCGCCGAGCTCAAAGGACTCAAGCCGAGCGTCGCCAGCCCGCGCATCGACGAGTGGTTGGCTCGTTTGAGTCTCTCCGGTGGCGACAAGAACTGGGGCGACGCGAAGGTCGACGAGCTGTCGCGCGGTATGCAGCAAAAGGTGCAGTTCATCGCGACGCTGCTCCACGATCCCGATCTCGTGATCCTCGACGAGCCGTTCAGCGGCCTGGATCCGATCAATGCGCAGGCGCTCAAGGACGCGGTGTTGGAGCTCAAGCGCCGCGGGAAGACGGTGATCTTCAGCACGCACATCATGGACAACGCCGAGAAGATGTGCGACTCCGTGTGCATCATCTCGCGCGGCGAGAAGGTGCTCGACGGCACCGTCGCCGGCGTGAAGCAGGCGGCGGGCGCGCGCAACATCGCGCTCTCCATCGCCGGCGGCGCGCAGAACGGCGCCGGCGAAGTGCTCCGCGATCCGCAGCTCGTACGCAAGGTGGACGACAACACGAACTTCTTCGAGATCGAGCTCGCGCCGAACGCCGACGCGCAGGTGTTGCTCCACCGGCTGATTCAAGCCGGCGCGCGGATCGACCGCTTCGAGCTCATGCAGCCCTCACTTCATCAAATCTTCCTGCAGCGTGTCGGCGCCCAGGGCGTCGAAACGGGGATGTCCGGCCATGGATAAGATCTTCACCGTCGCGAAGCGCGAGTACCTCGAGCGAGTCCGCTCGCGCTGGTTCCTCGTCATCACGCTGGCCGTTCCGGCGCTGATGGCGGTCGCGTTCATGCTCCCGCTCTACATGGCCGCGCGCAGCAGCGCGTCCACCGCCGTCCGGCACATCACCATTCTCGACGCGACTGGCGCCGGCCTCGGCGACCGCGTCGCCAAGTCGTTGATGGCCGACAGCAGCCTGACGTCGCAGGAAACCGATTCGATCAAGCCTCGCGTCTTCGCCGTCGCGGCCGCGGATCTCGCGAAGCGCGAAGCGGAAGTGGCGGACGAGGTGATGCTGCCGGAGCACATCGCGGGATACCTCGTGCTCACGGACAGCACGCTCCTCGGCACGTCGGCCCGGTACGCCGGACGCAATGCGTCTACCATCTCCGACATGGACAAGCTGCAGAGCGTCATCCGCGAGCAGGTGATGATGCTGCGGCTCGAGCGCGAGGGCGTGCGGCAAGACATCGTCGGCGATCTCGCGAAGACCAGGCTCCGTCTCAACTCGGAGCGGCTGAGCGAGCGCGGCCGGTCGGGGTCGGGGGTGTCCGGACTGTTCGCCGGTCTCCTCGTCGGCGTCCTGCTGTTCATGTCGATCATCATCCACGGCCAGAACGTGCTTCGCGGCGTGCTCGAGGAGAAGTCGACGCGTGTGGCCGAAGTCGTGATCTCGAGCGTGAAGCCCGAGATTCTGCTCGCCGGCAAGGTCCTCGGCGTCGGCGCGGTCGGGCTGACGCAACAGATCGCGTGGCTCGGCATCGGGGCGTATCTGATCAACTTCCTCGCGCCGATCGTCTTGAAGGGCTCGACCGCGGCCACCGTGGCAACATCGGCCGCGGGCACCGGCAGCGCGAGCCCGATCACCGCCGCCATGGGCAGCCTGTCGCCGATGGTGCTCGTGATCGCGCTCGCCTACTTCCTGATCGGATTCACGTTCTACGCGACGCTGTACGCCGCCGCCGGATCGATGGTGAACAGCGAGCAGGAAGCGCAGCAAGCGGCCGTGCCCGTCATGCTGCTGGCGATGAGCACCTGGCTGCTCGTCAATCCGGTGATGCTCGCGCCGAGCGGGAAGCTCGCGGTCGTCCTCTCGTGGCTGCCGTGGTCATCGCCGATCATCATGCCGATGCGGATGGGGCTGACGTCGGTGTCACCCGTCTCGATCGCGGGGTCGATGGTCGTCGCGATCCTGGGGTCGATTGGCGCGATCTGGCTGTCGGCGCGTATCTATAGAGTGGGAATGTTGATGTACGGAAAGAAGCCGAGCTTCGCGGAGGTCGCGAAGTGGATCAGGTACGCGTGAACGACGTCGCGCCGAGCGCGCCGCCGGCGATCGAGCCGGCAGGCGCGCCCGGTGCGGACCTCACTCTCGACGAGCTGCTGCACTCGGTCGCGTACACGCGACTGCCGGCGCAGTTCTATCAGTTGCTGCAGTTGGCGATCCCGCTCGCCGCGCAGCTCTGGTCCTATGGTTGGCATCAATCGGCCGGCTGGCTGGCGGTCGTGAGCCTCTATGGCATCTGGGCGCTCTGCGCGAAGCGACTCGACGACGCCGAGCCCGGCGCCCGCCTGTCGCCGTGGCTGCGGATCGGCCGGAGCGTGAGCAAGGGAACCGGCTTGGCGTTGGGCGGCGTGCTGGGTGTCCTGGGAATCGTCCGTCTGCTGAGCTTCGTCTTTCACTGCCCCGGCTGCGCCGGGTGATCGCGCGATCTACTCGACGACGCGCCGCTCGATGCGACGATCGGGCACGAGCCACATGAGCGCGACCAAGACGTAGATGCCGTCGGCGATGTACGGGCTCAAGAACGCCAGCCCGATCGCCGAGGCATAGAGCACGGTCGAGATGTTGCCCTTGAAATCGCTCCCGAGCGCCGCGGCGAGACCCGACTCCGGCCCCTCCTGCGCGATGATCGTACGGACGAGGATCGCGTAGGCGATCGACGACGCGAGCAGGTCGCAGCCATAGGCGACCGTCGGGATCATCGCGAAGTTGTTCTCGCCCATCCACGCCGTGGTGAACGGCATGAGGGAGAGCCAGAAGAGCAGGTGCAGGTTCGCCCAGAGCACCGCACCGTTGATCCGCCGCGTGGCGTAGATCAGATGGTGGTGGTTGCTCCAGTAGATGCCGAGGTTGATGAAGCTCAGCACGTAGGCGAGAAAGACGGGCCGCAGCTCGGTAAGCGCGCTCCACGTCGCCGCGTGGGGCACTTTGAGCTCGAGCACCATGATGGTGATGAGGATCGCGACGACGCCGTCGCTGAACGCCTGGAGGCGGCTCTTGTCCATGGGCGAGAATGTACCCCGTCGCGCAAGACGGCTTCATATTCGAGCACGACGCGAATTCAAACTCCATCAAACGACGCATGACCAAGACCGACTCCAGCGCGCGCGAGCTTCTTCGTCACACCGTGGCAACGCTTGCCTATCGCGGCGGCAAGGCACTCCGGGGCGCACCAGCCGATTTCTCCAGCTATCGAGTGGCCGCGGGCACGCGAACGCCCGGCGAGATCCTCGCGCACATCGGTGACCTGCTCGACTGGGCGCTGTGGCTCGCGAAGGGAGAGCACAAATGGAAGGACACGCCGCCTGCCGCGTGGGATGCGGACGTCGAGCGCTTCTTCGCGGGACTCGCGCGGTTCGACGAATATCTCGCCGGCGAGTCCGCGCTCGGTCGATCGGCCGAGGAGCTCTTTCAGGGGCCGGTGGCCGACGCGCTCACACACATCGGGCAGATCTCGTTGCTCCGGCGACTCGCCGGGGGGCCCGTACGAGCGGAGAACTACTCGAAGGCGGAGATCGTACGAGGGCGGGTGGGCGTGGAGCAGGCGAAGCCCCGCGTGGAGTTCGGCTGAGCGACGCCGACCCGCGTTCCCTCGACGGCACCGCTATCGGAAGATCAGACCAGGCCGGCCGCTCGGCAGCGTCGCCGGAATCAGCCGTCGCAGCCGATCCGGCCGAGCGGCCGGATCCAACAGCCCGTCGCGAACGAAATCGACGAGGCCCTGAAACTCCTCGTTGCTCAGTGCGATGGGCTGCCGCAGCAGAGGATCCAGCCGGTCCAGCACTGGCTTCAGCGGGCCCGTCGGACCCTGCAGATCCACCGGAAGCCGTGCCGTGTTGAACGCCGCGGCGCCGACCACGGCGTTCAGATGGTAGCGAATCGCGTCCTCCAGGTTGACGAACGCACCGTTGTGCATGAACGCCGCCTGCAATGCCACGTTGCGCAGCGGCGACGTACGAAACGCGTAGCGATCCGCCGAGTTTCCGGTGACCTGCTCGAGGCCGAAGTCCTCGTTCTGCCCTGGACCATCGAACGTGACGTTGCCGACGGACGGCGCGATCTGCGGAATGCCCGCGACGTGCTGCTGGAAATCGCTGAACATCTCGTTCGACGTGCCGGACACGGCGTGGCAGGAGACGCAGCCCGCCTTGCCGAAGAACAACACGGCGCCGCGCTTCTCCGACGCGCTCATCGCATCGGCGGCGCCGCGCGCATACCGGTCGACGGGCGCGTTGGCGTAGACTTGCGTGAACTCGAACTCGGCGATCGCGCGCCCGAAGTGATCGAACGTGATCGGCCCGCCGGCTTGCACGTCCGCGAACACGCGTCCGAACAGCCGGCGATAGTTGGCGTTGGCGTTCAGGCGGCGCAGCACCTCGGCGCGGATGTCGTCGTTGCCGCCGGGAAAATGAAATCCGGCCACTTCGGTTCTTTCGGTCGGAGGAATGAAGGCCTGCGCCGTCAGCAGATGCGGCAGGTACGACAACGTGCGGCCTTCCGGAGCGGGAAACTCGAATCCGGCGCTGTTGTCGAACGGATCGCCCGACAGCGAGTGGAAGCGCGAGTTCCACATGAGTGACGGATAGAACGCCGTGTTGATCATCATCGGAGTTCGGCGCTGATTGCGCGGTCCCGACCGGTCCGGCCCAACGACGCCGTTGTTGTCGATGCCGATCGCGATCGGCTGCGTGTCACCGAAGCCGTTGGTCGGCGAGTGGCATCCGGCGCAGGTGTTGTCGTTGTTCAGGGCGTGGATGGGATCGAACCACAGTTGGCGTCCGAGGTCGGCGAGCTCGCGATCGATGGAGCGGCCGAGGCGCGCCTCGACCGTGCCCGCGATGCGGCCGGTGAATCCGAGACGAGTGAGGTAGCCGCGCAACGCGGCATCTACGTCTTCGGCGGCGACGGTATCGACAGGCCCAGTCGGGCCGGTGGTGCGAAGCGGCCCGACATCGGAACACGCGGCCAGCGCCGCACTCCCGAGCAACAGCGCGAGAAGACGCTGGCGGGTGATCATGAGAGTTCAGTCAGTTAGTTGTTGGGATGGAAACGGCTCCGAAGCACGACCGCACAGCGTCGCGATCCGGAGCCGTCTCACAGGACTCATTCAGCAGGTGACGTTCGGATTCGATTCCGCGAACAACCCCTTCGGGTTGTCGAGCCAGACCCAGGCGTGCAGGCCGAAGACGCCGAACTCGTCCTCGCGCTGGAACGTGGCGTCGAGGAACTTGGGCGGCGCGTCACTTGTCCAGAGCGTATAGGGAATGGCGAACTCCACGCCCACCAGCGTCGGGCGGCTGTTACCCGGGTCGTAGATCAAGGCATCCGGGGCCATGGGGTCGATCACCCCATCCATCAGGCGACCCGGATGGACGTACACCATGCCCACCGGCCCTTCACTCGGGCGGGTCTCGCATCCGTGGAGAAACACGAACCCGTCGGTGATGGCGTTGTTGAGGTCCAGATAGCGAGCCGACGCGGTTCGGAGCGTCGCGACCGCCTCGTCCGTCCTACTTGGTTCGGCCGGCCCGTCGTGGCCGCACGCGGCGAACAGCGCCGCGGTCGCGACGATGACAAGCGTTTGTGTGAGTGAGTGCGATACAGCCTTGCTCATGCTTGATCTCCTCGAATGCGGCGCTCGTGGCCGCAGGTGTTTGCGCCGTTGGCGGTTCGTAGTGGTCCTGCCATCTGGTACTGCGCGGACACCCGTCCAACGCGGACATGCGGCGAATCGGATTTGCCGAGGCGTGGACGGCGAGGCATGTTGGGAGCGTCGCCGGGCCAAGGGGGGCAGGGCGACGATCGTGTCCTAACGTCCGGAGGACATCGTGAGCGCGTCCACCAATGACCGCTTCCGACGCGTCGACGCTCTGTTCGATGCCGTCCTCGATCTTCCCACCACCGATCAGGCGGCGTTCATCGAGCGCGCCTGCGGTGACGACGCCACCTTGCGCGCCGAGGTGGTGCAGCTGCTCCGCGCACACCACCGCTCCGGCAGCATTCTCGACGCACCAGCGGCCCAGTTGTCGCCGCTCCTGCTCGACGGCGCCGGCGCGTTGGCCGACCCGATCCCCGATCGCATCGGTCCGTTTCGCGTCGTGCGCGCCATCGGAGAGGGTGGCATGGGTCAGGTCTTCCTGGGCGAGCGGGCTGACGGCCAGTTCGAGCAGCGCGTCGCGCTCAAAGTGATCCGCCATCCGGTGCCGGGACTCGTGCGCCGCTTCCTCGAGGAGCGGCGCATCCTCGCCTTGCTCGAGCACCCGCACATCGCCCGTCTCGTCGACGGCGGCATCACGTCGGACGGGCTTCCCTATTTCGCGATGGAATTCGTCGACGGCGAGCCCATCGACCGCTATTGCGACGCGCGCAACCTCTCGCTCGACGACCGGCTCATGCTCTTCGAGCGCGTGTGTGACGTGGTCAGCTACGCGCATCAGCATCTCATCATCCATCGAGACCTGAAGCCAGCGAATATCCTCGTCAGGTCCGACGGCGAGGTCAAGCTTCTCGACTTCGGCATCGCCAAGCTGCTGGATGCACCCGGTGGACAGCCGAGGCTGGACGAAACGCGGACCGGGTTCCGGGTGATGACGCCTGACGTTGCCGCGCCGGAGCAGGTGCTCGGGCGTCCCGTCAGCACCGCGACGGACGTCTACGCCCTTGGCGTGCTTCTCTACGCGCTCATCACCGGCGAGCGCCCGTACGATGTGCGCGGCAAGTCACCCGCCGAGATCGAGCGCATCGTGTGCGATCAGATTCCACCGGCCCCTTCTCTGCGCGCGCCCGCCGCGTTGCGGCGCCGACTCCGTGGCGATCTCGATCTGATCGTGATGACGGCGCTCCAGAAGCAGGAGGAGCGCCGCTACCAGTCGCCGGCCGCGCTCGCGCTGGACCTGCGGCGTTTTCGCGGCGGAGAGGCCATCCTCGCCCGGCCCGACAGCGCGCGCTATCGGCTCGGCAAGTTCATCGTGCGACATCGGACGTCCGTCACCGTCGTGGGATTGCTCGCGGCGACCGTGGCCGCGGGAGCGACCCGCGAGCGGGTCTTACGCAACCGGGCGGAGGTGGCGGCGCGCAAAGCGAAGGAGGTTGAGAGTTTTCTCATTGGCGTCTTCGACGTCGCCGACCCGCTGGGGTGGTCGGAGGCCGATCGCGGAGCGGTCAGCGCGCGCGACCTGCTCGACCGGGGCGCGAGGCGCATCGACTCGACGCTCGTCTCGGAGCCCGAGGTCCAGGCGGATCTCCGGGCCGTGCTCGGACGCGTCTACACCAATCTGGGCCTCTACGCGCGGGCCACCCCGTTGCTGGAGCGCTCGCTCGAGCAGCGACGCACATTGCGCGGGTCTGAGGACTCGAGCGTCGCGACCACCATGGATCTCCTCGGGACAGCGCTGGCCGAGCAGGACCGGCAGGACGAAGGAGAGCGGCTGCTCCGTGGCGCCCTCGAGCGCCGCCGCCGGTTGTTCGGCGACACGAGCGACGCCACGGCGCAGAGTATGGAGCACCTCGCCACCCTGCTCGAGGGCCGCGCGCAGTATGCCGCCGCGGACTCGCTGCACCGGGGAGTCCTGGCGATCAAGCAGTCGCTCTTCGGCGACAGCTCCGTGGAGGTCGCCAACAGCCTGAACAACGTCGCGCTCGTCCGCTACGAGATGTCGAAGTACGACGAGGCGGAGCCGCTGTATCGACGCGCGCTCGCCATCCAGCTCCGCCGGCTCGGTGAACAGCACGCGCTGACCGCGGCGACGATGCACAATCTCGCACAGACGCTGCAGTCCGGCGGAAAGCTCGAGGAGGCGGAGCGGTACTATCGTCGATCGCTCGCGGCCAAGCGGGCGACATTGGGTGACGCGCACCCCAGCGTCACGATCGGCCTCAACAACTTGGGATTGTTCTTGGCCCTCCAGCGCGGACAGCTGGAAGAGGGCGAAGCGCTCGTGCGCCAGGCCGTGACGCTCGACCGAAAGACGTTCGGCGATCGCCACACCTACGTCGCCGAAGGTCTGAGGAATCTGGGAATCATCCTCAGGATGAAAGGACGATTCGTCCAGGCCGACTCGGTCATTCGCGAGGCCATCGTCATCGATCGCGCGCTGTTGGCCGAGCCACACGAGAAGATCGCGAACCTGTACGGACAATTGGCCCAGGTGCGCTATCAACTCGGCGATTCGACCGAAGCCATTCGGCTCATGCGCGAGTCGCTGTCGCAGTTCCGAACGCTGCTCGGAGAGAGCCACCTCAGCACGCTCATCACCACGGCCAACCTGGCTCGACTGCTGACCCTCGGCGGCGGCGCCGCCGAGTCGGAGTCGCTCGCGCGGGCGTTGCTGTCTCGGCTCGACTCGGCGAACGTCGCCCATCGCCCGCAGTACATCGGGACGACGGCGACCCTCGGTGCGGCGCTGCTGACGCAGGGTCGCGTGGACGATGCGTTGCCGATTCTGGATCGAGCGCTCGCCATGGCGCGCCAGGCTTGGGGCGAGGAGAACGTCAGTACTGCCCTCGCGCGAGTGTGGTACGGGAGCGCGCTTGTCGCCAAGGGACGTTACGCGGAGGCCGAGCCGCTCTTGCGCGCCGCGCAGGCGACGCTTCAGAAGCATCGTGCCGATCAGCCGCGCCTCGCTCAACGCGCCGACGCGGCAATGGCCGTGCTGGCCGCGCGGTCCGCACGATAACGAATCCGGCGCCCGCGTCCGAGCACATGGCCAGCGACCCCGCCTCCGAGCTCGGTGAAGTCACCCGGCTGCTGCGCCAGGTGCGCGATGGTGACGGCGCGGCGATCGAAACGGTGTTGGCGATCGTCTACGACGATCTCCGCGCGCTCGCACGGCGCCAGCTTCGCCGGGAGTATCAGTCGCGAACGCTGGAACCGACGGCGCTCGTCCACGAGGCATATCTCAAGATGGTCCGCGGCGCGGGCGTCGACGCGGTGGATCGCGCGCACTTTCTCGCCCTCGCCGCCCACGCGATGCGGCAGGTGCTAGTCGACCACGCGCGGCGCCGTACCGCCGCGAAGCGGGAGGATGCGTGGAAGCAGGTCACGCTCACCGATGCGGGCCCGGAGAGCGGGCTCGACGCCGGCGAGCTGCTGGCTCTCGACGACGCCCTCGAGCGACTCGACCCTCGCCAGCGCCAGATCGTCGAGTGTCGCTTCTTCGCCGGCATGGCCGATGGCGAGATCGCGACCGCGCTCGGCATCACGGATCGAACGGTGCGGCGCGAGTGGGTCAAGGCCAGGGCATGGCTCAATCGCGCGCTGTACGCCGAGTGAGCGTTCCCGAGCACTTCACCTGTCATCCCGAGCACTTCACCTGTCATCCCGAGCACTTCACCTGTCATCCCGAGCGAAGCGAGGGATCTGCAGTTCCTGATGCCCTCAGAACAGCAGATCCCTACAGGCCTTCGCTTCGCTCAGGAGGACAGGGAGTGGCGCCTCAGGATGCGACGGGACTACTGCCGGTGGTACGACAGCCCGGCACGCGCCGCTTGCTCGACCGCCACGACCATCCCCGGGATCAGATCCA
>Ga0326726_10003645_pt1 | contig 14124 bp, 12 predicted proteins | sample MHFenrmetagenome_2_FD_207603 | JGI IMG/M metagenome (GOLD analysis project Ga0326726, IMG submission 207603) | Lab enriched peat soil microbial communities from Michigan Hollow, Ithaca, NY, United States - MHF15MN | ecosystem: Environmental > Terrestrial > Soil > Wetlands > Peat | place: USA... | reverse complement strand
TCTCGCAGGAGAAGGAGCCATACGACGAATGGCTCGAGCTCGTGCGGGGCCGCTGCACGACGCCCGACGCCGCGAAGCGGCTCGTCGAGGCGCTGCGCGCGCGCGTCGAGCCGAAGCACCGGCCGCCGCCTCGCGCACTCACGTATCGCTCAACCGCGACTCGCGCCTACGAGGAAGCGTTTTGGCGCTACCTCGCGACGCTCTCGAGCGGCGAGTTCGTCAACAAGACGAACTCCGACGTGATCGACGATCCCAGAACGCGTGAGCGCCTGACGCACGCGAAGCGCGACCTTTACGCGCTAGGCGAGTTCTTGATCCAGGAGCACCGCGCCGCGATCGCGGCCGCCGGGATGGAGGGCGTCGCGCTCGTCGGGGAGCACGTCTTCAAGTGGGATACCGACTTCGAGTACAAGCAGTTCGGCGGCTGGGTCGCGAATCAGGACGGCGGCGAAACGGAGCGCAACATCGTCGTCGTGATTCCGGGCAAGGATCGCTCGGCAGCGGTCGTCATGGGCGATCACTACGACACGGCGTACATGGAGGACGTCTACGAGGTCGCGCGCGGCGGAACCGGAGCGCGCGTCTCGGCTCAAGGCGCCGACGACAACGCGTCGGCCACCGCCACGCTGCTGCTCGCGGCACCCGTGTTCCTGAAGCTGGCGAAGGAAGGCAAGCTCGAGCGCGACGTCTGGCTCGTGCACTTGACGGGAGAGGAGTTTCCGTCCGATTGCATGGGCGCTCGCGCACTTTGCCAGGCGCTCATCGAGCGGACTTTCGCGCTGCGCCTCGACGGCGGCCGCTCGGTCGATTTCTCGCGCACGCGGATCACGGCCGCGCTCGTGATGGACATGATCGCGCACAACCGCGACGTCGGCCGGAACCTCTTCCAGATCTCGCCGGGCCGTGGCGCTGGCTCGATCGCGCTCGCCTACGAGACGCACCTCGCGACGCTCGCGTGGAACGCGGGCGCGGCGCGCTGGAATCGGCGCGGCGAACGCGTGGGCTTGAGCGCTGGTCTGCGGAGCCCCGACGCGCGCACACCTCCGGCCATCGCGCGGCACCCGACGCTCGAGGGCGAGATCAGGACGATCAACAACCCGCAGAGCTCGGTCTTCAACACCGACGTGCAGATCTTCTCCGACGTTGGCATCCCGTGCGTGCTCGTGATGGAGAACTACGACATCAATCGCAGCGGCTACCACGACACGAAGGACACGCTCGAGAACATCGACCTCGACTACGGGTCCGCGGTGTCGGCGATCTGCATCGAAGCGATCGCGCGCGCGGCGTGCGCGCGTACGACCAAGCGCGCGAGCCGCCGCACGCCGGCGCGGCGAGATTGAACCGAGCGCGAAAGCGGCGCGGCCGACTACATCTCGACGTCGAGCACCACTTCGACGGACTCCGATCCGGCGGATACCGTGAAGCGGTTGATGCCCTTGGCGAAGTGGCTCGAGAGCTCCTTCATGCTCACTGTGGCATGCGCCGAGTTGCATTGGCCCTCAGCGGTCGGCGAACCGAGCTCGAGCGGAAGTGCGGGGACGGCCTTCTCGTTTACTTGCGTGACGCTCGCCGAGCTCACCCACGACTGATCGCACATCGTGAGCTTCATAGGCAGTGCTTTGGATTTCTCTTCGACCTCGTCATAGAGAACGTCCACTGCCAGATTCGACGTATGCTGGATTCGGATCGTTCGCGGTCGATCATCCGCGACCGCAACGTTGGTGTTCGCTGGAACGGAAGCGTCGAACACGGTGCCGACGTCGAGCACGGCTTCTTTGCCGCGGATGAAGATCAGCGGCCACAGCACAAGGGCCGAAAGCGACGCGGCGAGCGCGATGCGATTGCCGGCGGACTTGTCGTAGCCGCCGTCGAGGCTGATCTCGGAGCCGTCGACCGCGGTCACGGACATCGCCGCGACTTTCACGTCTCCTCCGCGGCCCGCGATCTTTCTCTTCGTGATGCTCGAGACCTGGAGCACCATCGGAGCGCCGGCCGCGATGACGGTCTGGCCGTCGACGGTGACGTTGCGCCACGCGCGACCTTGAATCTTCTGACCGACGCTGAACTCTTTCTCGTTCGACGTGATTTGCTGCTCGAGCTCCCCGTAGAGTTTGGTGCCGGACGGAATCGTCAACGTCGCGGCAGCTCCAATTCCAGGCGCCGTGAGAAACAGCACCGCAGCCGAAAACCCTTGCCCGAACCGCATCGCATCTCCTTCGTACGAAAACCAACGGTCTCGGACGGAGGACATTACCGGAGCGATCGATCGGGCGCCGTGAGTGGGTTCGCAGTGTCGCCGAGTGGAGCAGCGGCCGGCGGGACGCGTCCGTCTTCGCTCAGAGTTTCGGGATCACGCCGCCAGGCGTCATCTGATCGATCGCCTGCGGCAGAATCTGCGCGAGCTTCTGGCTCAGCTCGGCGACGGGTATTCCGGTCTTCGCCGACATCTGCTGGAGCAGATCCGAGCCCAGCACTTGCTCGACGTGCTCGGGAGCAATCGGCTGATTCGGACCCGTGCTGACCCAGGAGCGCACGGTGGGCCCGAAACCTTGACTCTCGAACTGATTCACGACGCCTTGAACGCCGCCGTTGCGCCGGATCACGTCCGTCACCACCGCGCCGACCACTCCGCCCAAGACACCGTCGAGTAATCCCATCGTCGTCTCCCTCCGCACAGGCGATCACAGTAGCGCAGTTCGAACGTCGCTGCGCGCTCAGTATGTGTTGGTTACGAATCCCGACGCGCAGCGAGAGCGTGCCGTCCAACGCATGTCGTGTGTGCTCACTTGGGAAATAGCCGCTGCCGAGAGCGCCCCGTGATACCGTAGTCAACTCGAGACGTTTGCGGGGGACTCACTCGATGCCTTCGCTATTCCGGGGCGCTCGCTCGGCCCTGGGAGAACCGTAAATCCCACCAAGAGGAGATCACATGGACATCATCATCACGTTGATCATCGGCGGCATCGTCGGCTGGATCGGCAGCCTGATTATGAAGACGGACGCGCAGATGGGTCTGATCGCGAACATCGTCGTCGGCATCGTCGGCTCCTTCCTGGGTTTCTGGATCGCGGGGCAGCTCGGTTTCGCGGAGAACCAAGCGATCGTGCGTTGGCTGATCGCGATCGGCGGTGCCGTGCTGCTGATCGCAATCCTCAAAGCATTGAACATCCTCAAGTAGCACCAACCCGCGCCTGGCCGTCCCGCTCGCTCCGCCGATCGAACGGCGGATGCGAGCGGGCGCCGGCGCGTGCTCGCTTCGATCACGGCAATGGGTTCTTTGGAACACCTACAAAGCTTACGAAGTCCTTACAGAAATGTCGGCTCCACACAACACCTATTACTACCACTCCCATAAACCTAAGCACCATGCGGGGTTGAGCGCAAAAATGATTTGAGAATCATATTGCGTAGGCGCAACATTCGGGACCGCGACCCGTGGCCCCGCTATGGCACGAGCCGCATGGAAGCTGTCTCAAAAAAGCCATGGGGGTAATCGTTCGATGCGATCCAAAACAGTGGGCTGCCTGTTGGCCGCCACCGTCCCAACGTTCGTAACGTTCTACGCATATTCGCAGGAGGCAGGAGGCCTCGAAGAGATCGTCGTCACGGCCACACGCCGTGAACAGAATCTCCAAGACGTACCTATCTCGATCGTCGCCGTCACCGGCGACTCGCTGCAGCTGCGCGGCCTCGACTCGCTCGAGCGCGTTAGTCAAGCCATCCCGAACCTCATCGTGACGGGCGGCGGCGGCGGCACGGGTCAGACGAATTTCACCGTGCGCGGCATCCCGAACGTCGGCACCTACGTGGACGGCGTGTGGCAAGTCGGCACGAACGGCCTCTTGACCGAGGGGTTCGTCGACATCGACCGAATCGAAGTGCTGCGCGGTCCGCAGGGCACTGAGTTCGGGCGCGACTCCACTGGCGGCGCGATCCGCATTTGGACCAAGAAGCCGTCCGATACCTACAACGCGGACGTCTCCGCGACTGTTGGCTCGTACGAACGGCACGACGTCACGGCTTCGGTCGATTTGCCGATCGTGACCGACAAGCTGCTCACGAGAATTACCGGAGCGAGCTTGAACCGTGATGGTTACGTGCAGAGTCTCACGACGGGTGCAAGCGGCGGCAACATCGATCAACAAATTTTTCGCGGCGACATGCTGTGGACGCCGACCGACAAATTGACTTGGCGCTTCAACTATCAGTATGACTCGAACAAGTCCATCGAGCCGCGCCTCCAAGACGCCGTCTTCAAGGGAACGTATCCGCAGGCGGGCCAAGCCGTCGGCGTTCCGGACCTTTACGAGGCCGCGGGTGCAGGGGCCTATAACGCGATCACAATGACCGCGGGCTACCCCGGTGGGCAGGTGGGCGAGTGGCAGAACCGCTCCAACATCACGCAACCGAACGACTTCCGAACGAAGCAGTTCTCGTCCGACTTGACCTGGCAGCTCACCGACAAGATGAAGCTCCAGTTAGTTACGGCGCAGACGGACCAAGAGGTCTACCTGAACACGGACTGGGACAACAGTCAGTGGGATCTCGTCACCGACATCAACCAGAACCACCTCCGTGTGTTCAGCCAAGAGGCACAGCTGACCGGCGGCGGGGACCGCGTGAAGTGGGTCGGTGGCTTGTATTACTGGAACCAGGGCAACTACGCCCGCAGCACGCGCTACCAGGTCGAGGAGTTTGTATCGGGCCTGTACAACATCAACACGGCGTACGCGAACCCGATCTGCACGTCGGTCCATCACCCCGACCCGCATCCGCCGGCGTTCGGCACGCTAAGCGATTGCCAAGACGTGTATGCCGCGGCCAGCGGTCCTGGCGGTCGGTTCGACGCGCTCACGCACTACACCCAGGACGGCTGGGCGGCGTTCGGGGAGGCGACCATCAGCCTCACCAAGAAGATCGACATGACCGTCGGCATGCGTCACCACGACCAGAACGACGAAGCGACTCCACTGACGATCGTGCCGGGCGCGACTGCACCGCGTGCGTTGCTCGCGAACGACCGGTTCGTCGGCGATGTGTTCATGGGTTCTTCGGTCGGCCAGACGTCGACGCCGTCGAGCTTCGACAAGAACACCTACCGGTTCTCGGTGCAGGATCAGTTCACCCAGGACTTCATGGGCTACATCGGCTACTCCGAGGGTTTCAACTCGGGGGGCGCGTCGGTGTACACGGATCCGTCGACGGCGCAACGCGTCGTCGCGCCGTACGACCCGCAGTTCCTGAAGAACACCGAAATCGGTATTCGTTCGGACCTCGCGAACAAGCACTTGCGAATCAACGCGACGATCTTCCACACGCAATGGGAAGATATTCAGTCGCTGGCCGCGGTGTTCGATTCGGCGGGGCACCAGCTGCCGATCTTGACGAACCAGAACGTCGGCAGCGCATTGGCTACGGGCGCGGAGCTCGAGATGACGGTCGTGCCGACCGCGAAGTGGCTGTTCAACATCAACATCGGCTACCTCGACGCAAGGTACACGGAGATCAATCCGGGCACGTTCGCGCTCGACACGAACACAGCGTTCGCGCAGGCACCGGAGCACACCGGCAGCGCCGGCATTCAGTACACGGCGAGCCTGAACAAGGGATCGTCGATCGTGACGCGGGTCGACTACTTGTACCAAGGCCAGTTCTGGCGCTCGCTGCCGTTCCTGCGTACCTCGTTCTGGACCGCGGTTCCCGCGGGCTTCGACGAGAGCGGCGGCCAGGGGACCGTCAATGCGCGCATGCAGTACATCCCGGGCGACGGGAAGTGGAGCCTCGCGGTGTTCGGCACGAACCTCACGGACGAGCGCTTGATCAACTCGGGCTTCTTCCACGGCATCTGGGGCTTCGACTTCGCGACCGTGGGACGTCCGCGTGAAGGCGGCATCCAGTTCAACTTCAAGTTCCAGTAACAGCTAGTCTCTCGACACTCGAGACAAAGGCGCCGGCGAGCAATCGCCGGCGCTTTTTTTTGGGGTCAAGCCGCGGCGCACTTGTCGCGAGCGATACGCGGCCTCGCGCGCCGCGAACGTCGATCATCGCTTGACGGCGTTGCCGTACACCTCGATTCGGCCGACGTTCACGTAACCGCCCGGTCCGTGCCCGCTGCCCGGCATCAGGTCGGCGAAGCCGACCGCGTCGACCTTCGCGAGGTCCGGACGCTCGACCCAGTTGCCGACGGTCACGACGCGATCGATGTCGAGCTTGAGCCAGCGCACGTCCGCGATCGTGACGTCGGCTTGATTGAAGTCGGAGAATGGCCCCGTGGTCCGGTCGCCGACGAGCCACGTGCCGTCCGCGAGCTTGAGCACCGGCCGAATCTGGTGGAAGCCCGACGTCCGCACGACCCAGCGGATCTTTGCGAACGGGCTCGAGAGATCGACGAAGCGGTTCTTGTCGCGCAGCGTCGCGGCGCTCGGCGACGTCGTCGTGCCGGTCCAGAGATTGAGAGGGTACAGATCGGCCGAGCCGCGCACGGCGACGAGCTGGATCTCCTTCGCGGACAGGCCGTGTAGGGCGAGCTCGAGATTCGCGCTCGCGACTCCGGCTTGCGAGGCCGGCCACGCGCCGTGGTCGTCCGGCGGAGTTGCGAGCGACTTCCAACCTTCGCTGAAGAACATGGGCGGACGCTCGGGCTGGGCCGCTCGCGTTTGCGCGCCGCTTTGCGCGAACGCGTTCGAGGCGAAACAGCACGCAAGCCAAGCGCCGCCGATCGTAAGCCGTCGCATCATCTCGCTTCTCCGCAAGCCGAGCCGGTTCGCCATCCTAGCTCAGCGCTTCGTGGCACGCCTTCCTCACGCCGCGGAGAACCTCGCCGTCGAGCCGAGCGCGTCCCAGCCACCTGCCACGGAACCCCCGCGATGATCGACGTGACGTTGGTGGACCTCTCGCGCCTGCAGTTCGCGCTGACGGCGCTGTACCACTTCTTGTTCGTGCCGCTCACGCTCGGCCTCTCGATGATCCTCGTGATCATGGAGGCCACCTACGTCATGACGGGCCGCGAGATATGGCGGCGCATGACACAGTTCTGGGGCGTGCTGTTCGGAATCAACTTCGCGATGGGCGTCGCGACCGGCATCACGATGGAATTTCAGTTCGGCACGAACTGGGCCTACTACTCGCACTATGTCGGCGACATCTTCGGCGCGCCGCTCGCGATCGAAGGCTTGATGGCGTTCTTCCTCGAGGCGACGTTCGTCGGCCTCTTCTTCTTCGGCTGGGACCGGCTGTCGAAAGTAGGGCACCTCGTCGTGACGGGGCTCGTCGCTCTCGGCTCGAATCTGTCGGCGCTCTGGATCCTGATCGCGAACGCGTAGATGCAGCATCCGGTCGGCGCCGACTTCAACTACGAGACGATGCGATGGAGCTACCGCGACCGGCGCCGGAAGTGATCCGCGCCGCTCAGCGGACCGCGGCGATGTTCGTCACGCGCAGGCCGAAAAGCACACCCGCGGTCACGAGTTGCGGGACGCCCTGCTGGCTGAGCAGGTACACGGCCACGCCGCTCGAGCCGTCGTAGAGAAAATTGTAGGACGCATCCGCGGCGATGGGCCCACATTCGATTGCGCTGCCCACCCCGGGAACCGGCGCCAGCGCGCCCGTGCTCGCGTCGATGCCGAGCTCGTAGAAGCAGCCAGCGCTGACTCCGGCCGAGGCCGCGGTAGTGACCATCGCGAATTGGCCTGAACCGTCGATCGTCACCGATTGTTGGGGTCCCGCGGTGACCGCAGACGGCGAGAGCGAGATCGCGCCGAGCTCACCGGTCTGCGAATCGATGGACCAAGCCGAGAGCTGTGCGTTGGAGGTCACCGACGGGTCGGCGTTCGTGATGTAGAGGAATTTGCCTGAAGGGTGAATCACGCCCGGGCCGGGCACGACGTGATACGCGACGGGGCTGCCCACGAGCTGCGTCAGAGCGCCCGTCGCCGCGTCGATCGAGAACTCGTAGATGCCATTCGTCGTGGTGTCGTAGAGAAAGCGTCCGCCGGGCGTGATCAACGCGTTGCCGCCGGCAGCCGGCGCGCTGACGGTGGACCGCGGCGTGAGCGCGCCGGTCGCCGCGTCGATCGAGTAAACCTTGAGATCGCCGGACATCGCGATCGCGTAGAGGAAGTCGGCGGCCGGATTGGTCGCGAGCGCCGCGATCGGCTCGCCCGCATCGAACGGTGCGGCCGGGACGCTCACGAGAAAGCCGTCCGTCTGGATCGCGAAGGCCGCGAGAGCGTTCTGGTTCGTCGCGAAGTCGATCGAGTAGAGAAACTTTCCGTCGCGGCTGATCGCGATCGGCGCGCCGGCCGTCTCGGCTCCGAACGGCGTGCTGCTCACGACCGACAGCCTCCCGCTGTTCGGATCGAACCGGAAAGCGTAGAGACCGCCGCCCGCCGTGGAGCTCGAGGCCGATTGGTAGGTCGATGCGTAGACGAGCCGGACGGGCAGCCCCGTAGCGCCGAGGTTGCTGCCGCCGCCACCACCGCCCCCACCCCCGCCGCCGCAGGCGGCAAGCGCTATAGCGAGGCACACGGCGGCGCAACACCGCCCACGGCGCACGGTGGCGCGTGATCGCTGACGGTCGTTCTGGGTCACGGGCGCGTTCTCGACTTCTTTGACCCTTCGAGCCACGGCCGCAGCACGCGGTTCCACCACATGATCGTGCCGGTCACGAACGTGGCGGCCGGAGCCAACCCGAACAGCGCCCAGACCGCCTTCGTCGTCTGGTCGCAAAAGCCCGGCCCCGCACAAGGGATGCCGATGCCCTGGATGCGGCCGAAGTGCAGGTACGCGACCCAATACAGCACGCCGTCGACGACCCGCCCGCCCGAGTTCGCGTCGGTGAGCGGCTCGAGCCAATCGGCGAATGCCTGCACTTGTTCGGGCGCGCACAGATAGATGCCGCTCACGCCGAACACGAGGATGAATGCGAAGCTCCAAAAGCCGATCACGCCGTGCAAGTCCCAGACGAAGCGCTTCCAGCCGACGCCGCGGCGCAGCACGAGGCTCCGGCGCCAACGCTCGATGCCGGGCCACCAGATCGTGAGGCCGGTCACCGCGAGCAACACGGTGGCGATCGCGCCGAACAGGTTCAGCGTTCGCCCGACGGGTCCGGCGAAGAGGTTGTCGTGCAGGTTCGCGATCCAATCGACCACGGCGAGGCCGAACGGCTTCCACGGCCCGACGTCGGCGCCGCTGCGCGGATCGAACAGCCGCACCTTCGAATCCCCGCCGCGATGCATCCAGACGCCGACCGCCTCATCGAGATTGCGCGCGCGAGCGATTCGCTCGATTTGGTAGCCGGGGTAGACGCGCACCACCGCCGCGGACAGCTCCGCATCATCGAGGCGCGGCCCGGTGGCCTTCGAAACGATCGGCGCCCGAGTCGTGGCGACGTTGAGCTCGTTCCGATAGACCAGCACGCTGCCGGTCACGCTGATCATGATGATGTACAGCCCGAGGCCGATCCCGGTCCAGAGGTGCACCTGGAACACTGCCTTGCGCAGCAGGGTCGTCTGCGGATGCCGAACCCAGCGGCGCCACGCGGTCGATCGATCGTTCGTCATGCCGGCGGCAAGGTTACGACACGCGGCGGATCGGCGTCGCCCTCCGGGAAGTCAACCGAGAGCCGCGTCCCGCTTGTTTCGCCACCGTGCTGAGCGGTTCGCCTCCGCGGAGCCCTCGTCACCGCTCGCGGCGTACTGCTAAGCTCGCGCGACTTGCGAGGGGGACCATCCATGTCTAGCCATAATCGAGCGCTCGCCCGCGCACGCATGCGGAGCGCGGCGATTCTGAAGCTCTTCGACGAGAACGTGAAACCGCCCGCTCGCGACGCTTCTCCGCCGCACAAGTTCGAGAACGGCGGCGTCGATTCCGCGTTCCAGCAGTTCCCGGGCGGCGACACGCCGTCTTCCGGACAACCTCGCCCGCCGGGCAATTGATACCGATGCGACCGTCGTCGTGGCCGCGTCGGACTGCGTGGCGAACGCTCGTCTGTCTCGCGCTGGCCGGTTCCGCGTTTGCGGCGAGCGCCGCCGATTCGTGTCCGGGCGGCCGCGACTGGGTTCTGACGAACGGCACGATCCTCACGATGGACGCGGCCGACCGCTCGGTGAGCACCGTGCGAATCCGCGACAAGCGGATCATCACCGTCGGCGAAACGGTCGATCGCACGGAGCCGTGCATCCGGATCGTCGACCTCGGCGGCCGCACGGTGATCCCGGGCCTGATCGACGGCCACACGCATTTCGTGCGCACCGCGCAGGCGCCGGGCCCCGTCGTCGAGGGCCTCGAGGCCGCGACGTCGATCCGCGAGCTACAGAACGCGTTCGCGGCCGCGGCGAAGAAAGCCGAGCCCGGCGAATGGGTGACCGCGATCGGCGGCTGGACGCCGAAGCAGTTCGCGGAGCGCCGGATGCCGACGCGCGCGGAGCTCAGCGCCGCCGTGCCCGATCACCCCGTCTACGTGCAGGTCGGCTACTCGACACGCGGCGTCGTGAACGACGCGGGCCGCAAGGCGCTCGAAGCCGCCGGCATCGCGACCTCCGAAGCCGGCGACGTCGCGCCGGACGGCGCGGGGATCACGTTCGTGCTGCGCTCCGCGAGTATCGAGCGAATGAAGCGCCGCTTCCCCGATTACATGAATTACGCGATCTCGCTCGGGCTCACGACCGTCGTGGATCACGCGTGCTGCGATTGGCTCGGCGCGCACCTCACCGCGGCCGATCGGCCGAATCTCGCGGTCGCGGAGTACTTCTGGCGCGCGGGCAAGCTGCCGCTGCGCCTACGCATTCAGTACGACCATCGCGACACGCGTGATCAGAGCGACGTTCACTCGGCGACCGCGCGGATCGCGAACGCGACGCAAGGGCTCGGCGACGACATGTACAAGGCCGTGCGCTTCGGCGAGCAAGTGATCGCGGGCGGCGCGACGGACGAAGAGGTGTACACGGTTTACCAACGGATCGCCGACGCAGGCTGGGCGCTGTCGCAGCACACGATCCGTCACGAGGAGATCGAGCGCTATATCAAGATCATGGAGCGCGTGGCCGCGAAGACTCCGGTGCGCGACTTGCGCTGGACGCTCGAGCACGTGTTCGAGATCACGCCGGACCAGATCGAGCGGCTCAAGGCGATCGGCGTCGGCGTGCGCGTGCAGGATCACGACTACATCCGCAACGACTACTCGAGCTGGAAGGCCGGTCCGCCGTTCAAGACGCTGCTCGCGAGCGGCATCAAGATGGGCGCGGGCACGGACTCCGACGTCGTCGGCGCGCTGAATCCGTGGCTATCGATCTATTTCATGGTCACGGGTAAGGACGCGGGCGGCGACTTGCTGCTGCCCGGCGAGCAGATCGGCCGCAAGGACGCGCTGCGGCTCTACACGGCCGCGAGCGCATGGTTCAACTTCGAGGAGAAGGAGCTCGGCTCGATCGAGGCCGGCAAGCTCGCGGATCTCGTCGTGCTCGACAAGCCGTTCCTCACGATCTCCGACGAAGAGCTCAAGCAGATGAAGCCGCTGCTTACGATGGTCGGCGGTCGCGTCGTGTTCGCGCGCGCACCTTTTGCAGCGCTCCGGCAGTGACGCGTATCGGTCAACGCAGCCGGTCGTCCGGAGCTTCGAATGCCGAGTCGGACCACCAGCCGACGCTGCTATACGGATCGCCCACGCGAAATTCGAGCTGCGCGCCCTCGAATTCGGCGGCGCAAGCCGGCACCGGGGCGTAGCGAGTCGTGTGACCGGGGCCGATCGAGAACCGGTAATACTCCGAGACTTCGCCGACGGTGAGCAACGGACACGCTAGCCAGTCGCCCTGGTTTCCCGGTCGAACGCGCGCCAGCGCGACGACGAGCCACTCGCCGGTCGTGTTCGTGACCTCGACGTCGCGCGCTGCGTCGTTGACCAAGAGCATCGGCGGTACCGCGCCTGGCGGTCCGTGCGTGGTCGGGTTCTGGCGCAGCTCCGCGATCCACTTGGCACGCGCCGCTGCCGCATCGCGCCTCGCGGTCTCGCTTGCTGCACGCGCGGCTGCCTCGGACCGGTTCGCCTGCCAATACAGCGCGCCGATATAGCCCAGCGCAACGGTCGCCACGACCGCGTCGATGGCATAGCGGGTCTGCCGGTGGCCGCGGAGCCCGAGCACGAGAGCTAGGATCCAGTAACCACAGCCGATGACGATGCCGGCGCCGATTGCGACCAAGACGACGGCGACACCGCCGGTGCTGTCGCAGATCGGCGAGGCAACCCGGCAGCCGATCGCCGTAGCAGCCCAGAAGACGGCAAGGCCCAGAAGCCACGCGATGCCGAGCTCGGGTATCGAGAGCGCGAGCTGAAGCAGCGTCGCTCGCCGACGCGTCGGAGCCGAAGCGTTTGAGGACGGCGCGCTCACTTGCGCGGTGGCGCGAGCCTGCCGCCGACCCCGATCAGGGCGGCGACCTCGTACGGATCCAGGCTCGTGCGGGGCGTCAGCGACATCGTACGTTCGCGCCGCGCGGACGCGGCCCCCCGTCAGCTGCCCTTGAGTTTGCCGGCGCGGATTCTAGCAGCGGCTTGCGCGCTAGTCCTTTGCGAGCGGCATGACGGCGCCGGTCGTGGGCCGGCGCAGACGCTCGCGGCGCTGCGTCTCGGCGTCGACCGCCGCGCGCTCCTCGTCGTGCATCAAGTACGACGGCTTGGCCGTGACGAACAGGTCCGTCCGCGCCAGCCGCCTCGTGCAGGTGATCGGCGGGACGAACAGACCCGGCAGCACGAAGCGGTTGGTCGGCTCGCGGAAGACATAGCAGTCGTCCGAGACCCAGTGGACGCCATAGACCGCTGGCTCTTCGCTCAACCCCGCGCGTCCCTTGGCGGGCGAATCGAACACGGTGAGCGGCGGTCCGAGCCCCTGTTCGCGGCGGCGAATGCGCTCGGACTCGTCGAAAGCCCGTTGCTGCGCGATCGTCCCGGGGAACGCAAACGAGCGGCGCGCTTCGGCGCGCGCGCCGTCCTCGAGAACGTCAGTGGCGGCGCGCCGGCGCGCTTCGACGAGGTCGGGAGCGGGAGCGGCATTCGGCGCCTCTGCCGGCGGGCCGGTAGTTTTCTCGGCCGGCGGCGAACGGCTCGCATGCGCCGAACGCCGGGCACGGACCGCGGCGCGCTCCGCACGCGAGGCGCCTTCCGATCCGGCGGTCGGCTGGGCCGGCGACGATTGGTTTTCGGATGCGGTCGGCGGAGGCGCGGCTTGCGGTGCGGCGAGCCAAACGATGGTGGCCTGCCGTTTCAGCGCGTGCGACGGCGCGTGCCAAGCGCCTCGCATCAGGCCAAAGAGGGCCAGCGCGTGGAGCAAAACCGACAAGCCGATGCCGGAGCGCGACTGCCGCATTGCCGAGAAACCCGACGGCGGGCGACGAAGCCACTAGACCGAGGCGACGCCGCCGAGTTCCGGCTGCGCGCGCCTGACCCGACGCCGCCGAGTTCCACCTGTGCCCGCCTGAGCGCTCGCGTCACCAGGGCGCGGGTTTGTAGTCCTTCAAGAACTGTCCGCAGACGTGCTCGCCCGTAAGACGGCCGACGAAGATCGGATCGACGATCCGCGCGGCGCCGTCGATCACGTCGAGCGGCGGCGAGAAACCCTGCTCGGCCTTGCGCAGCGCGTGCACGGCGGGATCCTCGTCCGTCACCCAGCCCGTGTCGACGGCGTTCATGTGGATGCCGTCCTTCACGAAGTCGGGCGCGCTCGTGCGCGTCATCATGTTGAGCGCGGCCTTCGCCATGTTCGTGTGCGGATGCTTGTCGGTCTTCGTCGTGCGATAGAACTGGCCTTCCATCGCGCTCACGTTGACGACGTGCTTGTGCCTCTCGGGCGTGCGCTTGAGCAGCGGTTTCAAGCGCGCGTTCAAGACGTACGGCGCGATCGCGTTGACGAGATGCACCTCGAGCAGCTCCGGCGTCTCGACCTCATCGAGCCGCAAGCGCCAGCTGTTCACCGCGCGCAGATCGACCTGCTGGAGATCCTCGTCGTAGCTCTGCCGCGGGAACAGCTCCGCGCCCGCGAGCAAGTCTTCGTCGATGTAGCGGCGCTGCGAGAGCTCGGCGCTCCTGAGCAGCCCTTCGCCGTGCGCGAGGCCGGCCACGACGAGAGCGGTGCC
>Ga0326726_10003644_pt1 | contig 14127 bp, 13 predicted proteins | sample MHFenrmetagenome_2_FD_207603 | JGI IMG/M metagenome (GOLD analysis project Ga0326726, IMG submission 207603) | Lab enriched peat soil microbial communities from Michigan Hollow, Ithaca, NY, United States - MHF15MN | ecosystem: Environmental > Terrestrial > Soil > Wetlands > Peat | place: USA... | reverse complement strand
GCCGGAGTCGCGGCGATCCGCGTGAAGGCGCCGGTGCCTTCCGCGCGGTAGATCGCGTACTGCGCCACGTCGTCCTCTGGGCTCGGGTTCCACGCCAGTCTCACGCTCCCGGCGGCCGGGATGGCGATGAGCCGCGTTGGCGCCGAGGGCGGGGTCGTATCCACAGGCGTGACGGCGACGGCCGCGGAAGCGGGGCCGATGGCGGTGGCCGCAGGGTCCACGCGCACACCCTGCACGGCATAGCGGTAGGTGAGCTCGTTCTCGAGGCCCGTGTCCGTGTAGGTCGTAGCGGCGATGGGAGCTGGCGTGACCGGCGCGAGCCCTCCCTCGCCGACTGCCCGCAGCACGATGAAGCGGAGCTCTCCCGTGGCGGGAGTTCCGTCGATGAGAGTGGTCGGCGCGTTCCAGCGCACGCGCGCCTCCTTGTCGCCGGCTTGCGCGGCGAGACCGGGGGGCGCCGCCGGTGCCGCAATGAACGTGACGCCGACGGGCGGCGACGGTGCACTCGACCGATCGCTCGAGTCTTCCGCGGTGGCGACATAGACGTAGCGGCGATCGAAGCTGAGACCCTTGTCGTCGGTGACGCTCACCATCCCGCCGTCCATCCGGACGCCGGGTGGAGGGGGCGCGTCGAGCACGATGCGCTTGATTTCCTCATAGCCCACGACGCGATCGCCCGAGAGCATGGCCGGCTTGGGTGCGGCCCCCGGCGCCTCTTCCCGTCTGAAGAGGCGCACGACGGCCAGGTCCCGCAGCCGCGAGTTGTCGACGCGGTTGCGCGGGTTGGCCCATCTCACCACGATGGTGCGCTCCTCGACCGTCGCGCGCATATCGACCGGAGGCAGGGGCAGGCGCCGCTCGGGCGCCACGATCGGGCCCTTCTTGCCGCAGCCGAAGAGCGTGAGCGCCGCCATGGCCACTCCCGCGGCCATGACGGCGCCCCGCGAGGGGCGGATCACCGCTTGGGTTCCCTCGCGATGCGCGTCCTCGCTTGCGCGATCGCCCGGGCGACGGCTTCCGGCGCCGTGCCGCCTGTCACCGCCCGCGCCCGGAGCGAGGCCTCGACGCTCAGGGCCCCGTACACGTTCTTGTCGATGAGCGGTGAGAAGCGCCTGAGCTCGTCGAGAGAGAAATCTCCGAGCTCCTTGCCCTTGGCGATGCCCTCGCGCACCGCGCGACCCACGATCTCGTGCGCCTCGCGGAACGGCAGGCCCTTGCGCACGAGGTAGTCGGCGAGGTCGGTGGCCGTCGAATAGAAGGTGCCCGCCGCGTGGAGCATCCGGTCGACGCGGAAGGTGAGGCTGCCGAGCATGGGCGGCAGGACGCGCAGCACTGCTTCGAGCGTGTCCACCGTGTCGAAGAACGGCTCCTTGTCCTCCTGCATGTCGGAGTTGTACGTCAGGGGCAACCCCTTCATCACCGTGAGCACGGCCATCAGGTTGCCGTAGAGGCGGCCCGTCTTGCCGCGGATCAGCTCGGCGACGTCGGGGTTCTTCTTCTGCGGCATGATCGACGAGCCGGTCGCGAAGGCATCGGCGAACTCGACGAATCCGAATTCCGACGTGGCCCAGAGGGTCAAGTCGGCGGAGAGCCGCGAACAGTGCATGCCGAGCACGGCCGCCGCCGCCAGGAACTCGAGGATGTAGTCGCGGTCGGCCACGGCGTCCATGCTGTTCGCGCTGGGCGCGGCGAAGCCCAGATCCCGGGCGAGGGCCTCGCGATCTATGGCGAAGGCCGTCCCCGCCAGCGCGGCCGAGCCCAGGGGCAGGACGTTGACGCGCCGGCCGCAGTCGGCGAACCGCTCGCGGTCGCGATCGAGCATGGACACGTAGGCGAGGAGGTGATGAGCGAGGAGTACCGGCTGGGCCCGCTGCAGATGCGTATAACCGGGCATGGCCGCCTCGCGGTGCTTCTCCGCCTGCTCGAGCAAAGCCGACTGCGCCGTGGCGAGCGCGGTGTCGAGCTCCCCGAGCACCTCTCGGACGTACAGGCGCTCATCGAGGGCGATCTGATCGTTGCGGGAGCGCCCGGTGTGCAGCTTGCCCCCCACCGAGCCGGTCAGCTCGATCAGCCGGCGCTCGATATTCATGTGGATGTCTTCGAGCTCCGGGCGGAACTCGAAGCGCCCGCTCTCGAGCTCGGCCCTCACGGAGTCCAGTCCCTGCTCGATGGCCCCGCGCTCCGCCTTGTCGATCAGGCCCGCCCGCTCGAGCGCTCGCGCCCAGGCGACGCTGCCGCGAATGTCGTGAGGCCAGAGCCGCCGATCGAACGACAGCGAGGACGTGAAGGCCTCGGCGGCGGGATCGGCCGCCGACGCGAAGCGGCCGCCCCAGGGCTTGCCGGCGCCCGGGGTCCCGCCGGCGTCGGTCACGAAGCGCCGGCTTCGCCGCGCCGGATTTCGGCGGGACGGCCGGCATGCAGCAGCGCCGCGATATGGCCCATGATGCGGCGGGTGATCTCCGCGCGCTCGGCATGGCTGGCGCGGCGGCGCGGCTGGTGAAAATACAGCGGGTGTCCGAAGCGGACGGCGAGGGGACGGCCACGCGGAATATAGAAGCGGCGGCCCGCCAGTGCCTCATAGGTGCCACTGATCGCGGCGGGGACCACGGGCACGCCGGCACGCATCGCCATCACGGCGACACCGGGCTGTCCCGGGACGAGGCGGCCCTCGCGACTGAAGGGTCCCTCGGGGAATATCCCCACGATGCCGCCGTCCCCGAGCACGCGAAGGGTGCGCTTCATGGCGCCGGGATCGGGACGCTCGAGGCTGATCGGGATCGATCCGATGCGGCGATGAAAGGATGGATGCAGCGGGCTCGCGTGGAAAACCCGCGGCATCACGAGAAAGCTGATGGGCCGCGGCACTGCGACACCCAGCACCACGCCGTCGAGGTAGTTGTGGTGGTTGGCCGCCAGAATGAAGGGGCCGTCGGCAGGCAGCCGGTCGAGGCCGGAGACTTCAAGCCCGAAGAGAGCGCGCAGCAAGGGCGCGCAACCGCCGCGGATGAGCTGGTACAGGGGGGGGAAGCGCGGGGCACTCGGCCGGGCAGCGCGCAGTCCCGCCGCCGGCATGATCTCGAGAGTGCTCGATTCGTCGCCGGGCGCCATGGGTACGCCTGTGTTTATAGCATCGAGACGGGGGACAGACAAGGCGAGAGCCCCTCCGGCGGGGAAGACGCCGTCATCAGCGGAGCTTGCTGAGGCGATACCGCGCCACCGCCTCGTTGTGATCGTTCAGGTTCTGCGAGAACTGATGGCGTCGGTCATCCACCGCCACGAAATAGAGATAGTTGACACGCGCCGGATGCGCCGCCGCGCGGATGGCCGGCAGCCCTGGATTGGCGATGGGTCCCGGTGGCAGGCCGGTTCGCCGGTACGTGTTGTACGGGTGGTCAATCAGCAGGTCATTGCGCGTGAGGGTCTGGCGCCCCTTGCCGGTGGCGTACTGCACCGTCGGGTCCGCCTGAAGCGGCATGTCGAGCTTGAGCCGATTCCAGAATACAGCCGAGATCAGCGGCAGCTCCTTCGGATCCACCGCCTCACGCTCGACGATGGAGGCGAGGGTCAGGAGCTGGTGAATGCTGAGCCCCAGCTCCCGGGCCGTTTTCAGGAGGTCCGGAGTGAGCTGGGCGCGCATCTTCATGACCATGCGCGCCAGCATCTCCTCGGGCGTGACCCCCTTGGCGAACTGATAGGTGTCAGGAAAGAGGTAGCCCTCGACCGACGCGGCTGGGATCTCGAGGGCCCGGAGGAAGAGAGGATCGCGGCCGACCCGCATCACATCGTCGGCGCGGGCCAGCCCTTCCGCCTCGATGGCGCGCGCCAGCTCGGCCAGTGTGAAGCCCTCCCGCAAGAGCACGGGATGGTAGAGGACCTTGCCGGCCTCGAGAAGGCTCAGCACGGCGAAGCTATTGGCTCCCTGAGGCACCTCATATTCGCCGGCCTTGAGGCTTCGCGCCTTCCCTTGCACGAGGGCGAAAAGCGCGAAGCCGAACGGGCTTCTGATGATATCGGCCTTGTCGAGGCGTCGCGCGATGTCGAGCAAGCCCAAGTGGGGCGGAATTTCGATGATGTGGGCGCCGGCCGACATCGTGGGGGTGGGGGTGACGAGCCACCAGACCTGGAGCCCCACGAAGAGGCCGCAGAGCGCGATGACCGCCCAAATGAGCTCGCGAAGGGGTCGGCCGGTCTGTGACCGTACCCCGGCCGAACTCTTGAGAAAACGGGGCCGTTCGATCATGATTCTCTCTGAGTTTGCCCGGCCTCTCCGGATCAGTCAAACTTCACCGCCAGGGGGTTTGGTCCGGGCAGCGTTTCTGGTATACTCACCTTCCTCGGGTGAAGCCGCCCGCCAATACCCCCCAGGAGGAGTCCGATGCAGCAGCTTGTGCTTCCCGTCCGCCACGAGTGGCTTGCCCGCGAGCGCACCCACGGCCAGATCGCCGTGGAGCCCTTCGAGCCGGGCTTCGCGATCACGGTCGGCAACGCCTACCGTCGGGTCCTCCTCTCCTCGATCCCCGGAGCCGCGCCCACGTGGGCGAAGATCGAGGGCGTCCTCCACGAGTTCTCGCATCTGCCGGGCGTCAACGAAGACACGCTCGACATCATCCTGAACCTGCGCAAGCTGGTCTTCGCGGTCAGCGTGAGTCGGCCCAAGCTCCTGCGGCTCAAGGCGCAGGGTCCTCGGACCATCACGGCGAGGGATTTCGAGCCCGACGCCGATGTCGAGATCCTGACTCCGGACGTGGTACTTGCCAATCTCGACAAGGACGGCTCCATCGAGATGGAGCTGTGCGTCGAGCGGGGCCGGGGCTATCAGGCCGCCGAGCGCCGCGAGCCCGAGGCCCTGCCGATCAACGCCATGCTCATCGATTCGGATTTTTGCCCCGTGAAGCGGGTCAATTTCCATGTCGAAGCCTCCAAGCAGGAGCCGGGTATGGAGCGGCTCGTGCTCGAGGTGTGGACCAATGGCAGCATCACGCCCGAGACGGCGGTGGGCGAGGCCGCCCGGATCCTCGAGGACCAGTTCGATCTGTTCACGGACTTCCCGCAGAGTCCGCCGCCCGAGACCGAGCCCGGCGAGACCGGTGTCGAAATCGCGCCGCGGGTGGAGCTCAACGAGCATCTCTTCCGCAATGTCGACGAGCTCGAGCTCTCCGTACGGGCGTCCAACTGCCTCAAGACCGCCAGTATCCGGACCATCGCCGACCTGGTGCAGAAGACCGAGTCGGAGCTGCTCAAGACCAAGAACTTCGGCAAGAAGTCGCTGAACGAGATCAAGACCATACTGGGTGAGATGGGGCTCTCCCTGGGCATGCGTCTCGATCCTGAGGAGCTGGAGCGGCTACGTGCGCAGTACGAGCGCAGCTTCGAGAGCTAGAAGCCAGGCCTCCTCCCGCTTCACGCGCGTCCCGCCGCGGCCCTCGACCCTTGGTCGAGGGCCGCGGAGCGTTTAAGAGCCTCGCTCCGGATCAAGGGCAAGATGATCGACCACGCCCGAGGCCCATCGGGTGATTGACAGGGTCGTGCCGTCCGTCTCCAGGATGACGGCACCGTCGCGGTCGGTACGGTAGATGCGGGCGCCTGCCGCCTCGAGGCGCCCGAGCGCCTCAGGCGTCGGATGGCGAAAAGGGTTGCGGGCTCCGACGGAGATCACCGCCACGGCGGCCCGGGTGGCGCTGAGGAACTCTTCCGTGGACGAGTAGCGACTGCCGTGGTGGCCGACCTTGAGCACGAGGGCCCGCACGGGCGCGTGCGAAGCGAGCAGCCGCTCCTCGCCGGGAGCGCCGAGGTCGCCGGTCAGCAGGAGCGAGAATCCCCGCCAGTCCAGACGCAGCACGAGCGACTCCTCGTTCTGTCCCCAGAGCGGAGGCTCGTCGAGTGGGCGCGTCCCATCCGGATTGAGGACGGTCAGAAGCGCGGAGCCGAGCCACAGCCGCTGTCCGGCTACCAGCGTCCGCCGGCAGGCCCCTGATCGCTCGACAGCACGGAGTGTGTCCTCGGTGCCGGAGATCCAGCGCCCGTTTTCCCAGAATTCCCGCACGCGAAAGCGTGTGAGCACGGCTCGCAGGCCGCCCGAGTGGTCCGAGTCGGGATGCGAAAGCGTCACGGCGTCGAGGCGGGCCGTCGGAAGGTTCCAGAGGAATGGCGCGAGTACCCGCTCGCCCACGTCCAGCCGCTGCGCGCCGGCGGGGCCGCCGTCGACGAGAAGGCGCGGACCCTCGGGGACCTCGACCAGGATGGCGTCGCCCTGTCCAACATCGAGGAAGGTGACGCGAAGATTCCCGTCGCCCGGCCGCACCCAAGGCCACAGGGACAGGGCCAGAGCCAGCCCGCAGCACGCCAGCTCCGCTCCGCGGACCCAACGGCGCGCTCCGTTCAGATACGGGACAAGGGCCAGCGCCGCGCACCAGGAGGCGATGGCCGCCCATCCGGGGGCGGGCAGATGCACCATCGCTACGGGAACCTGGGCAGCGGCCCAAACGGAGGCGCGTAGGGCGAGGAGCAAGAGCCAGAGTGCCTGGAACAGTATGTCGGCGGCGACGACGCTCGCAAGAGCCGCCAACAGAGCGAGCATGCCCAGGGTCGTGGCCACCGCGGCGAGCGGGACCACGATGAGATTGGCGGCGACGCCGATGAGCGAGAGCTGGTTGAAGTGAGCAAGCATGACGGGCGTCACCGCCGCCTGGGCGGCGAGGCTCACGGCGGCCGACGTGGCGAGCCACTTGGGCCAGCTCCAACCCGAGAGCCAGTCCGTGACGGTGGGCGTGAGGTAGATGATGCCGGCGGTCGCCGCGAAGGAGAGCTGAAAGCCGGGCTCGCCCAGGTCGCCGGGGCGCCATGCGAGGAGCGCCAGCACCGCCAGCGCGAGGGCGTTCATCAGCTGCGATTCCCGATCAAGCAACGTTGCCGCCAGCAGCAAGAGCCCCATGACCGTGGCCCGGAGCACTGAAGCCTGCCCTCCGACCACGAGTGCGAATCCGATGAGAGCTGTCGCCGCCACCACCACGGTGGCGCGCCGCGGAATGCCGAGCGTCAAAAGCACGAAGAATACTGAAGAGGCCAGCAGCGCCACGTTGAATCCGGAGACGGCGAGGATGTGGTAAACACCGGCGCGCCGAAAGGCCTCGCTGGCTTCGGGCGAGAGCCCGGTCTTCTCACCCAGCAGGAGACCGGCCATGAGGGCGGCCGATGTCTCGGGCAGATGCGCGCCGATGGTCGCCACCGCCCAGCGCTTGACCCGCACAGGCCAGGGCGGATCGTCGGCGGTGAGCGCCACGAGGGATTCGGCCCGCCCGCTGCCGACGAGGAGAATTCCCTCGCGCCTCAGGAAGCCGGGATAGTCGAAGGCGCCGGGGTTCTTGAATCCGCGCGGTCGAGAGAGCTTGAGCTCCAGCGCGACGCGCTGGCCTTCCCCGACTGGCGCGATCTCGCCATAGAGCGTGACCTGAAGCCGGCCAGAGACCGGCCGGAGATCGGGACCATCGCGGAGGCCGTCGGCATCGAGGAGCAGGCGTGTCCGGTCCGCCGCCCAGCTCACCGGCTCCTCGGCCAGCCGCCCTTCCACGCTGACGAGTGGTCCGAGGGCCACGCGTGCGATGTGGTCCGCCGGAAGAGGCTCGCTCGCGGCGCGCAGCGCCCCCAGCGCGGCTGCGAGGGCCAGCAGCCCCGCCAGCGCGACGCGCTCCCTGCCCAAGGCCAGCGCGCACGCGGCCAGTGTGAGAAGAGTTGCGCCGGCGACCAGGATCCATGACGTGGGTGCCGCCGCCCATGAGGTCGAGCAGATGCCGAGGGCAAATGCCGCCGCCAGCGGTACCAGCGGCGCCTCCTGCCATCTCATGGGGCTCGCCTCACTCGCCGACGGTGACGTGCTCGCGCAACGCCGCGAGCTTCTTCGGTCCCAGTCCCAGGATGCCCCGGAGCCCCTCGGTGGAGTCGAAGCGCCCCAAGCGCTCGCGCTCCTCGACGATGCGTCGAGCGAGGCCGGGGCCGACGCCGGGCAGCCTTGCGATCTCGTCGAGGCTGGCGTGGTTGATGTCCAGGGGGCGGGGATCAGCGGGTGCCGGTGCGGGCGCGATGGCGGTCCGAGGGCGGGGCGGCTGCGGCGCGAGCGCCGGCACGGTAGCCTCGACGCGGGCGGCGGCCCAGCGGGGCGCCGTGCGCGAACGGGGAGCGGGCGGGATCGGCGGCGGGGGATCCTCGTGATCGAAGCGCTCGAGCCGCTCGGCGGCCGCAGGAAAATCGGCACGCCATTCGCGGACGCCCAGGCCGGCGAGAAAAATTCCCGCCAGGAGCAGCAGGAGCTTGAGCTGCGCGCGCGAGTAGCTCATCACGCCAAGCCTGCCACTTCCTTCCGCGCGTCTCTAGAGTCTCAGAGCAGATACATCTGGGTGTATCCACTCGGATTCACTGACGGAGGGATCAGCTTTGGGTGCGTCACTGGCTCGGGCGCGGCTGCCGGTTGCTGGACTTCCGCCGCCCAGCTAGGTCACGCGGATAAGTGGATGCTGGATATCGCGGCTGAACAGAAACGCCAGTCCGTCGGCATCGATCCGCCACACGAGCGCCCCGACGTTGAGCGGAGGTCCCGCGGGGGGAACTAACTCCAGCTGCACTGTAGTCCCGGTCTTCAGCCTGGCCTTGGTTCTGACTTTCGCACCATGCGTGCTGATGTCCACGGACACCGACAAGTATCGGCTCGTCCCGACCTTGACGACGATGGGCCAGACTACTCGGGTCCGAGGGTGGTGTCGCCTGTCTTGCTCACGTGGAATAGGCATGAGGGGTCACTCCTGGCACTTCGCTTGCCGATCCGAGGCAACAATGGAGACTGCCTGGGTCCGAAAGAATAGCTGTGAACAACTGCGCGGGTGGCTGCCTCCACCTCAATTGTGATCACTCATCACACTGCCACAGGTACAAAATGTATCCATACGCCATTCGACGTATGAAGGTGCGTCACCAACGGCCGAGGTCATGAACGTGCTCGAGACGCAGACCCTGGAAGGCTCCGAGGACGTAAGAACTACCTACCTCTCTTCTCCGAGCCGAGCGATTAATCCCCCTTCAGGCCACGCGGCGCCGCCGCTCCCTCCTTGCACCGCAGCGCTTCGAACACCAGGCCCGACATCCGCGCGTGCCAGTGGGCAGGGTTCCCCTTGACGTACTTGTCCACGATGGCCACGAGCTGACTCGGAGGCCGGGGCGTCTTGGCGATGCAGTCTTCGAAGCTCACCAGCATCTTCTCGCTCGCCGAGCGCTTTTCGGCAGGCACAAGGGAGCGAACGGCGGCCCCGAAATCCACGAAATTGTCGACGACGCCAGAGACATATGCCGTCTTTGCCGACGCGGGCAGAGCCCGCCAATCGTTGCCGGTCATTGCCCCCGCCGGGGAGGGCAGGAGGAAAGTGAGCAGGCCGCAGAGCATAACGATGGCAAGGCGATGCCAGCGGGTGTGAACGCTATCGGTCATGGACCCTCCGTGAAGGTGGTGAGGCGGCCGAAGGGGCGCGTGGCGCACTAGGGTGTGAGCGCCGCGCGCGTGATGCTCGTGGTTTCCCGGTTGTGCCACTCCGAGGCGGTGAAGGCCTCGTTGATCTTGTCGAGCGGGTACTTGTGGGAGAGGATGCGCGGCCACGGCCAGCGAGTCTTGGTGCGCACGAGGAAATCGAGCGCGCGCGGGATGACCCACGGGTCGTACTGGATGACGCCCACGATCTTCTTGGAGCCCCAGACGAGGAGCGACGGCTCGAAGTCGAACGTGGCGCCGCGGCTGATGGTGCCGATCTCGAGATACGTGCCGCCCGAGCGCAGCATCTCGATGCCCTCGGGAATGACCGCGGGAAAGCCGACGAGGTCACAGGCCACGTCCGCGCCCGCGCCTCCGGTCCACTGGCGCACGAGCTTGACGCGCTCCTTGCGGTCGGGCACCTCTTTGAGGTTCAGCGTGTGGTCCGCGCCGAAGGCTCGGGCCAGCTCGAGCCGGCCGGGGATCTGGTCCACGACGATGACCGTCGCGGCGCCCATGTCCTTGGCGACGGCGGCCGCCTGCACACCCAGTCCCCCGGCGCCCTGGATGACGACGCGGTCCCCGAAGCGCACGCCCGCCACGTGGAGTCCATAGATCACCTGCGAGAGCGCGCAGTTCACCCCCGCGACGGCTTCATCCGCGAGCTCATCGGGCACTTTGAAGATCGCTCCGCCCGGCCGAAGGTAGTAGTGATCCGCGAAGGCGCCGTGCAGGTGGGGAAACGCTGAAGGCCCCAGGGGCCGCTCGATCTTGTTGGGACAGGCGGCCGGCTCCTTGTGCAGGCAGGCATAGCAGCGGCCGCACGGATAGAAGTACGTGTAGGCCACGCGGTCGCCTTCCTTGAGCGGGCGTCCCAGCGAATCGGTCGTGACCTTCGAGCCGAGCTTCGCCACCCGGCCCGTCATCTCGTGGCCGAAGATCCAGCCATCCGAGGGCAGGCGCAGCGGCGCGTCCCCGCGCCAGAAGTGAAGGTCAGAGCCGCAGACGTTCGCGTGAGTGACGCGGATCAGGACGCCTTCCGGCTCGACCTCCGGGATCGGCACCTCCCGGATCTCGAACGGCTTCCCCGGACCGAAGAACACCGCGGCTTTGGCGGTCGCTGGCATTGAGCAGGGTCTCCTAGGTGGCGGGTTCCTTGCCGAGCTCGAAGGCGTCGTGGAGCGAGCGAACGGCGAGCTCGGCGTACTTGTCCTCGATGACGCATGAGACCGCGATTTCGGAGGTCGAGATCATCTGGATATTGATGTTCTCCTTCGAGAGCGTGGCGAAGACGCGCGCCGCCACACCCGAATGGCTCCGCATGCCCACTCCCACGATGGAGACCTTGGCAATGCGGTCGTCGGCCACCACGCCGGCCGCCCCGATCTCCCTGGCCACGCCGGCGAGGGCGGACTCGGCTCGCTGCCGGTCTGCGCGCGCCAGCGTGAAGGAGATATCGGTCGAGCCGTCGCGCCCGATGTTCTGGACGATCATGTCCACGACGATGTTCTGCCCGGCGAGGCCGCCAAAGACCTGGCTGGCTATGCCCGGTCGGTCGGGCACGCGCAGGATCGAGAGCTTGGCCTGCCCCCGATCGTGCGTGATGCCGGTGACCACCACGTCTTCCATGCTGTGATCCTCCCTCGTCACGATGGTCCCCGGGTCCGGCTTGAACGTGGAGCGGACGTGCACGGGAACGGCGAACTTCTTCGCGAACTCGACCGAGCGCGCCTGCAGCACCTTGGCGCCGAGCGCCGCCATCTCGAGCATCTCGTCGTAGGACACCCGGGCGAGCTTCCGCGCGTCCGGTACCACGTTCGGGTCGGCGGTGTAGACGCCGTCCACGTCCGTGAAGATCTCGCACACGTCGGCCTTGAGCGCCGCCGCCAGCGCGACGCCGGTGAGATCGGAGCCGCCCCGGCCGAGCGTCGTGATGTCGCCGGTCTCGGTCATGCCCTGAAAGCCCGCGACGACGACGACCTTGCCGGTATCGAGGGCGGCATGGATGCGCTCCGCGGTGATGCGGCGGATGCGCGCGCTCGTGTGGATCCCGTCGGTGACCATGCCGACCTGCGGTCCCGTGAACGAGCAGGCGGGCTGGCCGAGCGACTGGAGCGCCATGGCGAGGAGGCCGATGGTGACCTGCTCGCCCGTGGCCAGGACCATGTCCATCTCTCGCGGATCTGGCGTGGACGTGATGGCCTGCGCGAGAGCGACGAGCCCGTCCGTGGTCTTGCCCATGGCGGAGACCACCACCACCAGCCGGTGACCCTTCGCTGCGGACTCGACGACGCGCCGGGCGACGTTCTTGATCTTCTCGGGGTCGGCGACTGACGAGCCGCCATACTTCTGAACGATCAACTGGCCCATGAGAGGGTCATGCTACACGACGGTCGCGCCGAGTGTAAAGGAACGGCGGCTAGTGCCCCCAGCGCCCGCCTCCGCGCGGGCCTGGGCCGGGGCCGGGTCGGCCCTCATCGTTACTGGGCCCGCCGGGGTGGCGCTCGCGACCGGACTGTCCCTGGCCGGGCCACGGCCGACCGTAACCGGGGCCCGGTCCATTCGGGCGGCCCTCGCGACGATACTGTCCGGGGCTCTCGCCCGGTGGAGTGTGTTGTCGCACCTGGTCGCGGGCCTGCTGGCGCTCGGCAGGGGTCATCTGGCGCCAGCGTTCCGCGTTCCGCTCGAAGCGCTCGCGCTGCTCGGGACTCATGGTCTGGTAGCGCTGGAGACGCTCTCTGATCTGCTGTTGCTGCTGCTGCGGAAGGCGCTGAAAGCGATCGTGCGCCGCTTCGAGCTCGCGCTGGCGCTGCGGCGGAAGCGACTGGAAGCGCCGGAAATCGTCCAGCACGCGCGCGCGGTCGGCGGGTGCCATCTGGCGAAGGCGCTGGTCGTTCTGCCGAATGACCTGGCGCTCTTCGGGGGAGAGGCTCCTCCACTGACGATAGTTCTCCAGAGTGCGCTGGCGCTGCTCGGGTGTCATCTCCTTCCACTTCTGGAGATTACGCTCCGCCTGCGCCCGCTCTTCCGGCGAGAGCCGCTCGAGCCCGCGAATGGTCGGCTCGCTTGTCTGGCCCGCGGGATCCTGCTGGGGCTGAGGTGGTGGTGGGGGCGCTTGGGCCGAGCCGATCGCGGGCCCGGTGAGGCAAGCGGCCAGCCCGAGGGCAGGAAGCCAGCGAAGCGAGCGATCGGTCAGCATGTCACCTCACCTCCCTCTTGGCCGGCGCGGCAGGAGGGGCGGCCTCCTCCGGCGCGGGCCGATTGCTCAGCCAGCGGTCCAGCATCCGCATGCGCTCATAGAAGCTGAGGCGCTTCCCGATCTCGCGGTCACGCGCGTAGTTCGGGTTGTCCAGCACCTCGAGATCTCGCAGTACCTCCGCGTCTATTTCCTCACTCTTCGCCTGGCCGGCCTGAGATTGACCGGCCTGGCTACTCTGGCCCGCCCGGCTCCCCGCCGGTTCTGCGGCGCGCGCGGCCGTTGGGACCAGACTGAGCAGTGCCACGAGGGAGATCCCAGCCATCCGGCGATCCCCGGCGCGCTCGAAGGTCATCAGTGCCGCTTACCCCTCGCTGCGGCGGGGGAGGCTGTCGAGGCTCCTGATGACGTCGAAGTCCTCGAGCAGGTCGAGCTTCTGGACCACCTCGAGCTGATCGATCATGTCGAGGCGGCTCGCCAGGACGACGTTCTCCATCAGGGCGGGATCGCTCGGCATCGAGCTGTAGCCCGGCAGTCCGATATAGACGAGGACGGCGACGAAGCCGGCCGCGATCGCCACCTGGACGGGACGCGGGCGCCACATCCACCCAGCCCACGCCCGCCCGCGTCGCTGCTCGAGCTTTTCGCGCAACTCGGCGCGATACGCGGCCCAATGAATGGGTGGCGGCTCCGGCGCCGAGCGCCTGAGCTCGGCGATGACATCCTTGAACTCGTCTTCGGGCTGCCTGCTCATCTCTTCTCCCCCGTCCCGCTCTCTCCCACGATTCGCCGGAGTGCCGAGTACGCGCGGTGCAGATGCACGCGCACCGTTGCTTCCGACAGATGCAACACCGCAGCGATCTCCTTCGTCGACAGCTCCTCGCGGCACTGGAGCAGCACCGCCGCCCTCTGCTGCGGCGAGAGCCCCTCCACGGCCTCCCAGAGCTGGCTCATCCGGCCCTCCGTGACCATGGCGTCCGTCGGGTCGGTGAAGGGCGCCGCGACTCGCTCGACGGGGTTGACCGTTTCGCGCTCCTCCTCCCTGCTGCCCCAGCCGATGAGCTTCCTCCATCCCTTACGCTTGCGCGCCTGATCGAGACAGCAATTGACCAGGATCCGGTAGAACCAGGTCGAGAATTTGGCCTGCCCCGCGAAGGACCCGGCCGATTCGTGAAGCCGGATGAACGCTTCCTGGGAGCAATCCTTGGCCTCTTCCCGATCCCGCACGACCGACCAGGCGATGCGATAGGCACGCTCCTGATACCGCACGACGAGCAGGTCGAAGGCTCCCTCATCACGCTGGGCAACTCGCCGGCACAGGTCTTCATCAGACGGCTCGCTCGTCTCCACTACGGGCGATCTTCGCACACGCTCGTCGGGCAGGCCAACCCGCGCGAGGCCTGGTCTGCCCGATCCCATCCTG
>Ga0326726_10003643_pt1 | contig 14127 bp, 13 predicted proteins | sample MHFenrmetagenome_2_FD_207603 | JGI IMG/M metagenome (GOLD analysis project Ga0326726, IMG submission 207603) | Lab enriched peat soil microbial communities from Michigan Hollow, Ithaca, NY, United States - MHF15MN | ecosystem: Environmental > Terrestrial > Soil > Wetlands > Peat | place: USA... | reverse complement strand
AGTTCGCCGGCGATCTCGGCGGGTCTTTCTTCGACAGCCCCCGGCAGGACGAAAACGGGGTTGGCGCTCGACATTTCGAGGTAGATCGGCCTTCCCGCCCTGTCGGCGGCCTCTTTGAGTTTCATTCCGGCCGGCCGGCTGCCGGTGAAGGCCGTGGCCCCCACCGCCCGGTGCGCCACGAGCCGCAGGCCGTCGCCCGCTCCGAAATGGAAGAGGAGTTGGACTGACGAGAGAGGCAATCCCGACTCCGCGAGCGCCTCCCAGGCGGCCATGGCCAGGAGTCGCGTCGTCTCCGGATGGCTCGGGTGGGCCTTTCCGATGACCGGGTTTCCGGCGGCCAGGGCCGAGGCGAAATCCCCGCCGCCGATGGCATTATAAGCGAAGGGAAAATTGTTCGGCCCGAAAACCACCACAGGCCCGCCCAGGGGACCGTATTTCGAGCGGATGTTGCGCTTGCTGTCGATCGTGGCCCGGCACCAGGAACGGTCCCTGCAGGCGCCGGCGGCCTGGCGAAGCTGGTCGACGAGACGCGGGAGCTCGACGGACCGGAGACGCGGTTCGGCCGGGAGGGCCGTCTCTCGTCGGGCCGTCTCGACCAAGCTTTCGCGCCGGCCTTCGATCTTTAGGGCAAATGCGTCGAGAAACGCGGCCACTCCCTCGGGCCCGGAGCGGGCCAGCCCGTCGACGGCCGCGGCGGCGCCATTCAAGGCCTCCTCGATGTCCGTCCAGGAAGAAAGGGGATAGGCGTCGGGGAGGTTCTTTCCCGTCGCGGGATTTATGGCGCTGAAGGACCCGGCGGACCGGGCGGCCTCCCGCCAGTTTCCGTTGACGAGAATCTTATGGACCATCCGGTTCATCCCCCGCTTTCGGAATCACCCCCCCGAATAGATCGGCGAGACCACGATCCGGTCGCCGTCCTGTACCTCCTCGGCGGGAGCCACGGCCCGGCCGTTCCGGGTGACGATCTTGGGCCGCGCTTTGTCGATCTTGACCAGAGCGAGGAGCCCCTCCACCGTCGTCGCGGACGGGACCTCCAGTTCCTTTTCGCTGAATCCGAGCTGATTGACGAACGGGCCGATCAGCTTGACCGTGACTTTCATCTCAGGTCAGGCTCCCGTATTCTTCGGCCGCCTTGGCCTCCGCAGCAAGGCCGAGCCGTTCCAGCGTGGCCCTGGTCGGGATGCCGCGCTTGTCATAGCCGCGGAGGTCGTAGTAATGCTGGAGCAAGCCGTCGTACTTGTCGTATTCGAGGTGCTTGCCGGCGATCGGGCCCTCGGTATCGACGTTGGCCGGGTCGAACCAGACGGCCGGCGGATAGTCGAGCTTCCGGTGGGTGTCCGGATACTCCCGGAGCCAGAAGAGCTTGATCAGCGAATAGATGCGGTCGGACACCGTCCAGAAATCGTCGAGCGTCCAATGGAGCCCGCTGACCGCGTTGAAGTACTTGGGATAGTTCTCGAGCCCCCAGCCGACCTCGATCCAGGGGAAGCGGCAGGAGACGATGTACTCGAAGAGGCCGCCCCGGATCCTTTGGAGGTCGATGACCTTCTGGGCCTTTTCGGGCCCGTACGAATCGCGTGAGGTCTGCTTGATCTCGAACGTGATGACCCAGGATTCCTTGTGGTGGGCGCCGATGGGGCTGACGCCGAACGCCAGGGCCATGCCCGGGATGAACTTGCAGTTGTAGGCCGCGACTTCGAGCCCCTTGACCTGCATGGCATAGGCCTCGGACCCTTTTCCGATGGCCCGCGAAGCCCGCAGGCTGCCCTCGGCCAGGAGGTTGCCCAGTTCGCCCTCCCTGTGGGCGATCTGCCGGAGCACGTCCTTGAATTTTTCGGCCTCCCCGAATTTGATGTCCCCGGGGATGGCCCCGTGATCGACGGCGTCGGCGTAAAAACTCAGGACGCAGCCCCCCGACATCGTGTCGATGCCGTAGTCGTCGCACATATAGTTGAGCCCGCCCACCTCCGGCAGGTTGAAAATCTCCAGGTTGGGCCCCAGGAGGCCGATGTTCTCGTAGTCGAGCTCCGACTCCCGTCCCGCGTCGTCGTGGATCGTGATTCCGCAGCGCATGGTGCAGTTCGGGCATCCATAAGTGGCGATCCGGGCGTTGTTCAGGCGTTCGCCATCCACTTTCCAGGCGTCGGGGTGATGGGTTTTCCGGAAGTTCCGGACCGGGAGCGCCGCCACTTCGTTGCACCAGGCTAGGACGCCGTTCGTGCTCTGGATGGACCAGCCCGAGTCCTTGTCCAACTGTTGGACCTTGCGCAGGTCTTCGATGCCTATTTTCTTCATCCCCTCGGCGTCCGCCTGGGGGATGCCTTTCGTTCCCTTGGCGACGATGGCCTTGAGGAGCTTGGAGCCCATGACCGCGCCCATGCCCGGGCGGCCTCCCGCCCGGCCCTCGAGGCTCCGCACCACGGCGTAGCGGACCATGTTTTCTCCGCCCTGGCCGATGTTGAGGACGCCCACGCCCTTGCCGTACTTGGCGTAGATCCAGTCGTTGGTTTCATAGGTCCCTTTGCCCCAGACATCGCCGGCGGGGACGAACTCAACCTTATCGTTTTCAATATAGAGCATGGTCGGACGCTCGGCGCGGCCCTCGACGATCAGAGCGTCATACCCGCACTTGCGGAGGTGTTCGGTGATTCGGGTGCCCAGGTTTCCGTCACCATATCCGCCCGTCATGGGGGACTTCGCGGCCACGACCGCTTTCCCGGTGTTGGGGGCGGGGATCCCGGCGATCGGGCCGACGGCCACGATGAACTTGTTGTCCGGGCCCAGGGGATCGATACCGGGCTTGAGCTCGTCATACAGGATCTTGACAGCAAAGCCACGGCCGCCGATCCACTTATGCGCGAATTCCTCGGTGAAGGTCTCGGCGCGGAATGTTTTCGTCGTCAGGTTGACTCTCAGGATCTGCCCGGTCCAGCCGTTCATGATGAATGCCTCCAGATACCTATTATTCCGCCCCCAATCGTAAACGGACGGCCGGTATGAGTCAACCCCTTTCGCGGGGTTTCGCGGACCTGAATCCGCGGAGCTTCTGGGGGAGTGGAGATCCGAGTCGGCCGAAAACGGGCGAAAAGTCCGCGAATTTCGTATAATAAGGTGTCGGTTCCTGACCGCCTGAAAGGAGCGCGTGATATGACAAAGAAGCTCACCCGGTCGACGAGCCAGAAGATGCTGGGCGGCGTTTGCGGCGGCCTGGCGGAATACTTCGATATGGACGTCTCCCTGGTCCGCCTGGCCTTCGTCGCGGCCTGCCTGGCCACGGCCGTCCTCCCCATGACGCTCTTCTATATGATCGCCTGGATTGTGGTGCCCGTCGAACGGCCCAAGCCCTAGGGGAGGGCTACTTTCCCGTTGACTTGCCCGGCCTTATCCAGTATAAACGAATCGGTTTACAGAGATGGGTATGAAGACGGCCCTGGATATCCCGTTCAAGCATATCGCGATCGAGGGCGTTTTCCGAGCCCGTAAGACCCAGCTGGCCAATATCCTGGCCCAGAGGATCGGCGGCAAGGTCGTGTTCGACCACGTCGGCAACCCCTATCTCAAGGACTTCTACAACGAAAAGGAAGGCTCGTCCTTCCTGACCCAGCTCGTGTTCCTGGCCAACCGCTACAACCAGCAGGTCCGCCTCCTCCAGAGGGACCTTTTCGTCGACCGGATCATCTGCGATTACCTGTTCGAAAAGGACAAGATCTACGCCTACCAGACCCTGTCGGACGACGAGCTGCTCGTCTACGAGAAAATTTACGGCATTCTTTCGGAAAGGGTTTCCAAGCCCGACCTCGTCATCTACCTGCAGATCTCCCTGACGACGTTGATGCGGCGGATCGCCAAGGAGGGCGACGCCCAGGAGAAAAACATCTCGGAGAAGTATCTCGAGGACATCGTCGAGGCCTTCGACTACTTCTTCTTCAACTACCAGGCGGCGCCCCTGCTCGTGGTCAAGGCCGACGACCTGGATTTCAACCGCGAGGACGACGTCCAGGACCTGATCGTCCAGATCAAGGACATGAAGAAAAGTTCGCTCTATTACGTTCCCCAGAGCTACGGGGGAAAGAGCCCGAGAAAGGGATAGGGAACACGGCCCGGACCCCGCGAAGCGCGGGGCTGGGACCGCAGCCCTGCGGAACGACGGAAAAGACTTTACCTCAATCCCGCGGCCGAGGCGGGATGGGGAGAAAGGACGGAACATGCCGGACCAACCCATGGACAGAATGACCGTTCCCTCGCTCATGGCCAGGAAAGCCTCCGGGCCGAGGATCGTCTGCCTGACTGCCTACGATTTTCCCTCCGCGAAGATCCTGGACGAGGCCGGTGTCGACCTCATCCTGGTCGGGGATTCCCTGGGCATGGCGGTCCTCGGGTACGAAACCACGGTCCCCGTGACCATGGATGAGATGATCCACCACACGAAGGCCGTGACGCGGGCCGTGAAGCGGGCCCTCGTCGTCGGGGACATGCCCTACTTTTCGTTCCACCTGAGCGCCGACGAGACCATCCGCAACGCCTCCAGGTTCCTCAAGGAGGCCGGGGCCGCGGCCGTGAAGATTGAAGGGGCGTCGAAGAGAAGGCTGAGGCTCGTCGAGGCCATGGCCGAGGCGGAGATACCGGTCATGGGCCATGTCGGCCTGACCCCGCAGTCGATCCACTCCCTGGGACAGTACAGGGTGAAGGGGATGGGCGCCGAGGAAGCGAGCAATATCGTCGAGGGGGCCCGGAACCTGGAGAAGGCGGGCGCCTTCGCCGTCGTCCTCGAGTCCATGCCCCGGGAGGTCGCCAAGATCGTGACGGAGAGCGTTGGGATCCCGACGATCGGCATCGGGGCCGGGCCGGCCTGCGACGGCCAGGTCCTCGTCTTCCATGATTTTCTCGGCTACTCGGCCGGGTATCTTCCGAAGTTCGTCCGGAAGTACGCCGACCTTTACGGCACGATCAGCCGCGCGGTGGGCGAATACGCCGCAGATGTCCGGGGCGGCCGGTTCCCGGACGACAGCACTTCCTACCACCTCAAGCCCGGGACGGAAGCCGCGTTTGGCGGCAGGGCCTCGGGGACCGGCGGAGGAGGGCAAACGGGCCGGAAGGGCGGGAAAGGTCGCGCGAAATGATCACGGTCACGACCGTCGCCGAGATGAAGCGTCTCGTTCGGACGTGGAAGAATGAGGGGAAGACGGTCGGCTTCGTCCCGACCATGGGCTATCTCCACGAGGGTCACCTCAGCCTCGTCCGGGAATCCCGGAAGCGGACCGATGTCACGGTCGTCAGCATCTTCGTCAACCCGACCCAGTTCGGGCCGAAGGAAGACTTCAAAAAATACCCGCGGGACCTCAAGAAGGACTCGGCGTTCCTGAAGAACGGGGGGGCCGACTGCCTCTTCCACCCCGACGCCGCGGACATCTATCCCCCCGGCTACAGGAGCTATGTCGAAGTCCACGGCCTCCAGGACCGGCTCTGCGGGAAATCCCGGCCCGGGCATTTCCGGGGAGTGGCCACCGTCGTCCTCAAGCTCTTCAATATCGTCGGCCCCGACCTCGCCTTCTTCGGGGCGAAGGACGCCCAGCAAGTCTTGATCATCAAGAGGATGGCCGCCGACCTCAACCTGGATGTCGATGTCGTGACATGCCCGATCGTCCGGGAGCCCGACGGGCTGGCCTTGAGCTCCCGAAATACCTATCTTTCTCCGGACGAACGGAAAGCCGCCCCCGTCCTTTTGCGGAGCTTGGCCGCGGCCGGGAAGCTCGTCGCGGCGGGGGAGAGGGACGCGGCGAAGGTCATCGCCGGCATCCGGTCGGTGATCGGGTCCGAGCCGCTGGCCCGCATCGATTACGTCGAAGCCGTCGACCCGGCCGGCCTCGAGCCGGTGGCCGAGATCCGCGGCGACATTCTCATCGCCCTGGCCGTCTTCATCGGCTCGACGCGGTTGATCGATAACATCTGGGTCCGCGTCTGAGGAGAACCGCCATGATCAGAGCCTTCCTCCGGTCGAAAATCCACGGGCCACGGTGACTCATGTCGACGTTGAATACGAGGGCAGCCTTTCCCTCGACGAAGACCTGATGACGGCCGCCGGGCTGTGGCCCTTCGAGAGGGTCGACGTCTGGAACGTCGCCAACGGGGACCGGTTTTCGACCTACACCGTGCGGGGGGAGAAGGGCTCCCGCGAGGTTAAGGTCTTTGGTGCGGCCGGCCGCAAGGTCCGAGTTGGGGATACGATCATCATCGCGGCCTACGCCTATCTCGAAGACGGCGAAGTCGAGTTCTTCACCCCGAAGATCCTCCTGATGGAGGAGGGGAACCGGATCGCGGCAATCAAGTGAGCAGCGAAGCCGGACCCCATTGGCCTTGACAAGCGTCCCGGCGAGAATTAGCATAAAATCATGGGAATACAAGAAGATCGAAAATCCATTACCCGGCGGGACGTCCTCAAGCTCGCCGGGACAGCCGCGGCCTTCTGCACCTCCTTCGGCTTTCTTCACGGGAGCCAGGCTGTCGGCGGGGCTGTTCAGTCCAAGCACCTCAAGGCGGACGTCAACAAGGAGCTCCAGATCAAGTGGAGGCAGGCGGAGATCAAGTGGTATAGCGGGAACGAGCTTCTGCAATCCTCGGAATTCCCCGCGAAGGTCCTGAAGCACCTCCAAAGCGACGAGATGGCGTCCGTCGAGATCAAGTGGTTCCGGAGCGGCACGCTGCAGCAGAGCCTGGGGAAGATCGCCGCCAACCGCTGACGCCACGCCTTTGGATTTCTGCCTCGACCGCGAAAGCGCCTTTTCCTTTTCCTGTCGTGCGTGCGGCCGTTGTTGCACAGGCAAGATCATCATGGCCGGTCCCCACGAGATCCTGGGGATGTCCCGCGTCCTGCGGATCAACGCGACCGAGTTCCTCGCCCTCTATACCGACAACCGGGGGACGACGCTCCGCTCGGAGGAAGACGGCCGCTGCGTCTTCCTGACTGCGTCCAGGTGCCGGGTTCATCCCCGGCGGCCCTTGGTTTGCCGTCTCTATCCCCTTGGGCGGACGATTGACGAAAGGGGGGAGGAGCGGTTCGCCCTGTTCCCGCGGCAGTCCGATTGCGAGTCCGAAGTCGGCCGCGAGGGGACGGTCGGAAGCTTCCTGGAGTCGCAGGGCGTTGGGCGCTACCTCGACTGGTCACGGCGCTACGGCGAACTCTATCGGCGCATGATCGGATTGCTCGACCAACTCGACGCCGAGGGCGAACTCGACGTGCCGGCCGACCCCGGCGTCCCCGGGCCGGAGGAAGGGCTGGGCCGTCCCAACCTCTCCTCCTGGCAGGACATCGACGCTTCCCTTTCCGAATACTGCGCCGCGAAGGGATCGGCACCTCCCCGGGATATCGACGAAGCGATCGACCTCCACCTCCGGGCTATCAAAGAATGGCTGGACGATTTGGAGTCCCAGCTTGGCGGAATCCGGCATGATCCCGAGGGAGCGAAAGGGGCGTGAACTCCTATAGAGGGCCCGCCGCCGGGAAACCCGAATCCCTCAATCCAGGTGATAGTTCGGCGCTTCTTGCGTGATGACCACGTCGTGGACGTGGCTTTCCTTGAGGCTGGCCTGAGTAATCTTGATGAACTCGGCCTTGGTTTTCAGCTCCTCGATCGTCCGGCATCCGGCGTAACCCATGCCCGCCTTCAGGCCGCCCACGAGCATCTGGACGGTGGCCGTGGTGCTGCCCTTGTAGGGGACGCGGCCCTCGATGCCCTCGGGGACGAGCTTGTGGACCCCGGCCTGGCCGTCCTGCATATAACGGTCGGAGCTCCTCCCTTCCCTCATGACCGAGATGGAGCCCATGCCGCGGTAAATCTTGTAAGCCCGTCCCTGGTACATGACGACCTCGCCCGGGGATTCCTCGGTTCCGGCCAGCAAGTTGCCGAGCATGACCGAGTCGGCGCCGGCGGCTATGGCCTTGGTGATGTCCCCGGAATACTTGATGCCGCCGTCGGCGATCACCGGGATCCCTTTCGGACCCGCGATCTTGGCGACATCGGCGATGGCCGTGATCTGGGGAATGCCGGCGCCCGTGATGATCCGCGTCGTGCAGATCGAGCCGGGGCCCACGCCCACCTTGATCGCGTCCACCTCGAGGTCGGCGAGTTCCTCGGCCGCGCGCGCGGTCCCGACGTTGCCGGCGATGAGCTCCTGGCCGGGGAATTCCTTCCGCAGGAGCTTGACCGTATCCAGGACGCGCTGGGAGTGGCCGTGGGCGTTGTCGATGACGAGGACGTCGCACTTGGCGGCGACGAGCGCCCTGGCCCGGTCGAGCCGGTCGGACCCGACGCCGACGGCGGCGCCGACCCGGAGCCGGCCCAGATTGTCCTTGGCCGCGTCGGGATACTGGATCCTCTTCAGGATATCCTTGTAGGTGATCAGGCCCTTGAGATGGTGGGCGTCGTCGACGACGAGGAGTTTTTCGATTTTATGCTTGTGGAAGACCTTCTCGGCGTCTTCCAGGGACGTCCCCAGGGGGACGGTCACCAGGTCCTTGGTCATGATCTTCTCGATCGGCAGTCCGAGCCGGCTCTCGAAACGGATGTCCCGGTTGGTCAGGATGCCGACCAGCTTGTTCGACTCGTCCGTGATCGGGAGCCCCGAGATCCGGTGCTCGTGCATGACCTCGAGGGCCTTGGCGATCTTGTCCTGGGGACGGAGCGTGATGGGCTCGACGATCATGCCGCTCTCGTGGCGCTTAACCTTGTCCACCTCCTCGGCCTGCACCTCGACGGACAGGTTCCGGTGGATGATCCCGATCCCGCCCTGCTGGGCGAGGGCGATGGCCATCCGCGATGTCGTCACGGTATCCATGGCGGAGCTGACGATGGGGATGTTGAGGGGGATATTGCGGCTCAGCCGGGTCGTCACGCGGGCTTCCGCCGGGATGACGTCGGATTTGGCCGGAACGATGAGGACGTCGTCGAATGTCAGCGCTTCGCGGATTTTTTCTTCGAGCATGTTCCTTCCTCCCTCACCGTTTCTTGCGTTTGCCCGGGATCATGGACCGGGCCTGCCTGGCCCTCTGCCCGGACGGCCCCCCCTCGGGCTGCTGGTAGTAGACCGGCGCTTGGCGCCGCACGGGGACCGGCTGCTCGACGACGGGCTGGATCAGGAAGAGGTAGCGGACGGCGTCCTCCTCGATCCGGTCGAGCATGGACTGGAACATCTCGAAGCCCTCCTTCTTGTACTCGATCAGGGGGTCCCTTTGCCCGTAGCCCCGGAGCCCGATGCCCTCTTTCAGGTGGTCCATCTCGAGCAGGTGGTCTTTCCACTGGGAGTCGATGACCTGGAGAAGGATCATCCGTTCGAACTCCCGCGAATAGGGACCAAGGGTCTTCTCCTTGTCCTCGTAAAGGCGACGCAAAGCGCCGACCAGTGTGTCCTGGAGATCGTCGAAAACGACCGCGGCCCAATCGATGGCGAGGCTGTTGATATCGAGCCCGAACTGGGCCAGGACCGCCTTGGCCAGGGCCTCGCGGTCCCAATCGTCGGCCGATTTTTCCTTGTTGGCGTAGCTGTCGAGCATCCACTCGATGAGACTGTCGATGAGGTTGAAGAAATATTCCCGCAGGTCCTTGCCCTGGAGGATCTCCTTCCGCTGCGTGTAAATCGTCGCCCGCTGCTTGTTCATGACGTCGTCGTACTCGAGGAGGTGCTTGCGGACGGTGAAGTTCTGGCCCTCGACCTGCTTCTGGGCCCGCTCGATGGCCCGGCTGATCATGCGGTGCTCGATGGGCACGCCCTCGCTCATGCCGATCCGGCCCATCAGGCCCGAAATGCGCTCGCTGCCGAAGATCCGCATCAGGTCGTCCTCTAGGGACATGTAGAAGCGCGACGAGCCCGGGTCGCCCTGGCGGCCGGCGCGGCCCCGGAGCTGGTTGTCGATCCGCCGCGATTCGTGGCGCTCGGTCCCGATGACGTGGAGCCCGCCGAGGGACACGACCTTCTCGTGCTCCTCCTGGGTGACCTTCGTGGTTTCGGCCAGGGTCTTTTCCCACTGGTCGGGGCTGACCTTGGCCAGGTCGCTGCCGGATTTTTTGAGCTGCTCGCGCGCCAGGTATTCCGCGTTCCCGCCGAGCAGGATGTCGACGCCGCGGCCCGCCATGTTCGTGGCGATGGTCACGGCCCCGAGGCGTCCGGCTTGGGCGATGATCTGGGCTTCCATCTCGTGATACTTGGCGTTGAGGACGACGTGGCGGACGTTCTTCTTGCGGAGGATATTGCTCAAGTGCTCGGACTTCTCGATCGAGATCGTGCCGACGAGCGCGGGCCGGCCTTTCGCGTTGTTCTCGATGATCTCGTTGGCCGCGGCCTCCCACTTTTCCTTGACCGTCCGGTAGATGACGTCATGGTATTCGGTGCGGACGAGGGGCATGTTCGTCGGGATCTCGACGACGCCCAGGCCGTAAATGTGCCCGAATTCCTCGGCCTCGGTGACCGCCGTGCCCGTCATGCCGGCCAGTTTCTTGAACATGCGGAAGTAGTTCTGGAAGGTGATCTGGGCCAGAGTCTGGTACTCCTCCTCGACCCTAACGCGTTCCTTGGCCTCCAGGGCCTGGTGGAGCCCGTCGCTGTAGCGGCGGCCGGGCATCAGGCGGCCGGTGAACTCGTCGACGATGACGACCTTGCCGTCCTGGATCATGTAATCCACGTCCCGCTTGAAGAGGTGGTGGGCTTTGAGGGAGGTGTTGATGGCATGGACGAGGTCCATGTTGGCCAGGTCGTAGAGGTTCGAGATGCCCAGCATGCGCTCGGCCTCGGCGACCCCCGCCTCGATGATGGAGACGGTCCGCGTTTTTTCGTCGACCGTGAAATCCTTCTCCTTGTGGAGGCGGCGGACGAGGCTGTCCACCTTGTAGTAGAGGGCCGTCGATTCCTGGGTCGGGCCCGAGATGATGAGCGGGGTGCGGGCCTCGTCGATGAGGATCGAGTCCACTTCGTCCACGATCGCGTAATTGAACTCGCGCTGGACGAGGTCGGACAAGCGGAACTTCATGTTATCGCGAAGATAATCAAAACCGAACTCATTATTCGTGCCGTAGGTGATGTCCGAACGATAGGCGGCCTGGCGTTCGGCGTCACCGAGGTCGTGCTGGATCGTTCCGACGGTCAGGCCGAGGAAGCGGTAGATCGCGCCCATCCATTCCGTATCGCGCTTGGCCAGGTAATCGTTGACCGTGACGATGTGGACGCCCTTGCGGTCCAGGGCGTTGAGGTAGGCGGGGAGGGTCGCGACCAGCGTTTTTCCTTCACCGGTCTTCATCTCGGCGATCATGCCGCGGTGGAGGACAACTCCTCCGACGAGCTGGACGTCGAAGTGCCGCATTTTGGTGGTGCGGCGGGAGGCTTCGCGGACGACCGCGAAAGCCTCGATGAGGAGGTCGTCGAGCGGCGCGCCCTGGGCGAGTTTTTCCCGGAATTCGGCGGTCTTGGCCAGGAGCTGGGCGTCGGAGAGCTTTTCGATCCGTGGCTCGAGCGCGCTGATGGCCGCGACGAGCGGCTGGATCTTCTTGAGGGTGCGCTCGGTCGGGGAACCGAGCATTTTCCGCTTAAGCCACTTATACATTTACTATCTTTTATCAGAAACCCCCCGAGAAGTCAATTTGGGGATTTTGAGCGAAAAAACGCCCGGATTCGGGCCGAAAGACGCGACGGCCGGGCCTGAGCCGGCTCGAACGGCCCCGGGGACGGCGCCGCAACGGCTTCAAGGCGAGGAAGAGATCAAATTCGGCGCCAGACAATCTGTTTGACATCCGTTCCGAGCGCGTTCTATCATCCGGACGGTGCAATATCCCTTCGTGCTAGGAGGCGACATGCTAAATAGACGTGAGTTCCTTCGAGGTTGCGCGGTTGGGGTGGGCGCGCTGGCCGCCGCCCCGGACAACGCGCTGGGGCGGATTCTCGAGGCGGGGCGCGACACGGCCGACATGAGCCCCGAGCAGGTCGCGGCCAACGAGGATTTCTGGTTCGAGGTCCAGCAAGCCTTCACCGAAAACCGCAACTACATCAACCTGAACAACGGCACCGTCCAGAACGGCCTGCGCATCGTCCAGGATGCGGTCCAGCGGCACAGCGATTTTACCGGGAACGCCGCCTGGCAATCCATGGCCGTCTTGAACAAGGAAATCGAGAGCTGCCGCCGGCGGCTGGGGTATCACTTGGGGTGCGACCCCGAAGAGATCGTCATCACCCGTGGCGGAACCGAGGCGGGCCAGATCCCGATCCTGGGCATGGACCTGAAGCGCGGCGACGAAGTCGTCATCACCAATCAGGACTACCCGCGCCTTCTCAGCGCCTGGAAACAGCGCGAGAAGCGCGAGGGCATCGGCCTCAAAATCGTCCCGCTTCCCGCCCCCCCGGTGCCCCAAGACCTGTTTTACCGGCTTGTCGAACAGCAGGTAACGCCGCGGACGAAGGTGATCCACGTTTGTCACTATACTCACTGGACGGGCCAACTCTCGCCGATCCGGCGGATCTCAGACATGGCCCACGCGAAAGGCATCGAAGTGCTGGTCGACGGCGCCCACGGTTTCATGCACGTGCCCTTTAAGCTGGCGGACTTTGGCTGCGATTATTACACGGCGAGCCTGCATAAGTGGCTCATGGCGCCCCCCGGGAACGGCTGTGTGAGGATTCCGAAGGACCGCATCAACAAGATCTGGCCGCTTCAGCCGCCCTGGACGGAGACGAACGACATTCGCCGCTTCGAAGATATCGGGACGCGGACCCCGGCCAACCGGGTGGCCATCGCCGAGGCCATCACCTTCAACGAGGGGATCGGCATCGAGCGAAAATCGGCCCGCATCCGGTATCTCAAGGAGCGTTGGGCCAACCGGCTCAAGGCGTTCCCGAAGGTGCGTTTCTACTCGAGCCTGGACCCGGCCGAGTCCTGCGGCGTCGCCACGTTCGGCATCGAGGGGATGGACATGGCCAAGCTCACCGACCATCTGATCGACAAGTACGGGATCATCGTCTCGCCGATTAAGCACCCCGAGGGTCTCATCGACGGCATCCGCATCGTGGTCAACGTGTCGCTTTCGGCCAAAGAAATCGACACCTTTGCCGATGTCATGGAGAACATCATCAAGAAGGGCGCGCTGGTTTAGAACCAGGACCGCGCGGTTGGAACAGGCGATCCCTCGGGTCCTCGAGGAGAACGGCATGAGCGATATCTTCTACTCAGTTGCTGACGAGATTTTCGCTCGGTTCCCCGACTATGCGCGCGGGGTCGTCCTCGCCTACGGAGTCAAAAACGGTGATTCGCCCCCCGAGCTTGTGGCCCTCCTCCGGGAGGCGGAAGCGTCTTTGCGGGGCCGGATGACCATCGACCAAGTGGCCGGCGAGCCGCGCTTCGTTTCGTGGCGGGAGGCCTTCCGCTGGTTCGGAGCCAAGGCCTCCGACTTTCGGGCCTCGGTCGAGGCCATGGCCCGCCGGGTCCTTCGAGGCCAGGAAATTCCATCGATCAACGCGCTCGTGGATATCGGGAATGCCGTTTCCCTGCGCCACGTCATGCCCGCGGGCGGACACGCGATCGACGTGGTCAAGCAAGATATCGCTCTCCGGCCGGCGATCGGGGACGAGGAATTCACGGCCTTCGGGTCGACCGAGCTCGAACACCCCGTCCCTGGCGAGATCATCCTGGTCGAAGGGAAGGCCGTCCTGACGCGCCGCTGGTGCTGGCGGCAGGCGGTCCATACGCTCACGCTCCCCGAAACGACGGCGATCGAGTTCAACGTGGACGGCATGCCTCCCGTCCCGCGGCCGGAGGTCGAGGACGCCTGCCGGGAAATGATCGCCCTGATCGAACGCTTCTGCGGCGGCCGGGCCCGCTTCGAGGTCCTCAGCCGGGGCACGCCGAGGATCAAGGTCAGCGAGTAGGGGGGCCGCGCCCGGGAGCCGTCCGTCCGCGGCCGTCCCGCCTCCGTCCGTCCGCTTTTCAGCGGCATGTGATCCTGGGGGCTTGACATCCGTAAATGACCGGAATACAATATTGGTCATAAGTCATCATGAGAGACATCGCCCGGCGTGAGGACATCCGCGACCTGATCCTGGATGGGGTCGACGTTCTCCTGGCCAGGTACGGATTCAAGAAGATGACCATGGAGG
>Ga0326726_10003642_pt1 | contig 14129 bp, 9 predicted proteins | sample MHFenrmetagenome_2_FD_207603 | JGI IMG/M metagenome (GOLD analysis project Ga0326726, IMG submission 207603) | Lab enriched peat soil microbial communities from Michigan Hollow, Ithaca, NY, United States - MHF15MN | ecosystem: Environmental > Terrestrial > Soil > Wetlands > Peat | place: USA... | reverse complement strand
CAAAAAAGGCCAACTCAAAGCCCTTATCTGCACTAGCAGCCTGGAGCTCGGCATCGACGTCGGCGACACCGACTTCGTCATCCAATACAACAGCCCACGCGAAGTCACTCGCATCGTCCAACGCATCGGACGCTCCGGCCATCGCGTCGGCAAAACCTCCAAAGGCGTCATCCTCGCCACCAACCCCGAAGACCTCGCCGAAAGCCTCGCCATCGGACGACGCGCCCTCGCCGGAGAACTCGAACACACACCCATCCGCATGAACCCCCTCTCCGTCCTCACCAACCAAATCATCAGCCTCGTGCTGGAGTACGGACGGATCCCTGAGGACAAAGCCTACGACATCATCACCCGCACCTACTCCTTCCACAGCCTCACCAAAGACATGTTCACCCTCCTCAGCAACCAACTACGTGACCACCGCATGATCTGGATCGAAGACGAAGCCGGCCACCGCGTCTTCACCAAGAAGATGAACTCCCGCACCTACTTCCTCGACAACATCTCCATGATCCCCGACGAGGTCACCTACCCCGTCATCGACATCAGCACCCGCAAAGCCATCGGCACCCTGGACGAAAGCTTCGTCCTGAGCGCCGGCTTCGAAGGCGAGAAATTCATCCTCCGCGGCCGACCCTGGATCATCGTCAAACGCGAAGACGACAGCATCCTCGTCTCCCAAATCAAAGAAATCGGCACCGTCCCCTCCTGGGTCGGCGAAGAAATACCCATCCCCTACGACGTCGCACAAGAAGTCGGACTGCTCCGACGCCTCGCCGCCAACAAACAACCCATTACCGGATACCCCTGCGACAACGCCCTCCTCGACACGATCCGCGACTATGTCACCATGCAAACGACCGCAGGATTCCTCGTCCCCGACGACCGCACCATCACCATCGACATCGAAGAACGCACCGTCGTCATCAACGCCTGCTTCGGCACCAAAGTCAACGAAACCCTCGGCCGCCTCATCTCCGCCGTCCTCGCACAGATGCTTGGCGAAAGCATCGGCATCAACAGCGACGCCTACCGCATCAACCTCGAGATACCCGCCCGACTGCCCCCCGACCGCATCATCGAAATCCTGCAGACCACCAAACCTGAGACCCTCGCCTACCTCATGGAGACCGTGCTGAGGAACTCCACCTACCTCCGCTATCAACTCATCCACGTCGCACGCAAGTTCGGGGCACTACGAAAAGGATTCGACTACAAAAACATCGGCGTCAAACGCCTCTTCTCCCTCTTTGAGCACTCCCTCGTCCTCGACGAATCCATGGAAAAAATCCTCTGGGAACACATGGACGTCGCACGCACACGACATGTCCTCGAGGCGATTCAAGCCGGTGACATCTCCGTCCATACCCACCAAGGGCTGTCGCCGATGGCACTCGCCGGCTTTGAAACCATCCGCGGCCTCATGGTGCCATTAAGAGCAGACCGCTCGATTCTCATGGCACTCAAGAAACGCATCGAAGACGCAGACATCACCCTCGTCTGCATCAACTGCAAAAACGAATGGAACTCGTTCGTCGGTCGCGTCAGCATGCAGCCGAAATGCCCACGATGCGGCGCTATCAAAATCGCGATGCTACGCCGCTATAACAGAGACCAAATCAAGGTCCTCTCCAAACGACACCGGAATACCGCAGAGCTCAAAGAAGTCAAACGCCTCAACAAAAACGCAAGCCTGGTACTCACCTACGGGAAATTCGCAATCATCGCACTCGCGGCACGCGGCGTCGGACCGGACAGTGCCGCACGAATCCTCTCCCGCTACTCAAAACTCGAACTACGGAAATCCGAGGAACTTGAAATCAAGTTCCTACGCGATCTCTTACAGGCAGAGCTGCAATACGCACGGACCCGAGGCTTCTGGGACCTCTAAAACCAAAGCTTTTTGTAGCAGCCACCCTCATATCGACCCCTCGCCTATGGCCTTCTTCGAAGACATCATCGAGCTAATTCGCACCCAGCAGGTGACATCGAAAGCAGAGCTGCAACGCGCCAAGATCAAACTCTGTAAAAAATACAAACTGCAATCAATACCCCAAGACACCGATATCCTCGCCGCCCTCCCAGAGGACCTCGTCGAAAACGGTGACGTTCTTCAGTTATTACGCATTAAATCCACGCGGACGCTCTCCGGTGTTGCCGTCATTGCAGTCATGACATCGCCTGCGGAATGCCCCCATGGGCGATGTCTCCCCTGCCCGGGAGGACCGTCGGTACAGACGCCCCAAAGTTACACTGGTTATGAGCCCGCCGCGATGCGTGCGCTCACCAATGGGTGTGACCCGTACCGACAAACCACCAGCCGGATACGGCAGCTTCGAACCATCGGCCATGACGTGGATAAAATAGATTTCATTATCATGGGCGGGACGCTGACTGCGCGATACCCTTGGTATCAAGAATGGTTTGTGAAACGCTGCTACGACGCCATGAATGGTACCCGATCACGGACATTGCGACAGGCGCTGCTTACGAATGAATCGGCGGCGTCTCGCTGTATTGGTTTAACCGTGGAGACACGACCGGACTGGTTCCGTCTGCGTCATATCGAAACAGTCCTTGGGTTTGGCGCCACCCGCGTGGAGTTAGGTGCACAAACCGTGGACGATAGGATTCTTTCTCAAATGAACCGCGGGCATACCGTCACAGACACCATTGCCGCGACACGACTCGCCAAAGACGCTGGGTTGAAGGTCTGCTATCATCTGATGCCTGGTCTCCCCGGCTCATCAACACAGGACGATGTGGCGATGTTTCATGAGGTATTTGAGAACCAACGGTTCCGACCGGATTTGCTGAAGATTTATCCAACGTTGGTGGTGGAAGGCTCAGATCTTGCTCGTGACCCAGGGTTTACGCCGTTATCGACGGACGATGCGGTTCAGCTGCTCGCCGACGTCACCGCAAAGGTCCCACGGTGGGTGCGAATCCAGCGGATTCAGCGGGATATCCCGGTGCAGCAGTTGCGAGGCGGTATCCAGAAAAGCAATCTGCGCCAGCTGGTGGAGGAAGAGTTGCGACATCGTGGTCAGGCGTGTCCATGCATTCGTTGTCGCGAAGTCGGACATCGGCGGCCATCCATCCCATGTGCGCCGGAGGATCTCAGGTTTGAGGTGGAGCGGTATCAGGCGAGCGGTGGGGAGGAGCTGTTTCTAAGTCTGCTTGATCCTTCCAGTGATGTGCTGTTTGGGTATCTGCGGCTGCGTTTAATTGAGGACCCGTGGCATCCTGTGTTAGATACTGGTCGGTGTGCGATGATTCGTGAGGTGCGGGTGTTGGGTCGTGAGGTGCCGTTGATTGGTCCTTCGTCGGGTGTGTCGTATCAGCATCGTGGCTTGGGGAAGCGGCTGCTGGCTGGTGCGGAACTGTTGTGTCGAGAGGATTTTGATCTAAAGAGGTTGTGGGTGTTGAGTGGTGTGGGGGTGAAGCCGTATTATCGCAGGCTAGGGTTTGTGGAAGAGGGTGTGTATCTGAGGAAGGAGCTTGGGTGCTCCTGAGTGTGTTTTTTTTCGTAAGGTTTTTAAAGAAGAGGAGGGTTGGGGTCGGCCAGCCACGAGGCCCTCCTCTGAAAAGAGCGGTGGGACTGGTGGTGGGGAGGAAGATGAAAATGCCAGAGTTCATATGGCAATGGACCGATGGTTTATTGAATGTGACGACTTCGAAGGTTGAGGTTGCGGAGCGGGCCTTGAAAGAAGGTTTTTTGGTTATTGGTCGGCTGGTGCCGCAGGGCGACTTTTCGTAGTACTCGCCCCTTGGGGACGTGTTTCTCGGAGAGGGTTGACGGGAAGGTTTTTATCAGTCCTGGGTATATCTGGCGTCTTGTTATGACGGATCAGGATTATCAGGACTTGCTGAAGCGGCTGCAGAGCCTGACTTCGAAGGAACGGATTGTCGACGAGCGGTTGAAGATCCCGAAGGTCGATGTGTTCTACGAGGGCAATACGACGGTGATACGGAATTTCGATAAGATCGTCGACGTCCTGAACCGTGATCCCAGTCATTTTCTGAAGTTCTTGCTCGGCTCGGTGGGCACCGCGGGTGATATTGCCGGTGGTCGGGTCATCTTCCAGGGGAAGATTCCGATGAAGACGCTGCAGGACCGACTCGATGAGTACGTCGAGACCTACGTGATGTGCCAGGAGTGCAACCGGCCGGATACCCATCTGGTGAAAAAAGACCGTACGCTCATGATCCGCTGTGACGCCTGTGGCGCGGTCCGCTCTATTCGATCGATGCGGAAGAGGAAGACCGAGGCTCCGGCGCCTGCGCTCAAGGAAGGCGAGGAGTACGAGATGACCATCAAGGACATCGGCAAACGCGGCGACGGCGTCGCGTTCTTCGACAAGTACATCATCTACATCCCCGGCGCCTCCAAAGGATCCACGGTGAAAGTCAAGATCGAGAAGATCTCCGGGACCATGGCGTTCGCCCGCCTCGCATAATCACCCTCGTCATTTCTGTTGTTCAAATGAGAGATACGAGAGGCAGGAGGCAGTCCGATATCCTTGAAAAATGAACACCTTGTTCTACCGTCCTCGCCGGTGTTTCACGACCCGTTGCTTTAAAATTATTGATAAGAATTAAATAAAAAAAAAAATTTCAGCGGTTCAACCACTTGCGAAGCACCTGCCGGAGCCCCACCAAACGACGTCCCGTACACGACGGTACCAACCGACGTACCTGCGTATGTAGCTGCACAAAAACCTCATATTTCCAGATGGAAATATCGGATGCAAGAACATGACGCGATTGACTGGGACCATCCACGCAAATAGAAAGATATTTAAACGGTTCTGCCTATTCGTCTGCTTGTCAGACAAATGATGTCTTTTGTCGGCTAATGGATGTCAAAAAAGCACCCGCTAGACGCACCCAAGACACCACCCAAACGTCTGATGAATGTGTGAGGAGAATGGACAACGACCGCATCACCCTACGGCTCCCGGATATCTATCTCCGGCAAATCGATTTATTCATCAGAGCCGGCGAGTTTTCCACACGCTCCGAGGTCATCCGCCACGCTGTCAACGAATTTATAAAGAACAAAGCAGCGGATATCCTGGATAAAGCAGATAAAATAAAGAAAGTCCAGGAACTCGAAGCCGCGGTCGCGGCCATGGAACCTTATACAAAAAAATAATCTGGTTCAAATTAGGGGATGGGATGCACCCCTCAAGAGGAAGGACGCACGACCAGGAGGAGTCCTTCCCAACTACCAGTATAAAGGATGAGATGGAGAGAGTAGCTAGGAGGAATAGAAAATATGGCTGAGAGCAAAAACAATATGCAGTCCTTCATTGAGACTGCGATAGGGAACAAAATTGATGAGGAGAGCAAACAAAAAGTTGACGACGGACTGTTCGGGACACCCCGTATCAGCATCGTTGGCTGCGGTGGCGCCGGCGGTAACACGATCACCCGACTGCACAAACTTGGCGTCAAAGGAGCCAAAACCATTTGCGTCAACACCGACAAAATGGCTCTTGACCTCATGGAATCCGATTACAAACTACTTATTGGTAAGAACCTCACCCGTGGCCTGGGCGCCGGCGGCTTCCCCGAAGTCGGCGAACGCGCAGCCCGCGAATCGTCACGTGAGATTGAAGAGCTTCTTGCTGACGCAGATCTTGTCTTCGTCTGCGCCGGCATGGGCGGCGGCACCGGTACCGGCAGCGCACCTGTGGTTGCCGAGATCGCCAAGAAAAATGGGGCGATCGTCACCGCCATGGTCTCCACTCCCTTCAACGTGGAACGCGCACGACTCGTGAAGGCGGATGAAGGCCTGGACAAACTACGGACCGCAGCGGACAGCACCGTGGTGTTGGACAACAACCGCTTGCTTGAGTTCGTCCCCAACCTGCCTATCAACCAGGCGTTCAGCGTCATGGATCAGCTCGTCGCCGAGACCGTCAAGGGCATCAGCGAGACCATCACGGTACCATCACTTATCAACTTGGACTTCGCGGACATGAAGGCTGTCATGGACTCTGGTGGACTCAGTGTCATGCTCTGGGGTGAAGCCGACGAGGAAGCCGGCGTGGATGCGATCGTGAAGGAAGCTTTAAACCACCCGCTGCTCAACGTCGACTACCATGGTGCACACAGTGCTTTGGTCCACATCACCGGTGGCCCGAACATGAGCCTGAAGTACGTCCAGGAAGTCGCCAAGACCCTGACGCAGGACATGGACTGCTACGCCAACGTCATCCTCGGCGCCCGTGTCGACCCTGCCTTTGAAGGCAAATGCCGCGTCATGGCGCTCATGACCGGGGTACAGTCACCCAACATCCTCAGCGCCAAGCCGGATCGCCGACAGAACCCACTCCCAATGACCGTACAACCCCGAAAGGTCATGACCAACCCCAAGGTCGGCAGCATCGACTTCGTCCGATAAAACAATAAAAGTTGGCTACGGCCCTCGATTGGTCGTAGCCCACTATTCCTCTTTTTTTTGTTTCTTCCTTCCTCCTCGCTTTAGTCTGGATGCTTGGTGTTTTATAGTAGGCGTGGTATTCCCAGTGTTCAAGGTTTGGGCCTGTGAGGTAGCCTGGATATCCTACCGGCCTTCGGAGCCGGTTACTGGGGTTCGAATCCCCACAGGTCCGCTCCCTCTTCTCCGAGGGATTTCAGTCGATGCCCCCTTTTTTAAGTATGTATCGATTTTTTTTACAGAAGGGCTGATTTTCACCGGTTTTGTCTCCGCCGAGACCAGGGCGTCTGAAGATCCGGTGAAACCAGTTGTAAAGATCAGCTTTGAATACGATTTGCAGCATGATCCACCGACAAGTGTGTGAATGAAATATCTGATGAATTTAAATTTTGAAAAAAACTGCTATTGATTAGATCACGTTTCTTAATGATGTTAGGAAGAGATAGCGGCCAAAGATCCATCCGGAGACCGGATACCAGGCGTGATTAATCGTCACATATGCGGTGATCCGTCCGAATCCAATGAGTCGTTTTGAAGAGGTGGTCACGGTCTGGTGCCCTGGGATGGAGGGGATGGTTCCGAATGCACGGTACGAGACTAAATGGAGGATCCCGCCTGTGATGTACATGGTCCAAGGGATGTCTGTTGCGGTCTCGTTGTCGTCGTTCTTGACGTGGACCGTAAACACTTTACCGCCGTGGAAGGTCGCCGTGAGGTTCCGTGTCGGCTCAAGGCCGGATGCGTTGATCGAGTAGAGAAGGCTTCCACCGCTAAAGGGGCCGGTGTCAGCCGCGGCCGTGGCGAAGGCGCCGTCTCGTGTGATGTCCACCGACGAGTGCATGGACCATGGCACATGGATGGAGAAGCGTGGGTGGGAGTCGTTGCGATCGAAGACGCGGAGTTGGTCAACGCTGCTGAGATTGTCGCCTTGCGAGGCGACGATGGCTCGTCCTCCCGTTCGTGAGAGACGTACATCAAAGATACAATCGAATCCATGGCCGTGGGTGGTATTCTCCCAGAGTCTCCCGCTCTGACTGTCAAATAACACAGTCTTTGTTTGTACGACTGGGGGGGAGGATATGTTTCCCATACACCCGATGATGATGGTTGATCCATCCTCGGAGATATCGACGGAATGCTCGTTCACAAAGACACCCCATCCCCAAGGGAGGAACGGTTGTCGCCAGCGCTCATGGTAATGCTGGTCGGTGGCATTCCACTCCAGGACGATGATGGACATGGTGGTGCCCTCGGCGAAGCTGATAAGTGTGGAGCCATCTCCTGAGATTACCCCACGGGGAATATCGCTGGTCCATTTGATGGTCTGTGTTTTCAAGTCCACGAGGAACGCATGGTGAAAACTGGTGACGAGTACGAGGGAACCGTCCGTTGAGACATCAAGTGAAGAGACATAGGCATAATCTTGAGGATCAAGATGGAGGGTGTAAGAGGCGAGGAGTGTGCCGTTGTCAGCGGCGAATTGGAATATCCGAATAAGGTTGTTCGTCGTATTAGTCACGGCGAGGATGACGTGGGTGCCATCGCCTGAGAGAGCGAGGTTATGCTCAACAACTCCACCTTGGAAGACGTGGTAGGAGGGTGGGATATCGAAGTACCAGTCAGGGGTGCTGCTGGCAGATGTCCATTTGTAAAGTCGTTGGAAGGGTGGCTGCTCCGGTGTATTGAGGGGGTTGTTGACTGCAAGCCCGACTAAGACATCGCGCTCTTTGGCAGCATCGACTTGCGCGTATCCTGTATAGTGGGCAGAGTACTGCCAGAGTGCCTGGCCATCACCTTGGGTGGCGTAGAGCTGGAAGCAGACCATGTCTGAAGTATTGCCGGGGTCAGAATAGGTGGACTCTGCGAAGATCTGAGTGTCGTTATTGCCGATTGAGACTGAAGGATAGCTTGCAGGGAGGATGGTACTCCAGATGATGGGGCCAGAGCCACGATGGGATGAGGGGATAGCTGGGAGGTGAGGCACGGGGGAGGGTTGTACCGTCGAGGTGACATATATGAGGTGGGCTGGTGAGGATGAGGGCTGTGTCTTGGCGACTGGAAGCGATGAGGCAAGCGCAGAGAGTGTAAGAAGACTAATGCAAAAGATGGTGCCGATGACGACGTTTATTCGCATAAGCGTTTAATACTATGTTAGAAGATGTATTTAAATTCTTTTTCGTTCTTTTATTCGTTATAATTAAGGTCGATTACCCAGTAAAACGCTAATGTATCGGCCAAATTCTCTCCTGTAGAAGTGCTTGTACCTTCACAGGTCTGTCTTCATCTTCAGAAAAAATATTGACTGAGAAACCTATATCATGGTATCAAGTAGGTTTGGGAAATGGGTATAAATGAAGAGAAGACTGAGGGTGGAGAAAAGATGCGGTCAACAGGTCAAAATAAACCATCGGCGTTGAGATGGTCTCGGAGATTACCAGCGAGTCTGAACCCGATCAGAAGGTTGTTTGATCCACCTCAAAGGCTCATCGGACCCTATGTGAAACATGGTCAGGTGGTTGCCGATCTTGGTTGTGGCTTGGGGTACTATACCCTGGCTTTGGCTCGCTGCGTTGGACCAGAAGGTCAAGTATACGCTGTTGATTTGGATGAAAAGAGTATCCTCTCTTTAAAAAAGAAAGTAGACAAAGAACGGTTTCACAACATCGACGCGCATGCCTCCTCTGCCTCTGCATTGGGTTTCATCAAAGACAAGTCGGTCGACTTCGTTCTTGCGAATGGGCTGTTGTGTTCCATGGCTGGCCATAGACAGGAAGCAGTGAACGAAATCAAACGTATCATGAAACCAAGCGGACAGGCATACCTTAGCCTCGGCGCCTTTCCACCATTTGGACTAGTAGATCGAACGGAATGGGACAAAATACTTGAAGGATTCAGAATCGAACAGCGCGGAGTTCGGTGGGCATTAGTCAAAGTGGTGTAACAGTGAACACACAATAATATAATCTTAGGGAGGAGGACGGAGTAACTCGCTTATTTAACAGACTCAAGAACAGGTTCGGAATTAATGAAAATGAAAAAAAAGGGGAGAAGAGTTTTGGCTCTTCTATGTTTTTACGATGGAGAGAATGAGGAGCTGTGTCCCTTTTGCGGTCACTTCTTTTTCGCCAGCGGATGCGGTGATCGTGAGGGGGCCGAACCCAAACAGGATTCCGGTCCCTTCGGTTTTCGTCTCTCCCGAAGAAATGTCGATGGTTCCGTTCACGAGCTTGTTGATGCGCCCAAGGATCCCGCCTTCCACATGGAGTTGCCAAGAAATACCTGTGGCCGCTGAGGCCCCGTTGTTCGTGATCTTCAGGCTGACTCCCAAGCCTCCGGTGACGCTGCAGGCGAGGTCACTTTGCACGGTGACATCCTGGCCGAGGCTGCCGCTGGCTCCTTCGTCATCGGTGACCGTCAAACGGACCGTGTACTTCCCCGGTGAACTGAACTGATGGTCCGGATTCTGAGCATAACTGCCGGCCCCATCGCCAAAGTCCCACGTCCAATTCACGATATACCCCACAGGGTCATAGGAATAGTCGGTGAAGTGCACCGTGTCTTGCGGCTTCGGATGAGCCGGCGTCCAGGTGAAAACCGCGACTGGAGGCTGGTTCATCACCGGACCGAGGGTTCCATCCGGCTGGATGTTCTGCGCATAGATATCGCCACCGTCAGTGCGCAGGTCCTCCCAGACCGCGACCCATTGTCCCATATAGTAGTCGGTCTGGACGTTGTGAAGCTTCTGGCTTTGGACGGTGCAGAGATCTACAAACTGCTGCGGCCATACGAAATTCCCCTGGTCATCGAGCATGACAGCCTGCATCTTCGAATCCATCGTGCCAAAGACGGCAGCCTGATAAATGCAGATGCCGGTATTGTCTTTCCCGCTCGCAGTCAAGAGTGCGTAATCGTTGTTGGACAGAGGAATCAGCTGTATCCCTTCCTCGCCCCAGAGTCGGTTACCTTGCAGGTCGAACTTCTGAGCGTACATCCCGCGCGTGATCTGGTTTAAGTCCTGCTCGCTGAAAAAGAGGATGATCTCCTGGGTCTGCGGCAAAAACGCTGGTGCGGGATACATGTGGAGGCGGTCCGTTGACGTGGAAGCCAGCACGCCGTTGGCAGGCATGCTGATAGTACCATTCGCCTCCATCCGCTGCACATAACAATGGAACTGGGTGACGTCGATAGAACGATACCAGGTGAAAATAATGCCGCCGGAGCTATCCCTGCACATTTGGAGATACACGACAGGCCCTGAAGCGACCGGCGCATAGACTTCCACGTCTGATGCCCATAAAAAGTTGCCATCGGCGTCAAGTTTTTGAACGTAGAGCCCACGATTGGGGGCATAGTACGGACCGGTCTCCTTATGCCAGATCAGATACACGCAGTCGTTCTCCGCTGGCTGGAGGTACGGAGCGGTGAAACCAACACCGGTTTGTGAGAGGATGATTCCGCTACCCCAGAGGAGTTGCCCGTCAGGGGAAATCTTCTGCAATCGCACCTGGGAGTCGCCGCTGTCCGGTATACTTTGCCATGCGAACACACTATTGCCCGCAGGGGTTGTGCAGACTTTCGGGCTTGGGTCGAAATTGTTGTCGTTGGCAAGCAGCTTCCCGTTCAGACCCCACATCATGGTACCATTGGGGGCGATCCGGTATCCTACCGGGTTTGATTGACCGGTGCGGATGTCACTGAAGGTGACGACCCCGTACCCGGAGGGATCAACGGTAAGGTCGTAATCGGTTATCCATGTGTCTTGCTGTTGGTTGCTGACCAAGATGCCGTCTTCTGGCCATAGCGCGTTGCCCTTTGGGTCGAGCCGCTGCATCCGCACATTGTAATGGCCGGTGTTGGAGAACCATGACACGTACGAGAACCCATGGGTGTCGACAGCGATTTTTGGAAGCGCCTGTTCGCCGTTCACCGTGGAGATGGCCGTGTTTTCAGCGGGATTGGACGACCATTCGGCTAAAAGTGTCGGTGCAAAGCTCACCAATGTCAAGAAACTAACAATCAATATCACGGAAATCCTTTTCATAAACTGCCTCCTTAAATGTTCTTTGTATTATGCTTTATCATTGAGCTTTTAATTTATATAGTTTCCTTCTGAATTTTATTAGTAGAGGTTCCAATCAGCGATATTTTTACAGTTATCTTGCGAGTTGAAAGGCAGCTGGTGAGATTTAACGAGAGGTCAGAATGTGTCGTAGTATTGGGAACACATGGGGGAATCGCCCAAGCAACCAGGATAGGAACGGGAAGTGCGGTGGCGTGTACGGCATCTTGATTTTAATGGTAGCCCAGGTGCTTTCGCTTCCGTTGACATCCCTGGCTTTCGCGTTGATCGTATAAGCTCCCTTTTTTGACCAGGTGTGAAGCTGGGTTATTCTTTCCCCTGATGGATACGGGCCGATCCAGCTGCTGTTCGTTCCGTCGCCCCAATTGATGAAGTATGAGACGTTGGAGCCTTCAGGATCGCTTGAGGTGAAATTGTACGCCGTCGGGGTCTTGACCGGTGCCTTCGTCGGGCCTTGGATGGCCGGGGGTGTCGGCGGCTGGTTTGGTGGCGGGGCATTGCTTTTTTCAATCCAGAAATCGTCGATCTTCGTCGAACCATCATCCAGATATACTTCCATGTGCAGTGAGGAGTTCGTATACACGTGGATGTTGGCGTAGTTATAGTTTTTCACAGACACCGCGAGATAGTACGCTGTCCCCGGGGTATAGAGTGGTGCGCCGCAGGATCCGCACGTAGCATAGATAATGCCAACAGGATTCTTGTAATAATGAAGAGAGTTGTCCGTCACTGTTGGGTTGGGGCTGCTCCCATTGAGAGGGTACGTCCTCTCATAGTAATGGTTGTGTCCATTGATGACGAGGTCAACCTTGTATTGCAAGAAGAGTGGCACCAGGTAGTTTTGGACGCTTATATTGCCGCCGTTTCCACCGACGTTATAGGGCGGATTGTGGAAAAAGGCGATCTTCCATGGATGGCTTGTGTCGTTCGCCGCAGCTTTAAGGTCGTTGACAAGCCATTGATATTGGCTGCTTCCAGGAGCGTAGGAATCCTCGCTTGTACTCAGGCTGATGATGTGAATGTTGCTGTAGTTAAGCGAGTACCAGCGTTCATTGTTCGGGAGGGCGAAGCGGTTGAGATAGTTGATGGATCCCCCTTCTTCATGGTTGCCGATAGAAGGGAGGATCGGGCAGTGGTCGCCTAGCTGTCCCCAGTTTGAGAACCAGACATCATAGTCATCGGGGTCGTCACTGCCGCAGAGATCGCCGCTGAAGATCGTGAACGCAGGATGCGTGCCGTTCGCGTCATTGACGATCTTTTTGAATTCCGTGGGGTTGTCGCGCGAGTCGCCCATCGCGCAGAAGTGAAGGTTCGTAGCGGTGGTGGGACTGGTGGTGAAAGTGGAGTCCGTGCTCCAGCCGCCGGTGGCGTCGCCGCATTTGTAGTGATAGGCGGTGGCTGCCGTGAGTCCGGTGATCTCGACGATATGGATGAGGCCGTTGGTGCCTTGGTTGTCGGTGGTCCCCGTAGCTGTGTGGCCGTAGCTGGTGTCGAGTCCGTACTGGACCGTGGTGCCTGACGTCGCGGTCGTGGTCTCCCAGACAATGGTCATGGTCGTCGAGGTATCATGTTGCCAGCTCAGGTGGATATCGTACGGGAGATCAGAAGTCGACGTCCTGGACATCGCGTCGACATGACTGACGATGGAACCGACCGCGGTCACAGGCAAAAAGACACAGATGAAAATACTAACAATCTTCAAACGAACCACGCTTGGTGACATGAAGCAAGTCTCTCCAGGAACCTTATAATTATAGCCTCTCTTAAATGTATCCTCTTCAGGCTCGTATCTTGATATACTGGAGAGTCCGTTTCCTCCGATGAAAGGGATTGCCGACGAGATTACCCAAAGAATTTTTGTATCCCTAGACTCTATGACTACGTAGATGAACATTCTCTTCGTGATCCCGTCAACGATCAACCATCATCAACGTAAGGGATTGCGTTCACGAATGGGTGCTCGTCTCTTTCTCGCCCCGCCACTGACCTTCCCGATGCTGGCAGCGAACACACCACCACAGCATCACCTTCGCCTCATTGACGAACTCACAGAACCCATCGATTTCAACGTCCACTATGATCTCGTAGGTATCACCGCGATGACCCCAGATATCCCGCGGGCGTACGAGCTTGCTGACGAGTTCCGCAAACGAGGCATACGCGTCGTCCTCGGCGGATGGCACCCCACCCTTTACCCTGATGAAGCACTGCAACATGCGGATTCCGTCGTCTGCGGCGAAGGAGAAGAAATCTGGCCACAGCTCCTCAACGACCTCGAACACGAGCGGCTCAAACCACGGTATCAAAACGAGACTCCTGTCGACTTCGCGGCACAACCGCCACCAAACCGCAATCTCCTTCATCGCCGCGGGTTTCTCTTCAATGACGTACAAGCAACACGAGGATGCCCGATGGGCTGTACGTTCTGCGCGGTCACCCATCAGACCATAGGTCGAAACTGCCGCTACCGCCCCGTTGAAAACATCGTCAAGGAAATCGACGTCTTACCACGAAAATATTTCCTCTTCGTAGACTCAACCCTGACGCAAAACATCGCCTACACAAAAACCTTGTTCACCGCACTCCGGAACAGCAGGAAAC
>Ga0326726_10003641_pt1 | contig 14130 bp, 11 predicted proteins | sample MHFenrmetagenome_2_FD_207603 | JGI IMG/M metagenome (GOLD analysis project Ga0326726, IMG submission 207603) | Lab enriched peat soil microbial communities from Michigan Hollow, Ithaca, NY, United States - MHF15MN | ecosystem: Environmental > Terrestrial > Soil > Wetlands > Peat | place: USA... | reverse complement strand
AGTATGATATTCCGGATACTCTCCATATTTACTGCGCATAATACAGGCTATTGGCAAATCCACACCAGGTGCACAATACTGACGCTCATCACTGCCCCGATCAAGCCAGGTATAATGCTTGAATTCAGGATCAATGTGCTTTAAAACATGTATGGCAGCTTTATCTGAAATTGAATTGCCATTTCGAGATGGCAGATATGAGTAGCAACGATCATCCCCAACGCATGTTATGTTAAAACCGGCAATCACATGATTTTTTAAATGATCAATGTTTTTGCTTAAATACGTAATAGAACCTATTGTCTCCGGTATAAATATAATTCTATAAGTAAATCTTCTTTCTTTCAAAGAACCAAGCCATAGTGCCAGAGCAGTTGTTACCACCGGACCTGATAATTCATTATTGGCCATGGAAGGATGGCAAATATAAGTGGAAAGAAATACCTCTTTCTTGGTTTTTCCATGTAATAAAAGTTCAGCATAATTTAAAACCCCGGATTTGAATTCCGACCTGATGACAACATGATATCTGCCTGGCGATAAAGTCTGTCTTTGCCTATGTGACAGGCAGAATCCCCAATGTTTTTTGTAATAGGATGTAACGTAAGGAATTGCGTCAGGCTGCTCAGGTAATGAGTAAAGATGCTCATTCAGTTTATCCAGAGTCAACCAAGTATCCACAGCTGTTGAGTATCCGACTATATGTAAATTATTATTTTTAAAGTCAATAATAAGATTTCCATTATCTCCTTCAATGTATGCCTCACTAATTGACCATTCTTCAGGTACCTCCCAATCAAAAGCCTTATGACCGGAAGGGATGCTTATTATTTTAAGATCGGATAAAATGTTTTTTAAATAATACAACGTTTCTCTAACCCCAGGCCCGGTGAGACTTCTGTTAATAGGGAATAAATCACATGCCCATTTATACATAAGTTTACTCTCATTCATCATCGTTAATCTATTATTAGATATCTCTGATTTTCTTCAAGTTTTTTCTCTATATCTTGAAATAGATTATCAGAGTACATCCATCTTAATTTCACATTATTAAATTCCTTAAAAAAAAGCGAACCTGTGCTTATTAAAAATGACTCTACCTTACTTCTTCTCCATCGGGTATCCATATCGTAATTCCGGACATAATAGTTGTACTCAACTTTTAGCTCCTTATCGTTTTGACATAATATTCTTCCTGAGAATTTTTTATTGAATCTGTAATCAACTTTTTTGAATTCCTCAATATAATGTAAGAACGCCAAAATAATTTCATTAAGATTTATGTTTACAATGACATGTTTCTCCTTGTATAAAAGATCAAATAACGAGTTCTTTCCAAAAGCAGTATTTTCATTAATCAAATATTTTTTCATGTACATATTTGTATCAATAACGCTAAAAACTGGATTAAGTGACCGGTTCTCATAATCATATAGCTTTCTTACCTCTTCGCTGAACCTGCCAACTTCGGAGGGCGTATTTTTAAGGTCATAAATCCCGGTTTTTGTAAAGGAATATGTAAAAGTTGGCACTAAAATAGTCTTTGGACAATAAAACTCTTCCAAAAAATATATCATTCTCTTTGTTAACTCAGAGTATGACAATTTAGAAGACAATCCTTTTAGTTGGACATGAAGATATAGTATTTCATTTTTAGGGAGTGATAATGTCTTGATTAATTGCTTTATCATGTGAAGTAAAAGTTAAAAGTACTTTTCGTAAAATCAGATTCTGCTCGATATGTTTCAGTCGTCTACATCAGTATCGCCATGTCTGAAACAAACAGGACTCTTCTTCTCTTTTACTTAGTTTTTCTTATACACTCCTTTTTTACATAAGTCTTCTTTATGATGATTGATATGAATAGTCCATTCATAATCAGAAAGCCATCAATATCCGGGTAATAAACTCCTGTATTTCAGATTTTTAGGTCCAGTAGATCTAATAGTTCACCAAGGTCAGATGAAGAAACTATAAAATATCCTAATCTGCATAATGAGTTTTCCAGAGCAATTTCCCTGAATTCTTCCATATGATATTTCTTTAAAGAAGAGTGCTGTTTTTTTATAAAGGCTTTTATTTTGTAATAGTTATTGCTGTCAGCAAACTGAATTCCGGCAAAACTAGAATGCTTATGTATAGGATCTATTCTCAAACCCAATGAAATCCTGATAATATTTTCAAGCATGTCTACCCCGGTTGAAAGCGGAACAAGATCGGAAGTAATGTAATCTCCACCCAGCCTGGCACCTATCTCAATGATCCAAACTTCTTTATTATATAGTTTTACCTCGGTGTGACCTGAACTATCATTCAGTCCTATGCTTTTCAGAACTTCGGTAACATAAGAGCTAATCAGACAGTATTCTTGATCTGTTATTGCTGCTGGGATAACATGTCTTGTTTCAACAAAAAAGTCACTATTTTTACCTTCTACTGTCTTTTCGGTTATCGCAATGACGTGTGTTAAATGGTCCTGTGTCAAGGTCTCGACACTGAATTCCCTCCCTTCAATGAATTCTTCTATGATAACCTTGCCGGATGATGAAAAGGATTTAGCATAGTTAAATGCTTCCTTAAGCTGATTTAGATAATTTATCTTATTAACGCCGCGACTTCCTGAGGAGTCAACCGGTTTGACAATAAGTGGAAAAGTAAGCTCAGCAGTTAGGCTTTTATATTCATTTATTATCAGGAAACCAGGCACCCTGAATCCATGTTTTGAGAGGTGTTTCCTTAGAAGATATTTGTCAGTACACAGTTGTGCAGCCTGTTCCGTTAGTCCATGAAGTCCCATTTTCCTGCTTACATAAGCTACTGACCTTACCGGATAATCAGAGGTAGTTAGAATACCATCAATATTGTTCTCAATGGCAGCTTCACTAATGCTAAATAGGTCATGGGTATCAATCTTCAGGGATGTGTTACAGTATTTATTTCCAGGGGCATTTTCATCAATATCAATAGATATAACAAAATGTCCCATTTGTGAAGCTCTTTCAATTACAGGAACCTGCATTGTTCCAGCACCTATAATCATCAGTTTAGACATATAATATTATAATTTCTTATTAATTATATAGATAATTTGACCATGACTTCAAAAATTACATTCAGAATCAGGAAGATAACGCAATACTAATATTTGATTATTTATGTTAAATCCGATTATACTATTTGATTTATTGTTAGGTTTAAGCTAAGTACAATGCTACATTTGATCACCTTTTTATCAGGAATCATTTGACATATTCTGACTTTGAGATCAAATGATGATAAATAGAACAATATCTTAAAACTGAGTTTTAGGTCAATTTATATGTTATGATGATATCATTGGGCTCTTGTTTACTTTAAATTAGGTGAGTTTCATTCCGTAATCGGTCAAAAAGATTCAAAATCCTTGATCCTGCAAATCCGTCAATAACTTTTTCATGGCCTTTTGGTGATGTGGATACTTCAGACATGGCATTTTTTAATTTCGCGTCTGAAAAGTCACCTGCGTCAATAAATAGACCTTCTTTCTTTAAATTTTCATAGAAAAATATCTGGTTATCCATTACTTTTCCTGAGATTACCTTGCAGCCTGCAGCAAAAGCTTCGTACAAGATCCCGCTTGAAGGTACAATTGCCAATTCTGCTTCCTTCATTACCATTAACATTTTATGCGAAGTAAGGCTTTGTCTGAGATCAATCCTGAAATCAGAATGAATCAAACTTTCAATACTTTCTATGTCATGATAAGCAGGTCCGATGACAACAATTATTTTCCTGAAATAGGAATAATCAATAATAGTGTGTAAAACTTTTCTTGTGTAATTACCAGGATCAGAGCCTCCGAAACAGATAAACACATTTTTAATTTCCCTGATTATACGTTTCTTTTTTGCCTGATCAAGAAATACAGGACGTAACAGTGAGTATTCGAGTCCCAGTGCAAATTGTGTATAAGGTTGGGTTTTATATTCCAGCGGAGATATTCCAGGCGAATGGTTTATGATAAGATCAGCAACAAATTCTATCTTGTGGAGGTCGTCAATGCAAACTAATTTTGAGCCAGTCGATTTCACCTTTATCTGAAAATCGGTATTAAAGCTATATCCATCTAAAACAGTAATAGAGTTATTAGAAATATGTTCAAAGAAATCCTCTTCATGTTCCAATCTATAAAAATTGAATCCTTCAGAATTGATCTCTATAAGAATTTCATCTGGTATCTCCTTACAATAAAAGAAGATTTCAAAATTACGCTTTAGCATATGAGCCAAAGCGATGCACCTTATTAGGTGGCCAAGGCCAATTTGCTGACCTCCATCTGCTCTGATTGCTATTTTAGATTTCTGCAAAGTTTGTTTTGCATTTTAGGAAGATACTAATGTTTACCGAGTTTTTAAGTGATCCTCTTTAAGGTAGGCTTCAAGTCAAAAAAGATTTGCAATTCTTTTCCTATTTGATATGCTTCAGGTTTACACGGTCCCCCATTTTAAGATCAATCAACGCCAATTTTCCTATTATATCCTTAAAATATCTAGGATGCAATCCAAAACCAGGCCTTATTGAACGTACATTTTCTTCGGTTATCAGTTCTCCTGCTTTAATATCTTTCACAACATACAGTGATCGACAGAATTCGCGGCTACTCTTTTGTTTTTCTGATAGATTATAATCTACTTTACCGATTGCTTTTTCAGCTTCCCGGACAGATTTAACCATTTCAGTAAACTCGCTTTCATTTAGGGAGAACGATGCATCTGGGCCACCAATTGATCTGTCAATGATAAAGTGTTTTTCAATCAATCGAGCACCTAAAGAAACAGCCACTATAGGTGCAGTTATACCTATGGTATGGTCAGACAGCCCTGTTATAACTCCAAATCTATTCGCCATTTCAGGTATCATGGCAAGATTGGCCTCTTCCAGAGGAGCCGGATAACTCGAAGTGCATTTAAGCAGGATAATTTGTTTATTGCCCATCCGTTTGCATGCGTCGACCGCCAGTTCTATATCTTCAAGAAGAGCAATCCCTGTTGAAATGATTACAGGCTTGCCCTTGGAAGCAATATATTCAATAAGCGGAATGTCAGTTATCTCGAATGAAGCTATTTTATAGACAGGTGTATCCAAATCCTCCAGTAAGTCAACAGCGGTTTTATCAAAGGGACTGCTGAAACAAACGAGTCCTTCTTTCTTTGCCTCTTTGAAGAGTTTCTCGTGCCAACCCCATGGAGTGTAAGCTTCATTGTATAAATCATAAAGGTATTTACCGTCCCAAATAGTCCCCTGCTTCAATTTAAAATCATCAGTCTTACAATTCAATGTAATAGTATCTGCTGTATAAGTCTGCAGTTTTATGGCATCAGCACCGGCACGTTTAGCAGCTTTAATACTGTCCAGAGCATTTTGGAAACTACCGTTATGGTTGGCAGAGAGTTCCGCAACAATGAATACTCTTTTTCTTATTGAACTTAAAAACTGGTTCAAATTTTATTTTTTTTTATATAATATAAAATTAAAAAATGCCATAAGATTTGGATATCTTATAATCTGAAATAGATTAATTTGTAAGATCTTTTCAGTCTTTGTACAGACCTTGTAATTCTTGAAGAAGTTTGTACTTTATTTCTGCCAGCTTCCAGTCGGTAATATTATCAATATCTTGTGTTTCTAAATCTGACAACACAATGGACCCTGTATTTTGAAAAGAATCAAAATTATAAATGACACGATTTCTCAGCCAGTACCATTGTCCTGCATCATGGAAAACTTTTTTTAGATCCTGAGACCTTGTATCTTGAAATTCAGGCCAGATCATTTTTGTTATACCTTCGGGAGTAATTTCGACACCTCTCCAGATTGGATAATTAAATGCAACAACGGGAAAGACAGAATCAAAGTTTTTATTTTGAAGCAGATCCAACCCTATCGCCAGATGTTGCACTCGAATAAGCGGAGCAGCAGGATAAATGCAACAGATTAAATCAAATTCTTTTTTCAGTTGCTCCCTGTATTGTGCGACCACTTCCCGTATTACTGAGATAGTAGTAGCAAAATCGCCCGAAGTTTCGGCACTACGAAAAAAAGGAACCTTTGCCCCATATTTAACGGCAATATCCGCTATTTCCTGATCTTCGGTGGAAACCATTACCTCATCGAATAATCCGCTCTTCAAAGCGGTTTCAATTGAATATACAATAATGGGTTTACAAAGGAAATCCTTAATATTCTTGCGAGGGATTCGTTTACTACCACCACGGGCTGGAATTATAGCAATCTTATGCATAAAAAGCATCAATGGTTTGAATTACAAACGCCTGTTCTTCAATTGTGAGTGTCGGAAACATTGGAATACTCAGACAATATTTGTAATAGTTTTCAGCATTAGCAAGATCACCATCTTTCCATCCAAGTTGCCTGTAATATGGCATCAGATGGATAGGAATAAAGTGAACCTGGGCAATGATGTTATTCTCTCTGAGATGGTTAATCAATCCATTACGGTCCTCAAATTCAACAACATAAAGATGATAAGCATGCCCTTCTTTTTTCCCTGTTTGTCGTCTGATATATGATTTGCCACAAAAAGCTTCTTCATAAACGGCAGCTAATTCTCTTCTCTTTTTTAAGCCATCCCCGGCCCGTTTTAACTGGCTAATGCCAAGGGCAGATTGTAAATCGGTAAGCCGGTAATTATATCCAAGTTCCTGCATTTCGTAATACCAAACCCCAGGATTATACTTGCGAAGTTCTGGTATTTGCTGAATTCCGTGTGTCCGCAAATTTCGAAGTTTATTATATAAACTTATATCGTTGGTTGTTATCATACCCCCCTCACCGCAAGCAATATGTTTAACGGGATGAAATGAGAAAACTGCCAATTCAGCGAATTCTCCATTACCACAATTATGCTTAATGCCTTTTAAATCAAGAAAGTATCCACCAGGAGCATGACAGGCATCTTCTATTATCCAGCAACCGTATTCATCAGCTAAATCACGAAAAGCTTCCAGATCTACTGCCTTACCTGCAAAGTCTACTGGAATAATCCCTTTATAGGTTCCCTTTGGCGCAGCAACTAGTAATTTCCTTACTTCGTTGATATCCAACAAGTATGTCTCAGGGTCAATATCAGCAAAAACAACATCCCCTCCGCAATATCTTACACAATTAGCTGAAGCAGCAAAAGTTATCGGCGTGGTAATTACTTTTTCACCTGGTTTTACACCCATCGACATGACACTCAGGTGCAAGGCTGCTGTACCACTTGATACCGCAACAGCATATTTAGCGCCAATGTAATCGGCAAAAGCTTGTTCAAATTCAGGAATATGAGGTCCTTGTGTCAAATTGTTTGATTTTAATACATCAATAACAGCATTAATATCCTCCTCAGTAATATAATGTCTGCCGTACGGAATTTTTTTCATCATTTTAATATAATTATTTTGGATGTTCTTAACTTACGATTGACTTATTTTGTTTAGTTGAATTTTGTCTTTTAATTAAGCGTACTGATTATGAATGCGACATACTGTCAAATACGATTTGCTCTGTCGCTTAAATTTATTGGCGAGGTGGATCCTGTAATTAAGAGGTCCTCAATTTGAAGGCGGCTTAGTCTGTTTGTATAATGTGCTATCTTTTCTGATAAGTTTAAGAATTCTTAATCCATTTGTTTTAGACCTACCCATTATAACGGTATCCAGTGGGATATAAAATTTATCTGCTAAGTAACTTTCAACCAAGTTATAGTTTAAAACTTCACTAATATTTTTGTCAAACTGGTCTGTAATGTAAATTAATTCTTTCTCGTTTCCCAGATTCATTTTAAATATCCTGTTTAAGGTCACTGTATCTTTAATAATATTATCTTCGTTAGAACTAAGATTATAGTCAAAAGTGATGAATGGCAATTGTATTATTTTATTATTGCCAGAGTAATAATGTTGAAAGGGTAACGAATGTCCAAATTTATAAAACAACAATGGGATATCCGATTTTACATTATTCCCAATATACTCTGCAATTTCTTCATAATCCAGATTGCGAACTGGATTGGAATTTGTTTTAATGTCAACAATTAAATAATAAACTGATAAAAACATAAAACATAATAGAAAATATTTTTTACCAAAAATTGTCAAGGTGAATATAAAAAGCAAAAACAACGAAGGGAAAAGAATTGTCATATATCTGGCGGAGTAATACAATTTAGCTCCTGTAAAAAATATAATGACAGACAGGAAAACAACAACAGTTATGATAAGAAGGAAAAATACTGGGCTAAAGATTTTACATATTTTAGCTGTTGAGAATTTTTGCTTTTTAAAGAAAATAAGCATCCATATTATATATAATAACAGAACACTATATTCTATAACATTGTTAAATTGAAAAGGTTGGAAAGAAATTAGAAAATTATGGATAGTCGAGAAATAGGTTTTAAGATATCTTATCTTTAATCCAGCTGGAATTCTTTGAATTTCCATCTGATTCGGGATAAAAATCCAATTAACACAAAAAATCACTGCTATAAAAAGGTGAATAGCAAAGAAAACCTGTATTTTCTTCCTTTCTTTGGAAATAAGTAGCGCGATAAATTCTGCTATAAGAAGGAATACAAACAAATATTGTGTAAAAATGCCTAATAATCCAATAAGAGCATGAATTAAAATATTAATTTTTGTGGAAGATTCCGTTAAATAAGCTTTATAGAAAAAATAAATTGATGAAGCAGAACAGAATATCAGCAATGCATAAGGTCTGGCATTAATGGATTCACTTATGATGAAAGGGTTTAATAAGAACAAGATTGTTGTTAGGATGGATGTTCCCTTATCATAGAAGAATATACAGGTTTTGTATATAAATATTGCCCCTAAAAAAATAAAAGCAATAGAGAGGATTCTTATGAAGTACATACTGTCAGAAATATTACGCCATAAGCTTAGTAAGCCAAAATATACTGGAGGTTGTTGTTCAAAATTATATGATTCTTTTATAGCAAAACCTAAATTAGAAGAAGTAGTATGAAGTGTATACATTTCGTCTTCACTAGCAATTTTGTTTTTTGCCACATACAATAAAAGTACAGAGTAGATAATAAAAAATGTAATTAAAAATAAATGCTGCTTATTTTTCAATATTGTTCGGACTTTCATAATTCCCATGTGAAGTTTGTTTAGAATAATTAAATTTAAACAGAGTTAATAGTGAAAACTAATGAATATAAATATTATTTTTATTCAAAGGAATCAATATTACATTCCGTAAAATACTACTATGCAACAAATACTTGCATTATTCGATTTCGACGGCACAATTACCAGAAAAGATTCCTTTTTGGAATTCATAAAATACTATAAAGGACGTTTATCATTTATTAATGGATTAATTGTTTTATCTCCAATTATTTTATTGCATAAAGCCAGGATTATTAAAAACTGGAAGGCAAAAGAAAAGGTATTTGCATACTTTTTTAAAAATGAACCTTTTGAAGAGTTTTCTTCAAGATGCAGGGAATTTAGTTTGAAAATTATGCCTGGTCTGATAAAACCAGAAGCGATTCAGAAAATCTATGACCATTTAGGCAATGGAGATAGGGTAATTATTATAAGCGCTTCGTTTGAAAACTGGCTTATTGACTGGTGTAAATTTATGAACATAGAACTTATAGGATCACGAATCGAGATAAAGAAAGGAATTATTACAGGAAAATTCAATGGTAAAAATTGCTATGGAATTGAGAAGGTAATCAGGTTAAATCAATATCTTGACATCAATCAATTTTCCGATATATATGCATACGGCGACAGTAATAGTGATTTGCCCTTGTTAGAGTTGGCAAATCACAGATTTTACAAATTCTTTCAATGAGATTAATTTTGATTGTTAGTATTATTTTTTGAAATTTCCTTTAGGGAAGTCAAGGAAAATTACGTTTGTGTAATTTACCTAAAAACAGCTTTTTAAGACATGTTCAGGCAAATGGTCGAACAATGCGCTTAATGATTCCATATTTTGTATTATTTTAACTGCTTCAGCAAATAACGGCGCAACTGATATAATTTTAATTTTAGCATTATTAAATATTACCGGATTATACACGGTATCCGTAACGATTAATTTATCAATATGACTTTCGCCAAGTTCCTTTATTCCTTTTTCCTGCAAAAGAGCATGTGTTACAATTGCAAATACTTTGTTAGCACCATTTTGTTTTAGAATCCTCGCTGCTTCAATTAATGTACCACAGGAAAGTACAAAATCATCAACAATCAGAGCATTTTTATTTCTTATATCACCAAACATTTCAATAACTTCCGCTTTTTCGGAATGATCTTTTCTTATTTTATCACATATAACAACTGGAAGATTCAGATAGGAAGCATATTTCCTTGCATTTTTAGCAAACCCTACATCAGGAGATACAATTACTAAATCCGGAATTTCCAAAGTTTTCACAAATTCACATAAAAGAGGATAAGCATATAGATGATCAACTGGTTTCTTGAAAAATCCCTGAATCTGTGGGCTATGTAAATCTATTGCAATTATTCTGTCAGCACCTGCTGCTTCAATACAATCTGAGCATACACGAGCTCTTATTGAAACCCTTGGCTCATCTTTTTTATCTGCTTTAGCATAACTAAAATAAGGTATTATTACTGTCACAGAATTCACACTTGATCCCTTAAATGCATCGATCCAAAATAATAATTCTACAAAAGAATCATTAGCATTTATCCCAATTGTCTGAACCAGATATATATCTTTCCTCCGGACATTCTCCAATATTTTAACATAAGTGTTCCCTTCATGAAAGTGAAAAGTTTCTGATTTGCCAGGTACAATATTTAAATACTGACACATCTTATTTACAAAATCAATGCTTGAGCTTCCTGCAAATATTTTAATTTCGCTATTGTTGAAGTCCATTATTTCCTTAACATTAGACTCTACAAAATTCCAACATACTCCTCACTCTTTTTCCATCTAAAGTACATTTGGATAAAAATCCAGGGGTTTCCATTATGATATAGCCAATTATTTCATTCCTCTGTTTAACTTGAATAATAAAGGATTTATAACCTGAATAAAATAATTCCTTCACATTCTAATAATATTTTAAATTTTTCCCTCATTAACTCTTCGAATCCTTGCTTTTGCTGCATAGCTTCGATCTCAGCTATATAGAATGAAGTTCCTTTTTCCTTAAATGCTAACACATTTTCTAGGGATTGATCCCCATAACAAATATTATAACCCTTATGATCTAACCAATAGAAAAAGAATGAAGAATTATAAGCAACCGGATAATTATCCCTATCCTTGCATGAACCTCCTGATGCAAGAATCAAAGAGCCTTGAGGAATTATACCTGACAATCGATTTTTACAAGCATAGAATTCCGAAGTTGCTAAAAAGGAGGGCTTGGTCCGGATCAAATATTTGAGACTGAATGCGGCAAATAATGATACTAAAATAAGTAAGACAGAAATAATTAACCTGCTTTTTACAATATTTGAAATACCTACTGATAATTTACCTTGTTGTTTTATCATGGATAAATACTTATCACTTATTTCAATTACGGAAATACCAAGTAACATTGAAACTGAAGGAACAGAAAAGATATGGTAATAACAGGCCCAGTTATCAGCTGATGTTCGTGAAGTGATAAAATAAAAAATTCCAGCTGAAACAAACCAACAAACAGGTAAGATTATAGTTTGTCTTTTTAATATTTTCGTACTGATTATTGCAAAAATAATAATCAAAGGACCTGATAATGTCCAGACATGCATAAGCTCCTGATGGATTATCCCTTTAACAAAATAGGGATTAGTGAAAAAGTCCCATCCTACCCAGGCATATTCGTTTGAAATTCCCAGGGAATTTCCAAAGTGTAAATAAAACCTGTGACTATAAATATACCAGATTGCTGATGGTGTTATGCTGAGAACACCTAAAAGTAAGACTCTAGGCTTGAGCAAAAATTTCCAGCCCTTGTTAGTAATTATTATGAGAACGAAAAAAATGCCGATACTTAAAGCAGATATTTTGCAGAGCAAAGTTAATGCAGTAAAGACAAATGTTGATATATAATATTTCCTTGACTGATTGTCAATCCAGCGGATAAATGAATAAGAAGCTATGATATAAAAGAAAAACATCGATGATTCCGGTTGTATCGAAATTGATGTTATCATTAATAGTGGACTGAGAGCGAAAAAAAATGAAACAGCAATTGCAGTCTTCTTATTAAATAAATATTTGCATAAACGAAAGAAAATTAACATAGTACCGATTGAAAACAAAAAGGATATAATGCGGCCTATAGGTTCCCATATGCCGAATACTTTGTAAGATAATGCGATGAGATATGGGTAAATCGGAAATTCTGATTCCGTATAGCCCGGCCCTGCTCCACCCCAATCAATCTGCGGGTAGAAAAAATTCATTCCATTCCGGTAATAATTTCTGGCGATCGAAGATACATCACTTTCGCGCCAGCTGGTAGTGTCTACGGGATGGAAAAGTTCAGTACTTCTTACTGCAAATCCAACAATAAAGATTATTATCCAGATAAATTTGATTTTCATCAGGTGAAGTATTAAAACAAGTATAGTTTTGAACCATAAATCATGTATCCAACACTTAACATCCAGAGGAATCCATTTATAATTGTCGGAATATCCCTGATCAGAAGTTTTGTTGGATCTCCTCCAACGTTCCTGGTATAAATTAAATACAGGTAACGGAAGACGCCATACATTACAAATGGCGTGGTAATGATAAGCCTTTGGCTTCCGAATCTTAATACCGTTTCGTTAGCCATTGTATAGAGGGAGTATGTACCGATTGCTGTTGCGCTGCAAATTGTGAGTATAATATCGAGTAACTGGACATTGTAAAACTCCAGTGTTTCACGATGATTCTTTGCATCGGCATTTAGAATATTGATCTCGTTCCTTCTTTTTCCAAAGCTTACTATCAAAGCTAATGAAAGGGTACAGATGAAAAGCCATGGTGTAACATCAACATGGATTACCACGCATCCTGCAAATGCACGTAGGAGAAATCCAATGGCCACAATAAAGGCATCAAGTAAAACGACTTTCTTTAAGCCCAGGGAGTAAGCAATGTTTATTGCTATATAGGAAATAATAATTACGGAGAACTGCTTATCCAGAAGAAAGGAACAAAATATGGCGGTTGGGAGTAACAGTGACAAAATAATTATTGCAGAACCCTTGGATACTTTCCCTGATGCGATCGGACGATTCTTCTTTACCGGGTGTAATTGGTCGGCCTTAAGATCACACAGGTCATTTAATATGTAAATGCCACTGCTTGCTAAACAGAAAATCCCAAAAGCAGCCACGCTAGCAACTAAGGTATTGCTTTTAAACAATGAAGTTGAAAAAATCAGACCACTGAAAACTAGCAGGTTCTTCACCCATTGATATGGTCGCAGGAGTGTAAAATATAAGGAGACTTTGGAGACAGTTCTGTTCATTTATTTAAATTTCTTTAATTATTATGGTAACAATTATCTTGCAGATGCTGTCAGATTTGAATTTTTTTATCCGTACCGGACTTAAGTTTCAAGATTGGCTTTGGAATCAGGTTGACCTCAAATCTGATTCTAAATGGTTACCAAAGAAGAATTAATGGACAACATTTGTATCATTTTTGCCATTTCGAACCTGTTTTAATACTGAAGAATTAAGATGAAACAATTCTTCAAAATAGCGCTTTTTCTGAAGTGACATAAATCCGAGACTCAGAACCTGGATTGCTGCAACAAGTGTTATTCCTCCAATATAGAATGCATGTGGACGCTTCTGAAATGCTAATCCTATCGCCTGTGAAAACCTGTCATCAAAATATTGCGGATCGATGTGAATAGTTGGCATTATTTGAAATGTATTTATCAAAATCCATGTTATCATATACAATGCCAGCAGAAACAGAATGAATCCAAATGACAAAAAGAAGATGTAAGGCCTGAAAATAAATCCTGCCATTAATCCAGAGAAAAATGTTTTAATAATCCTCATACCAGAGGTCCTCTTTTTGCCGGCAGTTATTTGAAAGCTCCAGTCAAGAACTGCAGGTATCTCT
>Ga0326726_10003640_pt1 | contig 14130 bp, 10 predicted proteins | sample MHFenrmetagenome_2_FD_207603 | JGI IMG/M metagenome (GOLD analysis project Ga0326726, IMG submission 207603) | Lab enriched peat soil microbial communities from Michigan Hollow, Ithaca, NY, United States - MHF15MN | ecosystem: Environmental > Terrestrial > Soil > Wetlands > Peat | place: USA... | reverse complement strand
CGGCGACAACGTGGGCGACTGCGCGGGCCGCGGCGCCGACCTGTTCGAGTCGACCGCCGCCGAGAACATCGGCGCGATGATCCTCGGCGTCGGGGTGTACACGATCGCCGTGGCCGCGGGCTGGCCAAATCCGCAGGCGTGGATCTTCTTCCCGCTCGTCGTCCGGTCGTTCGGGCTCCTCGCCACGATCGTCGCGATCTTCTTCGTGCGGGGCAGGGAAACCGAGAACCCGATGAATATCCTCAACCGCGGGTACTGGGTCACGACCCTGCTGTCCGTTGTCGGTCTCGCGATCACCACGGCCGTGATGATGCAGACGAACGGCGGGACCGGCAACGGTGGCCTGCCGACCTGGGTCTACTTCTTCTTCGCCGGCATCGTCGGGCTGGCGACGAGCGTCGCCTTCGTCTACATCACCCAGTACTACACGGCGGGCTCATTCCGCCCGGTCCGCGAGATCGCCCAGGCGTCGAAGACGGGCCCGGCGACGAACATCATCAGCGGCACCGCGGTCGGCTTCGAGACGACGGCCGTCACCGCGATCACGATCAGCATCGCGCTGTTCGCGAGCCACTGGCTGGGCGACCAGGCCAACCTCCTGTCGGCCGATGGCCGGAACGTCGGCGGGATCTTCGGGACGGCCGTCGCGACGATGGGCATGCTGATGACGACGGCCTACATCCTGGCGATGGACACGTTCGGCCCGATCACCGACAACGCCGGCGGGATCGCCGAGTTCAGCCGGGCGGAGGCCGGCGCGCGCGAGATCACGGACCGCCTGGACGCGGTCGGCAACACGACGAAGGCGCTGACCAAGGGCTACGCGATCGCCTCGGCATCGCTCGCCGCGTTCCTCCTGTTCAGCGCTTACATCGACAAGATCAACCTGATTCAGGGCCGCCGGCTCGAGGCGGGCGTGCCCGGAGTCGAGCTCCTCAACTCGGTGAACCTCGCCAACGTCAACGTGTTCATCGCGGCGCTCATCGCGGCGATGCTGGTGTACTTCTTCAGCTCGCTGGCAATCCGGGCGGTCGGCACGACGGCGCAGTCGATCATCGTCGAGGTCCGGCGCCAGTTCCGCGAGATGCCCGGGATCATGGACTACACCCAGCGACCGGACTACGCCAGGGTCGTCGACATCACGACGAAGGCGGCTCTCAGGGAGATGATCGCACCCGGCGTCGTCGCGGTGGCCACGCCGATCTTGATCGGCCTCCTCCTCGGGTTCGAGGCCGTCGCCGGGATGCTCATGGTCGGGACCATTGCGGGCGTCCTGCTCGCGACCGTCCTCAACAACGGTGGCGGCGCCTGGGACAACGCCAAGAAGTACATCGAGGCGGGCCACCTCAAGGACGACCAGGGCAACGTCCTCGGCAAGGGGACGCCCGCGCACGCCGCCGCGGTCGTCGGCGACACCGTCGGCGACCCGTTCAAGGACACCGCCGGCCCGTCGCTCCACGTCCTCGTCAAACTCCTGGCGACGATCTCGCTGGTTCTCGCCCCGCTGTTCATCCGGTAGCCAGCCCGACCACCGAGGCGGGCGGCCCGCTCGCCCCAGGGAGCCACGATGGACACGATCGTCCAGGCGCTGATCATGGGGATCGTCCAGGGACTGACCGAGTTCCTGCCGATCTCCAGCTCGGGACACCTCATCCTCGTCCCGTACCTGCTCGGCTGGACCGACTCGTTCATCACCTCTCTGGCCTTCAGCGTGATGCTCCATCTGGGCACGCTCGTCGCGCTCCTCGCCTACTTCCGACATGACTGGCTGGTGCTCATCCCGGCCGGCTTGGCGACGATCCGCGACCGCTCGTTCCACGGGGACCACAACCGGGTCCTCGCCTGGCTCATCGTGGTCGCCACGATCCCGGCGGTGATCGTGGCCCCAATCCTCGCCGACTCGATCGAGGCCGCCATCCGGTCGGCCGGGGTTGTCGCGATCACGCTCCTCATCGGCGCGGCGATCATGTGGCTCGCGGATCGCCAGGGGGCGAAGGATCGGACCATCGAACGCCTCACCTTCCCGCGCGCGCTCCTCATCGGCTGTGCCCAGGCGATCGCGCTCGTGCCGGGGATCAGCCGCTCCGGGATCAGCATCTCGACCGGCCTGTTCGTCGGGCTGAACCGGGAGTCGGCGGCGCGGTTCAGCTTCCTGATGGCCACCCCGATCACGGCGGCTGCCGGGGCGTACGAGACGGTCAAGCTGATCCGCGGCGAGGCCGGCGCCCCGATTCAGATCGCCCCGCTCGTCGTCGGGATGGTCGCCGCGCTCGTCTCGGGCTTTGCGGCGATCCACTTCCTGCTGCGCTACCTGCGGACCAACACGCTGGCGATCTTCGTGATCTACCGGCTCGTGCTCGCGGCCGTCGTCATCGTCAGCGTCCTGTCGCTGTCGCGCTGAGCGGTGCGCCCATGGAGGTGATGAAGCAGCTCCGCCAGCGGTCGATCCGGGACCTCGTCGATCAGCGGACCATCCGGACCCAGCAGGAGCTCGCTGCCGCCCTCCGCGAGCGCGGCTTCAAGGCGACCCAGGCGACGATCAGCCGTGACGTCGCCGAGCTGGGTCTGATCAAGCTCAACCGCGAGGGTACGGTGGCGTACGCCCTGCCGCCGCGGTTGATCGAGGCCGAGACGAGCGGCGAGGACCGGCTGCGCAAGCTGTTCCACGACCTCCCGGTCGAGATCCGCGAGGCCGGCCTGCTGCTCGTCATCCGGACCCTGCCCGGCTCGGCCCACGCGATCGCGGCCGCACTCGACCGGGCGCGCTGGCCCGAGGTCGCCGGGTCGGTCGCCGGAGACGACACGCTGTTCGTGGCCTTCACCGACCGGACGTCGCTGGGCCGGATCCGGCGCCGGCTCCAGCGCCTCAACGAGAGCTGACCCGACCTGGTCGCGCACGGCCGGGAAGCCGGCGGGCACGGGTCGCCAGGGTTGCCTCGTGGCCGGCTTTGACACCCCGCATCGGCGGGTCTACCATTCGCCACCGGCCGAACTTCAGGTGCGCGAGCAACGTGCACACCTGGAGTTCTTTCCTTTACCCAGGCCCGAGCCGACGGGCTCGTGACGGTCGCAGACGGGGGTTCACCCGCCGTGAATACGAAGCCCACCTACCTCAGCCGAGACGGTCTCGAGAAGCTCCGCTCGGAGCTGGACGAGATGACCAACGTGCGGCGGGCCGAGGTCGCCACCCGGATCCACGACGCCAAGGAGCACGGTGACCTCTCGGAGAACGCCGAGTACGAGGACGCCAAGAACGAGCAGGCGTTCGTCGAGGGCCGGATCCAGACGCTCGAGGCGCTCATCAAGAACGCCACGATCATCGACGAGCAGCACTCGACCGAGCACGTGCAGATCGGATCGACGGTGACCGTCGAGAGCGGCGACGGCGCCGAGACGTTCACGATCGTCGGCTCGACCGAGGCCAGCCCGCGCGACGGCCGGATCTCGAACGAGTCGCCGGTGGGCCGGGCCCTCCTCGGTCGCAAGAAGGGGGACAAGGTCGTGGTCCGCGTCCCCGCCGGGGACTTCAGCTACACGATCACCGCGATCCGCTAGATCCTCGGGCCAATGGCGTCGCGGAGCTCCGCCTTGGACCTCGGAGAGCGACTGCCGGCTCCGCGCTGAGGGTGCCAACTCGACGGGAGGCACGAGGGTTCGATGGACTGGGCGGACGAGCTCGCCACAGCGGTCAGCGGCCCGCAGGTCGTCAACGACAGCAAGACGCCGTCCGGGACCGTCCATGTCGGCAGCCTCCGTGGTCCGGTCATCCTCGACGTCATCGCCAGGGCCCTGAGGGCCCACGGGATCGAGACCACGTTCCTCTACGGCGTCGACGACCTCGACCCGATGGACGCCCAGGCGCTCCTGACCCCCGACGCGGTCGAGCACGAGATGGGCCGCCCGCTCGCCCACGTGCCCGACCAGGCAGGCGACGGTCACGCCTCCTATGCCCGGCACCACGCCCAGGCGTTCATCGACACCTTCGACGGCCTCGGGATCCGGCCCGACCGCTACTACTGGATGAGCGAGATCTACCCCACCGGCGCCCTCGATCCGTACATCAGGCTTGCGCTCGACCGGGCCGCCGAGGTCCGCGAGATCTACCGCCGGGTGGCCAACGTCCAGCACCCGGATGTGTGGCACCCGCTCGGGGTCATCTGCCCGACCTGCGGCAAGGTCGGGACGACGATCGTGACGAAGTGGGACGGCGAGCGGGTCTTCTACGAATGCCGGGCGGACCTCGTGACCTGGGCTCGCGGCTGTGGCGCGTCGGGCTGGGTGTCGCCGTTCGGCGGGACGGCGAAGCTGCCCTGGAACCTCGAGTGGGCGGCCCAGTGGAGCCTGTTCGGGGTGACGATCGAGCCGTGTGGCAAGGACCTCTCGACGGCCGGCGGCTCGCGGGACCGCTCGGATGCGATCGCGCGTGAGATTTTCGAGCGCGAGCCCCCGCTCAACGTGGCCTACGAGTTCCTCAACATCGGCGGCCGGAAGATGTCGACCTCCAAGGGCCGCGGCGCCGCAGCTCACCGGATCGTCGAGGTCGTGCCGCCCGAGCAGCTCCGGCTGCTCTTCCTCCGCCCTCGCCCCCAGTCCGCGATCGAGTTCGATCCGGACGGGACCGACGCGATCCCGCGCCTGTTCGACGAGTTCGACCGGCTGGCCGGCGCGACCGCCGGCCGGGAGGTGAAGGGCAGCCTGCCGCCGTCGCCCGAGTCGGTCTTCCGCTACTCGCTCAAGGCACCCGATGCCGACGTGGCCACCGAGGCGGCCGCGTACCGGCCGAGCTTCAGTCACGTCGCGACGCTCGTCCAGGTCAAGCCGGTCGAGCCGGAGCTGTTCGTCACCGAGAAGGGGGCGCCGCTCAGCCAACGGGAGGTCGAGATCGCCGACGAGCGGATCGGGGCGGCGCACCGCTGGCTCGCGACCTACGCCCCCGAGTCGTTCCGGATCGTCGTTCGACGCGAGGGCCTGCCCGACGTGGCCGTGGCTCTCGACCCCGACGAGCGCGCATACCTCGCCGCGCTGGCCGACGCCGTCGAGCAGACTGGGCCGGCGGCCGGCGACGCCTGGCAGGCGCTGATCTTCTCGGTCGCAGCCGAGCGCGGGCTGCCCAACGCCCGCGCGTTCACGGCGATCTACCTGGCATTCCTCGGACGATCGAACGGGCCGCGAGCGGGCTGGCTGCTGGCCGGGCTGGAGCGGGGCTTCGTCGTCGATCGGCTGCGCGAGGCGAGCGGGATGATGGAGGCACGCGCATGAGCGTCGGGCTGCAGCGGTTGCGCGAGGACGCCGCGACCGTACGCCAGGGGGCGATCGACAAGGGCGAGGACGCCTCGCTCGTGGACGAGGCGCTGGCGGCCGACGGGCGCCGCCGCGAGCTCCTTGCCGAGGGCGACCGGCTCAAGGCGGAGCGCAACCAGGCCTCGAAGGCCGTCGGGGAGGCCGTGCGGGGCGGCGCCGACCCGGGCGGTCCCGAGGTCGCTGCGCTCAGGGCCACCTCCGTCGCGGCCGGCGAGCGGATCGCGGCGATCGACGCCGAGCTCACCGAGGTCGAGGCCCACCTCGACGACCTCCTCCTGCGGATCCCAAATCCGGCCGACCCGGACGTCCCCGTCGGGGGCGAGGAGGCCAACGTCACGGTCCGCGAGTGGGGCGTCCAGCTCCCGCGGACCCAGCCGGTCAGCGGTGAGGTCGGTGCCGACGCAGCGGCCGGCGGGGAGACCTGGGAGCGCCGGCCGCACTGGGAGGTCGGGGAGCGGCTCCGGATCCTCGAGCTCGAGCGCGGCGCGAAAATCACGGGCTCGGGCTTCCCGGTCTACCGCGGGTTCGGCGCCCGGCTGGAGCGGTCGCTCATCAGCTGGTTCCTCGACGTCCACAGCAGCGAGAACGGCTTCACCGAGATCTGGCCGCCGGCGGTGGTCAACGCTGCCTCGGCGCGGGGGACCGGGCAGATCCCGGACAAGGAGGACCAGATGTACGTCGTCACCCGCGACGACCTGTACCTGGTCCCGACGGCCGAGGTCCCGGTCACGAACCTTCACCGGGACGAGATCCTCGAGGCCGCCGACCTGCCGATCCGCTACGCGGCCTACACCCCCTGCTTCCGCCGGGAGGCGGGAGCGGCCGGCAAGGATACCCGGGGCATCCTCCGGGTCCACCAGTTCGACAAGGTCGAGATGGTGCTATTCGAGCGGCCCGAGTCGTCGTCCGACGCGCTCGAGTGGATGACCGGCCGGGCCGAGATCCTCCTCCAGCGCCTCGGGCTGGCCTACCGGGTGCTCCTGATGAGCACCCGCGAGATGGGCTTCGTCCAGGCCAAGAAGTACGACCTCGAGGTCTGGGCCCCAGGCGTGGAGCGCTGGCTCGAGGTCAGCTCGTGCTCGAACTTCCGCGACTACCAGGCGCGCCGGATGGCCGTTCGCTACCGGCCCGAGCCCGGGGCCAAGCCCGAGCTCGTCCACACCCTGAACGGCAGCGGGCTCGCCCTCGCCCGCGTGGTCGCCGCGCTGCTCGAGACGTATCAGCGTGCCGACGGGACCGTCGAGATTCCCGAGGTGCTCCGACCCTACCTCGGGCGCGATACCATCCCCCTACCGGGCTGAGCGGCGGGGGGCGCTCCGCCCACCGAGGGAGGTAGGCCATGGAGACGCCCCAGGGATCCAGCCCCGAGTCGAGCGAGCCGACCGGCTGGCAGCCGTCGTCCACTCCGGAACCCGCACCCGCAGCGCCGCCGCCTGCAGCGGCCGCCCCTCCGCCTCCACCACCGGCTGCGCCACCGCCCACCAGCTGGGAAGCCCCGGCCGACCTGACCGCCGGTCCCGCACCGGGCTGGGTGTTTGGCGGAGCCGGCGAGCGGCTCGTCGCCTACATTGTCGACATCCTGATCACCGGGGTGATCGTGATCGCGATCGGCCTGGTCGGTGGCCTGATCCTCGGGGCCGGCGCCGCGTCCGACAGCGGGTTCCTGGCCGGGGCCGGCGCGATCGTGCTCGTGTTTGCGTTGATCATCGTGCCGTTGGCCTACTTCCCCTGGTTCTGGGCGCGCACCGGTGCGACGCCCGGGATGCGGATGTTCGGCCTCCACGTCGTCCGCGATCGCGACGGCGGTCCGATCAGCGGCGGCCAGGCCGTCCTCCGCCTGATCGGGTACTGGGTCGACGGGCTCGTCTTCTACCTCGGCTACATCTGGATCCTGATCGACAAGCGGAAGCGCGGCTGGCACGACCTGATCGCCGGAACGGTCGTCGTCAAGAAGGCCGACTGACCGAGGACGCGTCGCACACGCGTCCGATCGACCGGGCAGAGGCTCGAGCCGCTGCCCGGTCATCGATTCGTGAGGACCGGCGGGCTCGGGCCACTGCTATCCTCGGTCGCGGAGAGGTGGCAGAGCGGTCGATTGCGGCGGTCTTGAAAACCGCTGGACGCGAGTCCCGTGGGTTCGAATCCCACCCTCTCCGCCAGAGGCATCACGCAGGGATTCCGACCGAGCGACGTCCTCGGTGCGAGGCGCACCGAGGGGATCGAGGGACGGCCCCGATCCGTCCGCGGCGTACTGGAGCGGTGGGCACGTGAAGGCACGGAATAGGCTCAGCGTCTACCGCGTCGTCGACGTCCCGCTCAAGGAGGTCTCCGGCGTCTGCCTCGGGCGCGGCGCGGCCGGTCAGCTCGCGCTCATGGCGATCGGCGACCGGGCCGCGGTCGCAGCCTGGTTCGTCCAGCCGAAGGACGACATGGCATCGCTCGACTGGCAGACGGCCGACGTCGCCCGCCTCGAGGGTTCGCGGCTGCCCGAAGGCGACCCCGACATCGAGGCGGTCTGTGCCGACGGCCTGAGCCGCGTGCTGTTGCTCCAGGAGTCGCCACCGAGGGGCGAGCTGATCGACGCTCCGAATCGCCGCGTCATCGCCTCCGTCGCGCTCGAGGTCCCAGGCGACGACCGTCTCGCCAGGGCTTGGGCGGACCCGGCCGGGTCACGCGGCGAGGGGGCGGTCTTCCTGCCCGCGGGCCATCTCCTCGTCGCGAAGGAGAAGGACCCCTCCGCGCTCATCGAGTTCGGACCGCCGGGCGCGCAGCCGCTCGGGCTGGCGCGCGGCGGCGCATTGTCCGCGGGGGCCGCCTGGGAGATCGAGCCCGGCGACCACCGCTATGTCGCCCTCGCGGCCTGGTGGCCCGAGAAGCCACTGCGCAAGGCGTGCCGGGACTTCAGCGACCTCGAGATCGGTCCGGACGGCCACCTCTACCTGCTCAGCGACAAGTCCGACTCGATCGCCCGGCTCACGGACCTCGCGCTGACGGGAGGCACCGTCTCCGCCCTGGCGACCTGGCGGCTCGGCGACCTGGACGGCAAGCCCGAGGGGCTCGCGTTCACCCCGAACGGTCGAGCGATCGTCGCCCTCGACACCCGCAAGGCGCGCCACAACCTGCTGCTGTTCGAACCGGCGATCGCGGCGGGCTGATCGGGCATCCGAGGCGCGCCGGCGAGGTCCACGGGGCTCGCTTCGGAACGGACGACTAGCCCTTCCGGCGGCTCGCGACCCCGTACCTAGGTCAGGTGGGCCGGCTGCGGTTCCGAACGTAGGCTGGGTCTGAATCCGTTCGAACCGAACAGGAGGCGCTGATTCGTGTTCGGAGCTCGCGTGCGTGCGCGGCGACCGATCCTGCTCCTGCTCGTCCTCGGGGTGTTCCTCGTGATCGTCGGGATCACTGCGACGGCCCAGGCGATCCTGGTCGGGACGAACTACTCCAAGTCGATCGAGGATTCCGTCCTCGGAGACGACGCTGCGACGGTGCGCAGCGTGATCGGGCTGATCCTCCTGCAGCCTGATGATCTCGCGCCCGGCCTGCCCCAGACTGCGCACTCATCCGCCGTCCAGACCGGCCTGGAGACGCTGGTCGACGGGAACGGGATTCTTCGGGTCGAGGTCCGGCTACCGGACGGCACGGTCGTCTGGGCCTCCGACAAGGCTGTGGTCGGCCAGAACGCCAGCCCGACCGCGGACTTCAGCACGGCCTTGGGTGGGAAGGCCACTGCGGGCTTCGTCCCGGTCGCCAGCTCGGAGGCGCTGCCGGGCGCCAGCGCCCTTCCGGCAGACGACGTCTTGCGGGAGTACTACCCGCTCAGGACCGCCAACGGGGTCGTCGCCGTGGTGGGCCTGTGGCGCAACGCCGGCCCGATCCTGGGGCGGCTCGACGCTGTCAGGACCGACGTGATCATCGTCACCCTGACCGCGGCACTCGCGGCTGCGGTGGTGCTCTTCCTCGTCTTCCGCGCGGCCCAGGGCCGGATCAACCGCCAGACCGACGCGCTCATCGAGGCGACCCGCCGGGACCCGCTCACCGGCAGCCCGAACCACGGCGCGCTCGTCGAGGCCCTCGCTGGCGCGATCGAGGAGGCCCGCCCGAAGAGCGAGCCGATCTCGGTGGCCCTGGTCGACATCGACAACTTCCGGCTGCTCAACGACACCCATGGTCACGCCGCCGGCGACGAGGCGATCCTGACCGTCGCCAACCTCCTGCGGGCCGAGTTCCCGAGCGGCGCCACGCTCGGCCGGTATGGGCCCGACGAGTTCCTGGTGATCGAACCGTCGGCCGAGGTCGCGACCCTCGAGCACGCGATCCTCCGGCTGCGAGCGGCGCTCGCGGAACGTGCCCTCCAGTTCGGCGACTCGGAATCGCTCCCGGTCACGGTCAGCGCCGGGATCTGCGCCTACCCCGAGCACGGCGGCTCGGTCACCGACCTGCTCTCCGGAGCGACGATCACGCTCCAGGAGGCCAAGCTGAGCGGTGGCGACGCCGTCCGGATCGCGGGCCCCGGCTTCGACGTGCCGTCCGAGATCCGGACCTTCGACGTGTACCAGGGGTTGATCCTGGCCGTCGACGGCAAGGACCGCTACACGAAGCGTCACTCCGAGGATGTCGCACGCTACGCCGTGTTCCTGGCCGAGCAGATCGGCCTCGACCCGGAGCTCACCGCCACGATTCGGGTCGCGGCGTTGCTCCACGACGTCGGCAAGATCGGCGTCCCCGACACCGTCCTGCGCAAGCCCGCCCGGCTCAGCGAGGACGAGTTCACGATCATGAAGCAGCACGTCACGCTCGGTGACGCGATCGTCCGCGACCTGCCGAACGTCGACCTCATCCGGGCCGGCGTCCGGTACCACCACGAGCGCTGGGATGGCGGCGGCTACCCCGACGGGCTGGCCGGCGAGGACATCCCGCTCGTCGCCCGGGTCGTGTCGGTCGGCGACGTCTTCTCGGCGATGACCACGACCCGTCCATACCGGAAGGCACTCAGCGTCGAGGAGGCGCTCAACCGGCTCGAGATCGCCGGCGGAACCCAGCTCGAGGAGCGCCTGGTCGAGGCCTTCGTCGAAGGGTTCCGGACCGTCCCCGACGCGCCGCGGCCCGGCCTCGAGTCCACTCCACCCGGCCTGTGGACGCCATACCGCAAGGTGGCCTGACACCGATGGGCCGCTCGACGCTTCATCGAGGGCGGCGTTCCGGGCGGAGCTTCGCGGCTATCGGCGGTGCCTTCATTGCGGTCCTGCTCATCGTCAACCCGGTGGCCGCGGCTCAGAGCTGGACGGTGACTGCCAACACCCTCGCCGTTCCGCTCGGAACGTCGACCGACGTTCGCCTGACGATCACGAACACGTCGTCCAGCGGGAGTTCGGGGATCGGCTGCGTCACGATCCAGATCCCGACCCAGTACGGCATCTCCGGCGTGGCCGTCGTCTCGGCATCCGGGCATGCCTGGTCGGCTTCCCAGGCGAGCTCGCCCCGCGGCGTCGTCGCGACGGCGGACGCGAGCGTCGACCGGCTGATCGGCGACCCCGACTTCGACAAGCTCGTCCTCGACGTGACCGTCGTCGGGAAGGTGGTCGGCGCCCACCCCTGGACCGGCACGGCTTACCAAACCCGCGGCTGCAACGAGGATCACCTGAAGTCGGCGACCATCCTGATGACCGTGCTCGGTCTGCCCACCCCGGACCCGACGTCGGCCCCGACCCCGCAGCCGACCTCCACGCCTACGCCGACACCGACCCGCACGCCGACGCCCACCCCGACCGCCACGCCGGGAGTGACTCCGACCCCCGTGCCGACGGCTCGGCCGTCCGACGCTCCCACCCCGACCCCGACCCCGATTCCGAGCACGACTCCCGGCCCGACCGCGCGGCCGACGGCCTCGCCGACCCAGACGCCGACGCCCGGTCCGGGTGGCTCGGGTGGTGGCAGCCCCGCCGCCGGCGGGGGCGGCACCGGACCGGGAGGCTCGGGCAACCCCGAGCCCAGCACCGCCCCAGTCCGCCGGCCGCTCGACATCCCTGCCGCCGAGCCGGGTCAGGGCCACGGCTTCGACACAGGCGGGCTCCCCGGCTTCGAGGCGTTCGACTGGGTGATCCCCGGAGTGATCCTGACCGGGCCCGGGCTCCTGCTCCTCGCGCTGATCGCGGCGCAGGCCGTCGGGGCCATGGCCTGGCTGCCGGTCGTGCGCAAGAGGATCGGGGCCTTCGGTTTCGGCCGGCGCGGGCGTCCGACCGGCTCGACTTGACGCCCCGGCGGGGCACGCCTAGACTCCCGCCCACATCACGAACAGAACGGGCAACGAACGGGACGAGTACCCGTCGCACGTCGGCACAGAGACCCGGTGGCTGGTGGAAACCGGGGCGGCGACGGCGGGGAATGGACCCGGGAGCCTCCGGACCCAACGGGAGCGATCCCCAGTAGGCTCCGGCGCAGAGCGCCAGCGATAGCGGGCAGCGCCGATCGGCGCCGACGGACCCACCGGATCGTCGGACGACCCGTCGGTCAGGTGAGTGCGGCAGACGCCGAACGAGGGTGGCACCGCGGAAGGCACGACCTTTCGTCCCGGGACGATCGGTCGTTTCTGATTCTCCGGCCGCGGCCGGGACCGCTGCAACCGCCCTGGAGGCCCCGAGCTCGATGACCACCACCGACCCGCTCAGCCTGGCCGCCGCGAAGCGGCTCGTCAGCGACGCCGACACGATCCTGCTGGCGGCGACCCGGGATGCCGACCTCGAGACCCCGATCGGGGCGTTCCTCCGGCTCGACGACGGCGGACCGGCCTACCTGCTCGAATCGGTCGAGGGGGGCGAGCGGCTCGGGCGCTACAGCTTCCTCGGCGTCGGCCCGCGCCGTCTCCTCGAGGTGCGCGACGGTTTTGCGGCCATCCAGACCCGGCCGCTCGACGTCGACGCCTACCACCCGGACCTGCCGACCGACCGGAGGGCGGCCGCCGACCCGCTGGCGGCGCTCCGAGGTTTCGTGGCCCATCGTCGGGTCCGCCCCGTCGAGGGCATGCCGCGGTTTACCGGCGGGGCCGTCGGCGCCCTCGCCTACGACGCGGTCTCGACCTTCGAACCGTCGGTCCCGCTGCCGGTCGCCGACCCGGTCGGCGCACCGACCGCCGCGTTCATCGAATCCGACCTCGTCCTCGTGTTCGACCACCTGACCCACACGCTCAGCGCCATCGCCAGCCTCCACACCGACGCCCCGGACTTCGAGGGCCGCTATGCGATCGCCGAGCGGGCGATCTTCGGCGCGCTGGAGCGGACCGCCCGGCCGAGTGCCGCAGAGCTGGCCGGCCAGGCCCCGGGGCGGCCGGCGGGCGTCGCCCCGAACGGGCCGGTAGGCAGCGTCGCGGCAAGGGTCCCCGAGGGCGCGATCGACACGAGCCTCGGGCGCGACGCCTACATCCGGGCCGTGGAGGTGGCCAAGGACGCGATCGCCGCCGGCGAGGCGATCCAGGTCGTCCTCGCCCGGCGCCAGTCGTTCGACCTGCCGGCCGGACCAGACGGGCGCACGATCGACGGGATCGGCCTCTACCGGGCGCTCCGCCGGGTCAACCCGAGCCCGTACCTGTTCTTCGTCCGGACGCCGTCGTTCGAGGTCGTCGGCGCGAGTCCCGAGCTGCTCCTCCAGGTCGAGGGCGACCGGCTGACGACCCACCCGATCGCGGGGACCCGGCCGCGCGGCGCGACGCCGGCCGAGGACCAGGTCCTGGCCGAGCAGCTCCAGGGCGACCCCAAGGAGAAGGCCGAGCACGTGATGCTCGTCGACCTGGGTCGGAACGACCTCGGCCGGGTGAGCCGGCCCGGGACCGTCCGGGTCACGAAGTACATGGAGGTCGAGCGCTACAGCCACGTCCTCCACCTGGTGAGCCACGTCGAGGGCCGGCTCCGCCCGGACATGGACGCGCTCGACGCGCTCCGGGCCGTCTTCCCGGCCGGGACGCTGTCGGGGGCGCCCAAGGTCCGGGCGATGCAGCTCATCGCGGCCGCCGAGCGCGAGCGGCGCGGGCTGTACGGCGGGGCCGTCGGCTACCTCGGCTACGACGGCAACCTCGACACGGCGATCACCATCCGCAGCGCGGTCCTGCGCGCCGGCCAGGCCCACGTCCACACCGGAGCGGGGATCGTCGCCGGCTCGGTGCCCGAGCGCGAGTTCGAGGAGACCGAGCACAAGGCCGCCGCGTTGCGCCGGGCGGTCGAGCTGGCCGCGGGGGCCGGTGAGGCAGCCGGGAGGACGGCGCCCGGTGCATCCGAGCCCGGCAGCGCCACCGCCGCCGTGGCCGGCGCCGGTCCGGCCATCCCCGGGGGATCGTCCGAATGATCCTCGTGATCGACAACTACGACTCGTTTACGTTCAACCTCGTCCAGGCGCTCGAGGCGGCCGGGGCCGACGTGCGGGTCGTCCGCAACGATGCGATCGACCGGGCCGGGGTCGAGGCGCTCGCCGACGACCCGGTCCGCCGGCTGCGCGGGATCGTCGTCTCGCCCGGGCCGGGCGACCCAGCCTCCGCGGGCGTCTCCGTCGAGGCGATCGAGGTGGCCGCCGACCGGTCGATCCCGCTGCTCGGCGTCTGTCTCGGGATGCAGTCGATGGCGGCCGCGTTCGGCGCCGCGATCGTCCGCGCCCCGACCCTCGTCCACGGCGAGGCCTCCGAGGTCACCCACGACGGCGAGGGCCTCCTCCGCGGGCTGCCGCCGGCCTTCATGGCTGCCCGCTACCACTCGTTGTGCGTCGATCGGACGACGCTCCCCGACGAGCTTCGGGTCACGGCCGTGACCGAGGAGGACGGCGTCGTCATGGGCCTTCGCCACGTGTCAC